>Ga0187769_10001349_pt1 | contig 13975 bp, 10 predicted proteins | sample 0116_SJ02_MP02_1_FD_133140 | JGI IMG/M metagenome (GOLD analysis project Ga0187769, IMG submission 133140) | Tropical peat soil microbial communities from peatlands in Department of Meta, Colombia - 0116_SJ02_MP02_10_MG | ecosystem: Environmental > Terrestrial > Soil > Wetlands > Peat | place... | reverse complement strand
TGGGCGCGGGAGATCTCCGCAGTCGCCGCGTCTTCCATCAGATTGTGGATGGGTACGCAGCCGTTGCCGGCCAGCCAGGAGCCCAGGTAATGCACGCTCACGTGAATGTTCGTGCGCACGCCGGCCTCGGTGATCGGACCTTGCGGCGCAAAGGCGAGCAGGTCTTGTGCCGAGACTTGCACGTCGTCGCGTTGGCGCTGCAGCTGATTGGGGTGGTCGCCGAGGACCTTGACGAACTCCGCCATTGCAACGGCAACGAGCGCCGGATGCGCAACCCAGGCGCCGTCGTAGCCGTCCGTGGCTTCGCGCGATTTGTCGGCGCGCACGCCGGCGAGCGCGCGCTCGTTTGCCGCGGCATCGTTGCGAATCGGGATGAGCGCGCTCATGCCGCCAATGGCCGGCGCACCGCGGCGGTGGCAGGTCTTGAGCAGCAACAAGGCATAGGAGCGTAGAAATGGCGCGGTCATGGTGACCAGCGAGCGGTCCGCAAGACAAAAATCCCGATCGGCGCGGAATTTCTTGATGCAAGAAAATATGTAGTCCCAGCGCCCCGCGTTCAAACCTGCCGAGTGTTCACGCAGCTCGTAGAGGATCTCGTCCATCTCGAAGGCGGCCAGTATGGTCTCGATGAGCACCGTGGCCTTGACTGTGCCGCGGGCAATTCCGAGCTCACGCTGCGCTAGGATAAACACATCGTTCCACAGTCGTGCTTCGAGGTGCGACTCGAGCTTCGGGAGGTAAAAATACGGGCCGCTACCCCGGGCCACGAGTTCGGCCGCGTTGTGGAACATGAACAACGCAAAATCGAAGAGCGCGCCGCTGACCCGCTTGCCGTCAACGTGCACGTGCTTCTCATCCAAGTGCCAGCCTCGGGGACGAACCATGAGCGTGGCGGTGCGCTCGTTGAGGTGGTATTGGCGCCCATCGGGAGCGCGGTAGTCGATGCGTCTGCGAACAGCGTCCATTAAATTGCGCTGTCCTTCGAGCAGATTGCGCCACGTCGGCGTGTTGCTGTCCTCAAAATCCGCCATGTACGCGTCCGCGCCCGAATTGAGCGCGTTGATGATCATCTTGCGATCGGTCGGCCCGGTGATCTCGACCCGACGACGCTGCAGATCGGCCGGAAGCGCGGCAATGCTCCAGGCCGAAGCCCGGACCTCGGCCGTCGCGGAGAGAAACTCCGGTCTTTCTCCCTGGTCGATACTGCGCGCGCGTTGCGCGCGCTTGGCCAACAGCTCTTGCCTGCGCGGTTCGAACTCGCGATGCAGTTTGGCCAAGAGCCTCAGAGCCTGCGGCGCGAGCACGGCCTCGAGCGCACTGTCGGCGGGCTCCTCGAAAGCGATACCGTCGAACTGCTTCATTGCGACCCCCCTGCGATGCCAATGGGAAGATGCAAAAAAATCGGCCGCGCAAAGGCGGCCCAATTCTTCTTCTTAGGATCGTTGATGTAGTTGTTCGGGCCGTGCTTGCACCTTGGCCCCTCCTCCCCGCCTCGCTTCCAAACTCGATCGGACGAGAGCGCGCGAGCATAGGAGCCGCGCGGCTTGTGCACAAGTCGCGCCGCAACTGTGTCGTTGCTTTGTCGCAACGTACCGCGCGCGCGGGAGGGTGCGCGCTGCCAGCGACGCAAAGCCGCGTGATCGCTCATGCGGCTTTGCGATCGGACTTAGTGCTCAAAAACTGTTCGTCCTCCGTGGAGCCGTGCAAGGCGGTCGTGGAGGACTGACCCTGCTGTATGGTCTGTGTCACGGCATCGAAATATCCGGTTCCGACCTCGCGCTGGTGCTTAACGGCAGTAAAGCCGCGTTCGGCGGCCGCGAACTCCGCTTCTTGCAGCTCGATAAACGCACTCATGTGATTGCGCGCGTATCCGTACGCCAGGTCGAACATCGAGTAATTCAGACTGTGAAATCCCGCGAGCGTGATGAACTGGTACTTGTAGCCCATCGACGCGAGCTCCCGTTGGAACTTGGCGATGGTCGCGTCGTCGAGATTTTTCTTCCAGTTAAACGACGGCGAGCAGTTATACGCAAGCATCTTGCCCGGGAACTGCCGATGCAACGCTTCGGCAAACGCGCGCGCGTACGCGAGGTCGGGTTTGCCGGTTTCACACCAGACCAAGTCGGCGTACGGCGCATAGGCCACGCCCCGCGAGACGGCCTGCTGCAAACCGGGGCGTGTGCGATAAAAGCCTTCGACCGTGCGCTCTCCGGTGAGAAACGGCCGGTCGTTTTCGTCGACGTCGGAAGTCAGTAGGTCGGCGGCTTCGGCATCGGTGCGCGCGATCAGGATCGTGGGCACCGCCATGACGTCGGCCGCGAGTCGGGCGGCGCAGAGTTTGTCCACCGCCTCGCGCGTGGGCACGAGTACCTTGCCGCCCATATGACCGCATTTCTTCACCGATGCGAGCTGGTCTTCAAAGTGCACGCCCGCCGCACCCGCATCGATCATGGCTTTCATCAGTTCAAAGGCATTGAGCACGCCGCCGAAACCCGCTTCGGCGTCGGCGACGATGGGCGCGAAGTAATCGACGTAATCGGGCGCGCCGGGCTGCTTGCCTTCCATCCATTGGATCTGGTCGCAACGAGCCAAGGCATTGTTGATCGCGCGCACCACGGTAGGCACGGAGTTGACCGGGTACAGGGATTGGTCCGGGTACATCGTCGAGGCCGTGTTGGCGTCGCCTGCGACTTGCCAGCCCGAGAGGTAAATCGATTGGAGTCCGGCACGCACCTGCTGCATGGCTTGGTTGCCGGTGAGAGCGCCCAGCGCGCTCACGAAGGGTCGCTCGTGCAGCGACGCCCACAAACGCTCGGCGCCACGCCGGGCAAGGGTGTGTTCAATCGCCACCGAGCCGCGCAGTCGCACTACGTCCTCAGCCGAGTAGCTGCGGCGAATTCCTTTCCAACGGGGATTTTCAGCCCAGTCCTTTTGCAGTCGTTGTGCCTCGAGCTTGCGAGCGGTCATGACATCTCCAGCGGTTTGCGTCAGGGGCTTTCAAAGCATTGCTCCCGAACCTCAGGGCGGACCCGATTTCGCCCCAGACCGCCCCAACGACCCGAAGCAACGCTGAGCATGCTACGGTCGTGCCCGCGTTGCAGCAAGATCAATATCTTATATAAGACACAATTTTTCTGCATTAATAATCAAACGATTAAATTTTTCGTTTCGCATTTCGAAACAAAATTCTCTAAGACGGAATCGATTTTTTTGCTTCGCGACATGGTTATTTCGCAGCCTGAAATGGCTGCCACTATGTGGAAGCTGGGGTGCGCCGGCTCACGCGCAAGGCCACGAAGACCGCGCTGATCTGCAAGGCGGCGATGCAAATCAGTCCCGATCGGAACCAGCCGTGGTCAAGCAAACGCCCCACGAGCAGCGGCGCGACGGCCAAGCCGCCATCGAGGCCCGAGTACACGAAACCGTAGACGCGACCGAAGGAAGTCGCGCCAAAGCGCGACGTTGCTGCGTGCCGCACGAGCAGATCGCGGCTCGGACCCGCGGTCCCGGATCCGCATCCGAGCACAAACACGGCCGCCAGCAACGCCTGCGTAGGCACCGCTCCGGTTGCGAGCACAAGGGACACGGCCGCCGCCAAGCACAAGGCGCTCGCAATGATCAATTCGCTGCGCGGCTCCCGGCCGGCGAAAAATCCCCCGAGCACGGTTCCCACCCCACCGCCAAGCAAATACGCGCTTAAGCTCATCGTGCCCAACGCCAAGCTCACCGAGTACACGTTTGCCAGGATCGCTGGAGCGAAGTTTTGCAGGATTCCGCCCGCGCCTACCGAGAGGAAGAAAAATCCGAAGCACAACCACACGGTGCCGGAGCGCAGAAAGGCAAACTGTCCCGCGTGCCCTGCGCTGTGGCCGCCCGGCGCCGGGCCCGTGTGCAGCGCCGAGAGCGTGCCCGCCAGGGAGTTGCGCTGGGTGAACATAAACAGCAGCGAACCCAACGCGATTGCCGCCGCGCCAAATCCGGCCACGTGCCAGCCCGCGAAGGCCGCCACGCCTCCCATAAACGAAGCGCCCGCAACCCAACCCAGATTGCCCGAAAGCGAATGCATCGCAAAGGCGTGGCCCAGACGCGCCGAAGAAACGCGGTGGTTAAGAATTGTGAAGTCCGCCGGATGAAACATCGCATTGCCGCTGCCCGCCAGTGCCGCGGTCACGAGCACTCCGGCGTACGAATGGCTAAACCCGAGCACTACACCGGCGGCCACGAGAAAGCCGATGCCGGCGAGCAGCACGCGAAATGCGCCGATCCGATCCACGGCAAAGCCCGCGAGCGCCTGGCCGCTGCTGCTGGTGACAAAAAAGACGGTGGCCAAGAAACCGGCCTCCGTGAAACCGATGCCAAAGTCCTTCATCAGCCACGGATATATCGGGGGCAGCAACATCTGAAAGAAATGAGACGTCAAATGCGCGAAGCCCACCAGCGCCGCGGCCCGCGCGTCACTGCGCCAGGGTTGTTGCGCCTTGGGCGCGTCCTGAATGACATCGTGCATGGTGCGATAATAGGCTCCTTTGCCGAGACGACAGGACCTCACCTATGCGACGATCGCGCTATATCTCGCGGGCGCGGCACCACGCTGACGCCGAGACTTTGGCGAAGCTCGCGCGTCGCTTGGCCGAATCGGGCAGCCGCTTGGAGGATCAGCTCTGGGAGCGTCGGCTCGTCGAGCTGATCAACGACCGCCTGGCGCGCGGGTTCGAGGACGCGATCGATGCGGCCCTCGATGAGCTCTCGGGCAGCAATCCCCGCGCGTACGACGATCTTGCCGATCTGGCCGAGTCGTGCGCCGAGAGCAGCACGCTGGAGATCGACGGACGCGTGCACGACGGTCTGCTGCTCGCGCTGCCGATTTTGGCGTGGTCGCGCTACAAGCTCCCGACCTTGGCCTTGAGTCCCTCAATGGTCGACAATATCGCGGTGCAGGTCGGAGCGCACCTCGCGGCTCGCGGCGCACGCTGCGCAGTTGCCGACACGCTGTATTCCATCGACCAGCTGCCCGAATCCTTCGGCGAGGTGCGTGACATGGCCGAAGCGCTGTTTGGCTGCGCGGCGCAGGACGGGCGCCTGAAGATCGACCCCAAGAGTTTGCGCGAACCCGTTGCGATGCTCGCCGATTCGCGCTATCTGCTCGTCGCTGTCGTCGTGCCGCAGGGTGCCCCCCTGTACCACTGGCAGCAAACGGGAGTAGACCCCGACGCGAAGACGGCCGCGGTCGAGGCATTTCGCGAACAGCTGGCCGGCGTGCTCACCCCCGTCATGACGGGATGCCGCTTTCGAGTTCTTGCCCCCAATGCGTTTCACGCCGCATTGCGCCTGGGCGATCGGGACCTGCGCGAGTTCTCGCTGGAGGCGGCGGTCTCGTTCTTGAAGCTGTCCTACGACCTGATGCCGTCGTCGCTGCAAGCGACGATGGCCGTGTACGAAGAAAAACGCAACCAACCCACCACGGAAATCCGAATCGGTATTTCGCGCATCGCAGATGACGACGTGGTCATCGAAGGCGTGGTCTGGCCGCTGCTGGGCGACGACGAGGAGCGCACCCTGGAGGACATCGAGGCGGCGATCAAGCGCCTTGGGGTGACCCGGATCGTTGCGCACTCGCACCGCTTTCCGCTCGAGTACTGCGATGACTGCGGCGCGCCGGTGTTCCCGAACCCCTCGGGGCACTCCGTGCACACGGAGCCGCCCGACGAAGGCGCGGAGCAACCGGCGAGCCCGCTGCACTAAACGCAGGAGCCCGGGCGCTGACGTGCCGGGCTCTCGGTCCTCGGCCTCGAGCTTAGTGCACCGTCCTCTCGAAGGTAAACGTTCCGTCGCGAAAATCGACGGGCACCACGTCTTTGGGGCCGATCTTTCCCTCCAGCAGGCGCTGGGCCAGCGGATTTTCGATCTGTTGCTGGATCGCGCGCTTCAGTGGACGGGCTCCGTAGAGCGGGTCGAACCCCACCTTGGCGATTTCCGCCAGGGCGTTGTCGCTGACCACAAGCTTCATCTCTTGGGCGGCGAGCCGCGCTTCGAGGCGCCGCAGCTGGATGCGGGCGATCTCCGCAATGCGGGCCCGATCGAGCGCGGCAAACACCACGATCTCATCGATTCGATTGATGAACTCGGGGCGGAAGTGCGAACGCACCTCGCCCATCACCGCTTCGCGGATCAGGTCCGGGTCCTGCCCGCTCAGACGCTGGATCTCGTGCGAACCCAGGTTCGACGTCATGACGATCACGGTGTTGCGGAAGTCGACCGTTCGCCCCTGACCGTCAGTCAGGCGCCCGTCGTCGAGCACCTGTAAAAGTACGCCGAAGACGTCCGCATGCGCCTTTTCCACTTCGTCGAGCAAGATCACACAGTAGGGCTTGCGTCGCACGAGCTCGGTGAGCTGCCCGCCTTCCTCGTAACCTACGTACCCCGGCGGGGCCCCGATCAATCGGGCCACAGAGTGCTTCTCCATGTACTCGGACATGTCGATGCGAATCAGATGCTCCTCGCTGTCGAACAAGAATTCGGCAAGCGCCTTGCACAACTCCGTTTTGCCGACCCCGGTGGGCCCGAGAAACAAAAACGAGCCGTAAGGTCGATTCGGATCGGCCAGCCCCGCGCGCGAGCGCCGAATCGCGTCGGACACCAGACGCACCGCCTCATCCTGACCGACCACACGCTGGCGCAGACGCTCCTCCATATGGAGCAGTTTCTCGCGTTCTCCTTGCATCATCTTTGCCACAGGAATGCCCGTGGCCCGGGACACGAGTTCGGCAATCTCCTCGGCGCCGACTTCCTTGCGCAGCAGCTTGAACTGCCGCTTGTTGCCTGAGGACTCGGCCGTCTTCAGTTGCCGCTCCAGCTGCGGCAGCTTCCCGTACTGGATTTCCGCGAGCTTGTCGAACTGCCCGGTGCGCTGCAAATCGGCCATCTTCGCGCGCAACCGGTCAATCTCGGCCTTGATGTTGGCGGCCCCCTGCACGGCCGCCTTTTCCGCACGTAGCTCTTCGTCCAGATCCGCGTACTCGCGCTCCAGACTGGTGATTTCTTCCTCGATGAGTTGCAGCCGCTTGCGCGAGGCCTCGTCGCTTTCCTTCTTAACGGCCTCGCGCTCGATCTTGAGCTGAATCAGACGTCGGTCGAGCCGATCCATCGACTCGGGCTTGGAGTCGATCTCCATTTTGATGCGCGCGGCCGCCTCGTCGATGAGGTCGATTGCCTTATCGGGCAAGTAGCGGTCGGTGATGTAGCGATGGGACAGTTCGGCTGCCGCCACGATCGCCGGATCCGTGATTTCGACGCCATGGTGCAGCTCGTAGCGCTCCTGTAGTCCGCGCAGGATCGCGATGGTGGACTCCACCGAGGGCTCGCCCACAATGATCTTCTGGAAGCGTCGCTCCAGAGCGGCGTCCTTCTCGATGTACTTGCGGTATTCGTCGAGCGTCGTGGCGCCGATGCAGTGCAGCTCGCCGCGCGCAAGCGCGGGCTTGAGCATATTGCCCGCATCGATGGCCCCCTCTGCCTTGCCCGCACCGACCATGGTGTGGATCTCGTCGATGAACACGATGGTCTTGCCTTGATCGGCGGCGATCTCCTTGAGCACCGCCTTGAGGCGTTCCTCGAACTCGCCCCGATACTTAGCGCCCGCGAGGAGGGCAGCCAGATCCAGCGTCAAAACGCGCTTGTCCTTGAGCGTCTCGGGCACTTCGCCGTTGACGATGCGCTGCGCAAGCCCTTCGACGATGGCGGTCTTGCCTACACCGGGTTCGCCGATCAGAACGGGGTTGTTCTTGGTTCGACGCTGAAGAATCTGGATCGAGCGACGGATCTCGTCATCGCGCCCGATGACTGGATCGAGCTTGCCCATGCGCGCGCGTTCGGTCAGATCGATCGTGTATTTCTTCAGTGCCTCACGCTGTCCCTCCGCCTCGGCCGATCCGACGTTGGCGCCGCCTCGTACCGCTTCGATCGCGGCTTCGAGCGACCGGCGATTGGCACCGTGCTCGCGCAACAGACGGCCGGCTTCGCCCTTGTCGTCGATCAGCGCCAAGACGAACAGTTCGCTGGCGATGTAAGCGTCCCCCCGTTTCTGGGCTTCCTTCTCCGTCTGGTTGAGCACTCCCACCAATTCGCGGCCGATCTGGACCTGCCCGTCCGTGCCCTGCACTTGCGGCAGACGCTTTAGCGCCGACTCCACGGCCGACCCGAGCGGACCCACGGCGACGCCCGCCCGCTGAAGCAGAGAGCGTGCCGAGCCGTCGTCCTGGCGCAGCATGGCCGCGAGCACGTGCAGCGGCTCGATGTACTGCTGGTCGTTGCCCACCGCAATCGACTGCGCGTCGGCGAGGGCTTCCTGAAAGCGCGTGGTCAGTTTGTCTTGGCGCATGAGAGTCCGTGTCGTTGCCTGCGAATCACCGTTGTGGCCGTCAAAGCTGCGATGCCAGCTCCTGGGCGAGCAACCCTGTTGGCGCCAAGGTTGGGGGCGTCGGCCTGGATTTCAAGCCTGGGCAGGCGCCTGCCACCCTCAGGCCCAAATCAGCCGCGTACTCCTTCGAGCGCCGGCCATCGGACCTTGGCGCCCGAGGGACTTGCGAGGGGCACGACGCCAGGCGGATCCTTCATTGCCGGTCTTTGACGCGATCCGGGGCGCCCATCCAGTTTCGGACAGCATTTTCGTCGCTGGCGCGCGCCTCGACCCAGCGCGAACCCTGGCTTCCGGATTCTTGCTTCCAAAATGGCGCCTGCGTCTTCAAATAGTCGATGATGAAGCGACAGCCGTCGAACGCGTGTTCACGATGCACGCTCGCGGTTGCCACGAGCACGATCCGATCCCCGGGCCGCAGCTCGCCATAGCGGTGAATCAGGCGCACCCCGTTGAGGCTCCAGCGCGCGTGCGCCTGGCGCACTATTTCCTCCAGGCACCGCTGCGTCATCGCCGCGTAATGCTCCAGGTTGATCCGCTGCACCGGGAACCCGTCGCTCGAGTCACGCGCAACGCCGACAAAACTGACGATTGCGCCGTTTGCAGCACCGCGCAAGGCCTCGATTTCTGCACCAGGGTCAAAATCCTGCGTCTGAACGCTGATTTGCCACCGTTGCGTCACGTTGGTTTCGCCTCCTTGGAGCCGCGCCCCCGGGCCCATCGCACTGCGGCGCTCATCCGCCGGTCACCGGCGGAAAATATGCCACCTCGGCACCGTCGTGGAGCATTGCCTCATCTGCGCTCACCACGAGGTCGAGCGCAGTGCGAAGCGGTTGCACTTGCGCAAAGGCGCTCGCCCAAGGTTCGCCGCGCGAGATCATCCACGTACGCAGCTCTCCCACGCTCGCGACACCAGGCGGTGGTTCAACCGTTTCGCGCGTCCGCCCTACCGCCTCGCGCATGCGCGCAAAATACAAAATCGTCAATCGCATAGCCTTTTAAATGCCTCGGGGTTGCGTGGCGCAGATTCCGTGGGCCGCGCTGGACCCAAATCATCTCTCGGGGTGCGACGTCAGGCGGGCCCCGTCAGTTCCGCGAAGGACAGAAAACGTACGCGCTGTCCGCGCTCGACCACCGAAGCGGCCGCCAGGTCGACGAGTCCGTCTGCCCAGGCGACCGAGCTTAGCAGCGAGGCGTTCTGGTTGGGGAACAGATCCAAACCTCCGGAGCCATTGAGGCGCGCGCGCACGAACTCGCGGCGCGCCCGGTCGGCCGTATAGGCGAAGTCCGCCGGTAGCGCAACGGCCTTCGGAGTTACGTCGCGCACGCCAAGGCAACGCAGCAAATACGGGCGAACGAGCAAGACAAACGTCACAAAGCTCGACACCGGATTGCCCGGCAGCCCGATAAAGGGAACTCCGCGTGCGTGGCCGAATGCCAGGGGCTTGCCGGGCTTCATGGCAATTTGCCAAAGCTGCAATTCCCCTAACGTGGCCAGGGCCGCCTTGACGTGGTCTTCCTCGCCCACCGAGACGCCGCCGGAACTCAGAATCAGATCCGCGTCGGCGGCCGCGCTGGCCAGCGCCTCGCAAGTTGCCTCCAGCGAGTCCGGCACGATCCCCAGATCGCGCACGGAGCAACCAAGGGACTCGAGCAGCCCCTTCAGGACAAACCGATTCGAGTTGTAGATGCGCCCCGGAGCCGCCTGCGTACCGGGCATCGCCAGTTCATCACCCGTGCAAAAAAGTGCGACCCGTGGCCGCCGAACCACGCTAAGACGCGCAACGCCTACCGAAGCGGCGATCCCGAGGTGCTGCGCCCGCAGCGCTTGCCCCGCCGATAGGGCGGCTGCGCCGCGGGCAAAGTCGCTGCCCGCGCGACGGATCCATTGGCCTGGCTGCGGCGCTTCGAGCACCACGACACCGTCGGCCTCGGCGCGCGTGGCCTCCTGCATCACGACCGCATCGCTGCCCTCGGGTATGGGCGCGCCCGTGAAAATGCGCGCTGCCGCAGCCGCCGGCAGCGGCTCCGGACTCTGTCCGGCCGTCACGCGCAAACGAACGGGCAGCGTCGCGGGGATCTTCGCGATGTCGCGACAGCGCACCGCGTAGCCGTCCATCTGGGCATTGTCCAGTGGCGGCACATCCACGAGCGCGACCACGGCCTGCGCCAGCACGCGCCCCGCCGCATCTTGTGTGGGCACCTCCTCGGCGCCGGTTAGCGGCCGCGCCGCCGCAAGCATTCGCTGCAGGGCCTCGTCGATGGTTAACACAACGGCACCTCAAATCGCTCGGCGATGAATCGGGCAATTGCCTCGACGTCGTTTACGTCAAGTATGGGCACCGGCAATTGTATCGGTCCGGGCTCCGGCGGCCGGTCCGTCACAACTGCGATTGCCCCGGGGGCAAGCATGGGTGTGACCGTCTGCTCGGCCGCCTTCTGACTGCGGCCGCCTTCGGTCGCGCTTCGCCGCACTTCGATGAATGGCACGCCCCCTTGTCCGCGATAGCCTTCGATCAAAACGAGGTCGCAGGGAGCCAGACGCGCAAGCTGCCGGGTGAGCTCGTCGTCTTGCCCCGGGGCATGGGCTGGATCCTCTTCGCTCAACAGTGCCCAGCGCTGCCCGGAGCCGATCAAAACCTGGCTGGCACCCGCGCTGCGAAACCGGTAGGAATCCTTTCCGGGCCGGTCGATATCAAAACCGTGGTGCGCATGTTTGACCGCGGCAACGCGCAGTCCGGCGCGGCAAAATCGCTCGATGAGACGCTCGATCAGCGTCGTTTTTCCGGCGCCCGAGCTGCCGACAAATCCGATTGCCTTCAAGAGCGGCTCTCGTGGCAGTGCCCCGGCCCGCGCGATGCCCGAGGCGGCCCTGCCTTACAACACATGGGCCAGCAGGAACCGGCGCAACGGCTCGGCGTCGGGGGGCAAGCGCTCAAAGCGCTGGGGCAGCTCCTCGATGCCGAGCAATTCCGCGGGCCGAGACGGTTCGCGCCCAATCGCTTCATAGATGGTTTGCGCGAATTTTGCTGCTTGAGCGGTTTCAAGGCACACCATCGGGATGCCGGGGCGAAGATGCTCGCGGGCCACCTTGACTCCGTCGGCGGTATGCGGATCCAGTATCCGATCGTCGCGTCGAAATTGATGACGAATCGTCGCCAGGCGATCGGCGTGCGAGCTGCGCCCGGAAGAAAAACCGCTGGCGAGAACCGCGTTCCAGAACGGAGTCTGCTTCAGATCGAACCAGCCCTGCGTGTCGATCGCCCACCACAATTCGCGCAGCGCCGCCGCGTCGCGACCAACGATATCGAAAATGAAACGCTCGAAGTTCGACGCCTTGGAAATGTCCATCGACGGACTGCTGGTCACGTGCGTCTCGGCTCCCCGGCGCACCCGATAGCGCCCCGTGCGGAAAAATTCGTCCAGCACGTCGTTTTCGTTGGTCGCCACCACGAGTCGGCCGATGCGCAGGCCCATCTGGCGCGCAATCCAGCCGGCCAGCACGTTGCCGAAATTGCCCGATGGAACGCAAAAATCGACCTCCGCAGAGTCATCCTTCGTGACGGCGAAGTACGCGCGAAAGTAGTAAACCACCTGCGCCACGACGCGTGCCCAGTTGATGGAATTGACCGCTCCGAGATGGTGCTCGCGCTTGAAGGCGAGGTCCGACCCAATCGCTTTGACCAGGTCCTGGCAATCGTCAAAACTGCCGTCCACTGCGATGTTGAAGATGTTCTCGTCCTGGAGCGAATACATCTGCGCTCGCTGAAAGGCGCTCATGCGCCCGTACGGGGAGAGCATGAACACGCGCATGCGCTGCCTGCCGCGCAATGCCACTTCTGCTGCCGACCCGGTGTCTCCGGAAGTCGCCCCCAGAATATTGAGGTTTTCTCCGCGCTGGGCCAGTTCCTCCTCGAACAAGACGCCCAGCAGTTGCATTGCGATGTCCTTGAAGGCCAAGGTCGGCCCGTTGGAGAGCTGCAGCAGATGCATTCCCGCTTCGAGCTCGACCACGGGAGTGATCTGCTCGTTGCCAAAGATCGCCGGGGTGTAAGTGGCGCGCACCATGCGCTCCAATTGCGAGGCCTCGTAATCGTCGGCGTACAACGACAGGAGTTCGAATGCGAGTTGCGCGTACGGCAGACCGCGCCAGCGTGCCAGGCGCGATTCCACGCGAGGGTAATGCGACGGTGTGACCAGTCCGCCGTCCGGCGCCAGTCCCTCGAGCAGCACGTCCCGAAAGCGGGACGGAGGCATGTTTCCGCGGGTCGATAGGTATTGCATTGCAGCCCGGCTCCTTACGCGAGCGATTCTTGGCGTATTCGGATCACCGGTGCGAGGACCGTTTCAAGCGCCTCGATGCGCTGCAGCGCCACGTTAACGTCGCGCTCCAGCGCTTCGTGGGTCAACATGATGATGTCCGTCTGGTTTTCCCCTTCGCCGGGTTCGCGCTGAAACAGCGCATCGATCGAGATGCGCCCTTCGGCGAGAATGCGCGCAATGTCGGCCAAGACGCCCGGCTGATCGGCAACGCGCATGCGGAAATAGTACGAAGTCACGGTTTCTTCGATGGAAAGCCACGGCAGCTGCACCAGAGAGTCGGCCTGAAAGGCCAGGTGCGGGACCCGGTCGTCGGGGTCGGCCGTATGCATGCGGGTCACGTCGACCAGATCGGCTACCACCGCCGAGGCGGTCGGTTCCGATCCGGCACCCGGGCCGTAGTACATGGTGGTTCCAACGGCGTCGCCCTTTACCAGAACCGCGTTCATCGCGCCTTCCACATTGGCCAGCAGCCGCTGCATCGGCACCAGGGTGGGATGCACGCGCAGTTCCACCCCGGCGGGAGTCAGGCGGGTGATCCCGAGCAGCTTGATCCGATAGCCCAGTTGCTCCGCGTAGCGGATGTCGGCAGCCGCAAGGCTGGCGATGCCCTCGACATGAGCTGCGTCAAAGCGAATGGGAACGCCAAAAGCGATTGCCGCCAGGATCGAAATCTTGTGGGCGGCGTCGGTCCCGTTGATGTCAAAACTCGGGTCGGCCTCCGCGTAGCCCAGTTCTTGCGCCTGCTTGAGGGCTGCCTCAAACGTTGCCCCCGTGTCACGCATGCGCGACAAAATGAAATTGCTCGTGCCGTTGATGATTCCGGCAATCCACTCGATGCGATTGCCCGTGAGGCCCTCGCGCAGTGCCTTGATGATGGGAATGCCTCCGCCCACGGCGGCCTCAAACGCAACCATCACTCCCATTTGGCGCGCAGCGTCGAATATCTCGTTGCCGTGCACGGCCAGCAGTGCTTTGTTGGCCGTCACGAGGTGTTTGTCGTGGGCGATGGCATCGAGGGCGAGTTCCCGCGCGGGTTGGTATCCGCCGATGAGTTCGACCACGATGTCGATGTCGGGGTGGCGCACGATGTCCTGGAGTCGATCCGTAACCGGGACCGCATCGGCGATCTGGGCGCGCGCACGCGCGACGTCGCGCACGCCGATCATGGCGACTTCGATTCCGCGCCCCGCGCGCCGCCGGATCACCTCCTGGTTGCGCCTCAAGACGTTGAAAGTTCCC
>Ga0187769_10001348_pt1 | contig 13983 bp, 10 predicted proteins | sample 0116_SJ02_MP02_1_FD_133140 | JGI IMG/M metagenome (GOLD analysis project Ga0187769, IMG submission 133140) | Tropical peat soil microbial communities from peatlands in Department of Meta, Colombia - 0116_SJ02_MP02_10_MG | ecosystem: Environmental > Terrestrial > Soil > Wetlands > Peat | place... | reverse complement strand
TGGAGGAGGATGGTGGCGGCGCCCATGAGATGGGACGAGTCGAGCACGGCATCGACGTCGCGCAACTGAAGCTGGCTCGGCGTCAACTGTAGCGCCGAGCTCAGCGAGAGCCGGCGCAGCCGTTCGGCCGGCACGCCGCCCACGTCGATCTTGAGCCAGTCCAAGAGCGCGCGCAGATTGTCGGAGGCGGCCTCGATGTTGCCCGAAAACACGGGGGCACCCTCCGGCGTCTTGAGCGCGCCATAGAGCGTCACGTCGGAGCCGCCGGGCAGCTCCGCCGTGAGCTGCGTCAAGGCCAACTCGCCCTTGTTGAGCGCGGCACCGAAGCGAATCTGGCGCACCACGCCGCCTTTGTAGAGCACGCCGTCGAGCGAAATGTCGAGCGTCGCCTCGAGATCGTCGGGAAGCGTGAAGGAGAGCGGTGCGGCACTTGCCGCTTTCCCCGCCTCGCCCTTGGCACCGGCCTGTCCGGCGCCGGGCGCCGCATTGCCGGCAAGCCACTTTTCGAGATCGACACGCGTGAGCGACAGCGTGGCCGCAGCGCGGTCGATGCTGCCGGGCTCGTAGGTGATGCTGCCGCTTGCCTCGCTCTCGCCGAGCCGAAGCGAGAGCTGGCTCAGCACGAGCTTCTGGCCGCTCATGCTCAGGTTGCCGTCAAACGCCAGGCTCTGGCTGAAGGCCCGCAGCGAAGCAAGCTCCGGGAACCCGAGGCCGATGGTGGCGGCGCTGAGATCGGGGCTCGAGGCGCGCAGCTTGCCGGAGAACTCCGGCCCATCCTTGCTCTCGGCGACGCTTCCGCTGAAATCGAGCTGAAGGCCGGTGATGCCGACCCTGAGGCCGACAGCCGCGGGCCGCTTGCCGCCGAGCCGCTCGAGGGAGGCGTCGAGGGTGATCGGCAGCTTGCCGGCGAGCGCGCGACCTTGAGCGCGGAAGGGCCCGCTCGGCGAGCCCGCGTTGAGCCCGCCGTTGATTTGGCCGAGGCTCCACACCCTTCCCGTCTTGGCGTCACGGTAGCTGACCGCGCCGTCCTCGATGGTGACATGATCGAGCTGCAGCCAGGAGGGCAGCGGCGCCGGAGCGAAGTCCGCGGCGGCAGGACTGCCGGCGCTGCCAACGGGGGCGAACTGCCAGTTGCCGCGACCGTCGGCAAGGCGCTCGAGGTTGAGCTGCGGCTCGATGAGCGTGAGGCTCTCGATCTGGATGCGACCGGCGAGAAGCGAGGCGAAGGCGACATGGGCTTCGAGCGCCTTGAGCCGCAGCAGCTCGGGGCTCGCGGATCCGGGCAGGCTGGCGAGCCGCACGCCGCTCATCGAGAGCCGCGGCGTCGGCAGGATGGCGAGCGCCACGTTGCCCTCGATCGCGAGCGGACGCCCGGTCGCCTCCTCGACCCGTCGGGCGACCTCGCCCTTGTAGCGATTCCAGTCGATGAAGCTCGGGGCAATCAGCGCGCCTGCTATGAGCAGCGCCACCAAGATGCCGAGGCCGGTCAGCGGGTGCTTCACGTCTGGCGACTCCCGAGCTCGCCTCTCAATCCCGGCCAGCAGACGAGGCGGGCCGCCCTTGCCCGACCCGCAGATTGACGCAGAACCGGCGCAGCGAAAACGCTTTCCCCCGTCTCCGGCGCCGCTCGCGCCGAAGCCGGTCGGGACGCGGCCGCGCGCCCTGCGCTCGTCATGAGCGCGCCCGGATGCTAGGGAAGCCTTGTGACGACTTTATGGCGAACTCGCGCCGCAAGAGCCGCCGGATGCATGGAGCGGGCAAGCCCTCTTTGCCCGCGCACAAGGGGCCGCGCTACATCCTCAGCACCTTGCCCGGGTTCATCAAATCGTCCGGGTCGATGGCGCGCTTGAGCTGGCGCATGACGCTCACCGCCTCGCCATGCTCGGCGACGAGAAAATCCATCTTGCCCATGCCGATGCCGTGCTCGCCGGTGCAGGTGCCGTCCATGGCGAGGGCGCGCATGACCATGCGCTCGTTCAGCGTCTCCGCCTCATGCCGCTCGGCCTCGCTCTCCGGGTCGATGAGGAAGAGGAGATGGAAGTTGCCGTCCCCCACATGGCCCACGAGCGTAATCGGCATGGACGCCTTGCTGATGTCCTCGTAGGTCTCGAGGATGCAGTCGGCGAGCCGCGAGATCGGCACGCACACGTCGGTCGAGAGGCCGCGGCAGCCGGGCCTCAAGTTGAGCGAGGCGAAATAGAGATCATGCCGGGCCTGCCAAAGCTTGCTCCGGTCCTCGGGACGGGCGGCCCAGCGGAAGTCGTTCGCCCCGCGCTCGCCGGCGATCGCCTGCACGGTCTCCACCTGCTCCTTGACGCCGCTCTCGCTGCCGTGGAACTCGAAGAAGAGCGTGAAGGACTCGGGGTAATCGAGCTTGGAGTAGCGATTGATCGCCCGCATCGCGTGCGGATCGATGAGCTCGATGCGCGCGATGGGGATGCCCATCTGGATGGTCTGGATCACCGTGCGCACCGCCGCGTCCAGGCTCGCAAACGGGCACACCGCGGCGAGGATCGCCTCGGGAATGCCGTAGAGGCGCAGCGTCACCTCGGTGATCACGCAAAGCGTTCCCTCGGAGCCGACGAAGAGGCGCGTCAGGTCGTAGCCGGCCGCCGACTTGCGCGCGCGCCTGGCGGTGCGCACGATGCGGCCGTCGGGCAGCACCACGGTGAGCGCCAACACGTTCTCGCGCATCGTGCCGTAGCGCACCGCGTTCGTTCCCGAGGCGCGCGTCGCCGCCATGCCGCCCAACGAGGCATCGGCGCCGGGATCGATGGGGAAGAAGAGCCCGGTGTCCCTGATGTGCTGATTCAGCTGCTTGCGCGTGACCCCGGCCTGGACCGTGCAGTCGAGATCCTCCGCACTCACGCGCAGGACCTTGTTCATCTGGCTCAGGTCGATGCAAAGACCGCCCTTGATCGCGAGCACATGGCCCTCGAGCGAGGTTCCGGTCCCGAAGGGGATGACTGGCACCTTGTGCCGGGCGCAGAGCTTGACGATCTCGCTCACTTCCTCGGTCGAGTGCGCGTAGGCGACCGCATCGGGTGGTGCTGGGCGGAAGCTCGACTCGTCCTTGCCGTGAAGCTGGCGCACCGCCATCGCCGTGGTGAAGCGCTCGCCGAGCAACGCCTTGAGCTCGTGGGCGGCGGCTGTGGGCAGCCTCGGCGCGGCGGCGGTCTTCGGCTGGACGGACATTTTTCCTCCTCTCCCCTCCCGCGGCAGCAGCGGACGCACGGCTTCCCTCATCTACTCCGGGGACGGTAGGGGGGCAAGTGGCGCCAACCGCGGTCGTCCCGGCATCCCCATCTGTTAAGATGCGCGCGCCATGATCTCGACCTCGATGCGGCGGCCATGAGCGCCAAAGCGATCCTCGAGCGGCCCTCGCCCAACTGGGACGCGCGCGTGCGCGGCGGGCCGATCGACATTCTCCTCCTCCATTACACGGGCATGCGGAGTGCCGGTGCGGCGCTCGAGCGCCTCTCGGACCCGGCTGCCAGGGTGAGCAGCCATTATCTCATCGACGAGGACGGCACCTGCTACCGCCTCGTCGCCGAGGAAAGGCGGGCCTGGCACGCGGGCGAGAGCTTCTGGGCGGAGGCGCGCGACGTGAATTCGCGCTCGATCGGCATCGAGCTCGTCAACCCGGGCCACGAGTTCGGCTATCGCGATTTCCCCGAGGCGCAGATCGCAGCGCTCGAGGTGCTCGCCAAGGATATCCTCGCGCGCCACCCGATCCCGCGCACGCGCGTGCTCGGGCATTCGGATGTGGCCCCCCTGCGCAAGCAGGATCCGGGCGAGCGCTTCCCTTGGGCGCACCTCGCGCGGCGCGGCATTGGCATCTGGCCCAAGGCCGGCTTTCGTGTCTCGCCCCAGGCGGAGATGCTGACGAGCGGCACGTCGGGGCCGGCGGTGGTGCAGCTGCAGCTGGCGCTTGCCGGCTACGGCTACGGGGTCGAGGGCAGCGGGCTTTACGATCGCTTGACCGAGGCGGTCGTCGCCGCCTTCCAACGTCATTTCCGCCCATCCCTCGTAGACGGCAAGGCCGATGCCGAGAGCCAAAGCCTGCTCTACCACCTGCTCGCCCTCAAAGAGCGCGCCGAGAGGCTTGATTCCCGCTAGCCTCAGAGCCTACCTCTAGGAGGCCAGACGGCCGGATGGCCGCCCTCCGCGCGATCCGCTTGCAAGCTCGCGCGGGGGGAGGAAAGTCCGGGCTCCATGGAAACGCGGTGCCGGGTAACACCCGGCGGGGGCGACCCCAGGGACAGTGCCACAGAAAGCAAACCGCCGGCCAGCCGACGAGGTGCCGGCAAGGGCGAAACGGGGCGGTAAGAGCGCACCGCGCCCCCGGCGACGGGGGCGGCAGGGCAAACCCCACCGGGAGCAAGACCAAGTAGGGACGGCCGCCCGCCTCCTCTTTCGCGAGAGGTGGGGGGCAGGCGGGTTTCCACGCCGCCGTCCGGGTCGGTCGCGCGAGGCGCTCGGCAACGGGCGTCCCAGATGAATGGCCATCCCCTGCAGGACTGCAGGGACAGAACCCGGCTTACAGGCCGTCTGGCATTTCATTCTTTCAAACAGCCCCAGCGCGGGCCACGGCACCGGTGTTCGCCCTCGATTCGGCCACTCCAGCGCCTACGCTTTTGCGGCAAGCCGAGCTTCAATTGGAAGTTCCGCAATTGGAACAAAGGAAGAACATAGTTTTGCCGCAATTTAGCGAAAGATAGTGGGCCGTGCCCCCACAAAGACCAGATTTTGATTTTCTCTCACCTTGCCCGTCTCAAATCGAGCTGCGGAAAACTTCTAGAATAACCAGGGATTTACTGTGAAAATCCATTGACGCCCATATAGTCCCATGATATCCCATATCATCCCACACTGCATAGGCTGCCTCAGTGGGCCATGGCAGTCGCTTTGTGGGGGGGTCTGACCGCGGGGGCGGTCGGAGTGGGGGCGGCATGGCGCTGTTCGTGGGGACAGTCGTTAACAAGGTCGACCGCAAGGGGCGTGTCTCCGTGCCGGCGAGCTTCCGTGCCGCGCTCGCGGGCCAGAGCTTTGCCGGCATCGTCGCCTTCCCTTCCTACAAGCACAAGGCGCTTGAATGCTGCGCCATGGACTTCATGGAGCAGATGTCCCTAAGCCTTCAGGATATCGACACTTTTTCGGCCCAGCAAGATACCCTCGCGGCGACGATCTTCGCCGAGGCCCATCAGCTTCCCTTCGATTCCGAGGGGCGCATCCTGCTGCCCGCTCCCCTTCTCGAGCATGCCGGGATCGGCGAGATGGCCGCCTTCGTGGGCCAGGGGCCGCGCTTTCAGATTTGGCAGCCTGAAGCGCGCGAGGTCTTTGCCGCCTCGGCGCGCGAGCGGGCCCTGCGCGAGAACTTGACGCTCAAAGTGCGGCCGCCCAAAGGGCTCCCGGGCGGCTCCGGCGGCGAGAGCGGCGGGGGCGCGCCGTGAGCGAGGCGCTCCCAGCCGCTGCGAGCGGCATGCCGGGCGGCCATGTCCCGGTGCTGCTCCGTGAGGTGCTCGAAATTCTCGCCCCGCGCGATGGCGGCATCTATGTGGACGGCACCTTCGGCGCGGGCGGCTACAGCCGCGCCCTCCTGGACGCCGCTCGCTGCACCGTATGGGGCATCGATCGCGACCGCTCGGCGGCCACGCGCGGGGCCGAGATGGCGCGCCGTTACCGCGGCCGGCTCACCGTGCTCGCTGGCCGCTTCGGCGAGATGGACCGTCTCCTCGAAGGCCACCGCGTGAACGCCGTCGACGGGGTGGCGCTCGACCTCGGCGTCTCCTCGACGCAGATCGACGAACCGGCGCGCGGCTTCTCCTTCCGCTCCGATGGCCCGCTCGACATGCGTATGGGCGAAGAAGGCCCGACCGCGGCCGAGCTCGTCAATCGCCTGGCCGAGGGCGAGCTCGCGCGCATCATTCGCGACTTCGGCGAGGAGCGCTTCGGGCGCCAGGTCGCGCGAGCCATCGTCGCCGCGCGCGCCAAGTCGCCGATCGCGACGACCGGACAACTCGCCGCCATCGTGCGCAGCGTGGTGCGCGCAGGCGCCGACGGGATCGACCCCGCGACGCGTACCTTCCAGGCGCTTCGCATCGAGGTGAACGACGAGCTCGGCGAGCTCGATCGCGGGCTCGCCGCCGCCGAGCGTCTGCTCAAGCCGGGCGGTCGCCTCGCCGTCGTCGCCTTCCATTCGCTCGAGGATCGCCGGGTGAAGCGCTTCATGAGGAGCCGCAGTGCCGCGGGCCGCGTACACTCGCGTCTCCTCCCCGGCGAGCGCCCCGAGTGCCCGGCGAGCTTCCGTCTCATCACCAAGAAGCCGATCCGGCCGGGCGAAGGCGAGCTCGCCGCCAATCCGCGCGCGCGCTCGGCACGCTTGCGCGCGGCGGAGCGCACCGAGGCGCCGCCCTGGCGCGCGGAGGCGGTCTGATGATGCGCCGTGCGGTCTGGCTTTGGCTCTGCGTGGTGCTTGGCCTCGGCTTTGGGGTCTACGAGCTCAAGCTCCAGGTCCAGGGGCTCGAGCAGCGCCTGGCCAAGGACAGCCGCGACATCCTCGCGGACGAGGAGGCCATCCACGTGCTCAAGGCCGAGTGGAGCTACCTCAACGAGCCGGAGCGCATCGACGCGCTGGCCCGCAAGTACCTCGACATGGTGCCCCTCGAGGGCAGCCAATACGGCTCCTTCGACGCGCTGGCACAGCGCGGCGAGGGCGCCGACGCGGGGCCGAACGCCGCTCAGCCGGCAAGCCCGTCCCTGCCCGTGCCCGTGGCGCGGCCGAAGCCGCCCAAGGGCAATCGGGTCACTCTCGCGAGGGAAACCCAATGATCACCTTCCGGCGCAAGCATCCGTGCCATCCCCACCACGATGCCGCCTGCAACGGTGGCCCGGTTCGGCTCGAAGGCGCCTACAAGGAGATGCTCGAGACCGGCCGCAATCGCCTCGTGCTCCTCGCGGCCCTCTTCGCCATCGCCTTTGTCGCCCTCTCGCTGCGCCTCGTCGATGTCACGGTGATCAGCCAGCCGCGCGAGCCGCAGCTCGACCGCGCCGACCGACCGGTCAACCTGCCCCTCGAGCGCGCCGACATCCTCGACCGCAACGGCGTGCTGCTGGCCACGAGTCTGACCACGGCCTCGCTTTACGCCGATCCCAAGGAGGTGCGCGATCCGGAGGCGGCGGCGCGCCAGCTCGTCACGGTGCTTCCCGAGCTCAAGATGGCGGAGGTCGTCGGCAAGCTGAGGAGCGAGCGCCGCTTCGTCTGGCTGCAACGCTCGCTCACGCCGCGCCAGGAATATGAGGTCAATCGCCTGGGCATCCCCGGCTTCTATTTCCAGCGCGAGGAGCGGCGCGTCTATCCGCACGGGGTCTTGACCGCGCACGTCGTCGGCTTTACCAACGTCGACAATCACGGCATGGCCGGCATCGAGCGCCACTTCGAGGACACGCTCTCGAAAGGCGGCGCTCCGCTCGTCCTCTCGCTCGATCTGCGCATCCAACACGTCCTGCGCGAGGAGCTGCTCGACGGCATGCGGGAATTTCGCGCGCACGCCGCCGGCGGCGTGGTGCTCGACGCCCGCACCGGCGAGGTGCTGGCGCTCGTATCGCTTCCCGACTTCGACGCCAACAAGGCGGCCGAGGCGAGCGACGATGGCCGCTTCAACCGCGTGACGCTTGGCGTTTACGAGATGGGATCGATCTTCAAGGTTTTCACCGCGGCAATGGCACTCGAGACCGGCACCTCCAAGCTCACCTCGAGCTACGACGCAACCCAGCCCCTCCACATCGCCCGCTTCACCATCGAGGACTACCACGCGAAACGGCGCTGGCTCACCGTGCCGGAAATCTTCATGTACTCCTCCAACATCGGAGCCGCACGCATGGCGCTCGAGGTCGGCGGTGCCGCTCAGGAGCGCTTTCTCCAACGGCTCGGCCTGCTCTCGCCCTCCAAGATCGAGCTTAGCGAGACGGGCACGCCCGAGTACCCCGCCCCCTGGCGGCCCATCAACACCATGACGATCGCCTTCGGCCACGGCGTCTCCGTCGAGCCGTTGCAGGTGGCGGCCGGCACCGCGGCCGTGGTCGACGGCGGCATCCTTCACGACCCGACTTTGCTCAAGCGCCGGGCGGGCGAAGGCGCATCGGGCGTGCGCGTCATCTCCGAGCGGACCTCGGACGAGATGCGCCGCCTGATGCGCCTGGTCGTGACCGACGGCACCGCGAAGGAGGGGGCGATCCCGGGCTATCTCTTGGGCGGCAAGACGGGCACCGCCGAGAAGGCCGTGCACCGCGGCTACGCCAAGAAGGAGCTGCTCAGCTCCTTCGTCGGCGCCTTCCCGATCACCAAGCCGAAATACGTCGTGCTCGCCTTCTTCGACGAGCCGCACGGCACGGCCAAGACCCACGGCTACGCCACCGGCGGATGGACCGCAGTCCCCGTGGTCAACCGCGTCGTCCAGCGTATCGCCCCCATCCTCGGCGTCATGCCCGTCGACGAGAAGGACCCCGACGTGGAGAAAGCGCTTTGGGTGCAGATCAACCCGCAGGAACGTAAGCTTGCGCTTAACTGAGCTGATGAACGGGCCCGCAGCACTCGCTTCGAACAACTCAGCACGCGCCGAGCTGGACATTCTCGGCTTGACCGCGGACTCGCGGCAGGTCAAGCCGGGCTATCTCTTTGCCGCCCTCCCCGGCAGCAGGACCGACGGCCGCCGTTTCATAGGCGACGCCATCAAGCGCGGCGCCGTGGCCGTGCTCGCGGAGCCCGGCGTGATCCTGCCGGAGCCCGCGATCGCGTTCATCGCCGATGCCAACCCGCGCCGGCGTCTGGCGCTCATCGCCGCGCGCTTCTACGGCCGCCAGCCGCGCACCATCGCCGCGGTCACGGGTACCGCCGGCAAGACCTCGGTCGCATGCTTCACGCGCCAAATCTGGACCGAGCTCGGCTTTCAGGCGGCAAGCCTCGGCACGCTCGGCATCGTCGCCCCGGGAATGCAGCACTACGCGAGCCTCACCACGCCCGATCCGATCCAGCTCCACAAAGAGCTCGCGGAGCTCGCCGCCGCCGGCATCGACCACCTCGCGCTCGAGGCCTCCTCGCACGGACTCGACCAGTATCGCCTCGACGGCGTCGAGATCCGCGCGGCCGCCTTCACCAATCTCGGCCGCGAGCATCTCGATTACCATCCGAGCATGGCGGCCTATTTCGCCGCGAAGTGCCGCCTCTTCGCGGAAATGCTGGCGCCCTCGAGCCCCGCCGTGCTCAACGCCGACGTTCCCGAGTATGCGGCCCTCGTCGAGATCTGCCGCGCGCGGCGCCATCGCGTGCTGAGCTATGGCCGCAAGGGCGAGATGCTCCGCCTTGAGCAGGTCCAGGCGACCGCGCTGGGGCAGACCGTGCGCTTCACTCTCGCCGGCCGGCGGCGCGAGGCAAGCGTGGCCCTCCTCGGCGCCTTCCAGGCGAGCAATCTGCTCGCGGCCCTCGGTCTCGCCATCGGGCTCGGCGGCGACGCGGACGCGGCCGTGGCGGCGCTCGCCCACGTGCAGGGCGCGCCCGGGCGCATGCAGCTGGTGGCGCGCCTCGGCAACGGCGCTTCGGTCGTCGTCGATTACTCGCACAAGCCCGACGCGCTCGCGGCCGTCCTCGAGGCGCTCAGGGGGCTCGCCCAAGGGCGTCTCCACGTCGTCTTCGGCTGCGGCGGCGAGCGGGATGCCGGCAAGCGGCCCCAGATGGGCGCCATCGCCGAGCGGCTCGCCGACCGCGTCATCGTGAGCGACGACAATCCGCGCGGCGAGGATGCCGGCGCCATCCGCCGCCAAGTGCTCGCCGGCTGTCCGCGCGCGCGCGAGATCGGCGACCGCGCCGAGGCGATCGAGACCGCGGTCCGGGAGCTCGGGCCGGGCGACATCCTCCTCATCGCCGGCAAGGGCCACGAGCGCGTGCAGATTGTCGGCGACAAAATGCTGCCCTTCGACGACGCCGAGGTCGCGCGCAAGGCAGCACTGCGACTCGAAGGAAAGAGCCCATGACAGGCACCTCGGCTCCGCTCTGGAGCGCGGACGAGGTCGCGGCTGCGACCGGCGGCCGCGCAAGTGCACGCTTCGCCGCCACGGGCGTCTCCATCGACAGCCGCACGCTCGAGGCGGGCGATCTCTTCATTGCCATCCGCGGGCCGCGGGCCGATGGCCACGACCATGTGCGCCAGGCGTTCGCGCGGGGTGCCGCCGCCGCCCTTGTGGCGCGCGTGCCCGATGGCTGCGAAGCACGTGCGCTCGTCCTTGTCGCGGACACGCAGAGCGCGCTTGAAGCCCTGGCTGCTGCCGCGCGCGCGCGCACGACGGCAAAGGTTGTCGCGATCACCGGCAGCGTCGGCAAGACCGGCACCAAGGAGGCGTTGCGGCTCGCGCTTGAGCGTCAGGGCAAGACCGCGGCGAGCGCAGGCAGCCTCAACAATCTCTGGGGCGTTCCGCTCTCCCTCGCCCGCATGCCCCGGGACGCGGTCTACGGGGTCTTCGAGCTCGGCATGAACCATCCGGGCGAGCTCGCCCCGCTCTCGCGTCTCGTCTCACCGCATGTCGGCGTCATCACCACGGTCGAGGCCGTGCATTTGGAGTTCTTCGGCCAGCTTGCGGACATCGCGGAGGCGAAAGCCGAAATCTTTGCCGGCATGCGCGGCGGGAGCGCCGTGCTCAACCGCGACAACCCCTTCTTTCCCCTGCTTTTCGACCGTGCCCGAGCCGCGGGCATCGAGCGCGTCATCGGCTTCGGCGCCCATCCCGAGGCCGAGGTGCGCCTCGTCTCCTGGAAATCTTCGCCCGGCGGGAGCGACGTGATCGCCCGCGTGGGCGCCCGCGAGCTCGACTATCGCGTGGGCGTGCCGGGCAGGCATTGGGCCTTCAACAGTTTGGCCGTGCTTGCGGCCGCCCTTGCACTCGGCGCCGATGTGGAGCGCGCCGCCGCAGCCCTTGTCGCTCTCGCGGCCCTCAAAGGACGCGGGCGGCGCCACCGCATCCGCCTCCAAAGCGGCAGCTGCGAGCTGATCGACGACAGCTACAACGCCTCGCCCGCCTCCATGCGCGCCGTCTTCGACATGCTGGCCGCGACCGAGCCGGGCAAAGGCGGCCGGCGCATCGCGGCACTTGGCGACATGCTCGAACTCGGCGCTCAAGCATCGCCTCTGCATGCCTCTCTGGCCGGGCCCATCGCCGCAGCAGGCATCGACCTCGTCTTCACCGCCGGCCCGCTGATGGCAGCACTCGACCGAGCGCTGCCGCCCGCCCTTCGCGGCGCGCATGCGGAGAGCTCCGAGGCGCTTGCCAAGTTGCTGATTGCGGCGGTCCGGCCCGGCGACGTGATCGCGGTCAAGGGCTCGCTCGGATCGCGCATGGGCAAGGTAGTGGAAGCATTGCTCGCGCTCGACGAGCTGCCGAGCGCCGTCAACGGCTAGGAGGTCCGCATGCTGTTCAACCTCCTCGCCCCGCTGGCCGAAAGGTTCGAGCCCTTCAATCTCTTTCGCTACATCACCTTCCGCACGGGAGGCGCGATCGTAACCGCGCTCATCATCAGCTTCTTGCTCGGACCGCACCTGATCGCCTGGCTCAGGCTCAAACAGCGCGAGGGCCAGCCGATCCGCGACGACGGCCCCGAGGGCCACCTCGTCAGCAAGAAAGGCACGCCCACGATGGGCGGGGTGCTCATCCTGGCGGCGATCACGCTCAGCACGCTGCTCTGGGCCGACCTCGCCAACGGCTATGTCTGGCTCGTGATGTTCGTCACCTTCGGCTTCGGCGCAATCGGGGCCGCCGACGATTATCTCAAGCTCAGCCGGCGCTCGAGCCGCGGGCTGCCGGGCCGGGTCAAGCTCTCGGGTCAAGTGGTCATCGCACTCCTCGCAGCCGTTTGGTTCGTCTACCACGCGCCGGCCCCGCTCAACACCGGCTTCGCCGTGCCCTTCTTCAAGACGGTGCTGTTCCAGCTCGGCTGGTTCTTCCTCCCGGTCGCCGCCTTCGTGATCGTGGGCGCCTCGAATTCGGTCAACCTGACCGACGGCCTCGACGGGCTCGCCATCGTCCCGGTCATGATCGCTGCCGCCGTGTTCGGGCTCATCTCCTACGTGACCGGCAACACGGTGTTCGCCAATTACCTGCAGCTCCACTATGTGGCCGGCGCGGGCGAGCTCGCCGTCTTCTGCGGCTCGCTCGTGGGGGCGAGCCTCGGCTTCCTCTGGTTCAATGCTCCGCCGGCCATGGTCTTCATGGGCGACACGGGCTCGCTCTCATGCGGCGGCGCGCTCGGCGTGGTCAGCGTCGTCACCAAGCACGAGCTCGTGCTTGCGATCGTAGGCGGGCTCTTCGTGCTCGAGACGGTCTCGGTCCTCGTGCAGGTGTTCTCCTTCAAGCTCACCGGCAGGCGCGTCTTCCGCATGGCGCCGCTCCACCACCACTTCGAGAAGAAGGGCTGGCAGGAGGCGACCATCGTCATCCGCTTCTGGATCATCGCGTCGATCCTGGCGCTCGCCGGCCTCTCGACCCTCAAGCTGAGGTGAGCGGGTGATCGACGTATTCCCCTTCGCCGGCTTCCCGGTGGCGCTCATGGGCCTCGGCAAGAGCGGCATGGCGAGTGCCAAGGCGCTCTTGGCGAGCGGCGCCGAAGTGTGGGCGTGGGACGACAGCCAAGAGCGGCGCGCCGAGGCCGAAGCCGCCCACATCCCGCTCGTCGATCTCTACGAGAAAGACTTGCGGGAGGCCACCACGATCGTCTGGAGCCCGGGCATTCCGCACACCTACCCCAAGCCCCATCCGATCGCCGCGCGCGCGCGCGCGGCCGGGCTCGAGATCATCTGCGATGTCGAGCTGCTCGCGCGAAGCCAGCGCGCCGCTTCCTACATCGGCATCACGGGGACCAACGGCAAGTCGACCACGACGGCCCTCGTCGGCCACATCTTGGGCCGCGCCGGGCGCCGCGTCGAGACGGGGGGCAATCTGGGCCCGCCGGCGCTTGAGCTCCAGCCCCTCGGCGAGGAAGGCATCTATGTGCTGGAGATGTCGTCCTACCAGCTCGAGTTGACGCTCTCGATAACCTTCGACATCGGCGTCCTCACCAACATCAGCCCGGACCATCTCGATCGCCACGGCGGGCTCCCCGGCTACATCGAGGCGAAGAAGCGCATCTTCCGTCGCCAGACCACGCCCCGCACCGCCGTGATCGGCGTCGACGATGCGGCCTCGCGCGCCATCTACGACGAGCTTGCGGCGCGGGCCGAGCAGCGCGTGGTGCCGATATCGGCCGAGGCGCCCGTAGCCGCCGGGGTCTACGCTTGGGACGGCCGGCTCGTCGACGACACCCAAGGCCTGAGGAGCGAGGTCGCCGATCTCGCCAAGATGCCTGCGCTCCCGGGCCGCCACAATTGGCAGAACGCCGCTGCCGCCTATGCCGCGACCAGGGCCGCCGGCGTGCATCCGACGGTGATCGCGGCCTCCCTCGGCAGCTTTCCCGGACTCGCGCACCGCCAGGAGCTCGTCGCCGTCATCGACGGCGTCCGCTACGTGAACGACAGCAAGGCGACCAACTCGGACGCCGCCGCGAAGGCGCTTGTGTGCTATGAGCGCGTCTATTGGATCGCTGGCGGCCGCGCCAAGGAGGGCGGCATCGAGCCGCTCGCTCCCCACTTCGGCCGCATCGCGCACGCCTATCTCATCGGCGAGGCGGCGGAGACCTTCGCGAAGACGCTCGCGGGCAAGGCCCGCTTCACCGTCGCGCGCACGCTCGCTCAGGCGCTCGAGGCGGCGAGCCGGGACGCCGGGCGCGAGTGCCGCGAGGGTGCGGTCGTGCTGCTCTCACCCGCCTGCGCGTCCTGGGACCAGTTCGCCAATTTCGAGGTGCGCGGGGAGGCGTTCAAGGCGCTGGTCGCAGCCCTTCCCGGCAGGCGCGAGCACCCCCTTCCGGCGGAGGCCGCGCCATGAGCCTCACCGTCGCGCGCACGG
>Ga0187769_10001347_pt1 | contig 13985 bp, 11 predicted proteins | sample 0116_SJ02_MP02_1_FD_133140 | JGI IMG/M metagenome (GOLD analysis project Ga0187769, IMG submission 133140) | Tropical peat soil microbial communities from peatlands in Department of Meta, Colombia - 0116_SJ02_MP02_10_MG | ecosystem: Environmental > Terrestrial > Soil > Wetlands > Peat | place... | reverse complement strand
TTCCAACGTTTATCGTCGCCGTCACCGAATTTGTCGCAGTGGTTATCACTGAGACCGAGTGGCTTTCATCATTTGTTACCAAGGCGTATGTGCCGTTGGGTGTTACAGCCAAACCTATAGGCGTGGTTCCAATTCCAGCGGTCACCGTCGCCGATACCGTATTTGTTGCTGTGATTATTACTGAAACTGAATCATCGTTAACGTTTGTAACATAGACATATGCGCCGTTAGGCGTTACAGCTACGCCCTCAGGACCGCTTCCAACGGGTATCGTCGTTGTCACAGTATTCGTGGCTGTGTTTATTACCGAGACCGAATCACTGCCAAAATTTGTAACATAGGCGTATGCGCCGTTAGGCGTTACTGCCACACCATCAGGATTGCCTCCAACGAGAACTGTCCCGGTCGCCGCATTTGTAGCCGTGTTTATCATCGAGACCGTATCACCGCCCGTATTCGTAACATAAGCATATTCACCGCTAGGCGTCACAGCCACACTCTCAGGATTACTTCCGACGGGCACCGACGTCGTCACAGTATTCGAAGTCGCGTTTATCACTGAGACGGTATCGTCGCCGTAATTTGTAACGTAGACGTTTGACCCGTTTGGCGTTATAGCCACACCATTAGGTTTGCTTCCAACAGTTACATTCGCAAGAACCGAATTCGTGGCTATGCTTATCACCGAAACTGAATTGCTGCCTTGATTTGCAACATAGGCATATGCATTGTTAGGTGTTATAGCTACACCAACTGGATTGCTGCCAACGTCTATCGTTGCGACCACCGGTTGCGCTCGGATTGGCTGGGATGTTAATGCTAAAGCGCCGAATATGAGGAAGAAAGCAAGAAGGATGCAGCCAGCTCTCAAAGATTTTATTGTCGCATGTTCCATTTTTTCACCTTACCAGCTTTCAGATTTGATGATCTGGCACTTCCTTGACCTCAGTCTTGCAAGGTTCTAGAAAAACAGCTGCTTTCATGAAAATTTCCATTACGGATATATCGATTTGTGACGGATAAATAACTTTGCTTTAAGGATACGTATGCCCCAAAATGAAAAGTTTAGCCAAGAAAGATGCCTATTTTAGACTTGCAAACCTTTTTTTCACAGGGTGAAAATTGATTGATCTTCCTTGTTTACCTTCGTGAACTGAAAACTTTGGCCACGTGCGGCGCGCGCGATACCGATAAACACAGGTCTTCATGTTGAGCTGAGGTTCCTAATCTGGATTGCTCCACTATTACTGCGCACTCGCCGCCGCTTTGTTGAAAAAAAGAAGGTCTAGGGCAAGGTAGAACGCCGGAATTACCATTTTTGGATTAATCAGGCCAGCCATGTGCGCCGCGCATTTTCATGCCACAGTTATAGTGATAGCTGCGGGCGCGGTGAAGTTTGTTCCTGCGTCAAAGTCGAAGTTCATTGTCTGTCCGGCGATTATGGTTGCTGGAGTGGTAAAGGTCAAGGGTGTTCTCAACGTTGAGTACCCAGAGCCTGTATTCCAACTTACGGTTGCTGTATAGGTGTGGCTTGTCAACGCGCTTGCAGTTATGGTTAGAGTGATGGAGTAGTACCAGTCTCCGATTGTTAGTGCAGTTTGGCAGGTACCGTCGTTCGACCATTGAATCGGCTGCGTCGAAGCAACACCAATGCTCTGCGCTATTGAGAATCCATTGTCTGTAGCGGTGAAACCACCATTCACATTAAAGATAACGCCGTTTTCAGATAGGACTGGAGAGCTAGTTACTGCAATAGTTGAAGCGAATGAATACAGTGAAAACAAGGAGATAACGAGCAGAGGAACAAGAAACTTTAGAAGTGGTCTTATTTTTTTTAGTGTTTGGTGCAAGGTTTTTGTGGGCTTCGCTGAACTAATCTGCTTTACCTTCGCTAGGTCTGTTTTCTCTGGTTTTTCCAACTTGAGAAAGTTTTTCATGTTTTGATTGTGCTCGATTCTGTGTATTGGCAAGGCACGTTGTCTTTTTTTATGTAATATCCGACGGTGCGGGTGTTAAAACCTGTTACTTCATTTTTCGACATGTGAAACAAAACGGAATAGCTTATTATTACTTAATACTGCATATTTAGAAATGTTTACAGATGGACGAAACAACCTGCAGTAAGCTTCAATTGCCTATTGGAAGGTTCTGGGCTCTTTTGAAAGGCTAAATGCGCTAAATCTGAATTTCAGGTTCATAATCGTTAATACATTTTTTGCAAATATTCAACGATGACGATAAAGGTGCACAGAACTAACGACGACATATCCAGAGGCTACATCTTAAATTTTTGCTGTTTTGATACTGAAAGGGAGGCGCCCCATGCTTGAAATACATATTTCTAGCAGTGTTCGTCATCTTCACCATTTCAGCGATCTCAGTAGCCTCATTTGCCAGTTCAGCAAGCATAACGGCGGTAAGTTCTCAGACGAAGTATGGCTCGCTGACATCCATCTATTTTGAAACAAGTTCCGGTCCTGCAAGTTCCACTCCAAGCACAAACACTGCCTCTATTCCCTCTAGCAGCAGCGGCTACTATGCTGTACCCATGTCTTCAACGGCCTACCTGTGGTCCCCTCAATTCGGGAGCGCAACCACCATAAGTGCTGGCAATTGGGTTCTCGACTTCTGGAGTTCAGTCGCTGTTGTGTCTGACGTTCCGATTACAGTCACCAACAGTCAATCATCAGCCACTTCAAATCCGTTTCAAGCGATAATAAGTTGGAATCCCTCTAGCTACACAAATTACGAAGCAGCCAACCTAGGCAACATTCGATTTTACGCCGACAACGCCTTCAGTCAGCCCCTTTATGGCTGGCTTGAATCGTGCACCCCTTCACTCTCCAACAGCGCAACAAATGCCACAGCATGGATCAAACTTACCAGTTCCATAGCCGCAAACGGAGGCACACTCAAGATATACATGGCATTCCTATCCACGACTACCACCTATGATGGCAATTACTGGGGAGAAGCGCCTAATCTCTCTGGAACCTACGGTGCCATCGACAACGGGGCTAACGTATTCAATGCATATTTCAATGGAAATACTGCAACTTCAAACTTCTCTGTTTACAGTGGGGATACACTAACCAAGGCAACAGGCATTTCTGGCCCAGGAGGAACAACAATTAACGCGATAAACGTAACGGGCACCACAAACGCGCACGTCCCCGCCTTTTCATTCAATAAGGCCATAAGCAACACCGCTCTAATAGCAGAGTCAAGCTTTTGTCTGACTGGGAATACTGCAGATGCAACAGGCACCGCTGGACTCGTAGACAATGCAGCAGTAACGAGTGTAAAAAACGGAATCACTGCACAGATGGGGTACAGTAGTAGTTATTTCAGCCAGGCCTACGAGATTGCTAGCGCAGTAACTCTTGACGCAAACCCCGCGGGGACAGCAAATACGAACTGGGTATACGCCAGTGTGACATACCCGGGTTCAACTGCATCATCGTGGAGTGCATACATAGCTCCACAGCTTTATTCAACAACAGGAGGATACTCCGGCACTGTCACAAATAACCCACTGAGTTCCGCCTCGAACCTCTATCTTGGGCAAATAAGCGGCTCACTCACCATCAGTGTGTGCTACAATTACATGCGTGCGAGGGCTTATCCTCCTAACAACGTCATGCCCTCAGTCTCACTTGGAAGCCTAACTCTCATCGTAAACACCGTAAGTTTATCGATTTATGCAACGGATGCTTCAGGAAACATCCTAAGCACCATCGCTAGCAGCGTTCCGTCGCCTGCCATTGGGACGTCTCAAACTCAAATTGCGGTTACGATAGCTGGCAGTCAAGTCAATGTTCCACAGAATGGTTACATTGCAGTTTCGATCTTCGCAACACCCGCGCAGTGCACTTTATTCTGGGGACAGGGTCAGCCAACTAATTTCCAAGTACCATACCGCATCTTGTCAGGTGCTTGACAGAACAAGAATTTGGCCGTGCTGCTCTTTCGCGGTAAGGAGTTATCTATCTGAAATGACGGTACCACGCCAATTCATAGTAAGAAAAAAGCAAACATCCTATATGACAGCAAACAAAAAACCTTCTCACCATTTAACCTCGAATTGAGTAGCTTCCTTTAACTGCGTAAACCTGACGTGACTTCGACTGAGCAATCAGCTAATATTGCGGTTTTTGGCAACTTGTTCACGCGCCTTATTTCACCGCAATGAGGAAAAATTGCGACTGAATTATCTCCTTCGCCTTCCAGAAGTATGGCTTTTTCAGAACATTTACCGCAAGTTATCGTTCTCAGCTTCCATTTTTGTTCAAGACCATCATTCTTTACCCAATTTAAAAGAGCGAGGCTATTCTCGTCTTCAAGATTGATGCTATCAAAATTCTCTGAATAATTCAGAACCAATTCTATCTTCTTAAATTGTTCGTCTGAAATCTCATCGTTAAGTACTTTTTCTGCAAGAGCTCCAAGAAGTTTCTCTTTGTTATTGACATCTCTCCTTTTTGAATCATAAAAGCTGAGGTAGCAAAGAGAAATAATGCCAACTACAGCGATCAACCCCTGGGACGACTGTAAGAAGAGAATTGCTAATCCAACTTTAGGAACAGTATATATCACTACCCCGAGGACATTTTTTGGGCTAGTGAGAAAAGGATCATTGGCATCGTTGTTATCTCCCTTCGTCTCGTACAATACCGTACCGTCTGCTTGGATCTCCTCTCCAATTATCCTGTGCACTAAGACTGGTCGAATTAGGCTGTTTATCACGGAATCGCTTGTTCCGCTCTGAACAAACACGATGATTGTCCCGTTAGGGATGTGGGCAGCGTTTGTCGCTGAGTAGATGACTATATCACCATTTTGCAATCTAGGGTACATGCTGTTACCGTTGACTACGGCGAATGGGTAGGTCCCTGTTCCTGAGTAAAGCGGGAGTAATGCTATCGCTATGACTATGCAGGTCGCAACAAGAATTCCGATTTTCTTTTTTGTTACCTTCATTCTCACCGCCTATGTTTCCGCAAAAAGCAATTGGGAACCCGCATTTTGGCAGCTTTCCAAATTGACTTATGTTGCACAAACCGAAGCGCCATTATCAATGCCGACGCGACGGCGCAGGTTGAAAGCCGAGATCGGTTTTTTTCCTTGTAGGATCGTTTATTTTGTAACGTGTCTTTTCCTCCCTCACTGAATGGTTATTAATAATGCTGCAGGCGCATTGAAGGTGGTTACCCCCGTGTTGAAAACAAACGTCATAGTCTGGGTCGGCGTTATCGTGCTCAGGGTTGTGACGGTCAGAGCGCTACCTAGCGTACTATATCCGCTTCCGGTGTTCCATTGAACCGTAACTGTGTATGTTGTACTAGGTGAGGCCGCCGCGTTAATCGTGACTGTAACGGAATACTGCCAGTTACCTGCTACTGTTGCGGTTGTTACGGTGCCTGTATTTGACCATGTGGCTGGCAAAGATGTTGCAGTTGCCGAACTCTGGGTAACTACAAACCCGTTGGTTGACGCACTGAATCCTCCTACGACGTTGTACAATACTCCTTGAATGGTCTGAGTGTTTGTGGTGGTTGTTGTCACGCTTGCGGCGTAGGAGACTATGGAGAGCACTGAGATAAGCAGGATTGGGATGAGCATTTTCAATGGCAGGAAGTGTTTTCCTATTCGTAATTTTCTCATTGATGCTTAAATTTGATCAGAAATAAATATAGCACTTATGAATTACGAATTCATATTATGGAAACTATTGTGGAAACGCATATCATAATAATGTGATCCAGAAAAACTTTTACAGGGGTTTGTTAAAAACAAAAAGACCCCTGTTTTCTCTATTTTGTCTGTTTTCTGCTTGTTCTTTTTGCATTATTGAATTGTTACAACCAATCCTGCAGGCGCAGTGAAGGTGTTTACACCTGTATTGAAGGTGAACGTCATAGTCTCTCCTGAGTTTATTGTGCTTGGCGTTGTGAAGGTAAGACCGGTTCCTATTGCGGTGTACGCGCCGCCTCCTGTACTCCAATCTACGGACACTGTGTACTGTGTGCTAGCAGCTGCGCCCGAGTTAATCGTGACTGTAAGGGTATATTGCCAGTCGCCGGCAACCGTGGCCATAGTGACACTGCCTCCATTGCTCCATGTGCCAGGCAGCGTGGTCGCTGTTGCAGCAGTTGCGGTGAGTCCGAATCCGTTGTTTGTAGCGGTGAACCCACCTGCTACGTTGTATAAGACACCTGATATAGTTTGAGTGTTAACTGTGGTTGCTGTGATACTTGCAGCGTAAGAGACTAGAGATAGCGTTGCGATTAGCAGGATGGGGATCAGTATCTTTAGCGGCAGGAAATGTTTTCCAACTCTTAATTTTTTCATAAATACCTGTTCATCAACAACTAATATATAGTTTATTAAGCAATAATACTTAATATAAAAGCGTATCAATAATGTAATTTCGCTATTTTACAAGCGCATCGCTTTCAACACTCCCAAATAAGCTGCTAGAGTCCTGAAAGCTGAACTTTTAATCGAGAAGGATTAAAAAGTAATGAAGCGAGGGTTTTACGGTTCACCAATCAAAGTTAAGAGAACTAGCGCTTACTGGCTAAACTTACTCAAATTTTATTGTTTCTGCTTGTTCTTGTTGCATTATTGGATTGTTATAACCAATCCTACAGGCCCAGGGATCGTAGTGTCACCTGTGTTAAAGGTAAATGTCATAGTTTGGCTTGGAGTTATGCTGCTTGGCGTTGTGAAGGTAAGGCCGGTTCCTATTGCGGTGTACGCGCCGCCTCCCGTACTCCACTGCACCGACACTGCAAACTGCGTGCTAGTAGCTACGCCCGAGTTAATCGTAACTGTAACGGTATACTGCCAGTCACCCGCAACCGTAGCCATAGTGACAACGCCATTAGGAGTCCATGCGAAAGGCAGCGTGGTCGCTGTTGCAGCAGTTGCGGTGAGTCCGAATCCGTTGTTTGTAGCGGTGAATCCGCCTGCTACGTTGTATAAGACACCTGATATAGTTTGAGTGTTAACTGTGGTTGCCGTGATACTTGCAGCGTAAGAGACTAGAGATAGCGTTGCGATTAGCAGGATGGGGATCAGTATCTTTAGCGGCAGGAAATGTTTTCCAACTCTTATTTTTCGCATGGGTACCAATCTGTTCGAGCTAAATAAATCACTTATGAACTCAGAATACTTAGTATACAAATCGAGTGCAAAATCTTATTACAAGCACATTTTCGAATAGCGTCGCTCACTATGAAATTTCGGTGTCTCAAAAGATTTGCACACAATTTCTAATTTTCCTTTTCCAATAAACATAATGGACGACAGAATCTGATCGGAAAAGGGAGTAAAAAGTGCGTCGCTCAAGACTAGAGATGTACGTTGATATTCTTTCGGTTCTGGCTCATCAAGGACCACTGAGCCTAACGCACGTGATGCATAAAGCAAATGTTAACTGCAGCCTTCTCAGAGAATACCTTGAATTTCTCATCAAACAAGGACTAATTGAACAACGCACCTTCCGCAAACAACACGTAGTCTACGCCATCACGCAACGCGGAATAACTGTTCTAAAATTCTTCAAAGAACTAAAACAGGAATTGCCAACTTTGTAGGAGACACGAAACATGTGCGAGTTTACTCCTTTTAGACATCGAATCTTTTGTCGTAGGGATCGTGACTATTATGTTGTATGAGACTTTTAAATGTCCAATTTGTAAAGTGGAATTTGACAACCCAAAACAGCTAAGAGAACACAGCATGAAAAAGCATAAAGGGCAATTAAGGAAATCACTTTGGTCGAAGTGTTGAGGTGGACCGCCGGGCTTTGTCGAAAAGACTGTCACACAGTTAATAGTAGATATGTCTCGTTGTACGGTTTCCCGAAAAGAACCCAATTAATAAAGTCACAGCTCCAACTACCGCAATCAATGCTCCTATCAATAGTATTATGGAGGAACCTGCGAGTGCCGAATCATTCGACTGAACCATGTTCACGGATAGATAAGCTACCGCGATGCCTATGACCATAAGAACAAAGCCGAACAACGAAAGATACACGCTTAACGCCCGTTTGTCCGTAATTCTTCCCTCAACTTATTGTGCAGATCGTCTGCTTTAATGAGTCTAATCAAGTAGAATTCCGCATCCAATTCTTATCACTTATGAATTTCTCCTCTATTTTCTTGATGTCATCAGTTAAAGCGTTTGCTCCTTGATTGGCTTGAAAGTAGATAATAATTTTAGGCATGTCGCAGAAGATAGTGAGCGGGAAAACATAACTTGAAAATCACCAGCATGGCCTACATTCTATTGTTTCTGCTCCTATCCTGCTTCATCGCGGGCAACTTGCAGCAATCTACCGCTTCGGCGGAAACCGTCAATGGCTCCACGATGATCAACGGGGTTTTAGCACATCAAATGACCGCTAGTGAAGCCCAACTTTTGGCGAACGCCAATATCACTTGGATCAGTTGTGACGTAACGTTCAACCCATCCGACATCAGCCAATGGAGCCAAATCTACTCTCTGGCGAAGCAATATCATCTTTCCCTGATGGGTATCCTTGACCAGCACCTCATGAACTACAGCAACACCTTCACACTCAACGACTGGAGCAACGCGGTAACCCAAGCAGTAAATGTGTTTGGCGACGTCGTTAAGACCTGGGAAATCTGGAATGAACCCAGTATGCCAGACGCCACCTTAGGCTACTTCGACGGTTCCCCACAAACCTACGTCGCCATGCTGGAGACAGCCTACAACGACATAAAAGCTGCTGCGCCTGCGGACACCGTTATCGGGTTAGGCGGATTGCCTCTGTACACATCCGATAATCCGAGCTTAAGCAACCCGTATTCCCAGCAAGCGCTCGTTTGGGCAAATCAAACCGTTGTGTTGGGCGGCATGAATTACTGCGACGCCATAGCCGTCCACGCCTACCCGTACGGACAGTATTATCCTCAAATCGCTGGATCATTATTCACAAGTTACCTACAGCAGTATGAACAATTATGCCCCAACAAGCCCATTTGGGTTACAGAAGTTGGTCAAGAATCATCGAGCACAACGTGGGCAGCCACACAAACCCAACAATCCACCTTCCTATCGCAAAGCTACTCCCTATTCCAAAGCCTAGGCGTCAAAGCCTACATCTGGTACGAACTAGCCGACAACTACACAGCGATACCTGATTCAAACTTTGGTCTCTTCGACAACAACGGGAACCAAAAACAAGCTTTTACCACATTCGTCAGCGTAGTGAACGGTCCAACACTTCAAACTACCCCGGCGCCGACGCCAACAGGTTCACCTACACCAAGCCCAACAGCAAACCCTACGCCAACGCCTCCGCCATCCAGTAGCCAACAGCAGCATGAAACGCCTGCACCAACGGCTTCCGCAAGCGCCACGGCAACGGCTGTTCCAGAGGAAAACCCTACGATCGCCTTGACCACCTCATTAATTATGGTCTTAACTGCCGCAATTTCGATTTATACACGTAAATTCGGACCGAAAAAATAGAAGAAAATTCCAGGTGGCCGCTACTCAATTTTCCCAGTTATCCACACGAACATGGGTCCGATTACTTCTGTGGTTTTTTTGTTTGACCGCAGGAATCGCCTTATCGCGTCGTCAATCTCCATGTTCACATCTGTGAGGCTTCGGATCATTTTGGCTTCGACCAACACTTCTTTTTCTCCTTTTTGGACGGCTTGCTCTATCTCGGCAGCTGCTTTGTTGGCTAACCCCAGCATGTAGCTGTAAGGCGTCTTTAAGGCGTCGGCGGGGATCTTGTCTGGCATCGCTCCAATTATGTTTGAATCTTTCACTACGATCGGGTTAAGTGCGGCCGGGCCGAGAAGCCGTTTTTTCTCTTCGTTCTTGACTATTTTTACCAAAAGCTTTTTGCCCACGAATTGTCCGTCGAACGCTATCACTTTTGCGGGTGTGGGATCGTTTGAGTGTTTCGAAGCGGTTTCGAAGATGAGTTTCGCCAAGTTCTTGCCCTCGTTCGATTTGGGGGCTTCGATTAGCCGTATTGAATTGGCCACGTCTTGGCTGCTGAACACCTTCGTCTGATAGAGGTATGGGTAAACGACTTTTCTGATGTCGTTTTCTCCGCTTAGAATCATAAGCATTCTTTCTAGTCCGAAGCCGAAGTTCCATACGGGATGGGTTATCTTGTATTTGCTCAGCGGCACGGGGCTGTAGAATCCTGCGTCTCCGATTTCCAGCATCTTCTCCATGGTTGGATGCTTCACGAAAATCTCGTACTCAGTCTGCGGCGCGTAATACTTGGACGTGGCGGTTTTTCTGGTGAAGCTCACTTGGCTGAACCCGAGTTTTGTGAATATTTGCCTGACGACTTCAAGCCCGTCTTGCACGCTGAACTCATCCGCCATTATCACTATTGAAGCGGTTGTTGAATCATAGAGGTGGGTTGCGTCAAGTTTCTGTTCCCGCCTGTATTTGGGTCCGATTGAAAAAAGCTGTATCGGTAGGGGCTCTCGGTTTTGGTATTCTTGCAGGACGCCGAACCAACCGGCAGTTGTGTGGCTTCGAAGGGTCATGCTGAGAGGGATCGGCTGGAGGTCTTTAAGTTCTTTGAAGACTTCGTTGAGCAGTGTGGTCGCCTGTTCCTCCTTTATCTTCAGTTCGTTAACCATTACTTCGACTAAGTCATCTGACGCAATCTTGCCTTTCTTGTATTTTCGGAAAATTCCCTGCAGCCTATCTGTTGCGGTGAAGTTTGGAACTACTTTCTTGACTTCTTCAAGCCTCTTCTCGCTGATTCCAATGTCGGGTCTGTCGAGGCCCGCCAAAAAGAAGATCCTATCCAGAATGACAGGTGCCTCGGGACCGTATTGGAGATAAACTTCGCCTTTCTCAATTATGACTGGAACGATTGCCTCGGTGAAGCCGATGTCCAACAGGGCGTTTCTGACCTTGAAGATGAGGCTGATCAGGTCGTTTTCTTGGCGCTTGTTTTGCAGAATGAAATAATGGCCTTCCTGCTTTAGCAAGTTGGCCGTTTCCAACCATGTCTTCTCGTAGTCCAGTTCGGAATCTTTTTTGATTTTGTGAATGTTAAATTTTACCAAATAAATTTCCTCGATTTGAGTTGTCGAGCAACTTAGAGATGTACCCTTAACCCCGAAAATTATGAATTGAGATAGTTATAAAAGCATATCTGACAAGCTAACTTATCGAAGGCATATGACTGAAGGTTTTGACATATCGAAACTGAAGAATCTGTGTCGCGAACGGGAAGGACTCATCAACATTGACCCCCTGCAGACAGGCGGCAGACTGTACCCAGACTCCAAAGTTGCCCTGTTGAATTGGGGTGACGGCTACTCGGTGTGTGACTTCTGCGGCGGCAAGCTCGACGAAATAAAGAACCCTCCAATCTTCGACTTCGTCCACAGTATACTACCAAAATTCCTTGACGTCGACGTAGCTAGGGTAACCAACGGTGCCAGGGAAAGCAAGGACATCGTTATGCATTCCATGTGCAACCCAGGCGACACGATTGTAATCGACAAGAACGCGCATTACACAACCTACGTCGCAGCACAAAGGAACAACCTGAACATAAAAGAGGTTCTCAACGGCGGCTACCCCGAGTTTAAGATTGACCCCGAAAAATACGCCGTAGCCATAGAGGAAGTCAAGCAAACAACGGGTAAACTCCCGTCCCTGACCCTCCTCACGTACCCCGACGGCAGCTACGGCAACAAAGTCAAAGCGAAACGGGTGGCTGAAATCTCGCATCAATATGGAATCCCATTTCTGCTCAACGGCGCCTACGCAATCGGAAGAATGCCTGTCTCGGCACGACAGATCAATTGCGACTTCATCGTCGGCTCCGGGCACAAAAGCATGGCATCTTGCGGACCAATAGGCGTCTTGGGTCTCAGAAGCGAATATGAACCGAAAGTCCTGCGGAAATCGCAAACCCACAAAATCAAAGAAGTCGAGTTGCTCGGTTGCACTGCAAGGGGAGCCACTTTGATAACCTTGATGACCAGCTTCCCGTTTGTAATTGAAAGAATAAAGCATTGGGACGAAGAAGTCGCCAAGGCGCGATGGTTCAGCCAAGAAATCGAAAACCTCGGGCTCAAGCAGTTGGGCGAAAAACCACACAACCACGATCTCATGTTTATCGAATCGCTAAAATTCTTCGAAATATCGCAGACCCATCCAAAACGAGGCTACTTCCTGCACAGCGACCTTAAAGAGCGAGGCATCGTAGGCATAAAACCGGGCTTAACAAAGAATTTCAAGTTGTCAACTTTCCAGCTCAAAGAAGAAGAACTAAAAAAGGTCGCGGACGCCTTCAAAGACATTTTGCAAAAATACGGCGCCTAATAGCCGTTGAAACGCAAGCGAGTTATTGTTCAATTTTGACTAATTTGAGGGCGCCCCCTGAAAAAGTTCGGGTTTTCGGGGTTGCTTGCTTTGGTTTTCTTCATTTCGCATTCGACGCGCACACTCTTGATAACAAAATTGGAGATCTTCGGACCCATCCAAAACAGTTTTAAAGGTCAGTAGTTAACGATGCTGTTAAGTGAGCCTTTTGACAGTATTGATGTAAATTTTGAGGGACATTGATAATGAATACATAGCGCTTGTTAACTCAATTTATGTGACCTTAAAGGTTAAGAGATTTAGAACTTTTTAATTCCCAAAATAACCATGAAAACACCAATCACGATAAAGGCAATGGCCACTAGTGCGTCTATTAGAAAATTTGGGATAAGGGCAGTTGGGGTCGCGTTTGAATGTTGTAAGCCGAATCCAGAAAAAATTCCCATAACAACACCTATCATCAAAAACAATATTCCTATGCCCGTAAGTATTTTGTCCATGAAAAGCTATTTGTTCACTTTGCAGTTCAAGTTTGCCGTGCGCTTCTTTGACGTTATCTGAAAATCGTTTGAGAAATAGAGTTTAGCGCACAAAGTTAATCTGCTAAAATTATGATAACTTAGCTCCCTTGCTCCAAAACCAATAAGCAAGAATCGCAGTTCCAAGAAATATGAATGTTGCAGCGATTACAGTTGCGAACTGTGCAGGTACCATATTTTGGGGGGGCTGGAAATATTGAGGAGTAGTTGCAGTGTAGGTTATCAAAACGCTTCCAGTTATTAGTGAAGCGAATCCTATACATAGTATCATTTTATCGTAATCTGTTCTAGCGCTATTTTTTAAACTCTTTATTTTATCGTAATCTGTTCTAGCGCTATTTTTTAAACTCTTTATTAAACCCATAAAAATTGCTACGACAGCAACAATAAGTAACGCTATTATTACGCTTTCTGCCGTAGTCGTTAAGCTCAATCTCTCGTCACCACTGTTTACATTTTCTTTCATCAGGTCGAGTAAGATTTAAGGCTTCTTAATCGTAAAGATTTTTGTTTCTTTTACTCTCTGAAGAAAGAGAAGAAGAAAAAAGGAAAATGAAAAAACGTGGGCTGAACGTTATTACGGTCGCAAGCATTAAAATCTGCTTCACCACAAAAGACTCAACATTGTCCTTTGTGCCATCTCACGCCTTGAGCCGTGTCCTCAAGCAATATACCCATCGCCTTTAGTTGCGTTCTTATTGCGTCGGCTTCTTTCCAGTTTTTGGCTTTCCGCGCTTCCTCACGCTTCTGCACCAGCGCGTCTATGTCTGCTGGCAGAGCTTCTTCAACTTTCACGTCGCCGACAACGCCTAAAACCTCGTCTATGCGCGTCATTAACCCGCCAACGTCCGCTGCTTCCTGCTCGCTTACGCTGTTGGCGTCAAGCAGATTGTTTATTTCCCTTACGAAATCAAATAATGACGCAACCGCTGTACCGATGTCGAGGTCATCGTCCATTGAGCCGCCGAAGCAAGCTTCCAACTTCTGGGCCAAAGTGGCGACTTTTCCCTCGCTATCCTTGCCCGCCTCGACTTCGTGTAAGCGCCGCACAAAGTTACGCAGTCGCTCCACCGCGCTTTTGGAGGA
>Ga0187769_10001346_pt1 | contig 13992 bp, 11 predicted proteins | sample 0116_SJ02_MP02_1_FD_133140 | JGI IMG/M metagenome (GOLD analysis project Ga0187769, IMG submission 133140) | Tropical peat soil microbial communities from peatlands in Department of Meta, Colombia - 0116_SJ02_MP02_10_MG | ecosystem: Environmental > Terrestrial > Soil > Wetlands > Peat | place... | reverse complement strand
TTAAGCTGTAAGAGCTAAAACCGCTGGATGATTTTTCGGATATCGAGAAATAGATTGGCCTTTGCGGGGCCACAACGCCGCCCTATACACTGTCTAGTTGTTAGGCTACTAGTAATTTGCTTCTGTAGCCAGAATGCGTGTTCGATTATTCTAGCGTTATTTTCTGATACGGGGAGTCTTATGGGATGGTGCGCACACCACACGACGACAGCCAAACTGGTTTTCGCCGAGTTATCCATTCACACACGAAGTTCATCGTGCCTGTTCAGCCTGTGCGGGTCGTAATCGGGAAACTTGGCTGGTCTTTTCATTAAAGGGTCAATCGACTCAGAGGCAGGACGCTTCCTACAATTGAACCAATCAGAAAGGATAGTGCCGCTCCAGCTAAACCTAGGAGCGCATAGCGAGCTCCAAATTTCCATGGAGACGCATGGCTAAACCTGCCCACCCCCAACGCGAAGAGAAGCACTAACGCAAGAATCAACGAAGCGATCATGGCGTACCTCAGACCAAGAATGACAAAGGGACCACTATAATTATCGTTGATGCAAACGAGTGCGCGAAAGCCAGAAGGGTAACCGTAAGGTTGGTCGTTTGATCGAAATATTTTGTTTGGTCGACACAGTTTACAATAGTGACTCATTGATTGAAACCAAACCTCAACTCAAACTCTAATGTCATTCGGCTGGCTGCCTGTGATGATGTGAACAGCGTTCCTAGTGATACGTGGAAAGGGCGAACTTGCAGTAATCAAAATTGATGGGTTTTCAGGGCGTGGTCTTCAACGTCTTCAGCCATGTCACAATCGAATCCCACGATTCTCCGTGTTCTCGCCTAGAGCAAATCTCGTAGATTAATTTGGCAGAAGCAATCTGTTCAGGTGTTCTGTCATCCTTACCTACCGAAGCCGACACAATGTATCGTGCGAGGCTGCCTCCTCATTGTCCATATAGATTGCGGTTGAATACCAAATGATGCCGACGAGTCGCTAAAGGCCTGCTGAAGGGGACGCACAGCAACTGGATTTACAACCGGCTTGAGGCAGCAAGCGACGGGATTGTCGATCTCAAGCTCGAAGAAGAAGGAAAAACCACAGGGGACATGATCCGAATCAGAAGCATGCGAGACGTACACTTTGACCGAGAATGGCATGAACTGAAGGTCGGCGAAAACTTAGAAATCACCCTAAAGAGATAGCAATCTATTGATCGCTCCCACTCGAGTGGGAGTCTACTGGTGCGGGACGACGACGCGTTGCGTGGGGGAGCGGTGAGATTTGAACCCACAAATCGTGGGCACAAAAGAAATCACTACTCTATCGTGGTCATTCCAAGGCTTGAGCCGGGTTAATGATCTTGATGTGTTTCTCGAGTGCCTCCCTACAAATCGTTCTCAAAAGATGCTTCTCATCCGTGGTGACAAAGAAGTCGCAGCCTTCCTGAATCGACGTCGCTATGTGATGGAAGTCGGCGGACCCAATCCCCCATTTGGATTTGAGGTCACGAAATTCAAACATGAGGTCCTTCGCTAGGTCCACATAACTTCCGAACTGCATAATACTCAAGTTGAACTGCTCTTGAATCGAGGCCGTTACCTCGTAGATCTGCTCTATCGGCATGTTGCTTGATGACGCAAGTGCTCCGGGAATCTCGATCAAGACTAAAGCCGAGCCGATGCATGACCCATTCTCATCCTTGACTCTTTTTGACAGTTCGAGTGCAGAGTCATGAAAGGGTTCCCCAAGCTTCTTGACGGAGGCGACTAGGACGTTTGAGTCGAGGCCGATCTTCAAGCCTTCCTGCGTTCCCTTTCGATCATCTCGGCAGCTGTCATATTTCTTGGGAAGTAACGTGCGAGCTCTTCCGAAAGCTCTTCGAGAGATCGATGCTTAACCCATTCCGGAACTTGGAATTCCAAACTAGAGGTGTCTTTCGCTCGATATACATTCACCCGGCCTTTTCTAATTAGAAGCACCTTGCCTTCCCCAACGAGCTTAAGCAAGTGCCCGTTCGCTGTTGCCCATGAGATCCTGAGCCGTTTCGCCACCTCGTCCGGGGTCACGGCGTCTCTTTCGAGAAGCTCCAGAATATCGTCGTCCAGATCGCTCATGGGCTATCTGTGCTGAGATATATCTTATGTTATAAATAAGGATACACCGAGTTGAATTCGAATTCGTAGTGGGGAGTGATAAAATCTCCGACAAGAAATTGAGGATGGTGGAGCCGGTCGGACTTAACTGGAATTCTCACTGGGACTAGTTCTTAAACGCCTCATTTTGAGGCTTTTCTGTCTCTTTGTTCGAGCAGTAGAATACCAGAACCACCTATTTCAACAAGTCAATTTCAAGACTTCACGGCGCAGCACTCCAGAGATTGGTAATGGAAGTCGCATACGTCATGCTCCTTCCTCTCGTCGGTCAGGCTCTTAATATTCCCAGATTGTTCCTCGTTGCAGGTCTTTTATCCTGTCAACCGGTTCTTGGGCGGCCTCTGCTAGCTCCGGCAACGACTTCGCGTTCTCCGGCGCTACCGCTGCCAAGTTATGAAGGCAATGGAGCACTCGGTCCGCGAGCGGCCGCGTCATTTTTCCGCTCCATTGAAGGAATTAGAAATAGGGTAAATGAAGCTTATGCACAAAATTAATTCGCTCCATCTTTCATCGGATAAGGTTTTCTGCGATTCTATGCCTGCTCCAGAGGCGCAGACCTCTCGGCAAGATGCCGGACAGCTAGGATGTAAACGGCGTGAGACCATGCGAGGGGTAGAACTCCGACAGGGGACCCATCATAGGCGTTCACCTGTTCCGCCAGCAGATTGCTTTTAGTCGCGCGGTCGGTGGCCCAATTAAGTAACTGTTTCGCCCTCGCAAGATTGCCTACGTCCGATCTATAGATCGAAAGGAAGAGCGTCGTGAGAATCCACGGGTTCCCGATGATGCTTGAATCAACTCTCAAGTATCCATCGCTCTTGTACCTTGCGAGTCCTCCAATCCTTGTGTTGACCCACAGTTCCTTCTCTATTTGGTCTGCTGTGGAGGCAAGTCTTTGGTCATTGGCGGGTACGACATCGAAGAAATTGATTGCAAGTAGCCCGGAGTCTAACGCTTCATCGCGAGGATTTGCCGACCGTAAGAATCTCTTGAGCTTCGAATCGTACAAGGACAGGAGAATGCTCTCTCTAACCTCGTTCGCCGCCAGTTGAAATCGTGATGCATGTCTCTCCGACCCAAGAAGTTTGGCTATTTGTGAAGCTGAATTCAATCCTGCGTAGACTGCCGAGGCTGAATATGTGGAAATGGTTTCCCTCTCTTCCCACTCATCCCATGACGGGTTTGGAAGTTTAGTCTCTTTATCACGCCAGTTTGTTAGGAACTCAGCGACTTTGATCGCGTTTTGCCATTTTTCGGCCACGAATTCTATGTCTCCGCTGGCTTTGTAGAAGTCCCACAGCGCGAAGAGCGCTATTCCGCTTTGGTCTATCTGTATGAATGGGACAGGGTGCCATGTTGATCCAAATAGTCCAGTCGGGTAGTACTTGTGCAGCAAGTACCCTTTCTCTGTTATCGCGCTAAAGATGAAATTGAGGACCCGCCTGACCACATTGTGGTAGCCGCAGCTATCTAATGCAAGTATGCACCAGCAAGCGTCCCTCGGCCAAACATAGTCGTAGGTGTCGCCGCCGGTTCGTTCAATTTCGGAGTCGGATGACGCGATTATCGCTCCGTTCTCGCTGCACATAGACCGCAGGACGAGCAAAGAACGGTTGTACACTTCCTTAACTCTCGCTAATCCAAGCCGGGAGGCGTCAATGTCTTGTGCGTGTCTCAACCAGTTCGTCCAATACCTATCGGTCTCCAAAATCGCCTGGTCGAAGCCGTCTCCTCGGGATCGAAGGTGTGCGCGCTGGATGTCCTGAAAGTTTCTTCCCGCGGCCATGTAGAGGTGAATAGATCTAGATTCGCCTGGGCCGAGAGAGTTCAGATTCCAGCCTATGCAGGAGTCGGCGAACCCATTGCTCACGGCGTTGCCACCCAGGATTCCATCGTCCGCGTCCCGCCAGGTGCCCTGCAGACCTCGCCACTCTTTCCTTCCTGTTGCGAATTGGTTGAATGATGGCGTAGAACAGAACGCGAAGTAGAAGTCATTCTTGTAATGAATTATGGCATGCAAGTGAGGATCCAACATGGCTGTGTCGCCGACCGGGTTCTCGTCGATGTGTAGGTCTTGGTAGGAGAACAGGCGGACATCACGCGTTTGATTAGAATCGTTCTTGACTATCAACTTCCTCCATAGGATGTCCCAAGAGGGGTGTACTAGGTCAACTAGCTGGACTTTCAACTGTAGTTTGTCAGAGCTGGCCTGCGTGCTACCTATCGGTGAATCACTCAAATACTCCTGGGTAATCGTCCATCCATCTCGTAACCAACTTATTGTTCCGTCGGTGAAGGCACCTACGGATATTCTATGTACATGGTCCGAATAGCCAACGTACGGATAGTAAACATCATTGATATCCGAGTTCGGACCGATTGTCACGTGTAGGCGTGAATTGCCCAGAATGATAGGAGCCGTCACAGTATCACACGAACGAAAAATGGGTGCTAGCGTCCGATACTGCTCAAGGCCGAAGTTAGTTCTTTGATCCTCTTATCCGTCACTTCGATGACTTTAGCCCTGAGCTTCTCTCCGCTAAGCTTCAGTCCCTGCAATTTCTCAAACTGAGTCGCTAACCAGTCATCGCGGATCACTTCCCGAAGCCATTTTGCAAAGTCATTTCGTTGCATGTGAAACTCTAGCGACTTAATCAAGACTCTTCAACTGGTCCGCAAATTCGAAAATTGATGTCGCGAAGGTTCCGAGAGGTTTGCGTATGTCGGTGAAGAAGTGAAAGGCTTTCTCGACCGGAACCGAGGACGTGATCAGCAGTGCTAGGTCTCTATCAACCGCACCTCTCTTGTCGGAACGTTGCTTCTGAGTTGTTGAAATAGACGACAATCCCAATCCCCGAGAGCACTAAAGGTATGCCGGCTATTATTGATTACCGACACCAACGGTGGCGGATTCTTTGATACGCTTAGGAGGAGACACACTCCTAGATCCCGACAAGTCGAGCCGCCTAGAGTGGTTAGTTCGTAAAGGACTGGGAGGCTACGCATCCTCTACAGTAATCGGTCTCAACAATCGTCGGTATCATGGCCTCTTGATCGCGGCTCTACACCCGCCAACAGCGAGAACGCTTCTGCTGCAGAAGATTGAAGAGACTCTCACGGGGAGCGCTGGCCAGTTCCGGCTTTCAACTATCAAAGCCCCATGGAGCGCTTATTCCATTTTAAGACGAACACTTTTCAGAACACCGAGATGATCTATAGCAACCGAGTAGCTCGCCAAGCAGAAGAATTCGGCTTCAACGGAATTTATACGGAAGGCGCCGAGAGAGCGCTTGGAAATCTCTCGGCCAATTTCGTTTATCGCCCACCTTCGGGTGAGAGAATTAAGATACTTCTGCGGAACTACAAGCTGACAGACGATATCGGTTTCAGATTTTCGCTGCAGAATTGGGCTGGTTGGCCATTAACAGCGGACAAGTATGCTAGATGGTTATCGGATACTCCAGGCGATTGTATCAACATTCATGGATTTTGAGACGAGGGGTGAGCATCATTGGCCCGCGACAGGCATCTTCGACTTCTTTCGACATCTACCGCGTGAGATGGCAAAGTATCCCAACCTAGCAATGGTGACGCCCAGCGAGATCGTGGAAAAGCATGATGCTACCGGGGTAATCAATGTCGCTGATAGCTGCCCTATATCATGGGCCGACTTGGAGAGGGACACCAGTGCCTGGCTCTCGAATGATATGCAGCTCAATTCGTTCCGTAGACTAGAAAGGCTTGAGCCCTATGTGAGACGCGCAAATAATCCAGTCCTGACCAAGTTATGGCGGTACCTTCAAACTAGCGACCACATCTACTACATGTCCACCAAGAAGGGAGGAACCGGTGAGGTCCATGGTTACTTCAGTCCTTACCCTTCGCCACAGCTAGCCTTTGAAACCTTTCAGCGGGCTATCTCGGACCTTGAACGAAGAATCGGAGCCGCAAGCCACGCGAGCTCAGCAGCTAGCTGATCTCACTTCTGAGGGCTTGTGCGGCTACCTCGGGCATTACAGTGTTAATGTACATTCCAGACCCGAGTTCGAAGCCTGCCTGCGTCGCCAGTTTTGGATATACCTCGATGTGCCAATGGTAGAACTGATCGCGGGCTTTCGCTGGACCGATGTGGAGGACAAGATTGTACGGTGGGTCAGAGAGCAGGCTGGCGAGCGCTTTGAAGGAAGTTTGAAGTACACCCGCCAGTTCTTCAACTTCGTACTCGGCGAAGTCAGTAGGGCTGACTCTATGTATTCTTGGGATAATCCAGAATTCGAATGGAAACACAGAGGCCCATGGTGCAATTATGGAGAAGTTATAGCCCGTGAGTATCCTCCTTGAACTTTTGATTTCGCCTAGTCTGACCTGACAGAGAGCGCAGCTTCCCGCACTTGTCTTCGATTTCTTGAAGTTGTCCATCCATTGATGGCTACAATCGCTAGCGTGAGATAGACCAATTCTTTTTCCGAAATGTTTCCTAGCATAGTCGTAGACCTCGTCCGGGACGTGATCCTCGCCGATTAATGTGACTGCCTCAGTCCATGCAAGAGCTGCGCGTTCTCTCTCGGTGTAGAAATCTATGTGATAGCACTCACACCCAAGACTAAGCCAAAATAGCGAAAATTTACTTTTTCAGTAGTCCGTCTTGAAACTTGATGCTGGCGTGGCGGCCGTTACAGAAAGGCATGTTGCTGGAAGCCCCGCAACGTCAAAGCGTGACTCGATTTCTCACTTCATACGGTTTGCCGTCCTCAGATTCAATCGTTATTTCACCGCGCACCCAAGGAGTCCGCTGCAACCGAGTTCTGGGTCTCTCTTTCTTGGTTCGCTAATATGGGCTCACCCAGAGTTAAAGAAGGTGTGATTAGAATAATACCTGAATCAGTCGTGCTCCCAGCGCGTATGCGGGAAGCTGTACTGGACTTAGTTTAGATGATGTGAAGCATAGTGGAACACCTAGCTTGTGACATTGGTGGAACGAAGACGGCCCTGGCCGTATTTTCCGAGGAAGGGGGTTTGAAGGCTCCAATAGCCGAGCAAACTTATGAGAGCAGTAAGTATCCAGACCTAGAATCGATACTGAATGAATTCCTAAGTAATTTGACCAAAGACGTTAGAATTGAATTGGCGAGTTTCGGTGTCGCCGGGCCAGTAGTCAACGGCCGAGCTACGACGACAAATCTCCCTTGGGTCGTCGACAAGAAACTTCTGCAAAACTCGCTAACGCTTACTTCAGTCTACGTTCTGAACGATCTGGTTGCAACTACGTATTTCATTTCCCACCTGTCAGAAGCAGATGTTTGCTCCTTGAATCCTGCTGAGCCTCAGAAGGGTGGGACGATTGGTGTGATAGCTCCAGGGACAGGATTAGGGGAAGCGTTCGCTGTCTGGGATGGCACGCGTTATAGGCCTTATAGTTCAGAGGGCGGTCACAGTGACTTTGCGCCCAATTCCGATGTCGAGATCGACCTACTACAAGATCTACGGAAGATTTGGGAACATGTTAGCTGGGAGAGAGTGTGCTCAGGTCCAGGAATTCGAAACATTTTCAACTATTACCATAAAGAACCTATTTTCGCTGATGAGAAAAGCTTGATGGAGAGGGAGACTGCTCACTTAGAGGATCCGACTCCCTACATTGTGAGTCGGGCTCTCGATAAGAAAGCCCCATGCTCGACTTGTGTGTCGACATTGAACACATTTCTGGAGACCCTTGGAGCTGAAGCAGGGAACTTGGCGCTTAAGGTTATGGCGACCGGGGGAGTCTACCTCGGGGGCGGAATTCCTCTACACGTTTTGTCTGCCCTGAAAGATGGACGCTTCATGATGGGATTTCAACGGAAAGGTCGTCTTTCACCTGTTCTCTCTAAGATTCCCGTGCGCGTCATTCTAAATCCGAGGTGCGCCTTGCTCGGCGCTGCTCAGTTTGGTTTGGATTCGTGGAACGATGAGAGGCGAGCTTCATGACCGAGGAATTAACGAACCCAATGCCTCGAGAAGCGCTCGACACATTATGCATCAACACAATTCGGTTCTTAGCGTTGGACATGGTGGAGAAGGCGAAATCAGGCCATCCAGGAACGCCTATGGGTGCCGCCGACATGGCTTACGTTCTATGGGACAAGTTTCTGAAACATAACCCAAAGAACCCGAAGTGGATTGATAGGGATAGGTTTGTGCTATCCCCGGGACACGCATGCGCACTGCAATACGGTCTCCTATACATGACCGGTTATGACCTTCCGCTTGAGGAATTGAAGAACTTCCGCGAATGGGGCAGCAAGACGCCTGGTCATCCGGAATACGGACGAACCCCTGGGGTTGCTGCAACGACAGGCCCACTGGGTCAAGGCTTCGCTAATGGGGTTGGGATGGCTGTGGCGGAGAGATTCCTTGCGGATCATTTCAACCGCCCGCATCACGAGCTCATCAACCACTATACCTACGCAATAGCCTCCGACGGGGACATGCAGGAAGGCGTAACGAGTGAGGCGGCGAGCCTCGCCGGGACACTGCGCTTGGGGAAGCTCATCTATTTCTACGACTCTAATCACATACAAATCGAGGGCCCCACCAAGGAGGCATTTCGCGAAAACGTTGCAAAACGATTCGACGCTTACGGTTGGCAAGTCCTCGGCCCAATAGAAGGAACAAATCTGCTCGAGATTGAGAAGGCCGTTCTACGAGCCCAAGACGAAGACGAAAAGCCCTCACTAATCATTTGCAAGACAATCATTGGACAAGGTACGCCCGAGGAAGGAACAGCTAAGATTCACAGCGACCCGATACCTGAACTTGACGTACGTCGGGCTAAGGAATCCTGCAATTGGCCGGTCGACAAGACATTCTATGTCCCGGCCCCAGTGCTCGCCCACATGAGGGAGGCGATTACGCGAGGAAAAGCTACGGAGGAGGCGTGGCAGAGGAATTTCTCGGCGTATGAAGAAGAGTATCCTCAGTTGGCCGCCCAATTCAAAGCTCAGATGACAGGCAAACTACCTGACGATTGGGACAGCGGTCTAGACTCGCTCTTTCCACCGGGCACGAAGCCAATCGCCACAAGATCCGCCTCAGGCCAAATTCTAAACGCACTTGTCAAACACGTACACGGCCTAACCGGCGGGTCGGGCGACCTCAACCCGAGCACAAAGACTTTCTTGGTAGGTTACGGTAACTTCGGGTGGCAGGAACATTATGGTCACAATATTCACTTTGGAGTCAGGGAGCACGCCATGGGTTCCATTGTTAACGGCATGGCTCTTCATGGAGGCATCATTCCGTACGCGGCCACGTTCCTGACTTTCTCCGATTACATGCGGCCACCCATGCGTTTAGCTGCGATGATGGGTATTCGCGTAATCTACGTCTTCACACATGACAGCATCGGACTTGGACAAGATGGACCTACGCATCAGCCTATTGAACAGTTGATGGGCCTACGATGTGTTCCAAACATGACGGTTATCCGTCCCTCGGATGCGACGGAAACCGTTGAAGCTTGGAAGGCTGCAATCATGAAAAGCACCGGACCAACTGCACTTATCCTAACCCGTCAAGAACTACCGGTAATCGATAGGACCCAATACGCTCCAGCTTCGGAGCTGCACCGTGGCGGGTACGTGCTATGGCAGTCAGCAAAACAACCTGCTGAAGTCATCGTAATCGGGACCGGATCGGAAGTGCAAGTCGCATTGGAAGGCGGTAAGAAACTAGCCTCACAAGGAACGGGCGTTCAAGTAGTCTCAATGCCAAGCTGGGAATTATTCGACTCACAGCCAGAAGAGTACAGGGATTCGGTTCTTCCGCCAAGTGTTCGTCTACGCGTCTCAGTCGAGGCAGGCGCAAAGAAGGGATGGGAGCATTACGTTGGATTGGACGGAAAGATCGTAGGCCTAGATCATTTCGGCGCCAGCGCACCCGGCGAAATCCTGTTTCAAAAGTTCGGCATAACTGCAGATCATGTCGTGGAGGAAGCAAGAAAACTGCTGAAGAAGGGGAATTGAATTGGCGAAAATAACTGATTACGTGGCGTTAGGGCAGTCAATTTGGTTAGATTACCTCCGTAGAGCTATCATTACCTCAGGCGAACTCCAACAATACATCGCACAAGGCCTCGGAGGCCTCACATCGAACCCGTCCATCTTCGAGAAAGCCATAGACGGTAGCACCGATTACGATGAAGAGTTGAAGAACCTAGTGAAAGATGGAAAGTCGCCCCAACAAATATTGGAGGTACTTATGATTGAGGACGTAGGGAGGTCAGCTGACCTATTTCGTCCACTATACAGTTCTTCCGGCGGAGCTGATGGTTTCGTGAGCATTGAAGTTAACCCGAAAATTTCCGATAATACTGAAGCCATGATTGCTGAAGCAAAACGCTTCCACTCAGAACTTCATCGACCAAACGTCATGATAAAAATTCCCGCAACTCCCTCCGGCTTCCCAGCCATCGAAAGACTCACAAGCCAAGGCGTGAACGTCAATGTTACACTCATCTTCTCCATCGACCAGTATAAAGCGGCAGCAGAAGCGTACCTATCCGGCCTCGAGAAATTCGCAGCCTCAGGCGGAAACCTCCGCCAAGTTACCTCTGTCGCATCCTTCTTTGTAAGCCGAGTCGACACGATCGTGGACGATATTCTCAAGAAGAAAGGCAACACTATGCTCGAAGGAAAAACCGGAATCGCAAATGCAAAACTCGCATACCAAGAGTTTAGAAGAATCTTCAAAGGCAGCCGATGGGATAAACTTGCGAAACAGGGCGCGCACATTCAGCGAGTACTCTGGGGGAGCACGAGCGTCAAAGACCCAGCGTATCCAGATACATTGTACTGCGACTCTCTAATTGGCCCTGACACGGTTGACACTGTGCCACCCGCGACTCTTCGCGCCATGTTGGACCATGGGAACCCCAGCAGAACCATAGATAGTAAACTTGGGGAAGCCCAAGAGCAACTCAAGCAACTCTCGCAACTAGGCATCGACTTGGAAAGAGTTACCGAGGACCTGGAGCAGGATGGTGTTGAAAAGTTTACGAAATCTCTCGACACGGTGATTGCGACAATCACGGAAAAACACGATCAATTAGTTGAGCAGTGGCGGCACGAATCCGCGAAGCTCGGATACTATGAGGAAGCCGTGTCCGCCAGCTTGACCAAGATGGCAGAAGAGAAGGTTGTGCAACGAATATGGTCTCATGACTATACCGTCTGGGAGCCAAGCCCTCAGGAGATTAGCAACCGACTAGGATGGTTACATACCGTTGAGACAATGCAGGAAATGCTGCCGCGGATCACAGATTTTGTTGAGGCAACGCGGCAAGCAGGATTTACCGAGGTCTTACTGCTCGGAATGGGCGGATCAAGCTTAGCGCCGAAGGTCTTTGCGAAGTCATTCGAACCTAGAAAGGGATACCTAAAGTTGAGCGTTCTTGACACCATCGACCCAGACTCCGTAGCGGCTCAAACGAAGCCCCTCGATCCGAACGAGGTGATCTATGCCGTAGCAACCAAGTCAGGATCAACGGCGGAAACCATATCGTTGATGAAATACTTCTACGGAAAAGCTGTCTTCGACTTAGGCGAGGATGAAGCGAAAAAACACTTCATTGCAATCACCGACCCCGGAAGCCCACTTGCCGAAACCGCCGAACGCTTCCAATTTCGCGCCCAGTTTCTCAATGACCCGAACATAGGCGGCCGGTATTCGGCGCTCTCATACTACGGACTAGTTCCGGCCGCACTGCTCGGCGTTGACGTTGCTCGCTTACTGGAAGAATCCTCAAGCGCCGTACATGCTTGCGAATCCACCGTTTCCTGCAAGGAAAACCCTGGCGCATGGCTAGGTACCGTGCTCGGTGAACTCGCAAAGGCCGGAAGAGATAAAATCACTATAATTTGCTCTCAAAAACTCTCCAGTTTCGGCGACTGGGTTGAGCAGCTGATTGCGGAGAGCACAGGAAAGGAGGGTAAAGGTCTCTTACCCGTCGTAGGTGAACCCGTGGGACCGCCGGAAGTGTACGGAAACGACAGATTGTTCATTTACGTGCGTCTCGATGGTGACACTGCTCAAGACGAAGCGGTCGCGAAGCTTGTAGCCGCCGGCCAGCCAATGATGCGCCTCCAACTGCATAGCCCCTACGAGTTGGGTAGACAGTTCTTCGTCTGGGAAATGGCCGTAGCCATCGCGGGTCACATCATTGGCATAAACCCATTCGATCAACCTAACGTCGAATCTGCAAAAGCCCTAGCCAGAAAGAATCTTGAACTCTCCAAGACAAAAGCGATCACAAACCCAACACCCGACCTCTTCGGCGGAGACTTACTGCTATACGGAAAAGTTCAAGGAAACTCAGTGAAGGACGCATTGGAGAACTTTTTCAAACAGATCAACCCAGGAGGGTACGTCGCCATACTCGCATACCTCACCGAGACCCCAGAAACAGAGGAAGCACTCACCGCTGTGAGAACAAGAATACGTAACAGATACAAAGTCGCCACGACCGTGGGGAACGGCCCGCGTTACCTCCACTCCATCGGCCAACTATACAAAGGGGACGCCGGCCGCGGAATCTTTCTGCAGATCACAGCCGACGATGCTGAGGATCTGGATATTCCAGATGAACTCGACTCCCCTGCGTCAGCTACAAGCTTCTCGATGCTTAAGCAGGCTGAAGCGATGGGAGACCAACAGGCTCTCGAGTCAGCCGGCAGAAGAATCATACGAATTCACCTCGCCGAGGTTAGCAGGGGCCTCACAAAATTGAACGAGGCACTGGCATGATAACGATTGAACCATCAATCCTTTCCGCCGACCCACTCGCTATCGGCGAACAAGCCGAAGAAGTAGAACGATGCGGCATAGAAACAATTCAAGTTGACGTAATGGACGGACACTTTGTACCCAACATCACGTTCGGCCCACGCCTAGTGCGCGCTCTCCATAAACGGATCAAACTCAAACTTGACGTACACCTAATGATGCTTGAACCGGACAGACTTATCCAGACCTTTGCGGATGCCGGCGCCGACAGGCTGATCGTCCACCAAGAAGCCTCCCCCGACCTGTACAGAATTCTGCAAACAATCAAAGAACTAAAGATTGAAGCCGGCGTCGCCATAAACCCTGCAACCCCCGTTGAGGCTGTGGAAGAGGTCCTACAACTCGTCGACGTAATCCAGGTGATGACCGTAAACCCCGGCTATGGCGGTCAAGACTTCATCCAAAGTCAACTAGACAAGATCAAGAGGATTAGAAACATGTTAGATAAGAAAGGCTTGCGAAAACACGTAGCGGCAGACGGAGGAATAGATTCATCAACTGCCCCACAAGTCGTCCGAGCAGGGGCGGAAATTCTGGTGGCTGGATCAAGCATCTTCAATCAGAACGGCACAGTAGCGGAGAACATACAAGCGTTGCGCAAGAGTATCCAGGTAGTGGAAAGAGAAGGTACCTGAAGATGGAGATAGGAATTATCGGCCTGGGACGAATGGGCGCCAATATCGCACGGAGACTCGCGCGGAACGGACACGACGTCACAGTATACAACCGGACTACTGAAAAAGCAATCCAACTCGCTAAGCAAGAGAAAGGCATTCGAGCCGTGAAATCGATTTCCGAGCTGAACTCCCTCAAACCGCCGCGCGCAATCTGGGTTATGGTACCGTCCGGTGACCCGACCGAGGAAATGATAGACGATCTCATGAAGACGCTCTCCAAAGGCGATATCATCATTGATGGCGGCAATTCATACTACAAGGACACCCTAAGACGGACAAAGAAAATCACGGATGCAGGGTTCAGATTCGTAGATGTTGGTACGAGTGGCGGCGTGTGGGGTCTTGA
>Ga0187769_10001344_pt1 | contig 13997 bp, 14 predicted proteins | sample 0116_SJ02_MP02_1_FD_133140 | JGI IMG/M metagenome (GOLD analysis project Ga0187769, IMG submission 133140) | Tropical peat soil microbial communities from peatlands in Department of Meta, Colombia - 0116_SJ02_MP02_10_MG | ecosystem: Environmental > Terrestrial > Soil > Wetlands > Peat | place... | reverse complement strand
CGAGCGCGTCCCCCAGATCACGTAGCCACGAGCCAGACGGCCCCAACGCGACAAAAGCCCGAAAACCAGGGCAAACAGCGACGATCGTCAGCCGCAACTTCGGGCTAAAAGGGGCAACCTGCGGCGTCGCGACCGGACTGCCGCAACCCCTGGCGTTCCGAGCGACCTGACGGCCGTTGGGCGCTCTTCCGCCACGGACGACAGCCGGAAGTGCTAAATCGTCAATCGAGACGCGACGCGGCTTCCGGATTCGCGGAAAGCGACGGTGCCCCCGGTTGAGTGTAACCGCGGGGACGAGCATCGTCTCCGAGGACGACCGGTGGCTATCCAGCACGTTCGGTGGCGGTCGGCTGCGACCGGTATCGTCGCCAGCGATGCCCGCAGGTCATCGTGTGCATGAACGGCGCAGGGCTGCGGCGCTTGCTCGCCACTACCGCGATGCGGAGGGTCTCTCGATCCGCGAGATCTCCCGGCGGCTGGGACGCGCCGAGGCCACCGTCAAGGCGTACCTGTATGACCCAACCGGCGACAAGGCACGCGCGGTCAAGGCGCGCTACCGGGGAGTGTGTCGCGGCTGCGGGGGGCCCACCGCGCCACGGAACGGCAAGGGCGACGCGTACGCGTATTGCAAACGCTGCCATCCCGGCGCGATCGCGCCGGAATGGACACGGGAACGGGTTCGCGAAGCGATGCGCGCATGGCGAGCGCGCTACGGCGCTGCGCCGTCCTCCTACGACTGGTCCCGCACGCACGCACGCCGGCGCGGCGGCGAAGCGCTCAAACGACTACAGGCCGGACAGTGGCCCGCGCCGTCCACCGTCATCGATCTGTACCGGAGCTGGGCGGCGGCCGGCGCCGACGCCTTCGGCGGCGCCTGAACGTTCGGGCGTCAATGCCGCTGGCACACGGACGCGCGCTTGCGCTTGGCCGTCCGTGAACGGGAGCGCCGAAGGTCGCCGGGAACGCTTCTGCCATTCGTCCCTCTCGAGACGGACGACGAGGTCGCGGCGGGCTTCCGCGACCCCCGCGCAAGCAGCACTCGCATTGGCGGGCCTCGAGACGGCCGGACGTTTGTTGTTGTCACGATACCCCGGCTCGGCCTGTGCTGGCGGCAGCCCGGTTTCGTCACCGAGCAGGTGCGCACCCTCGATCGTCGTGCGTCTTGCTGTCGGCGATGAGCGGGTGAGTCGTGGCGTACCCGTCGAGACCCGCAGTCGTCCTCATACCAACACGTGAGAGATCAGCGCGGCTTCGTGACCGGGTCTGTCCATGAGCGGCAGCCCTGACCCAGTTGCGCCAGGCCGATACGTGAACCATTGCACGGTCGCACCGAAACGCCTGGCCTGCTTTCAGCGCACCGCCAGCGCGACGGACTGCGGGTAGAGCTATCAGTGGACGTTCGCTGCACAAGCGAGCGCGAACAGCGCGACCCAGGTGATGGCGGACACGTAGAAGCCACACTCGATCGCGCCGAACCGCACGCGCATGGCCGGAATCGGCCGCGACCAGCCGAAGATGAGCAGGCAGGCTGTCATCGCGTACCCGAGCACTGTCGACGCCGGTCCGAGAGAGTGCCACCGCGTCACGTTGGGCAGGATCGCCCCGAGCCAGCTCGCGGCGGCGGCGACACTCAGGAACGCGAACGAACGCCAACACGAAATGGATCACGCCGGTGGATGTGCGCGGCTTGCGAGGTGCGTCCATCGGAAACCCGCTGATCGCCCGCGCGCAGCGCCGAACAGGACGAGAAACGCGACCACCCCCACGCTTCCGTGGCCGCTGATCGCACGATCAATGCCGATTGCGAGCGCGACGCCGGCGATACCGTACGCGATCGTAGGCATTGCGGTATCCGGAGCGAAAAGGGGTGATGCCGTACTCGCTGACGGCATTCCGAGCCGCGGATAGGCCGGTCGGCTGTACGTGCAGCCAGGCCAGGCTCGCCACGACCACCGCAAAAGCAATCAGGCTGACCACGCCAGCGATCACCATCGGCCCGTCTCCTCAGAACCGAACCGGCCCGACGAATAGCAATCGCCGTTCACGGCAGTCATCTATTCGTACTGCAGTGCTTGCAGGGGGTCGAGGTGAGCGGCTCGGCGCGCGGGGAGTCTGCTGGCGAGTCTGCCGGCGAAGAAAGCGATCGCGATCATGCCGACGAGCGTCGATCCGGGAACGGTGAAGGTCAGGCTCCAGGTGGAGAGCGCGGCGGTGGTGAGCGCGGCGAGCGCGACGCCGACGATGATGCCGATCACGGCGCCGATCAGCGCGGTGATCTGGCTCTCGATTCTGATCATTCGTTTGAGCTGGCGGCGGGTCATCCCGATCGCGCGCAACGCGCCGATCTCCCGGGTCCGCTCGACGATCGAGAGCACGAGCGTGTTGACGATCCCGAACAGGCTGACGATGATCGCGAGCGCGAGCAGCACGTTGAAGAGGTTGAGCACCGCCGTGATCATTGCCTGCTGGCTCTTGATGAACGCGGGGACCGTCTGGATCCTCGCGTTCGGGAACCCGGCGAGGAGTGTGGCGAGCGACCGCTGCGCGGCTGGACCAGCGCCACCGGGAGTGTCGACGACCACGCCGAGGTCGCCGGGCTGGGCGAAGCTTCGGTCGAACAATGTCGTGCTGATCACGACAGGACCGAGCAGCCCACCGACCACCGGAAGCTGCTGGACGCCGCGAACGGTCAAGACGAGCCTCGTCCCGGATTGGGTCTCCAGCCGCAGCGTACCGCCGATCGCGAGGTGGTGGTGATCGGCGAATTGCTTGCTGATGATCGCGCCGGATCGGCCGAGCGCCGCAAGATCCCTCGCTCCCGAGCCGGCGGTCCATTTGAAGTTGTAGAAGTGCGCGGCCGTCGCGGGGTCGATGCCGTTGATCTGCTCGGTCTTGCCGAAGGTCAGGATCTGCCCGTAGCGGACCGCGGTCACCGTCATTCCCGGTGCCGAGCGCAGCGTGTCGCCGACCGCGGTCGGCAGCGGCGTGCCATTGGCAGTGCTGATGACGTAATCCGCGCTCAGCTGCTGCTTGATCGAGGCATTGATCGTCGTTCGAAGCTCGGCTCCGAGCACGGCGATGAACGCGACCACCGCCACGCCGACGGTCAGCGCGCCGGCGGTGATCGCGGTGCGGGAGGGGTTGCGGCTGGTGTTCTCACGGGCGAGCTCGCCGGTGGCGCCCGCGGTTCTCACAAACGGCCGTCCGATCACAACCGCGAGCGGTTCGATCAGCCACTGCGAGACGAACGTCAGCCCCACGAACAGAAGCGTCGCGCCGCCCGCCAGCAGCAGCAGCCGCGCGCCTGTTGACAGCCCGCTCGCGAACAGGCCAACGCCGAGCAGGCCTGCGCCGGCGATCCCGACGGCGCCCAGCAGTGGCTTGCCGGCGCGCGCGAGCCGTCCCGGGGGGAGGATCGCGCCCTCACGGACCGCGGCGATCGGCGCCACGCGCGTCGCACGCACCGCCGGCACGACGCTCGCCAGCAGCGTGACGATGATCCCGGCCGCGAGGCTGACGATCACCGTCCGGGTTGCGAACACGGTGCCGGCGTTCGGGAGCTGCGTGCCACTCGCGGCGAACAACGACTCAAGCCCCTTCGCCAGGCCCAGCCCCCCGAACAGGCCGATCAGCGACGCCAATACCCCGATCGCCAGCCCTTCGACGACGACCGAGCCGAGGACCTGCTTGCGCGAGGCGCCCAGCGTACGCAACGTCGCGAACTCGCGGGTCCGCTGAGCCACGGTGACCGACAGCGTGTTGAAGATCACGAACGAGCCGACGAACAGCGCGATCCCGCCGAACGTAAGCAGCACATATCGCACGATCGCGAGGGCCTGATTGACGTCGTTGGCGCTCGCCTGGGCCTGCTCGGCACGTGTCCTGACCTGGGCGGTCGCGGGCAGGAGCGGCGCGATCGCACGCACCAGCTGCTGCGGGCTGACCCCGGGACGAGACGAGACATAGATCTGGTCGTAGAAACCCTGCTCGTTGAACAGCTGCTGCGCGACCAGAAGGTCAAGCCCCGCCAGCCGGATCGGCCCCAGCGAGCCGACGCCGCTGTAGCGCACGATCCCGACCACGCGGAACCATTGCAGCGGATGCATGGTCACCAGCCCGACGGTCGAGCCGACGCGAAGATGGTTGTCCTTGGCCGTCTGCTCATCGACCGCGATCTCGCCCGGCCCGGTCGGACGCTGCCCGGCCACGACCTGAGTGGCATAGAACGCACTGTTCGCCCCGGGGCCACCGACAACCACCACCATCCCGCTGATCGCACCACCGTGCCCGTTTCGCAGCTGCGCCCTGGTGTCCTCGACGAATCCCTGCACATCCTCCACCTGCGGCAGCGCGCGTATCCGGGCCACCAGCGCCGCCGGCACCGGCGGTGTGGTCGCACTGGGGCCGGAGATCGGGCTCTTGCCGACGACGATCGCATCGGCCTTCGAATAGGCGGTCGCGAACACGCTGTCGAACGCGTGCGTGGTCGTGTCCATCAACACGTACGTGCCCGAGATCATCGCCACCCCAAGCACAATCGCGAGCGCCGTCAGCACAGCCCGCAGCTTGCGCATCCTAAAGCCCCCGATGATCACCGCGGTCATCCCTCGAGCGCGTCGATCGCGCTCCTCACCTCCCCACTGGAAACATGGCCAAGCTCACGGACGATCAGCCCGTCCGCGAGCAGCAGAATGCGATCGGAAACCGCTGAGACCCGCGGCTCGTGCGTGACCGTCAGGATTGTCTGCCCGTACGACGCGACACACGACCGCAGCAGCCCAAGGATCTCGCGACCAGCCTTCGAATCAAGATTTCCCGTCGGCTCATCGGCGAACAGGATCGACGGGCGCGTGATCAGCGCCCGTCCGATCGCGACCCGCTGCTGCTGCCCGCCCGACAGCTCCGCCGGCCGATGCTCGCGCCGATTGCCCAGCCCGACCCTGCCGATCACCTCATCGACCCATTCGCGGTCAGGCGCCTCGCCCGCAAGCTTTAACGGCAGCACCACGTTCTGTTCCGCGCTCAGCATCGGCAGCAGGTTGAAGAACTGAAACACGAAACCAACCTCCTGCCGGCGCAGCAGCGTCAGCTGCTCGTCGCGCAGGCCCGACAGGGCACGCCCGCCGATGTAAGCCTCACCCGACGTCGGCTTGTCCAACCCGGCAAGGATGTGCAACAGCGTCGACTTGCCAGACCCCGAAGGCCCCATCACCGCCACCAGCTCGCCGCACGCGACCGACAGCGACACGCCGCGCAACGCCTCCACGGCGGTCTCACCCTCGCCGTAGCGACGACCCACATCCTCGGCCGACACTGCAGCTACACGCCCCACGTCGATAACCGCCGACGGTCCAGAAATCACCCCTGCAACACCCATCAGTCGGCCCTCCTCTTCGGGGCGGATCTATGCCGCGTGCTCCACCTGCCCGCGCGCGCCGCAATGTTTCTCGGCTGCATGGCGTTTCCTCCGTTGAAAGTCGTTTGAAGCACACCGCCAGCGTCCCACCCGGTCGCGGGCGTGTCAGTGCGGCGACCCGGCGTGTTGGGGTTCGGGTGGCTCACCCGCCGGGTGCAGCTAGCCGTACCGTGGTGCCTGTGAGCTCGTGGATCCGATTGAGGAGCCGAAAGGCCGGGCGTGACAGGTGGTAAGGTCTGTGTTGCCGGGCCTTACCACGTGTGTCGCTATCGAGATGCCGCTGTCGGCGTAAGAGTGAGCATCAGCTCCGATGCTGTTTGAGCTCACCGTCTTGAGTCCGCGGATGTCTCATTGGGTGATTCCAAACCTAGTGACGGTGCCGTTCGGTCCGCTGTTAGCGCTAGGTCTGTCTCAACTGGCAGCACGGCATGCCCGTACTCTGTCGCACCTTCATTCGAGCGGCAACCGAGCTAGCTTCACAGTTACCGTGCGAAGGGCCGCACCGTCGCGTTACGGAGAACCCCCCGATGGCTTGATTTCGTCAGCGGACGGCCTCGTTGACGAGCGCGAGCACGTGCGCCGCGTGCTCCAAGGACACGCCGCAAGGTCGCCGGCACGCTCCGCCGCCAAGCCACTGCCGCGCGCCTGGACAGCACCCACCGCAAGCCCGCCGACGAAGCCGCCAACTACCTGACCAGCAAGAGCCCCTACCTCGACTACCCGACCGCGCTCACCCAAGGCTGGCCGATCGCCACCGGGACCGTCGAAGGCGCCTGCCGACACCTGATCAAGGACCCCATGGACATCACCGGCGCCCGCTGGGGACTCGCCGGCGCCGAAGCAATCCTGAAGCTACGCGCACTCAAAGCCAACGGCGACTTCGACCTCTACTGGCCCCACCACCTTGCTCAAGAACAACACCACATCCACGAGGCCCGATACCTCAATCACACCATCCCGAGCGTACGTGACCAGTCAGACCAGGTCCCTCCAAGAGAGCCGCACCCACGCCAGGGCAGCAGGTACCAGTTCGACGCCTCGGAGTGCGGCTAACCGCACCTTGCCGGTGCGTGATCCGAACGGGAGGACGCCTGCCTGCTCCATCGACGACCAAGCGACCCAGTGGGACGCTCCAACCGTGCTTCAGAGGTCTCCGAGAAGAAGCGAAGGAGGAACCGAGATGACCGCAACAGTCTTCACCGAACGCCGCGAACTCGCGCACCGCACCAACGACGGGATCGAGGTGACGCTGTTCTGGAGCAAGCCCTCGACTCAGGTCACGATCTCGGTTCTCGACACCCACTCCGACGAGTCCCTCGAGTTCGAAGTCGACGGCAGCGCCGCACTCGACGCTTTCAACCACCCCTACGCCTACGCCGTCCGTGTTCGAAGCGTAGCCACGCCAAGTATCGCGGCGGCGCGCTGACCCAGCCAACGAACCCGAGAGCCACCCTTGATTCCCCACATCCGATATCTGGAAGCAACCGTCATGTACAGCCCACATCTCCACCGCTCGCCTGTCAACATCCGCATCGACGAGCTACGTCGCAGCCTGGCCGCGTCCCGAGGCCGCCACTCGCCAGTGACGGGCCACTCCGATCGCGGCCCTTGCCAGCCACGCCTAGATGCACCCAGCAACTCGATTCGCGCGCTTGTCGCGCGGTTCGCACATTGACTTGAAGCCTCGCGCCAGCGAACGAACGACCCGCGAACAGATGCAGACCTTCACGGCCCAGACCACCGCTACCTCCGCCCCACACGAGGTTCAAAGGTCACCGAAGCGCTGCTAGCCGCCGGTGCGCTCCCAAGCTCTCTGGACCGTCTGGCCGACTAGCCAGGACTGGCAATCGCCGCATGACCCCAAGACGTCCCACAACAACGACCCGGCGACCGATCCCGTTCGCACGCATCGCGGACTTCCGCTCGTGGAGGCAAGCACGCGCCGTGTTTTGCGATCCGCACATGGTAAGCCTGGATTGTCATCGACGATTTGCAGCGTTCTCGCCATGCCCTGAATCGTCACGCCACGCCACGCCGCACACAGTACGGCTACCTGCACCCGACGGGCGAACGATCCGAACCGCAACACTCACGGTCGCCACACTGACACGCCCCCGACTCGGTGGAACGCGGACGGTGTGCCTCAACGACTTCTCAAGGAGAGGAAATCATGCAGCAGCCGAGAAACGTTGCGGCGCGCGCCACTAGATGGAGCGCGCAGCACAAGCCGATCAACGAGAGCGAGATCGGGCGCGAGGTGAACCGCCTGACCGCGCGCAATAGGAATCGAGGGCAGCAATGGCCACGTATGTAACAGAACGATTCGAATCGTCCGCGGCGACGGCCACGGCGACGCTGATTGAGCTCGCCGGTGTGGAGAAGGTGTATTGCAGCGGGAAGCTCGAGTACCCGGCGTTGCGCGGCGTGAACCTGTCGATTGCGGCGGGAGAGATGGTCGCGATCGTCGGCCCGTCGGGCAGCGGGAAGTCGACGATCATCAACATGATCACCGGCATCGATCGCCCGACCGCCGGGACGGTGTCGGTGGATGGGGAGCGGATCGATCAGATGACCGAGGAGCAGCTCGCGTCCTGGCGCGGCGAGAACGTCGGGATCGTGTTCCAGTTCTTCCAGCTGCTGCCGACCCTGACAGCGCTGGAGAACGCGGTGCTGCCGCTTGATTTCTCGCATCACGGTTCCAAGCGCGAGCGGTTCGAGCTGGCCGCGCACAATCTCGAGCTCGTCGGGTTGGGCGACAAGCTCGACCATCTCCCAACCGAGATGTCAGGCGGCGAGCAGCAGCGGGTCGCCATCGCGCGCTCGCTGGCGTGCGACCCGAAGCTGATCGTCGGGGATGAGCCGACCGGCAACCTCGACACGCACACCGCGGCCGACATGTTCGACGTGTTGGCGAGACTGAATTCCGAAGGCAAGACGGTGTTGTATGTCACCCACGATCTGTCGCTCGCCGAGCGTGCGCACCGTCGGGTGACGATCCAAGACGGCGTCGTCGCAGGAGGCTGACCATGACTCTCTCAGCTGTTTCACGCAAGTCGATCAGCGACCTGACGCGGCGCCGAGCGCGCGCGGTGTTCACGGTCGCGGCGCTGGCGATCGCGGTCGCGAGCATCGGGCTGTTCGCGCTGCCCACGCTGATGAACAGGGCGATGAACCGCGAGATCGCCGCCAACAAGCTCGCCGACGTTACCGTGAGTGTCAACCCGCTGCCGCTGAGCGCGGCACAGGCTCGGGCTCTCGGGAGCCTGCCGAACGTCGCGGCCTTCGACCCCAACAGCACGTTCGGGACCTATGTCTATAAGGGTCCGCGCACGTTCATCATCGGCAAGGCCTCGTTCGCACACCAGACGGTGGACGCCGTCACGGTGACGGACGGCTCGGCGCCCGGTCCGGGCGCGGTGCTGGTCGACGTACAGAATGCCCCCTCCGGTCATGACGTTGGCGGCGCCGGCCAGTCGGTGCGCGTGCGCGCCGACAATGGCCAGGTCGTCTCGTTGCCGATCAGCGGCGAGGCGCGGAACCTGAACGGCGCGCAGAGGGTCGCGAGCGACGGGATCCCGGTGCTGTACGCCACCGCCCAGACCGTCGCCTCCTTGCGCGGCACGCCCGGCTACACCCAGCTCGCCTTCCGCCTGCACGACTCCTCAACGGCCGCCGCCCGCCAGACGGTGAACACGATCCGCTCCTACCTGCGGACGGTCCCCGGGTTCACCGGCTTCACCAACCTGCCCGAGATCCGCAGCCCGGGCGATTGGCCCGGCAAGAGCGGCTTCGCGCAGCTCACGCAGATTATGTCTGTGATCACGCTGCTCGCCCTGCTCGGCGCGCTGGTGCTCTTGTCGAGCACGATGACCGCACTGGTCGGCGAGCAGACCCCGGAGATCGCGACGATGAAGGCGATCGGCGCCCGGCGCAAGCAGATCCGCCGCGTGTACCTGCGGACCGCGACGCTGCTGGGTGCGATCGGCGCGGTCGCCGGCGCGGTGCTGGGGATCCTGCTCGCCTGGGGGCTGACCTCCTACTTCGCCTCCTCGCTGTTCGCGATCAGCGCCCCGTTCAGCGTCGACCTGCCCGTGGTGGTGGCATGCATCGCGCTCGGTGTGATCGGACCGCCGTTGGCGGCGATGCCGGCAGTCCGCCGCGCCGCCAGGCTGCCGCTGGCCGAGACGCTGCAGGCCACCGGGAGCGCGACGGGCCCGGAGGGACGGCTTGACCGGCTGCTGCGCCGCGCCGGCTTCCTGCCACGCACCGCGCAGATCGGACTGCGCGGCGTCACCCGCCGCCGGCGGCGCAGCCTCACCACCGTGCTGCAGGTCTCGCTCGCGGTCGCGACGCTGCTCGCGTTCCAGTCGTTCGCGACCAGCGTCAGCAACACCGTCAATCAGTCGTGGAACTCCTACGGCATGAACATCGAGGCTGACTCGGTGACGGGCCAGGCGCTCGCGCCAAGCGCCGGGACGCTGATCAGCTCGGTCCCCGGCGTCGCACGCGTCCAGCCGGCGCTGTACAACAGCGTCAAGCTCGGCGGCCAGGACGGCACGGTGTGGGCGCTGCCCGACAAGCCGATGTACAGCTTCCACCTGGTCTCGGGCCGGCTCCTGACCCCCGCTGATCAAAGCGGGCAGGCGCGCGTAGTGGTCGTCGAGCAGAGCATCGCCCGCGCCTCGGGCACCCACCTCGGGCAACTGGTGACCGTCCGCACCGCAGCCGGAGACGTCCCGTTCACAGTCGTCGGAATCGTCTCCGACCAGCAGGACAGCGGCACCGTCCTGTATGCCCCGCTGACGACGATGCAATCGGTGCTGCACACGCCCGGCGCGGTCAACACGTACTGGATCCAGACCACCTCTGGCAACCACCAGCTGATCGACCAGACCAACGCGCGCATCGAGCACGCAGTCGCCACCCACGGGGTGCAGATCTCAACGCAGCGCGAATACATCGGCGCCGCCAACGACCGCGCCCACTACCGCGCCCTCACCACCGTGCTGACCGTGCTCGGCCTGCTGATCGTCGCGATCAGCATGGTCGCCCTGATCAACACGATCACGATGGTCGTACTCGAACGCACCCGCGAGATCGGGATCCTGCGCTGCATCGGCGCCCACGGCCGCGACGTCAGGCGGATCTTCACCACCGAAGGCCTCACGATCGCGCTCGCCGGCTGGCTGATCGGAATCCCGCTCGGGTTCGGCCTCGCACACGGCGTCACCGCGCTCGTCCAGAACGTGATCAACGAACACGTGCTGTTCACGTTCCCGGCGCTCAACATCCCGATCGCGCTGATCGGCACCATCATCCTCGCGCTGGTGGTCATACAAGCGCCACTGCACCGGGCCGTGCGGTTCAAGCCAGGCGAAGCGCTCAGATACGCGTGAGAGCAGGGTGCGCGATGCCCTCACATCGCCTGAAGACGGCCAATAGGTCAACGCGCGCACGAACCTCTGTCGATGTCGCGAGATGGGGGTCGCTGCGAGTCACCGGGGGCACGACGCGTCTGCGCTGGCGCAGAGACGGACCTCTGCGCCAGCGATCGCGGTTAACCGCGATCGCGTCGCATACCTCGACAATCTCAAGGTGCTGCTGGTCGCGGTGATCATCGCGGGACACAGCATCCTCGGCTACCAAATCCGGTTAGGGTCTTGGCCCCACCAGACCGTGCGGGAGGTCAGCCTGGGGCGCGTCAGCCAGGCGATACTCGCGATCCCGCTGGTGCCAGCCGGGTTGTTCGCGATGGGATTGTTCTTCTTGATTTCGGGCCTGGTTACCCCGAGCTCGGTGGCGCGCAAAGGGCCGGGCAGGTTCGCGCGCGACCGGACCGTGCGGCTGGGCGTCCCTCTGGCCGTCTGGACTCTTGGAGTCTGGCCGGCGTTGCTGTTCGCCCGTGATCGTGTCGGAGGGACACCCGTTACGTTCTGGTCCGAGGTCGTGCATCGCCATCCGTTCCTTGAACCGGGGCCGATGTGGTTCGTCGAGGTCCTGCTGATCTACTCCCTCGGTTACGCCGCCTGGCGACATTGGCGCACGCACCATGCGTCCCGGTTTGCGACCCGCTCCCGTCACGGCGCAGACGGCAGTCGTCGGCTGCAGGGACGAACGCTCGTCGTGCTCGCGGTCGGCATCTCGCTCGCCACGCTTCTGGTGCGCCCGGTGTTTCCGTTGGACAGCAGACAGGCCGGGGATGGTCCAGCTCTGGCAGTGGCCGCAGTACCTCGGGATGTTCGGCTTTGGCATCGTCGCTGTTCAGCGCGGCTGGCTTGACCGTGTGCCGGAACGGATCTGGCGCAAATGCGGTTTGGCCGTGCCGCTGTCGCTTGTGGCGCTCGGGCTCGCGTTCGCCGCGAGCACGCTCGCGGGCTATCACACGACTCTGACTGGTCCGGGCTTGCACTGGGCGCCGGCGGTGCTCGCCGCACTCGAGGGCCCGATCGCCGTCGGCGCATGCCTGTGGCTGCTCGGCGCCGCGCAGCGGCACCTGAGCCGGCCGCCGGGCGCGCGGGGCCGCGCGCTCGCGCGCAGCGCCTTCGCTGCCTTCGTCATCCAAGGCCCGATCATCTTCGGACTGCAAGTTGCGCTGCGCCAGCTTGCAGTGCCAGCAGAGTTCAAAGCGCTCAGCGTGGCCTGTGCAGCAATGACAGGCTCATTCGCGCTGGCCTGGTTGCTCGTCAGCCGCACCCCCGTCGGCCGCATCCTGTGACCCCGCTCCTGATGCAGATCCCGCAGCGCCGCGGCCATACGATTCACGCCAGGCGAGGCACTCCGATACACGTGCGATCGGATGCGCAATGACCTCAAATGCCCGGAATGCAGACGGCAGGTCGCGGGTGGATCGCCGCGGCGTCTTGCTTGGCGCGCTGTTGATCGCCCGTGCGGTCGCTGCCGTGGGGCTTGCGCGCCGCGGCTCGCCGGCGCCGGTGCACACGAAGGATAGGACTGAGGCTCGTGACACCCGCGGGTGGCGGGGCTCACCGCCCGCTGCTGGTGTTCCTGCACGGCCATTACGCCAACAACAATTCCGTGCTCTCAGAGCAGCTGCTCACGGCGCTGCGCGCGCTCGGCCCGCTCGCTCCGGACATCGCATTCCCCTAGGCGGCGACCTGTCCTACTGCCACAGCCGCGCCAGCGGCGCATGGGGCTCCTATGTGCTCGACGAGGTGATCCCCAAAGCGCTGACGGTTCTCAACGCCGATCCGCGCCGGGTCGCAATCGGCGGTCTCTCAATGTGCGGCTTTGGCGCCTACTCGGTGGCCCGCCTCCGACCGGGGCGGTTCTGAGGAGTCGGCGGGGCCGCGCCCGCCATCTGGACGGCGTATCGCAACGCCGAGGGGGCGCCTTGGACGACGCTCGCGACTTCGCTCGCAATAAACAACTTGATCACCACCGCCACGGCGAACCCGAAGCTGTACGGCCACGCGCAGCTATGGCTCGACGTCGGCGCGCAGGATCCTCACTTCCGGGCTATCGACCAGCAGCTGGCCAGCGCCCTGCACATCCACATGCACGTGTGGCCCGACGGCCACGACAGCGCCTACTGGAACCGCGCAGTGGAGCAACTACGTCGGCTTCTACGCACAAGCGCTCGCGACCTGCAGTTAGGGGGGCCCCACGTACAGCGCCGCGGACGTCATCGCCGGCACCGTCCTCGCAGCATTGCAGGTGTCTTGCCGCAGCCGGGTGACGTCCCTCGTTCTCGCCACAAACGCGCATCGGGTGCTTGCAACCTCCAGCAAGCGCCCTGCTCGAGGCAGCAGTCCGGCGCTGGCGTCAACGCTGGTCCCCAAGGTGCCGACGAACGGCACCGACCGCCGAATCGCGCTCTGCTCCTATTGCCCACGGGTCACGCGCGCCGCGACTCGGCAGGTGCTTTGCGCGGAATCCGATCACGCCGCGATCGCCGGTGCGGCGATGCTTCGATGGGCGTCTCGCCGCGGAGCCGGCCGCTGCGCCGGCGACCAACCGTAACCCCGGCGGCAGTTGGTGCTAGCCGCGACGGCGTCGGCCTGCTAACACCCGCGCGCCTGCTCCGTCAACAACGCGGGCGCCAAGCTCGGGCCGACCTGGTTTTCCGAGCGGCCGAATCTCGGAACACGGGTGCGGCGTCGATCTTCCCTCTGGTGCTTCTCGCGGTTGCAGAAAGCGTGCGGGACGGCGACGTCCGACTCCGTGGCGGTCGGCACAGTTGTGCGAGTCGTACGACCGGAGGGTGTTCACCGGAGCGCGAGAAGTCCCTGCTGGGGGGCTTCCTTATGGATGCTGGCCCAGGAACCTGATGTCGATCCGGCGAGGGTCCCAGCGGCGACTGGGGCGCCCCTCCGCGGTCATCGCCGGCGCGACCGTAACCGACTCGACGGTGTCGGTGATCAGCCGTCGCCAAGCCGCCAGGCGCTTCGCCGGGTCGCGCAGCCTGTCGATGTCGCCGGGACCGATGACATCGCTCTCGCCCAGATTGCCAAGTCGAGCCCGCGCGGTGTGCGCGTCATCGAGCGCCGTGGTCAGCTTCTCCAAGGTCTCCTGGCTCGCGGGCCGGGCCAACAACCCAAGCTCGCCGAGCCGCCGGATCGTG
>Ga0187769_10001343_pt1 | contig 14001 bp, 8 predicted proteins | sample 0116_SJ02_MP02_1_FD_133140 | JGI IMG/M metagenome (GOLD analysis project Ga0187769, IMG submission 133140) | Tropical peat soil microbial communities from peatlands in Department of Meta, Colombia - 0116_SJ02_MP02_10_MG | ecosystem: Environmental > Terrestrial > Soil > Wetlands > Peat | place... | reverse complement strand
GGGCTCGAACTGCTAGGCACACTCGATTCTGATACACGGCTTGCGGAGCGTCACCGTCTTGAGGCCGTTCGCGCACATCTGCTGGAGATGGCTGGAGAGCACGAGGACGCGATCAGTCACTACCGGATTGCGGCCAGCCGAGCAACCAGCATGCCCGAGCAGAATTACCTGCTGATGCAAGCGGCCAGGCTCAGCGATACCGGATCCAACGATCTATGAAGCTGGTCAGCGCGTCAGTAGGCAAATGCTATCGAGTGCAACTTGGTGGGCGTGCGGAATGAGTAGCGTCAACCCTCATCAATTTCCAATGATCCTCCCGAAACCGGCAATCATCCCTCTATCCTTACTATAAGAGCGCTCCCCAATATCAGAGCATATAGCTTGCGGCGGTGAGCCGGGCAATCTCCACCCACCGTGCGATAACATTCAAATACTTCGGGGAACGCGCACAGCGTACGAGTTGCCCAACGCTGCCAACTTCATCTGAAAGTCAGGCCTTCAGTACAATCGCGGGGGACTGAGCGACCTAGCCGGGCTATGCCTCACCCTGTTTGCTCAATGGAGCACCACATTCACGAATGCTCTCGAATCCTGGCAATTTGCGCTAGAATCCACCGACACGGCTTTTGCGCAGCGGGCACCCAGATAAATGGCTTATGAGAGGACAGCCTTGGGGAACACGTCCACCCTATCCTCACTCTTCGTAGCCGCCGAGCGTGGCGACCTCTCGGCTGCTGACGCGCTGTTCGATGCACTGTATTCCCAGTTGCACCGGATCGCGAAGCGTGAACTCGTACGACAGGGAGTCCCCTTAAGCCTGGGCGCCACAACCCTGCTGCACCAGGCATACATCGAGATGGCAGAGAGAGAGGGGATCTCCTTCCCCGATCGCGCCCGATTCATGGGGTATGCGGCGCGCGTGATGCGCGGATTGATCATCGACCACGCCCGGAGGCGCCAAGCCCAGAAACGCGGCGGGCAATTCGAGCTGACTTCCGCGGAAACTGAAGTTGAGCGTGCGCCCATCGACCGGGAATTGAGTCGCATCAGCGAAGCTTTGGACGAACTCGCGAAAACCGATCCGCCGCTCGCCGAAGTTGTTGACCTGAAATTCTTTTGTGGTTTGACGTTCGCCGAGATTGCCTCTCTGAGAGGTATCTCAGAGCGCACCGTGCAGCGGCAATGGGAAAAGGCGCGCATCTATTTGCACCGCAGCATTCGCACGAACCTGGAGATCTGAGGATGTCCACACTTAGTCCCGGACAGTGGCAGGAGATCAGCCCTTACCTGGACCATTTACTCTCTTTGTCCGAGGAAGAGCGCGGCACCTGGCTGCAGTCTTTCCGTTTGGAGAAACCCGAGCTGGCGGAAGTATTAGAGCAACTCCTTGAAGAGCACCGCGCGCTGGCGGACGAACATTTTCTAGAAAAAATGCCCATTCGGATTGCCAGTGGCTTGTCGGTGCTGGATCAGAAACTTGGGGCATACAGCCTGATATCGCTGATTGGGCAAGGCGGGATGAGCAGCGTGTGGCTGGCGGAGCGAAGCGATGGTCGTTTCGAGCGCCGTGTGGCAGTCAAGTTTCTGCGATTTGCCATGACCTCCGGTGTGGGTGCCGAGCGGTTTAAGCGCGAGGGCGAGATTCTGGGTCAGCTGACCCATCCGCATATCGCGGAACTGATGGATGCCGGCGTTGCGCCGAATGGAGAACCATATCTCGTCCTGGAATACGTCGAAGGGCTACCTATCGATCAATATTGTGACCATCAAAAGCTCGACGTGAACGCGCGCATCCGGCTATTTCTGGATGTGATAAGCGCGGTGGCCCACGCGCACGCCAATTTGATCGTTCATCGCGACATCAAGCCTTCCAACGTAATCGTCCGAAGTGACGGGCAAGTGAAGCTTCTGGACTTTGGCATTGCGAAGCTCCTTGCAGAAGACAACAACCCGGGTGCGACTCTGCTCACAATCGAAGGTAGAGCAGCGATGACTCCTCAGTTTGCGGCACCGGAACAGGTGACTGGCGACAGCATCACCACAGCAACAGATGTCTATGCTCTGGGAGTGTTGCTGTATCTCTTGTTGACTGGCCAACACCCTGCAGGTCAGAGACTGCGCTCCCCCGCAGAGCTGGTTAAGGCCATTGTCGAAGGGGAGCCGCCGCCGGCATCGAGCACCACTACGTGGGCCGAGGCCAAGGAGCTGGCCGAGAAACGGGCTGCGAATCCGGAAAAACTTCAGCGGCAACTGCGGGGCGATCTGGACACGATCGTTGGCAAGGCGCTGAAGAAGAATCCCGCAGAGCGCTACCCATCCGTCACGGCTTTGGCCGAAGATCTGCAGCGATTTCTCGGGCACAAGCCCATCAGCGCCCGGCCGGACACCATCGGGTATCGCGCCGCCAAATTCCTGCGCCGGAACGGCACGGTGGTGGCATTAGCCGCTACCGCGATCCTACTTGTGATTGGCAGCCTCTCGGCGGGACTCTATGTGGCCAATCGCGAGCGAAAGATTGCGGAACGCCGGTTCGCGGAAGTCCGTCAACTGGCCAACAAGTTCATTGCACTCGACAACGAAATAAGAGGTTTGCCGGGTTCGACGCAAGTCAGAATGCGAATGGTTTCCGATTCGCTGCAATACCTGAGTTCGCTCAGCGGTGAAGCTCCCGTTGACAAGGACCTCGCGCTCGAAATCGCCTATGCCTACGTGCGCGTGGCGCATGCGCAAGGCGATCCGACATCGCCCAACCTGGGCCAGTTCGCGGAAGCGGAAGCAAGTCTTGACAAAGCCGAGAACTTCGTCGATTCGGTATTAAAAGTGGATCCTCGGAACAGCAGAGGATTGTTCATAGCTACAACAATTGCACACGATCGTATGGAGTTGGCCGACAGCCGGGGCGACCATGCAGAAGTGTTATCGAGGTACGCCGCCAGTACCGCTTCGCTGATCGAGCGGTTCATGAGCACTCGCCCAACCGAATTTCACGACGTTTACAGCATGAGGTATTTCTACTCCAACGTCGCTGACGCGTATTACGACGCGAGACGTTTTAATGACGCGATTCAATATTGCCAGCGAGGTTTGGACATCCCGTTGCCGAGCACCAAAGGGAACGGGGCCATCCTCACCGTTTTGGGATCTGCGCGTTGGCAGTTGGGGGATCTGGATGGCGCTCTGAAAACCACTCGTGAGGCGATCGAGCTGGAAAAGACCGAAGCTGCGGGTGGACACGCGTCGCTTCGCATTAATCTGGCGAATGGATACGATCTTGAAGGTATGATCCTGGGCCGCGCGGATGCAGAAGCAAGTTTGGGCCGGAGTGGCGAAGCGCTCGGCGATTTTCAAAAAGCCTTGGATATTGCCGAGGATCTCGCTAGTAAGGATTCAGCCGACTATCTGGGCCGGCATAGCATCGCGGTGTTTGGATTGGAAGCGGGCAACATCCTCCGGCACAAGGATGCGAAAAAGGCCCTGGCCGTTTACGATCACTCCCTGGCGCGCATAAGAGAAGCCAAGGCCAACACCAGCACCCAACGGGATGAGGCTGAGTTGCTGGCGGGTTCGTCATACGTGCTGCGCTGGCTCGGTCGCGAACACGAGGCGAAGCAGAGCCTGGATCGGGCTCTGGAACTGTTGCACGCTGCCCAGAGATACCCCGCCGACAAGGTCGAACCCATGAGCGACACTTACGATGCTCTGAGAGCCCAAGCTGACGACTACGCCGAGACCAGCCAAGTGGCTGAAGCAATCGATGCCTACCGGCAACTGTTGGACAAGATTATGGCGTGGGGGCCCGATGCGCAAAATGATCTGCGAGATGCGACCTGCATTTCTCGAACCTGGACAGCGCTCGCCGACCTCCTGCGCCGAGCCGGGCATAACGAGGAAGCCGAACGTTTGGAGGCACAGCGAACAGACCTCTGGAACCATTGGAATGGAAAGCTTCCAAACGCTCAAGCTCTGCTCAGTCAATCGTTAAGTCAGGTTGCTTCCCGTAAAGCTTTTCCCGGCGTGTCCCACCATTAGAGAAGATCAAGCCGGCCTCGACGCTAGACAGAATCGCTTCGGTGGAATCCAGTTCCATGGGCACGTTCAGGTGTCGCCGGGCGATACCCGCTTTCTCGAGCGCGGTTTCGAGCACTCGCCGCGTGCCTGAATGAGGCAGGAATGAGAGAGATTGAGCGATGAATCAAAATGGAGGGCGCATTTCCATGAGTGCAAGCACTGTCTCCGCGTGACCGTATCCGGCACGAATCGTCGGCGGACAAAATAAGAACGACGTGCGGTTGCTGACTAATCCACGCCGCACCGTAAAGAGCCTTCACCGAACGACAGAGTTGGGTCTACAATACGCGCACTGCAATGAAGTCCGGAACAAAATGCCGGTGGTGTTTGGTACCCCCAAGCTTGATGTTGCTCCTTGCTGTCCAAATGTGCACCGGGCAGACTCACGACCAATCGGAAGGCACGAGTTCAAATAAGATCGCGTTGACAGTCAACGCCGTGCTGGTTCCTGTGGTCGTACGTGATGCGCAGGGGAAAGCGGTTGGAAATCTGACAAAAGAAGACTTCGAGGTCTTCGATAAGAACAAGTCGCAGGCCATCGTCGGATTCGACGTGCAGCGACGAACGGCCTTGGCGACCGAGCTCGATAACACGAGGGACAACGCGGTTGGACCGAGTACCTCAGGATCCAAAACGGACGAGCCCCAAACGATCCGACCAGAGCGTTTCGTCTTGTTCCTGTTCGATGATGTGCACCTGAATCCGGGAGATCTCAGCCTGATCCAAAAAGCCGGATCGAAAATCACCTCGGAATCACTAGCCGCCTCGGACATGGCAGCCGTGTTAGCCACGTCCGGAGTAAGCAGCGGGCTGACGCGTGACCCTGCCAAGCTGCAGGACGCCATCATGAAGCTAAGGACCGGTGATATTTACCGTCACGCTGGGCGACTATGCCCGCAAATGACCTATTACGAAGCGGACCGGATTCTGAACAAGCACGACTTCATGGTGTTGCAAACAGCTGTTGAGGACACGCTGGCCTGTTGCGATTGCGCACGCGACGTTGCGGAAGCGATGACGCAGAATGCGGCTTCCGAAAACTTGAGTATTGGCGACGAAGATGTGCGCCGGACGCTTGGTTTCATCCTGGACATCGTGCGGAAAATGGGGGCGATGCCTGGGCAGAGAACGCTGGTCTTGATTTCGCCGGGCTTTTTGACGGTAACCCCCGAAGCCCAAATAGGGAAATCGGGGATTCTCGATACCGCCGCGAAGTTGAATGTGACCATCAACTCACTGGATGCGCGGGGACTATATACAACCATGCTGGACGCTACCGAGGAGAGACGTGGTTCCGCTTCGGCCGAACGGGATGCTGCGCAATATCGCGGGTACTCGATGACGCTGAACGAAGACGTCATGTCGGAACTAGCCGATGGCACTGGCGGCACGTTTTTTCACAATAGCAACGATTTGGAAGGTGGACTGCAGCGACTAACGGTGGTTCCTGAATGGGTGTACGTGTTAGAACTCTCGCCCACCGGCGTGAAACAAGACGGTTCCTATCATCCCTTGAAAGTGAAAGTAAAGGACGAAGGCCTTAAGGTCGAGGCACGCCGTGGTTATTTCGCAATCAGACCGTCGAGTGCCAAAAACAAAAAATAGCATCAGGTCAAATCGCTGGGTGATGCGCATGCCGGTAACCGGGAAAACTCCATCGCACCATAATTGTTCAAGAGCGAGAGCTTTCACTCTCCCGTACCTCCCATCCTGTCAACGAACCCGCCCCAGTCACAGAAAGCAAAAGTACGCGACGGGGGATCACGATTCGCTTATGAGGGCGTGATCTCCCTACCGCAACTGGATTCTCAGCTTGCGGAGCTTGAGTGATTACAGATTGTCGGCCAAGCGACGAAAAAGGCTAAGCCATCGTCCGGTAGGAACGCCGTAATCGAAGCCGGTGCGCACAATAACAACATTTCTTTCGGGGGAGACATAAATGTACTGTCCGCGATTGCCGGCAGCATGGAAATCGCTTTTCGCATCAGGGCGTTGGTCGCCCCACCAGAAATATTTGTAGTAGTGGCCGTTCGAAAAAAAGTCGGCATCCTGGCGGTAATATCCCGCCGGCTTCTCTTCCTCCTGAGTAGCTTCCTGGACCCATTGCTCTGACAATACACGCTGTCCTTGCCATTGGCCGCGGTGAAGCATCAAGCTGCCAAATTTGGCGAAATCGATAGCGCGAGCATTGATGCCAACAAGCATTTTCTCGAAAGGAGGATGCTCCAGATCGGTGCTCCACGAGCCTGCATATTCCATTCGTAAGGAATCCCAAATTTTTTTCTGGAAGTATTGACTGACGGGCTGGCCGGTAGCTCGCTCCAGAATCAGTCCAATGAGAAGTGGATGGTAATCGTTATAGAGGAAATATTTTCCCGGCGGGTCGACGATGGCGGTCTGTTCCAGAGCAGCCGTCCGCAGGTCGGCAGCGTGGTAAGTCACGTCGTCGTCGTGATAGGGTGGACTCTCCTCATAACGGATGCCGGCAGACATTTGGAGCAGATCCTTGATCGTGATGGCGGCAAATCGCGGGTCGCGCTGCAGCAACTCCGGAAGATATTTAGTGATGGGATCGTGAACGCTGATAATCTTTCCATCGGCTATGGCGATCCCGACGAGCGCTGAATCAAACGACTTGGCCACCGAAAAAGAACTACAGATCGAATCCCGGCTGTAGCCGTTGAAATATTGTTCGTAACGGATCTGGTCATCCTTGATCACGATCAGGGATGTAGTGGCGCTTCTGATCAGAAAGCGCTGGAGGTTGCCCACTTGTCTACCAGGCGCATACTCCATCTTCACGAGTAATTCGGCGACTTTCGCGTCTTCTGGCGAGCGCTGGAACTGAAGGGGATGGTCGCTGGCTGCGAAATCAGTTGATGGAAAAACCAGGTAATCCAGAACAGAGGCCTTACCCCACTGTTCCAATTGCTGCTGATTATCCAAGAGCCGCAATCGCAGGCGGTCCTGCTTCTTTTCATCCAGCGCTTTTCGGAATACCTGCTGGTCGTCGAGTGCGGATGGTGGTACGCCACACAGGAGCACGGTGTGAAACCGTTCCAGATTCATTCGCTGCGGGTCATTTTCCGGAAAATCGGCTTCCTCTGCGTTGCGGCTGATGAAGCGAGCAACTTTGAAACTCATCTTGACGCGAGAATTGACTGGATGCGGCAATCCCGTCAGTGGAATGGCCATTTCCGCAATCCAACCGCGCTCATCAGTACTGGCGGCACTTTGCCAGTTCAGTGTGTAAGGCAGGAGGGGAGCACCGTTTGAGTCGAGAATGCCGGCTGCCCGAGCGTTAGCCGGAGTCACCAGAAAATAGAAGCTGCTCAGGTGGTCGTTCTCGCTGTCCAAGCAGAGTGTCACCCAGTCACCTTTCCACGGGTCTCCTCGATCAGCATTGCCGGCGCGAATCCTCTTTGGCTCATCATCAAAGCTACGGACGGCTACATAGAGTGTCCGGGCATCCTGGGCCAAATACACCTCGGTCTGTTGGGAAGGGGTCTTTCCGTATTGCGGAAGCACGGTCTTAAAGTCTCGATATACGGGCGCTGCCTTCCACCGGGGGTCGGTCATCCTGCCATCCAGAAGCATCGGCTTGTCCAGTCTTTCAATGGTTTCCTGTCGGGCACAGCTTTTTTCAGCCGACGCGAGGAAGGTGAGTCCAAGGACGAAGACAACCCAAATTAGTGTCGGACGCATGTAGGAGGGCAAGAATCGGTGGGTGCGCAGCAATTCCCTGGCCGCTGCAATCACAGTGTGGAGTATAGCACACGCACTTCCTAGATTGTTTGGCATCATCAAATTCCGCGCGCATATCAATGACGCGCGTAATACCCGCAGCCACAATCTGGTCCACGTCGGGCTTGGATGAAATACCACCACCAACAGCTATGCGTTCGGTTACGAAATTAAACGAGACGGCCACAACGGCATCCTACGTCGCCGGCGATTTCTTGTCGATTTCGCCAAAGATGAGGAGGCGCGTCGAATAGCCGTTTCGACGGTGCCGGCCTTTTCCGGCGTGAGCTTTTCAGGATGATCTGCGGTCAAAGAAGGACTTTGACGATACCTTATCAGAAGGCCGGAGTACTATAAGGAACTTGTCCGGCGACCGGACTAACCCAGAATGACCTGTGCACGACCTAGTAGCAGCGTTCATTGCGCGAAGCTGTCGAAACACAGTTCTGGAAGGAAACCCTTGAACACACTCCTGAATTTTGGAATCGAATTCGCGATGAGCCTGCTGGTTTTCGGCACTCTGGCGAAGTGGTATGTCTGGCCATTCCTACGCGCCCGTCCCCGTACCGAAGCGCTTCTCATCCTTCTTGTGCCCTTTCTGCCGCGTTATCTCGGACTCGCGTCACTTGTGCCGGGAGTAGTCGATCCCTCGGTTACCCAATCCACGTTCGCGCTTTATCAGGCTTATGGTGACTTTATAGCCTTTGTCCTCGCGTTTGTAGCGTTTGTCTTACTACACTTTCGGAATGCATGGGCAATTCAGGCCCTGTGGGTTTTCAATATATTTGGAACTCTAGATTTTATTCACTCGGTTGTCCGGGGAATTTTGGGCGGAACTGGCGGAAGTCTAGGGGCGTTCTGGTACATCCCAGTCTGTTATGTGCCGCTAGGCTTGGTAGCACACTGTTTTATTTTTGTCGTGTTACTTAGAAACTCCGGGGTCATGAGTCCTATGCGAGATACGTTGGGCAGGACCTGGTCCTCGACTACTGGAAAAACTCAGCGCAGTGCAAAGTGGAGTTTAGTTTGATCTTTTCACAAAGTGGAAGTTCTGAATTCGGCCCGCATTCAGAACAAAACCGGAAACTTGCCTGTTCGCTGGATCGCGGGTAAACCGCACCGTCCCGATCTCGCCACTGAAAACATCCCACACCGCTGGTCGCAACGCATCAGGGTGATGTTTCAGGCGTAACAAGCTCAACTTCTCTCCGTCCAGCGTAATCCGGTACACCGGGTCGATCTCCTCACTCACGTATGCACCGGCATACTCTGCAAGCTCTGTGCGGCTCGGGCTGAAGGCTTGCGTGGCTTCGAACACCCTCGGCTTCCCGCCGTCAAAGCTCTGCTCCATCAGCCTGGGCTTATCGCCGCTGGGTGCGACAAAACGAATGTCCACCCTGTCGCCCCACGGCTTGTCCGCGATGTGAAACCTTGACTCTGCAAATGGCTTCAACACCAGCGGCTCCTCACCGCCGGTATCACCGTTGAGCTTGCCATCCTTCACGAAGATCTTCACGAACGCATCATCCTCGCGATTCCAATAAAGCCCTGTGAATCCTGCCAACTGCTCTGCCGTGAGCGCCACGCTTGCTGCTGGGCCAGTGTTGCTTGCCATAGCTTCTTTCGCCGGAGTTGTCACCTGCGCCGCCTTGATCTCTTTCGCCAGCACAATGTCCGCGACCTGCCGGACCAGCGCGCCGGGATCTGTCTCTGCCGAGTTACAAAGCACCGCGGCCGAAAAATGCTGCTCCGGAAACCGTGTCATGTCTGACCGATATCCGGCATCGCCGCCTGCGTGATCGACAGTGGGTAGCCCCCTGTATTGCCCCACGACCAAGCCAAACGCGTAATCTAATTGCTCGCCGTTATTCAGCTTCCCACGCTCCAACATCTGCTGCACGAATGCGTCCCCGCCCACTTTGGGGTGGTAAAAATTCTCGTCCCAGCGTTGCAGGTCCTCCACCGTGGTATGCAGGCTCGTCGCTCCCACGGTGTCGAAGTTCGTGATACTGATCTCGAAAGACTTCCCCGGCTCCTGTTCGTAACCCACTGCATTGCGTTGCAAGATCTCCGCGTGATCGTCACGAAAATGTGTGTGCGTCATCCCCAGCGGCTCGAAAATATTCTTCGTGGTGAATTCCCGCAGGGTCATGCCGCTCACCCGATGCACGATCAACCCCATTAGCGTATAGCCTGTATTACAGTAGACGTGCCGCTCGCCGGGTTTGAAATTCAACTCCTTTTGCCGAGTCATCACGGACATCACGTCCTCATCGGTTATCAGATCCTTCGAATACCTCCACCCTGCCAGTTCCAGCAGTTCCCACTGATCCCGAAGTCCGCTGGTGTGATACACGAGATTCCGAATCGTGATTTTCTGTCCAAAATCTGGCAGCTCAGGAATGTATTTCCTGACATCATCATCCAGAGAGAGCTTGCCTTGCTGCGTCAGCAGCACAATCGCGGCGGCAGTAAACTGCTTTGACATCGACGCCACGTGAAACACCGTTTCCGGCGTTATGGGCACGTTCTCGTTCAAGTCCTCCATGCCGTACCCGCGCTTATAAACAACCTGACCGCCGCGGTAGACACCCAAGGCGCAACCGGGAGAATCCGCCCGGTCCCACTTCGCGAAAACCTTGTCCACGTTGTTGGCCATATCTGGAGCTAATGTCTGCGGGCTGCCAGCAAACGGAAAAAGAAGGACCACCGCAGCCATCCCTGCTAGTCGCGTCAGTTTCATGAGTGTCTCCGCTGGGAATTATAAATCCAAAGTCCTGATTCGCCGGTCGTTAATCCTGAATCGAGGTGAATGGGAAAAGGTAGCGCGCAGCCATCGAGTTTGTTATCGTTCTTCGCGTCTGCGTTGCAGGAGGGCCTCCCATGCCTAGGATCAAGCCCGCAGCGAGCACGATTTTTCTCAGTGTTTTTCTTTGCAGCGCCCTGTGTGCGCAGTCGAGTAATCGAGTCGATCCGCATTCACAGCCGGCCGCAGTTCTCCCGGGTGCCGACAACGATGGTACGGAAAGCGATTCGCAGCCTGCCCGAGCCTTCCGTGTTACTGTGCGCCATCTTTTTGACAAAGAGAATTTCAATCAACTGGAGGTCATTGCCGCCAAGGCGCGTTCGGAGAAGGAGCACTTTCTCGGCGGGGCGTGGAAACTGAACGTGTTCTACACCACGATCCAGGGACCGGGCTCGCTCACCGCAACCGATGCCGTTTGGACCGAGCACATGGAGCGTCTGCAACGCTGGATCGACGCAAAGCCTGAATCCATCACCCCTCGCGTCGCGCAGGCGCAAGCCTATCTGCGCTTTGCGTGGAAGGCTCGCGGCAAGGGATACAGTGACACGGTAACTTCCGACGGTTGGAAGCTTTTTGAGGAGCGCGTACAGCAAGCAAAGGAGACGTTGGAAAAGGCCGAAACTGCGTCCACGAAGGATCCTCAGTGGTACCACGACATGCAGATTGTCGCGCTGGCGCAAGGATGGGACCGCAGCCAGACCGATGATTTACTCCAACGGGCCAGCAGCTTCGAGCCCAGCTACTTTTACTTTTACACCGCCCACGCCAACTATCTTCTTCCCAAGTGGTACGGCAAACCTGGGGAGGCAGAGACGTTTGCACAAACGATTGCCGATCGCCTCGGAGGCCAAGAGGGCAACGCCGTTTACTTTGAGATCGCTTTGCTCGAGAACTGCTGTAAAGCCAAACAGCAGATGCCGAACTTATCGTGGGATCGTGTCAAGCAGGGCTTCGCCGCGCTAGAACAACTTTATGGCAGCACCAATCACGAATTGAATGCCATAGCTTTTATGGCTGCGAGGCAAAAAGATAGTGAGTTCGGACAACAGATCTTCGCGCGCATTGGCGACAACTGGGACGAGGCCGTCTGGGGCAGCAAAGTGAAATTCGACAAGAGCAGGGTTTCCTTCACCTTAAGCCCGGATACAAAAATAGAAGGGAGTGGTCAGTAACCTCGCGCGGAAACTTGATCGAATCGTAAGATATTTCATTTTCCGTTACAGCTAGATTTTCGACGATTAACCTCCGGGAGAATCTGCTTGAACGGCGCATCGCTGTTATTCAAAAACGCTCATCACACGGAAGGTCATGCAGCGAATTTCGACATCTTCTGGTCCGTATGGTTAGCACGAAATAACCAAAACATCTTTAGAACACTCTTTGTCGCCGGAGCGCTGCTCGTGTTATGGAAATGGGTATCGTCGAGGCAACCGTAAACGAGTCGGCGGAAATTGGGCTTCTCCGGCACGAAAAAATCAACTTGCTCGAAATTCTACAACTCCCTCGGCCTAACCGTAATTGATTCCGCTAGAACCCGCTGGGGGTGAGATGTACATTCGGAACGACCGGCGGTTCCCCGGCTTGGTGTACTGGGTCACCCTCTCCCTTAGGGTTTTGCAGTAACAGTGGTATCAGCCAAGCCGGTGCGGCGCAGCACGTCTTGAAAACGCGGGTCGCTGCGGAACGGGTCGTACATGGGATCCACCTTGATGGCGGTGACAGCGTTGGAATGATTGACGACCGCCTGTCGCAGCAGGGCGATGGTCTGGTCGCTTCGGCCCACCGCTGAATAAACCGCGAGCAACACCGACATCCTCTGTTCCGGTTTCCATGCAAACTGCTCCACCCTGCTCAACATTTCTTGCGCCTCTGCGGCGCGGCCCCAGTAGCCGTAGACAACAGCCTCTATCACCGGAAACCATTGGCCCTTGAAAGTTGCCTCATGCTGTTCGACGAATTCCTGCGCCGCTGCAAACTTCTGTTGGTGGATATAGGAGTAGATTACGATGTACGCAGCGCGCGGGGCGCTCGGATCCATGTTGAGCACGGCACGAGACTGCGCAAGGGCGCGATCATATTGCCTGGCGTAGTACAGGATCGTGGCGTGGTCCGCGGCGATAATCATCGATAACGGATCCAGTTGGCGAGCCCTCTCGCTTTCCGCTAAAGCTTCGTCAAAACGGCCCTGCCAGCAGAGATATTCGGCGTACCACTGATGCGCGGTGGCGTAGTCTGGATCCAATTGGATCGCGCGCTTGAATTCCTTCTCGGCAGTTTGCCAGTCGTAATCGTAATTTTCGACAATCAATGCCAACGAGGTATGCGCTTCGGCCAGTGTGTCGTCGAGTTGCAAGGCCTTCAGCGCGGCGGCCCGCCCCTTGGGCATAAGTTCGTTTTGGGGACCCAGATACCAAGTGCTCATCAGCCCGTCGGTGTCAGCCAGGCCTGCATAGGCGCGCGCGTAGTTGGGGTCGCGCTCAATGGCCTGCTGGAAATAGCCGGCGGCGCGCTGAAACCCGTCCTCTGTGCGCTTGTTCCAGAAATAGCGGCCCTGCAGATAAAGGTCGTACGCGGCGTAGGAACCCGGAGACGCCGCTGGCTTGCCGACTGAGACGGCAGCCGGCTTGGGCTTCTTCCCCAAAGTGACCTGCATTTCGTCCGCGACTTCTTGCGCCACTTCGTGCTGCAGCGCCAGCAGGCCAGCCAGCTCGCGATCGTACTCGCGCGACCACAACGGTGTCTGATCCTTTACGCGCACAAGCTGGGCAGTGATGCGGACTCGGCCGGAATCCCTCCTAACGCTGCCTTCGAGCACGTACTGCACTCCCAGTTCGCTGCCGATCTGAGGCAACGGCTCGGAGCTGCCTTTGTAATGCATGACCGAGGTGCGCGCAATCACGCTCATGCGGTCCGGGTCCATCTGGCCTAGCTGGGCGATCATTTCTTCAGTCAAGCCGTCGCTGAAATACTCTTGGCCAGGGTCTCCGGTCAGATTGGAAAACGGAAGAACCGCGAGGACCACCTTTTCTCCGGCCAATCCTGGACGAAGGTGCGCCCTCCGCCATGCGAAAGTTACGACAGCCGCCAACGCCACCAAAGCCAGAGCGCCTGCAACGAGTCGGGTCCAGCGCCAGTGTGAGACCTGGAGTGCGGCTTGTGTCTGTGATTCAGCAGAGCTCGCGGGAACGTCCGGCACGGGTAGTCCTGGCAGGGGTACTTCCTGCACCGGGGCCACGAAACGGTAACCCACGCGGGGAATTGTTTCGATATACCGCGAATTGTCCGGGGAATCACCGAGCACGGCGCGCAGCTTCTTAATGGCGCTGTTCAAGCTATGTTCAAAGTCGACAAAGGTGTCGGCGGGCCACAGCTTTTGACGCATT
>Ga0187769_10001342_pt1 | contig 14010 bp, 7 predicted proteins | sample 0116_SJ02_MP02_1_FD_133140 | JGI IMG/M metagenome (GOLD analysis project Ga0187769, IMG submission 133140) | Tropical peat soil microbial communities from peatlands in Department of Meta, Colombia - 0116_SJ02_MP02_10_MG | ecosystem: Environmental > Terrestrial > Soil > Wetlands > Peat | place... | reverse complement strand
GTTCTCGCGACAGTCATCCTTATCGCAATAACGCTCGTGTCTGGAGTGTCCATGGCTGGCTTCTCGTTCGGGCTCTTCGGGACCCTTTCGGGAAACGCGAGCGTGACCGCAATCGGGGTGCAGTGCGTCGCAAACAGCGCGGCTGATTCGGCGTGCGCGGTGACCCTCAGAAACACCGGCAACGCCGGGGCTGCAGTCGTATCCTGTTCTCTGTCAGGAGCTACCTCGGCCGCAACAGGCTCGACCACTGTTCCCGCCGGGACGAGCTCGTCGGTGGTTACCTGCACGGGCGCTCCGATGACCACGCTCCCGGGCCAGGTCGTCCAGGGCACAATTAGCCTCTCCAACGGGGTAGCGATTCCTTTCTCCGGGATCTACGTGTGACCGTCATTTCGTAGCCCAGCAGCTTCTTTGACTCATTCGAAGTCTGTCTACTAGCGGCGAGACGCGCTCCGGTTCTTGTCGTAAGCGACTCGGGAGAGGAGGTCAGCCTCCTCGTTCTCTTCGCGCGGGACCCATTCGAAGGTGACCGAATCGAACTCCCTGAGCAGGTCCCTCACCTCCTTCAGCTTCTGCACGTAGCCTCCTCCCTTGACCTTCCACCCCTGCGACATCTGGCCGTACAGGAGTTTCGAGTCTGTCCTCACGACTGCGCCTGAGAGGATGTGCATCTCCTTCAGCTTCTTCAGCGCCTCCGCAAGCGCCGTGTACTCTGCGAAATTGTTCGTCACGTTGTAGCCTGCGAGCCCGTCGCCCTCGGCGAGCCTCCTGCCGTCCCGGTAAATCACGAAACCGTACGTGCCGACTCCGGGGTTTCGCGGTTCGGCCAGCCCATCTATGTATGCAATCACCGTCACCGCCGACGACCTCCGGAGGGCGGCCCCATCCTTCCTACCGGAGTCGTTGACTCCGTCAACTCGTCGCGCAGGGCGGGGGCTGGAACCATGGGCTGGTTCATGTGGTTCTGGCATTATAGCCTTTGTTCAGTCGACTGGGGAAAACGCCCCTGCAATCCAAAATAAATCGGGGCGGCCGTCGTTGGAGACAGGCCGCCTGCACAGCGCAAGGCCCACGCGGGTCTTACATGCCTGTCTCTTCGCTTTGGTTTGAGGAACCGGCCTCAGATGACTCTGAGGAACCCTCAGGCCCGCCCACTACCGCGCCTGTGGCGAACCTGTTGGCTACCTGGGTCACCTTGACCTTGCCCTGCCAGCCCTGCTTTGCTCCGGCCACGAATATGACGAAACCGTCAATCTTCGCGATGCCGTCTCCGCGCCTGCTGATTTCGGAAATGGTTACGTCGTATTCCTTCCCGACTTCAACCGGCTTTGGCTTAAAGGACCTGAAGCCACTGTTGCTGCTGCGGCCATAGCTCCCTCGTCCGAAACTCGTCTTTTCACATCCTAGCGTCTTTCGGTACCGCTGAAGAGGACGGCCTTCGATTCGGGTAAATAAACCCTGTGTCTAGGAAACCAGACTTCGATGGGTTCCCCATTGCGGCCCGGGTGCCGACGCCGGCGCAATCCTTCGAATGATTCTCGCACAACGCTAAAATCAGACTGCCGAGGGCTAACCGCACGCAAGACCTCCCTTGTTGATGCGCCCGTGTGACCAGGCTTCCTACGAGAATCCGAAAGAAGGGGTGGTCGCAAATTGGAGAAGTCAACTCCTTTTCCCGGTCCTCTTCGCGCTGGTTGTGTCGATCCTCGCTCTCGCCGCTCTGTCGCCGATCCCCGGCGCTTCGGCTTCGGAGCACGGCAGGGTCGTCCTGTCAGCCGATGGGCAGGCGACCAGCACGACCATTGCCGACGCAGTCTCCGTCAAGTGCATCCCCTCGTCAATCCCCTTCGGCTCCTCTACGCAGTGCACGGCTGTCGTCAGCGGGAGCTCGCCGAGCGGCAAGGTTCGGTGGGTCAGCGATACGATGGGCACGTTCTCCTCCACGTCGTGCGCTCTCTCTTCCGGCTCTTGCCACGTCGCCTATACCCCGTTGAGTGCGTCGACACCAGTCGGAATCTCCGCGGCCTACGGGGGCGACGCCAAGAACTCCCCCGCCTCGGGGAGTTTCACGCTCGATGTCTCGGAGGCCCACACGGTCACCAACGTCAGCTGCTCCCCTTCGGCCGTCACGGTCGGCAGCAATTCCACATGCACAGCGACCGTAAAGGGTCAGGCCCCTACGGGCGTGGTGACCTGGGCCAGCAGCGTCGAAGGGAGCTTCCAGCCACCGACGTGCGTCCTGTCCTCGGGGGTGTGTTCCACGGTGTACACACAGTCCTCGGCTTCGACCGCGACCATCACAGGGGTGTACAGCGGCGATGCAAACAACGAGGGGAGTTTCGACACTTCTTCCCTAAACGTCCTGAAGTCACAGACCAAGACTACCGTTGACTGCACGCCGTCGTCAATCTTCGTGGGGTTCTCGACCTCGTGCCTTGCCACGGTAAGCGGCTACTCTCCAACCGGGCTCGTTTCCTTCTCGCTGTTGGCGGGAGCCGGGGTCTTCTCGCCTCCCAACGGTGAGTGCGCACTTTCCTTGGGCAACTGCACCGTATCCCTGAGTGGCAACAGCACGGGCACCATCACGGTCTCGGCCGCGTACCCTGGAGACTCAAACAACAAAGAGAGCAGTGGCAGGTTCACATTGCACTCGATTCAGGCGGTCTTCTACTACCTCGACCCGCTCAGCCCGCTCGTTAGCAGCACCTGCTCGAACCTCGGAGGGACATGGGACGGGTCTGGCGTTTGTACTCTGGAAGGGAACCCTTCGCTGGGTTCAAGCGCCTACGTGCTGGTTCGCCCGGGCGCAACCCTGGAGGTGACGGGGGCGACCATGCTCTCAGACTCGGGGGTGATCAACATCACGGGGGGGACTCTGACGAACGACGGGTTCATCAGCGTCACGTCGTCAGGGAGACTCGTGAACTCTCCATATGCGGGGGACTGCGGATTCATCAACAACGCTGGAACTCTGACCAACTACGGAACAGTCAGCAACTCATGCTCGCTCACCAACATAGACCTGATCAAGAATCAGGGACAGGCGGCAATCGTCGCGCAAGGGGGCTCGCTGTTCAACAGGGGGACGATCAGCAACGCGGCAGCCGGTTCCATCATCGACAGCGCGGACTCCAGGGGAGCGCTGAACAATTCGGGGACCATAAGCAACTCCGGCGCCTTTGACCTCTACGGGGCCGGAAACTTCTCCGTGACCGGATCGTCGGACTACACCGGCTCCTTCACCAACACCGGCACGCTGGCAATGAACTCGGGAAGCTCGCTGGTGGTCGGGCGGGCGGGCACCGGCACCTTTCTTGAAATAAGGGGCGGGACCTTCATCCTTCCCACTGGGGTGACGCTCTCCGTCGGCGCCGGAAGCGAACTGGTCGTAGACGCCGGCGCATCGCTCAGCAACCAGGGCGAACTGGCCACTCAGCCCGGTCTGGTCGGCTCTGGAGGAGTCATCTTCAATGGCGGATCCATCACGGACGGGGTGACCTCTCTGCTGTCGAACTACGCGGGCTGTTCAATCCTAAATGTCGCGGGGAGCACACTGCTGAACAACGGGACCGTCACGAACAAGGGAACCATTTCCAACGCGGGAGTCATGGGCAACGGAAGGACTGGGGACTTCTCAAACACCGGGACGCTGGCAAACAAGGGGACGCTTCAGAACGGCGGAACGTTCGCCAATGATGGCGGCGTGATTACGAACAACGCGGGCGGCTCCATTTCCAACGGACCAGGAGGCACCATCAGCAACGACGCCTCCGGGACCATCGACAACAACTCGGGCGGGAAGATAGCCAACTCTGGGGTAATCAGCACGGCGGGGACGTTGATCAACGACGCAGGGGGCGTCATAACCAACTTGGCAGGGGGCGTCATCAACAACAAATCCGGAGCGACCTTCTACAACAACCCGTCGGGCTTCGTCTTCAACTACGGGGCCATCACGAACAGCGGCGCCATAACCAGCAACGGCGAGTTCTCCAACAGTGGCACGCTCGCCAACAGTGGCGACCTCACGAACAGCGGCGACCTGGCCAACGGCGCCACCATCACGAACTCCGGAGCCATAACCAGCAACGGCGTACTGACCGACGACGGGACCGTCTCCAACTCCGGGAGCATCACCAGCTCCGGGCAGATGGGCATCACTTCCGTGGGCTCGATCACGAACGAAGGGAGCGTTATCAACAGCGGCAAGATCGACAGCAACGGCACCTTCGTCAACGGCCAAGCGGGGACCCTCACAATCCGCGGTCCTCTGGACAATCAGGGAATCTTCTACAGCTGCGGCGGCTACCTGGAGGGATCCTTCGCTCTGGCGGGGAACGGAGCGATAACTTGCAACGCGGCCCAGGCTGTCCAGGCGCAGGTCGCCTCCGGGACGGTTCAGACGCAATCGTTCGGGCTGACTGGGATGAGCATGAGCATGTCCGGTGTCAACGGAAGTGTGGTGGGGATATCCACAGCATCCGAAAGGGGCCAGCCACTGGGCACCGGACAGGTGGCCTTTCAACCCGCGGGTGGAGTCACCCCGCTCTACTTTGACATCAGCCTCTTCGGGGTTACAGGGGGGTCCGTCCACCTATGCATCGCCAGTTCGTCCGTGGACACGCATACGGTCATCGAGTACTTCTCTTCAGGCGCCTGGTCTTTTGCCACCGGCATAATCCCGAAACCAGGCAGCGACGTCTGCGGCGACATTCCGACCTCGGCGCTTTCAGGGTCGCCGGTTGCGGTCGGCGACATGGCGGGCGCCGTCACGGCCACAACTGCCACCTCCTCATCGAGCGTCCTCGCCACAGCTCGGAGCACTTCGTCCATCACGACCCTCACGCTCTCCAACACCACGACATACGAGGGGTCGACGAGCCGCTCTTCGTCGAACGCCTCGGGCGTCCAGACGACGTCGGTCACGGAGTCCCCCACGGGCGCCGTTCCAGAGTTCCCCTATCAGGCGTCGATGGTGGCCGTGGCCTCCATGGCCGTCGCCGGTTCGTACCTCTTGCTCAGGAGGAGGAGCTCCCGAGGTTCGGGCTTTCGAAGCGGCTGACCAGCAAGCCCCGCGTAGCTACAGCAGGCTTGATAAAGCCCTGAGGATTGGCGGCCGCCATGCCCGTCGAAGTGACCTCCAAGGACGAATTCAAGCGACTCCTCAAGGAAGCCCAGGAGATAAGGATCGTGAGAAAGGACGACTCGGCCAAAGTGAAAGCCAGGACAAAGAAGGGGCTCTACACCTTCAAGACCACGGGGACCGAAGCCGACGCAATCGTGAAAGGCGTGAAGGCAGCGGTAGTGGAGTTCTGAGCTACAGCAGGTACGCCGCCACGACCGCGACCCCCAGAAGCATGGGGATGGGGAGCCCCGGAAGCAGCCTTCTCCTAGAGAGCAGGTAGAGCGTAACGGCCACGCCGACATCTATCACCAGCATGGCGACCAGGGAAGCTGAGATCCCGGCCGCGAAGTCTCTCGTATAGGACACGTACAGCAGCGCCACCGAGGGCAACATCGTGTAGAAGACGATGTCCCCCAGCCCAAGCGTGAACTCCCCGAACCGAACCGACAGGCCGTTAAGCGCGAGCCCCGGCGCGCTCCCGACCAGGTGCTTAAGCGGCCCCTTGAATACAGCGTATATGTCGTAGACTGCGAAGGCCAGCGGGAGCAGCAGGGTCATCCACGGGAACGAGCCTATGGGCGACAGCGTCCCGGCGAAGAAGCTGCCGACCTCGGCACCGACGAACGCGATGACTATGTTCGATACCCAGGGCTGGTTCTTGACAAAGATGGTGTACCCTATGACGGCCACGACTGCCAGTGACGCCAGGATTCCTGCCGCAAGCGCAGGCCCCGGAGGGAGATAGTTCCCCGCGAAGTCGCTTGCCGTCAGCAGCGTCAGGATGAAACCGGAAAGCGCCATGGCCGCGAAGATCAGCGCCTTGAAGGAGAAGACCAGCCGATGCCTCGCGAGCCAGAGGAGCGCGAGTGTTGCGACGAACGCGAACCCCACGAGAAAGATGATGTTGACCGCGGTCGCCTCGGGAGTGTTCCCAGGGACCCCGGCAGCCCCTGCGATGTCCCCGCTCGTTCCGCTGGAGTTGACTATCGCCGGGTAGACCTGCAGGTTCTGGGCCGATATGGCAAGCGCCCCCACCTGAACGAGCGCAACGAGGACGACGGTTGTGAGAAGAGTCGAAGCAGTTATTCTCTTCGGCTGCTGGGTCGGCTCACTCAACGCTGAACTCTTGACCTGGCATGGCTGCTTCCGCCTCCACTCCCATCTGAGAATGGAGCTCTTCGGCCAGCGCAAGGCAGGATTCTTCCTCTCCATGGACAGTCAGGAACCTGGGCGAGCCTCCTATCCCCTTGAGGTCGTTCAGCAGGGCGCTCTTCCCACTGTGTGAAGAGAAGTCGAACCTCCTTACCTCTGCCTTCACCGGAGTCGGCTTCCCCCTGTAAATCGTCAGCCCCTTGTCGATGAGTGTCCTCCCGGGCGTCCCGGGGACCTGGAAGCTCACGATCGCTATGCCGTTCTTCTCGCCCATGGACAGGTGCTCGTTGTAGAAGATCGATGCCCCTCCCACGAGCATTCCCGCGGGGGAGATTATCACCCCCGGCTTCTTCACCAGGCGCCTCCTCTGGGTCCAGCTCGTGACCTCCTCCATCGACTCCAGGGTCCTCCTCAGCGCCGTGGGGTCCCTCAGGAATTCCTGGTACCTCAAGAGTATGCCGTTGACCTTCAGCGCCATCCCGTCCATGGCGATCGGATGCCTGAACCCTCCCTTGATCAGGGCCATCGCTATCTCCTGGGCGCGCCCGACCGAGAAGGCGGGGACCAGCAGTATCCCGCCCCTCTCCACCACCTCCCTGGCGAAGTCCACGAGCTCGGATTCGGCCTTCGACCTGTGAGGGTGGTCCGCCGTCGCATAGGTGCTCTCCGTTATCACCATGTCCGCCTCCCCGAGGTTCTTCCAGGAGCCGGAGAGAAGCTCGGTCTCGTCCCCGTTGATGTCGCCGGTATACAGGAGCCTCTTCGACCCCGCCTCTACCGCGACCACCGCGGACCCGGGAATGTGCCCGGCGTCGTAGAACGTTATTGTGAAGTCGCCGATCTGGAACGGCTCCATGTACCCGTGGTTCACCGTGTTGGAGTTCATGGCCATCAGGTCGAGAAACTCGAACGGCAGGTACTGCCCCGAGATCTTGATGAAGTCCTGGATGAGGAGGGTGGAGAGCTCAGACGTCACCGGCGTCGCGTGCAGCTTCATCTTCCCGCCGAGGAAATGCAAGGGAGCGGCCCCCGAGTGGTCCAGGTGCGCGTGGCTGAGCACGATGGCCTTGATGTCCTTCGGGGGGACGTGCATCGGGAACCCTGGGACCTTCGTCGTGAGGGCTCCGTAGTCGAGCAGGATCTTGCTGTCCCTGTGCGTGACGAGAAACGCGGAGCGGCCGACCTGCCTGGCGGCTCCCAGTACCTTAACTTCCATCTAATCGTAAACTCTTGGAAACGGCGCTTCCCTTTGGCATTTTAAGCCTTTCTGAGTCGCGCCCCGCCCGCCTTTTTGTCGTCCTCCCACGAATCGCCTTAAATGGCGGCCCCCCACGGGCTCCCCGATTTTGAAGCTCGAGGAGAGGTGCCTTGTCCCCCTCGCCGCCGCAACCCTTCTGATTGTAATCGCACTTCAGTCTGTCACGGTTTCAATGGCGACGGCAGTCCCCCCGGGTTCGCTGGCGGCCAAGCCTGTCCCCGGCTTCAGGGTGGTCGGCTCGGCCCCCGACGGCCTCCCCGTGACCGTCAGCCTCGCCATTCCACTCAGGAACGTCGGGCTGCTCAGCTCCCTCGTGAAGCAGGTCTCAGACCCGACCTCCCCGATGTTCAGGCACTACCTATCGCAGCAGCAGCTGGCCTCGGACTTCTACCCGACGTCAGCGTTTGACCAGCTGATGCAGTACCTTTCGACGACTGGACTCCAGGTCCAGTCCACGGCCCTCGACTCGGCGGTGGTGGTCCGCGGCTCTGCAGCCCAGGTCGAGCAGGCCTTCGGCACGGGGGTCGACATCTATTCGAACGGCACAGCGTCGTACTACATGTCGACGTCCCAGTCGTTCATGGGAGCCTATCTCTTTGCCTCCAACGCGACGGCCCTCGAACTCAAGCCAGAGCTCGCGGCCTCGGGTGCCGGGGGAGCGAACGTCACCTTCACAGAAGGAAGCGTCTCTCCGAAGCTTCTGCAGCGTGTCTACAACGCGACCTCGCTCTACTCCCAGGGGTTCACCGGTGCGGGGAAGACCATCGGGCTGCTCGACTTCTACGGGTCCCCCACCATAACGAGCGACCTGGCTACCTTCGACCACAGGTTCGGCTTCCCCAACGCCACCTTCAACATCATACCCATCGGCCCGTACGACCCGAACCTCGGGGTGTTTGCTTCGTGGAGCACCGAAGTCTCCATCGACGTCGAGATGTCCCACGCCATGGCCCCCGGGGCAACCATCGACCTCTACGTGGCCAGCGGGGCGTCCACCCTTTCTGACGCGATCTCCAAGATAGTGAAGGACGACAAGGTGAACACGCTCTCCCAGAGTTTCTCGGAGCCGGACTGGGCCTTCAACTATCTCGGGCCCGGTTACTTCGACCTCAACGCGCTGATGCCTGACCAATACTACATGCTGGGAGCCCTGAAAGGAATCACTTTCACCGCCGCCACCGGAGATACGGGGGGTTCCGGTGACACCAGCGGAATCGAAGGACAGCTCGGGTACCCAGCCGACTCCCCATTCGTCACCGCCGTGGGAGGGACCCAGACCTATTTCGCCGGGAGCTCCGTGGTCCAGACTGCCTGGTCCAACCTGGGCTTCGTTCCGAACGGCGTGAACTACGGGGGGAGCTCCGGCGGCGTCAGCATCCTGGAGCCCAAGCCTTGGTACCAGGCCTCGCAGGGCACGCCGGCGACGCTTCCAGCAGGTAGGATGAGCCCCGACCTCTCCGTGCAGGCTGGGGTCGACCCGGCGACGGACATAGTCGACGCCGGCCTGGTCATTGGGGAGGGAGGGACTTCGGAGTCCTCCCCGATCTTCGCCGGGCTGGTCACGCTCCTGGACTCCTCGGTCAATGCAAGCGTGGGTCTGGTCAACCCGTTCCTCTACAGCGTGGGGAACAATCGTACGGCCTACGCGGAAGGCTTCACCCCGATCACGTTCGGCTACAACATCCCGTGGGTGGCATCGAGTGGCTACAACCTTGTGACCGGGTGGGGTTCTCCGAACATCGGGGGGATTCGCGACCTCTACGTGAAGGAAAGAGCCCAGCCGGCACTGAACGTGACCGTCGAGGTGCACCGAGGCTCCCACTCGTCGGGGCTCGAGTACCTCTCGGGCGAGCTGCTCCGCTTCAACGCCACCATAGAAGACGGAAGGGTCCCGGTCACCAGCGGTTCCTTTACCGCGGCCCTCGTCACCCTCACAGGCAGCACCGCGATTCCTCTTCAATACAACGCCACCGCGCGCCTCTGGACGGGCTCAATGACGATGGCGGACCAGTCCGGCATTGCCTATGTGGAAGTCCAGGGCTCAAGCGCAGGACTGTCCGGCTCGGGGTTCGCCCCCATCTTTGCGGGTTACTTCGGGCTATTCTTGTCTCCCCTCCCGACTGACCCCTGGTCAACGATAGGAGGACTGAGGATAGACATCCACTCAATCACCCTGGACGGGAACGTCACCGGGTCCGCCACGCTCAAGGTTGACGTGGAGACCTACTCCATCACGAGCAACTCGTACACGAGGGCCGCTGCGGTGAGTCTCCCCCTGACTAACGGCACGCTTTACGGCACCGTCAACGAGGGCGACCTCAACCAGACGATCCCCAGCGGGCCCTCGGTCATGGTCATCGAAGGGGGCACCTACGGCTACCTCCCCTTCGTCAGCGGCATCTACCTTCAGACCTCCTTCGTCTATCCTCCCGTGGTGGCGGAGCCCGGGGCTGCGGCGCCTGGTCAGGAGCTGACCATCGTGGCCGCCCCAGTCGCGCCTTTCAATCTCTACTTCACGTACTCCCAGGAGACGGGCAACGATGTCGGAGCAGACGTCGCCGTCGGCTCAAACGTCACCGCCAGGCTCCTGAGCCCCAGCGGGACGGTGGTCTCGAGGGCGTCCCTGGCCTACCAGCCCTGCGTCGAAGCGCTGAAGATCTGTGCCGGAGGCACCCCGAGCCTGAACGGCTACCTGGGCATACCGCTGGACTCGCCGCCGGGACTCTACACTGTCCTTCTGGACGCCAACTACAGCTCAGACACCGTCGGGAAGACGCTCAACGGGAGCTTCTTCAGCCAGGTCTGGGTCTCGGGAGGGCCGGCCCAACCGGTGATCTCCATCGAGCCGGGCTCCATCCTGGCCACCGCGGCCACAGACACGGGCATCGCGCCGAGCCACGCCCCCCAAGCCCTCTACGAGGGGGAGCAGGCCCACGTCATCGCCAGAATCTCCTACCCCAACGGGACATCGGCCAGGTACGGAGTGTACACCGCCATCGTCTACCCGCAGTCGCTTGAGAAGGAGTACACAACGCTCATGCATACCGAATACGCCAACTCCGAACTCGTCCAGCTCACCTACGACCCCGCCCTGGAAGCTTGGCTGGGCAACGTGACCCTGCCGGGCCCTGCCAACAGGGGGACCGTCGGGCCCCTCGGCCTGACGTCCTTCTTCTACTCAGGCCCGTACGAGGTCTACGTGACAGGTATCTCCAATGACGGATTGCTGACGACCACGGCCCGGGCGGCGCAGCAGCAGTTCTTCATCCAGCCCTACGTCTTCGTCGACGGCGGCGACGTCACTTCTCTGACCCAGAACTCCGGGTTCGCATTCTCCAGCGCCACCATAAGGGCGTCGGGCTCGCTGGACGGGGACGTCTTCCTCGGGACCAACGTCGTTCAGGGAGGGACGCTGTCGATCACGGATTCCCTGATTCAGGGGAGCCTCGAGGTCCACGGCGCGAACGTCACCCTGGTTGGTGACTCGGGAGGAGACGTGTCCGCTACCAACAGCACACTGTCCCTGAGGGACTCCAGCGTCGGGAGCCTGTCGCTTGACGGGTCGAGAGTGAATCTTACCGACTCGTCCTACCAAAGCGTGCATCCGGTGCTTCCGAGGTTGGCGGTAGGGGGCCTTTCGAAGCCCCTGAGCGGCGCCGCACCCTTCAACATCACGATGACGGGCTCCGGGGTGGCGCCCGGCTCCCTGACCGCGCTTCTCGACGGGAACAGCGTGGCCCTGAACACGACGGCGACGGCGTCCGGCCTGAGCGCGGAAGGCACCATCAATGCGACGGCCCTGGGCGACGGCGTCCACACCCTAGTCCTGACCGTCGTCCAGCCCGACGGTCTCAGTTCTACGCTGACCGTACCGGTCACCACCGACTCAGAGGCCGCTCGACTGTCGAGCCAGCTGGCACAGGCGAACACTTCCATCGGCTCACTTCAGGGCAGGCTCTCACAATCGGAGGGTTCCGTCAACGTCCTGTACCTCCTCTCCGTGAGCGCACTGGTGGTCGCGGCACTGGCCGTCGTTCTATTGGTCTTCGTGGCAAGAAGACGAACCGCGGCGAACTGACGCACCAGGTAGCACGCATCGCGGCCGGCACCTCTACTCCTTCGTCCATCTCCTCTGCGGGCTGGTTCGCCGCCTATCGTTTCGTCGACCACTCCCGCGGACACGACCTCCCCCATGTTCTGCGAAGACCTACCTCAGGTGGCCGGCACGCCGTCGCAATCGTTGTCATGAACGCCCGCTTCAGTCCACGAAACAGCCCGGCTCCGACTGCCATCAAGTCGGCGCCACTCCGCTTCGGACGTCCAAACAGGAGTCGGGGTCAGTTCTCCTCATATACCTCGAAGGGGCAAGGGGGGACTAGGGTCATGAGGATTCTCCCCCAGGACACGCGCTTGGATGGTTCGTCCCTCATCGCCGGCTTTCATGGAATCGGGGCGACGGGCTACTGGACGGTGAAGTTCCTCATCTCGGAGTTGAAGGCGACCAGGAAGTGTTTCATCGACTACGAGTACACCCCCTCGGTCGCGTCCCAGTACGAGGGAAGGATTGCCACCCCCTACGAGGTCTACTCCGTGGGGAGCCTGTCGCTCCTGAAGGCTGAGGTCTCCCCCGTCAGAGAGAGGGAAAACGAGTTCTACAGGCAGCTTGCCGAGTGGGTCATCGGCAGTGGGGCGAAGGAGGTGGCCCTCGTGGGCGGGCTGGACGAGGCGCTGAGGAGCGACGCGGCTCCGTACAAGGTGGCCCTCACCAGCGCGATGCTCGCGAGAGAGACGATGCAGGGGGAGCCCCTGCTCGAGGAGGACAGGATGATAGTCGGCCCCGTCGCATCCCTTCTGAACACCTTCGAGATGAACGGGTTCCCGGCATTCGCAGTCCTGGCTTACTCAAGCACCGAGAGGGTGGACCCAAGGGCCGCGGCCTCCGCGGCGGACTTTCTCTCCCGAAGATACGGGTTCTCGGTGGACACCGCTCCCCTGATCAAGGGCGCCGAGGTGATCGAGGGCGAGATGAAGATGATGGAGCAGAAGGAGAAGGGGCCTTCGACCTCCGTCTACTCCTAGGCGGTGCCGGGCCTCTTCCAGTTCCTGCACGCATTGAAATCAGCCGCACCCTCGAGTAGCCCAGAGACCGCAGCCGCCTGACCGCCTCCTTCGCTTCGCTCTGGTAAGCTCCGGGCGAGCAGACGGTCTGAGTGAACGGATAGACGAAGTCAAGCTCGACGGGATACGGGCCGAGGGTCGGGTGAAGCTTGTAGACGTCTGCCCCCTTCGGAAGCCTGGCCGTCAGCCGGAGCATCTCGAAGGGCAAGGCGTCAGCGCCCGAGATGAGCACCGCTGTCCCTGGCCTCCTCGTCATCGCAGCGCGCAGCCGCTCACCTGCCTCCGCCAGCTCCGGCCTTCGGCGGTCGTAGGCGTCCCTGACGAAGAGCCCCCTGTCCTTGATGGCTGGCGTGCCTTCCCTCAGGAGTGCGCCCGCGCCTGCGAACTCGGCCAGCGCCTCCGCGAGCGACGGGTGGCAGGAGGCTTTCTCCCGGACCAGGTCCCACAATCTCCCCTCTGCGATTGCCTCCTTGCAGGACTCCATCTCCTTCTTCAAGACGAGAAGGTTGTGGATCGCAAGGGAACGAGTCCGTTCGCCTCTGTCTGCCTCCAGGAGGTCCTTCACTGAAGTCGATTCGCAGACCCTGCAGCTGCAGGGAAAGAACTTCATGGTCTCGAGCCTGGTCACCCCTCGCTCCGTCATGTAGCGGTTCTCCCTGGCGAACAGGATGTAGCTGGCGGAGTCGAAGGTGTCGCACCCGAGGGCGACGGCAAGCGCCATCGTGAGCGGGTGTCCGGCTCCGAACAGGTGCAGAGGGACCGAATAGGGAACGGCCCTCCTGGTGGCGATGATCATCTTCACGAGGTCCGCGAACCTGTAGTTCTCCATCACCTGGACGGGGCTCCCCAGGGCGAGGAACTCGAAGCCCGCTTCCACGAGCGAGCCCGCGGACTTTTCCAGTAGCCGCGTGAAGAGCCCACCCTGCACGGGGCCTACCCAGGTTGTCTTCTCTTTGCCGAACTCCTTCATGGTGGCCACGGCGTTCGCGAGACTGAGCCTCATGGTGGACCGGGCGTAGCTTTCGGATTCCGAGAACCCGGTGGGTTTGTCCAGAGTGACCGCGAGCTCGGAGCCTATGGCCGCCTGGAAGGAGGCCACCTGCCTGTAGTCTGTGGCCAGGTCGCCGTATTCGAGCACCTGGTACCCCCCCGAGTCGGTCATGAAGACCCCGTCGAAGTCGAGCATGGCGTGGATGCCTTTCGTCAGCGCCTCCTGCCTTCTCCGGGAGCCGATGATGTACGAGTTGGTCATGAGGCCGCCGAAGCCCATCGACTTCAGCTCCCTGGTAGTGACCGCCTGGTTCACCGGGTGGATTACCGGGAAGAGGCAGGGTGTTTGGAGCGTCTTTCCCCCTGC
>Ga0187769_10001341_pt1 | contig 14011 bp, 11 predicted proteins | sample 0116_SJ02_MP02_1_FD_133140 | JGI IMG/M metagenome (GOLD analysis project Ga0187769, IMG submission 133140) | Tropical peat soil microbial communities from peatlands in Department of Meta, Colombia - 0116_SJ02_MP02_10_MG | ecosystem: Environmental > Terrestrial > Soil > Wetlands > Peat | place... | reverse complement strand
GAAGTCAGACTCGGAAGGGTACCTCAAGCGGTCCATGGCCTCGATTGCCACCCACGTGCGCGCCATGCTGGAGCTGCAGGATGCAGGAGCGGTCACATTCGAGTACGGAAACAACATCAGGAAGATGGCGTTGGACGCAGGGGTCAAGGACTCCTTCAAGATTCCGGGGTTCGTGCAGGAGTACATCCGGCCGCTCTTCTGCGAGGGTCGGGGGCCCTTCAGGTGGGTGGCCCTCTCGGGGAGGCCCGAGGATATCTACGCGACCGACGAGGTAATCCTCAAGGAGTTCGCCGAAAACAAGTCCCTTGCCAGGTGGATCAAGAAGGCGCACGACAGGGTTCAGTTCCAGGGGCTCCCCGCCAGGGTCTGCTGGCTCGGGTATGGGGAAAGGGCACGGTTCGGCAAGGTGATCAACAAGATGGTGAGGGACGGTCGTATTTCTGCCCCCATAGTAATAGGCCGCGACCACCTCGACTCGGGCTCGGTCGCGTCTCCATACAGAGAGACGGAGGGGATGAGGGACGGGTCTGACGCCATCGCGGACTGGCCAATACTCAACGCCCTGCTCAACGCCGTTTCCGGGGCTTCGTGGGTATCAGTCCACCATGGTGGCGGGGTGGGGATAGGCTACTCGATTCACGCCGGCCTCGCCGTGATCGCCGACGGGACCGAGGAGGCCGACAGGAGGCTGGCGACGGCGCTGACGAACGACCCTGGAATAGGCGTCGCGAGACACGTGGATGCAGGCTACCCGGACGCGATTAGAACGGCCAAAACCAAAGGCGTCCGTGTCCCGATGCTCCCCGAATAGCGCATCCTCTCCACATGCTCTATCCGAATTGCGTGACTGGCGAGTCGGGTCAGTAGGCGTAGGCTTCCAAAGTCTGCCCTGCGATGGTTGCCAGAAACGACAGCAGCGAAGCCACCCCATCGAACTCCTTTGATGTGAGTGCCTTCCCTGGAACCTCCAGCTCCTTCCCCTGGGCCTTGCAGACCAAGAGCGTGTACTTCTCATGGAACCTCGTCACGAAGGCGAAGCACTTCGCGCCTTCGTACCTCCCGACCACGCGAACCCCCGCGTCCCCGTCAAGCGCGGCAAGCTGTTTTCTGAGCTCTGGGAAAGACCGGAGGCGCCTCTCGTAAATCAAGACGAAGATGGGGCTTCTCTCCTTGCTCAAAAACTCTACATAGGCCCAGCCAGTGCCCGCGAAAATCCCCCAATGTCGTCGCTGAAGCTGTTCAACACCCTGACGGGCAAGAAGGAGCTCTTCCGCCCGCTGTCTCCCGGCCGTGTGAGCATGTTTGTCTGCGGTCCGACCGTCCAGGGTCTCATTCATCTGGGGCACGCACGCACATACATCTTCTACGATGTCGCCGCAAGGTACCTTTCCCATCTCGGGCTGAAGGTGGAATTCTTGGTGAACATCACCGATGTTGACGAGAAAGTCTCCGACGCGGCCGCGAAGGCTAACACCGATCCTGCAAGTATTGCGGCGCGGTACTCGAAGTCTTTCCTCGAAGACATGGAGACCCTGGGAGTCTCATCGGTGACCAGGTACGAGCCCGTTTCGAGGCACGTCGATGAAGCAATCAAGCTGGTCTCGCTGCTTCTCAAGAAGGGAAACGCATACGTCGTCGGTGGCTGGGTCTTTTTCGATACCTCCACCTTTCCGGAGTACGGAAGGCTCTCTCATCAGACCAAGACCGACCTATCCCTGAGGCCATTGGAACTTACCCTCGGAAAGAAGAACCTGTCGGACTTCTCGATATGGCGCCCCGAGGTCCTAGTGAAGGGAAAGTGGGGCAGCCCGTGGGGGCTCGGATCCCCCGGATGGCACATCCAGGACACGGCTATCACACTCGCAGTCTACGGGCCGCAATACGACATCCACGGCGGGGCCTACGAGCTCGTGTACCCGCACCACGAAGCGGAGATTGCTCAAGGCGAGTCGATAAGCGGCAAGTCTCCCATGGTAGGATACTGGGTCCACACGCATTTGGTCACCATGGCAGGAGAGAAGATGTCGAAGTCTGTAGGAAACGTGGTCACGGTCAGGGACGCGCTGAAGGAGTACTCTGCTGACGAGCTCAGGTTCTATTTCCTTCTCTCCCACTACCGGTCTGACATGGACCTTTCTGGTCTCAAAGAGAGCGTCGCGCGCCTGGGGCGCCTCAAGAGGACTGTCGCCGACTTCTCGCGCGGGCCCGCCTCGCGGCGGGAACACTCCTCGGTCGAGCTTCTGGCCTCTTTCTATGAGGCAATGAACGACGACTTCGATACGCCCTCGGCGGTCGTTGCGCTTGAGGAGCTCGCGTCGCAGGCGGCGAGCAGCGGAGACTCGGCGCGAGCGAAATCAGCCCTCGCCGCCCTGAGAACTGCCTTCGGGATTCTCGGTGTAAGACTAGATGGTTCAGATTAGCAGGGCCATCGAGCTCAACGAAGTCGGGTGGTGGTCCAAGTGGGGGAGCGTGCGCTGGCTGCGCAAGGACCTTTTCATCCTCAATTCCCAGGACACGAGCGAGCCCTTCTTCAACAGGGCCGGGCTCGTCTCGTGCGGCGCGTCAGAGAGAGATTTCCTGGAGATTGAAGAAGCGTTCGCGAAGAACGGCCGGATTCCCCACGTCGTTCTCCCCGAGGCCTGCGCCCGTTCATGGTCGGCGCTAAGGAAGGCCGGCTACACCGATGTGGACCGCATGGTCGTATGGGTTGCGGGAGACGACCACATCCATCCCAGCGAAGAGGTCGTGGTCCGCAAGGCGGAGCCTCGCGAAGCTGATGCCTGGTGTGATGCCTACCTGCTATCTTTCTATGGGGACCTCAGTCAGAGGAAAACGGTCCTGCGGGTAGTCAAGCGCCTCTCGAGGCTCGCCCGGGTGTCGCTCTTGGTGGCCGAGTCGAAAGGGAAGGTTCTTGGAGTGACTGCGCTCTTTAGGTCGTCCAAACTCCTCGGACTCTACTGCCTGGGCACCCTCCCCACGCACAGGGGAAGGGGGATAGCCCGGTCCATCCTAGCGGCGTCCAGGGTCATGGCCGCCGAGGAGGGCAGGAAGCTCGTCCTCCAGTCGCTGCTGTCAGAGGAGACCCATCCCTTCTACAGCAGGTTCGGCTTCCAGAAGCTCTACGTGAAGAGACTCCTCCAGAAGATAGCAATCGCCCACGTCCCCGCCCGCGGCGAGAGGAAGGCATCAATCCCCGACGTGCTCATCCGGAGGGACCCGGGAGTCGGGCCCCATCTCTTTGCCGCAGTCTTTCAGGGGTTCGAACGCGTGCGGGCCGTAAGGGCGGTATTCGGAGACCAGACTGAAAGGGTGCTTTCGGAGCTCACCCTGGACATCGTGGACGAAAAGGGCTACATGCACATCGACGCCGCCAAGGGCTCCATCGTTGTCAGCGCCGGCTATCTGAAGGAAGGCGACGAGTCTTACCTCTACCTGGATGCGGTGCACGAATTGGTCCACATCAGGCAACACATGGAAGGGAGGGAGCTCTGGGACAGGAGCTACAAGTATGTCGACAGGCCCACAGAACTCGAGGCATACGGCGTCGCCGTCGCGGAGGCGAGGAGGATAGGGTTCGGGGTAAAGAGGCTGACCGACTACCTCAAGGTCGAATGGGTGAGCGAGGACGACTTCGCGCGCTTTCTCGTGACGCTCGGAGTGACGAAGCCAGGCAGATAGGGACGTTACTTGCCCCGAAGCTCGGCCAATATCTCCTTGGCCCGGTCCATCCTGATCTTGCGCTCCTCGACCATTCTCTGGGCGACCAAATCGACGTACTTTCCTGTCGCCCCGGCCGCGGTCGCGACATTCTTGGCGTGGAGCTTCATGTGGCCGCGCTGAATCCCCTCGGTGGCCAGTGCCCTGAGCGCGGCGAAGTTCTGAGCCAGGCCGACTGCGGCCATAATGTCCGCCAGCTCTACCGCCTTCGTCACACCGAGTATCTTGATGGCCGTCTTGGCTGCCGGGTGCGTTTTCGAAGCGCCCCCCACTAGTCCCACTGCCATGGGCATCTCAAGCGTTCCGACCAGGTCGCCGTTCTGGTCCTCCGCCCAGGTGGTGAGCGGCTTGTACCTGCCTGTCCGCGAGGCGTAGCTGTGGGCCCCTGCTTCGAGAGCCCTGATGTCCTGACCGCAAGCGATTCCCACTGCCACGACGCCGTTCATGATCCCCTTGTTGTGAGTGGCGCACCTGTAAGGGTCGGCGTCTGCGAACGCGTAGGCGTCAACGATGCCGTCGACTGCTTCAGCGCCTCCAATGGCGTCCTTGTCGAAGGTGGCAGAAGCCCTGACGAGCCTCCGGTCCGCGAGATTCGAGATGATTCTGAGGAGCACCTTCCCCCCAGTAATCTCTTCCACCATCGGCGCCACGGCCTCGGCCATCGTGTTCACGGCGTTGGCCCCCATAGCGTCGCCCGTATTGACGACGAGTTCTGCCACCACCATGGGTCCCTTCAGGGTCGACAGGACCTTCACGTCGAGCTCCCTGGCGCCCCCTCCGAGCGACACAAGCAGCGGATCTTGGTCGTTCGCCTTTCTGAGGATTTCGTCCGTCTTTTCAATCAGGGCCCTCTTGGCCTTCTCAGGATTCGGGACCTTGACCACTTGTATCTGGCCAATCATCAGCGGGCCCGTGTTTGTGACCTTGAACCCTCCCTTTACCCTCGCCATCTTCGCAGCGTTGCTGGCCGCCGCCACGACAGACGGTTCTTCGAGGGCCATTGGGACAAGGTGATCCCTCCCATTGACCTTGAAATTGACTGCCACCCCCATGGGCATCGTGATGCCCCCGATTACATTCTCGATCATCCTGTCTGCCACCTCTGCTGGCAGCCCGCCTGTCTCTGCAATCGCGTTCGACTCCTCGTCGGTCAGCCCCGCCAGTCTCTTCACGAGAGCAATCCGCTCCTTCATGGAGAGCTTGTAGAACCCAGGAATCTCAGAGCTGTCAACCAAGATGTGCACGCGGACTCGCAGCTTGCTATTTAATCGAAGCGACGCGCAAGAGAACGGTCGACCTTCATGCTCCCTCTTGTGGCGTGTAAAGCAAAGAGGGTGGTTGAGGAGGCGGTGCGAAACGATGGGCAGAGAGTACTTTCGGACTCCTCTCCTTCGCAATCCTTACCGCTGACAAGCGAGATTGAAAGCGAGGTGACGGCTACATTCTCTTTCCAACTTGAATCATCCCCGCTCCTTGGAGCGGATTCGGTTAGGCAGACACGACTTGGCGGTCATCACGAATCCCAGACCGAAGAGAAGATCAATGGTATGGAGACAAATTCATTCCAAGAACGGGGGAGAATGGACGAGACGTTCGCCTCGAGCATAATCAAAGAGTATTAAAGAAGAGTTTGCTGCCCTAAAGTTCGGGGCCGGTCGTCTAGCTTGGTTAGGACGTCAGGACTAGTCCCGTCAGGCTCTGACACGGCGAATCGGTAGCGCGCCACGGTCGAGAGTTCAATTCTCTCCCGGCCCATCCAAGCAAGCTCAGCCTCTTCCTCGCCGGCCGGCCATTTCTGACGAAATTGCCCTCTCTGAAGCATGGCAAACTGTTTATCATCGAGCATGCTCAGACGCGCGAAAGAAGACGGATTGGCCGAAGGCACCCGACGTCTCGCAGCGATAATGTTCACCGACATGGTCGGCTACACCGCTCTCATGCAGTCCAACGAGGCGCGTGCCATGGAAATCCTCGAACGGCACAACGGCCTACTCAGACCTTTCTTCCCCATGTACCACGGTAGGGAGGTAAAGACCATGGGGGACTCCTTCCTCGTGGAGTTCGACAGCGCCCTCGACGCCGTCAACTGCGCCGTGGCAATCCAGTCGCACCTTCGTAACTACAACGCCTCCTCTAAGGACGAATGGAAGTTCAAGCTGAGGATTGGCGTGCACCTCGGAGACGTCATTCACCAGGGAGGAGACACATTCGGCGACGCAGTCAACATCGCCTCAAGGATTCAGCCGATAGCCGAACCCGAGGGCGTATGCATATCTGAGCAGGTGTACGCCCAGGTTCGGAACAAGGTCGATTTCGGGCTGGTCCCACTCGGCGAGAAGTCGTTGAAGAACGTGAGCCTCCCTACCAGCGTCTACGCGGTTGACGTCCCCCGGACTGCGAGCAGGGGCGCACCCGCCGCCGAGAGAATCAAAACGCGCATCGCGGTGCTTCCCTTCGAAAACTTCAGCCCTGACCCGGTCGACGGCTTCTTCGCGGATGGGATGACTGAGGAACTGATTGACAGGCTCTCACAGGTGAAGGAACTGAAGGTGATTGCCAGGACCTCGGTGATGGGGTACAAGAAGAAGGAGAAGAAGATCTCTGAAATCGGACGGGAGCTGGGAGTGGGCAGCCTGGTAGAAGGGAGCATCAGAAAGGCGGGGAACAAGATCCGCGTGACAGCCCAGTTGGTGGACTCCGATACCGAGGAGCACCTCTGGTCTTCAAGATACGACAAAGATCTCGACGACATCTTCGCCGTCCAGACGGACATCGCCTCAAGGATCACAGAAGAGCTGGCGGGCGCCCTCGCAGTGCAGAGGGCCCCCAAGCTGGGAGCAAAGGAAACGGATAACGTGGCCGCGTATTCCTACTTCCTTCAGGGGCGGCAGCTTACAAACGAGAACACGATGGAATCCCTCCCCAAGGCTCTCAAGATGATCGACAGGGCGATCGAGATTGACCAGTCATTTGCCCGAGCGTACGTCGAGAGGGCCTGGTGCCTTGGTAGCCTCATGAGCAAGGGCATCATGTCCCGCCAGGAGGCCCTCGCGGGCATGAAATCTGCGGTTGAGAAGGCGATGTCTTTGGACCCCGGTCTCTCCCACGTGCACGCGGCGATGGCGGGGATTGCTTGGTTCGAAGACGACCATCCCTTGGCTGAGGCTGAAGCAACCAGGGCGGTGGAGCTGAACCCGAGCGATTCCGATGACTATCACATGCTCGCTCTCGTAAAGGCGACTCTCGGATATCCCAACGAGGGTCTCCGCATGCTTGAGACAGCGCATCTCCTCGACCCGCTTTCAATCTGGCCAATAGTCAACCTGAGCCGGATGTACGTGTATCTGGGCCATCGCAAGGAGGCCGGAGAATTATGGGCCAGATGCGCCGGGGTCGCGCCTCTGCCCGTCTTGACGGGAAAGGCTCTGACCTATCTGATCGACAAAGACTTCGGCAGTGCCGAGGCGACGATCAAGGAGCTTGAACTGGAATTCCCGCAGGAGATGACAACCATCAGCCTTCGCGGGCAGCTCGAAGCCATGAGGGGCAATAAGGGGGCGGCTCTCGCCGCCATTCAAGAGCTGAACAGGAGGAAAGGAGACCTGCCATCCAGCGACGTCGCCTGCATCAAGTACCTGATGGGTGACGTCGACGGGTACTTCGAGGGGATGTTCGAATGCGTGGAGGGCCATGTGCTGGACCCCATAGTGTTCCGGTACTCGCCGCTGTACGATGGGGCCAGGAAAGACCCCAGGTACCGGGAAGTCCTAGTCAGGAACGGGTTGCCACCGGACCTCAACGAGTAGAAGTCTCGCCCTTCCTTCGGCTGCTGAGAGGCCAAGATGTTCCGAAGGCCGCCCGCGGTCACCTGCCCAGCCCTACCCTGGAAGGGGCGCGGGACGTCTCCACCAGTGGTAGAGCACGAGCGCCACTACCGCAATCCTCCCGTAGACCGACGCCCCCATCAGGTAGGACGACACTGGAATCATGAACAATCCCCCCTGGAATGTGAACAGTAGCTTCCACCCCTCGAACCCGAGCTGCCCCGCCAGCCAGGGGAGGAGCTGCACGTGGAATCCGAAAAAGAGGTCACCGCTGAAGTAGTATCCAAGGTCGTTCACGAGCGAAACCAGCAGTCCAAGGCTGAATGCCAGCTGCCAGTCCTTGAGCCCCTGAAAGACTAGAAGCACGCCGAAGGGCGCCATGTAGGTTAAGATCAGCCAGATGTGATATGCGGGGACTTTGTTGTAGTACAGGTCGATCCAGTTCACATTCACGAATCCGTAGACCAGTGCGAAGACGACCAGCTTCACCAGGGTCAGCTGCTTGCCGGTGCTCGGCCTTAGCCCCGCAACTACGCTGTCCACGCCGTTGATGACCAGGGCGAGGGTCAGAAGCGCCACCAGGGAGACGATGGTCAATGTCGGCAGGATTGCGATGGTCGCAGCGAGCACGAGGGTCACCGCTCCCGTCGTCAGGGCCGACACGCGGAGCCATCTGGGGTGCCCCACGTGAGCGGTATGGGCAAGCCTGGCCGCTCCCTGAATCGCCAGTCCGATGGCGAACACGAGAGCCAGGGTCGCTATGCCGACCGAAGGCGAGAGGATGGCTATTCCCACGATGATGGCTGTTAGGAGCCCGAGACCCACGCTCACCCCTCTCAGCATGGGCGGAAGGACGGCTCCTCCTGAGGATACGATTCTCAGTGCGTTCAGGATGACCGCCATCGCCAGAAGCGACACAACCGTGGCAGACCCGAAAGTAGGGTTCAGGATGACAACAAGCGTTACCATGATCGAGAGGACCCCCAGGACTACCTCTGCCACGCGGACCCACGGGGGCGAAATCCCCTCCATGGCGCAGGGCTCGCTTACGCGGCACTAATGAGGATAAGGGGGCGGGCCGTCGCCAATCCTAAATACCCTGGCCGCATCCGGTCGACCGACCCATACGAACACCCCTCTGCTCGCCTTCGCGGTGATACTGATCGTGGTGGGAATCTTCACGAACGTCCTCCTTTCGGTCTTCGGCTTCATTCTTCTCTTCCCCGCACTGCTGACGCCGTCAAAGAAACCTCCCTCCAAGACTCCATCCTCTGTGCCGGTCGAACAAAAGACCGAAGAGCCAACGAGGTTCCCCTCTCCATCCCGGCCGGCCGAGGCTCATGTAGCAGGCGCGTCTCCCATGATGTCCGCCGAGGCCCCATACAGCGTCCCATACCTGCCCATGTCTGCGGAATCGAGCGCGAGTTCGGCGCTTTTTCCCAACACCATGTTCCCGACGCATTCGCTCGGCCTTCCCGCTATGGGTTCCGCGCCAGCCGGAGAGACGAAGCAAGGTGTGCCCGAACCTCGCGACGAATTGCTGGAGTTCGGCCTTATACTCGCAGTCTTGAAGCTGATCTCGGGCTAGGGCACGTAGACGTTCATTTCGCGGGCCAGCTTCCGGAGCCTCTCTATCCTATGGGGCATGGAGGGGTGCGTTGAGAAGAGTTCGGTCAGGGAACTTCCCCTGAACGGATTGACTATCCACAGCGAGGCGGTCGCAGGGGACGGCGAGCTTTTCGGGTTGGTCCCGATTGGCCTGGACTGGACCCTGGTCGAGATCTTCTGCAGCGCGCTGATGAGCCCTCCTGGGTTCCGGGTGAGCTTGGCTCCGTACTCGTCTGCGTTGTACTCGTCGCTCCTGCTTATCCCAAGCTGCACGAAAGAGGCCCCGATGGGCACTAGGATCGCCGCGAGAAGCACGAGCAAGGACGAATTCCCGTTCCGGTTCCTGCTGCTTCCTCCCCCCAGCCACATGGACCACATGGCAATCGTCCCGATGTAGGAGATGGCCCCCGCCATGGTTGCGGCCACGCTAGACATGAGGACGTCGCGGTGCACCACGTGCCCGATTTCATGGCCTATGACGGCCTCGAGTTCATCGGGGGTCAGCACCTGTAGGATGCTTGCCGTAGCGCAGACGACGGCTTTCTTCGGCCCCCTCCCCGTCGCAAAAGCGTTCGGCTGTGGGGAGTTCACGATGCCGACCTTTGGCATAGGTATCCCCGCCTTCTGCGCGACGTTCCGGACGACGCTGAAGAGGGTTGGGTTCTCGCTCTCTTGGATTATCTTGGCCCTACTCATGCGGATCACAATTGAGTCGCTGAAGTAGTAGGAGACGAAGTTGAAGACCGCGGCCAGGATCAGGGCAAGCCCCATGAACGCTATCGGGTCGCCGAAGTAGAGCCCCACGGCATATCCTATGACCAGCAGAAGCGCGGTGAGCACGACGAAGAGTGCAGTTATCTTTGCGTAGAGAGTAGCGGCCATGAGAGGTGCCCGAACGACTCGCGGTCGAGGACCCGTGTAAATACTTTTGGCCACACCTCTTACCGAAAGGATAAAATTCACCAGGAGAAGCAATCTGGCAGCGAATACCCTTGGAAGACAGGGATGAGGACGACGAATGGCCCTACCGGCGCCGCCGGGGCTTCCCCTTCGGCCCCTGGGGCTACCCCGACATCGACGACCTGATGAAAGAAATGGAACGGGCGTTCTCTGAACAGTTCAAGGAGCTCGAGAAGGAGCTCCCCAAGAACCTAATCAGAGAGCGCAGGTCGCCTGACGGCAGCACGAAGAAGGAGATCGGTCCCATCGTCTACGGCTACTCGGTGACCATAGGGCCGGACGGGAAACCGGTCGTCAGAGAATTTGGCAACGTTCGGAAGGGCGAGGGGACACCCTGGAAGCAGATTCAGGACAAACGAGAGCCACTTGTTGACATCGTCAGCTCTGACAAGGAAATCAGGGTGATTGCGGAGATGCCGGGAGTGAGCAAGGAGGACATCAACGTGACCGTAAACGAGAAGTCAGTCACAATATCGGTGGACAAGGAGGAGAGGCGGTACTACAAGGAGCTGGAGCTTCCGGGGATAGTGGACCCCAAGGGCGCAAGGTCCATCTACAACAACGGCATACTGGAAATCACGCTTCCGCTGAAGTCTTCGGGCGGGTCGGACGTAAGGCTGAAAGTCGACTAGCCTACTGGTAGGGTCCGGCCTCTTCTCCTTCCTTGTACCGTGCGATCGCGTTGAAGGTGACCTCCTGATACCCGTGCTTCTCGGCGATCACCCTCGCAATGTCCCCGGCAGTGACTATCCCTGAGAGTCCTCCCGTCGCCCCGATCACGACTAGGCGCCGTATCCTGTACTGCGCCATCACCTCGGCGGCCTTCGTCATCGTCGCTTCAGGAGAGACCGTGATCAGCGGTGTCGACATGATGTCCCGCACGAGAACCTTCGAGGAGTCGAGGGCGTCAGACATCACCTTTGAAACAAGGTCCCTTTCCGTAACTATGCCCAGGGCGGTCCCGCCCTGGACCACGACGGCCGAGCTGACCCCCCTCTTGGACATTGCCTTGGCGCATTCCTTCGCGTTCGAGTTGAAGTCTACCACGAGCACCCTCTTTTCCATGATGTCCTTCACCGTCTCTTCCGAGCTGCTCATTGGGCCGTGGTTCCAGGCTGGGCTAATAAATCGATTGGGAATCGCCTCCGAGCTCATTCAACACGGACTCGACACAAATCGGGCGGATGACCGGCTCTGGTTTATACGGTCGAGGTCCCGCGGACCCTCGATTGGAACGGGTCGGCATCCTAATCGTCTCGAAGTGCCTCAGCGGGGCCGCGATTATGGACACCTTCAGGAGGAGCGAAGAGTACTCTCCGGAGTTCTACGTCGTCGAAAAGCAGGCCAACCCCTTCCTCCTTCGGGGGGCAAAGCTTCACCGGGTCTCTCCAGATCTCGACCTCAAGGCGGTCACGGACTTCGCAAAGGAGCACAGCAACCGGATTGCTTTCGGGCTGACTGATACGGAGGATTTCGTGACGGCGGGCGGAAGAGATGTCCTTGAAATGGAAGCCAAGGTCCAGATGGTCTGCGTCTCGCGGGACTACGCGTTAGAACAGAGCAAGGCCGACCAGCGACTCCTCTTTGACAGAATCTTCCCCGAGGCCAACCCGGCCTACGCCGTCTTCGACCCCCGGCGCTACGGGTCACGGGAGGGTGCGCGTGAGGCCTTCAGAAGGGTGCTTCGGCGGATTCCGTTCCCCGTCATCAAACCTGACGCGCCAGAAAGGGGCGCTGGGGTAGGCGTCTGGGGGAGCGACTTCGACACAATCGAAGATGCCGAGGCGTTCTTCCTGAATCTCCTCGCCAAGGGGAGAGTCGTGGTAGAGGAAAGGGTCGAAGGCGAGGAGTCGAGCTTCCACGCGATCAGTGACGGGAGGCACTTCATCCCGCTTCCCCTCACCAGGGACTACAAGAGGAGCCTGGAGAACAACGCCGGCAGCCTCACGGGCGGAATGGGAAGCTACCGTGGGCCGAAGAACAGCCTTCCCTTCCTCTCCGATTCAGACTGGGAGAGCCTGGCCGACAGAGAGGAGCGGGCCTTCAGGAAGTGGAAGGGGAGGGGGTCCAGGCCCGGCCTGCGCGGCGTAGTCCTCTACGACGCCATAATGCACGCGAGGCGAGGGTTCAAAGTACTGGAGAGGAACAGCAGAGGCGGCAACACCGAGTTCATCAATCTGCTGACCACTCTTGAAGATGACTTCGTAGACGTCTGTTTCCGAATCCTTGACGGCTCGCTCAAGAGGGTCAGATTCAGCAGCCAGGCTTCGGTGGTCACCTGCGCCGTCCCCCTCACCTACGGGAGGAAGGGGACCCCGCCTCCCCCAGTCCAACGAGTTGACCTCTTCCACGCCGAGAAGCAGGCCGATGATTCGGGAGGGAAGCTCAGGGTCCTCCCCATGGACGTCCGAGTCGAAAGGGGGCGGACCATGCTGGGCACCTCGAGGGCCGTCGCAGTCGTCGGGGTCGCCGACGGCATCGAAGAAGCCCGAAGCATCTCGGGAGATGGCTGCAGGCTGATTCGGGGCCCCATTATGTGGAGGAGCGACATCGCGAGCCGCGCGGACATCGAGAGGAGCCGTCGCCATCTCGGAGCGCTGAGACGACGGAAGGGAGGGCGCTAGTGTTTGAAGGCACGCGTGTGAGTGAACACCATCGCCATCCCGTACTGGTCCGCGGCCTCGATGGAAGCCGCGTCGTTGGCCGAACCTCCCGGCTGAATTACCGCGGACACCGCGGCGGCGCCCAGTAGGTCGATGCTGTCGCGGAAGGGGAAGAACCCATCCGACGCGCAGACGGCCCCCTTCGCCCTGGCGCCCGCGTTGTCGAGCGCTATTTTCACCGCCCCGTTTCTCTTCCTGAAGCTCCCGACGCCCAGTGTCCAGAACCTGGTGAGCCGTTCGCCATCGAAGTTTCCATTCGCTATGACGATCCCGTTTGATTGGACCTTCCTCACGACCTCCCAGGCGGCCAGGAGCTTCTTGAATTGCATGGGGTCTGGTTTCGACTTGGTCGGAACGGTAGCCTTCGACGGGTCCAACAACACCCGGTAGTCAACCGAGTCCTGTGCGAGTATTACCCCTTCGATGACCTTGAGGTCGTACGGATACTCCGGCCTCGCCGTCGTCTTAATCAGCCTGATTTTCTTCTTCTGCTTCTTCTGAAGCAGGGCGAGGGCTTCCCCAGAGAACCCGGGGGCGATGACTATCTCGGTGTACACGGAACCGTCCTTGGCGCCCTCGTTTCTGCCGATGAGCCTCGCGGCATCCATGTCGACTTCCCTATTCGCGATCACTGTCCCCCCGAAGTCCGCCTCCGGGTCGCAGGAGTGGGCAAGGGAATACGCCTCAGAGACCGTCGGAGCGAAGGCGAACCCGCTAATCTGGCCGTGCTTCACGGTCGCCACAGCCGAGGATTCTCCGTATCCTTCCACTATGTCGTACGCACTGCCGACGTCGAGGTAGTTGTTGAACGAAAGCGCGTCTCCGGCCAGCTGCTTCCAGCTCGACATGGTCGTCCATCCGTCGATGGAGTAGATCACCGCCTTTCTGTCGGGATTCTCGCCGTACTTCGCGTCGTTGACCTTGAGAGCTGACACCAGGAGCCTCTCCGGGAACTCTAAGGGGTTTCCCCTCAGCCCGTTGAAGATGGCGGCATCGTAGGCCGAGGTCACAGAGAATGCCTCGATGGCCAGTCTTCTCCTGAAGGCGAGGGTTGTCGCACCGTCGTTTCTGGTCAACTCGTCGGCCACAGGCCCGTAGAACCGGGGCGACGGGACCACGGTCACGTTCTCGAAGTTCTTCGATGCCGCCCTGACCATCGCGGGGCCTCCGATGTCTATGCTCTCGACGAGCTTCTCGTCCACCGACCCCTCTTTCCGCAAAGTGTCCGAGAACGGATAG
>Ga0187769_10001340_pt1 | contig 14016 bp, 15 predicted proteins | sample 0116_SJ02_MP02_1_FD_133140 | JGI IMG/M metagenome (GOLD analysis project Ga0187769, IMG submission 133140) | Tropical peat soil microbial communities from peatlands in Department of Meta, Colombia - 0116_SJ02_MP02_10_MG | ecosystem: Environmental > Terrestrial > Soil > Wetlands > Peat | place... | reverse complement strand
GCTTCCTCGCTCATCTTGTCGGGGCTCCATGGCGGATCCCAGACAAGTTCGACCTTCGCGTCTTTTACGCCGTTCATAGCTTTGATCTTTGCTTTGACTTCTTCCGCTATCATGCCGCCCATCATGCATCCTGGGGCCGTCAGCGTCATCTTGATGCCTACTTGGCCTTCGTTGGATAGGTCTATGCCGTACACTAAACCCAAGTCCCAAATATTGATCGGTATTTCCGGGTCGTAGCAATCTTTCAGTACCGTTACGACCTCATCTTTAGTTACCAACTTCATTTTCAGCCTCCGAGACGGGTTTTCTTGCTTAGCATGGAGTTTTGGCGGTCTGCTTGCCTATTAATCTTAGTTTGATGCCTTCAGTCTGCCTTGTGCTCTGACCAAGCGATAGGCATGGTGCCGGGGATGGGTTCTAGGAGTTTTGATGCGTTCAACCTGACCGCCCTTGTGACCTCTTCAAAGAGCGGGTTGCTGTAATCCTCTATCTTTCCCTCATCAGCCAACCTGGCTATATCGGGGTCGATGGGGACAGAGCCTAGGAAGGGGATTCCAGCTCTCTTTGCTGCCTCAGCGCCTTTGCTTCGACCGAATATCTCCATCTTCTCGCCGCAATGTGGGCACACTGCGTAACTCATGTTCTCTATCAGCCCTAGCAACTTCACCGTTGCGAGTTGTTGGCTGAGCGTTTTCGCCATATTGATCGCCTTGCTAACGACCATAAGGGCGAGGTCTTGCGGTGTGGTGACGATGATCACTCCTTGCAGGGGTAGTGATTGGAAAATGGTCAACGGGGCATCTCCGGTTCCCGGCGGCGCGTCAACTAGCAAGAAATGTAGGTCGCCCCACTCGATGTCTTGGAACATTTGACGTATCACGCTATTGATTATAGGGCCTCGAACGATCACCGGCATCTGAGGTTCTTCAAGAATCAGGTTCATTGAGACGACTTTGATGCCCAGTCGGGTCGTGGCAGGTAGCACACGTTTTTCGGCCGTCACATAGAGTGGCCCTTTCAGCCCGAACATTTTCGCGATACTCGGGCCGGTGATATCGGCGTCGAGAATTCCAACCTTGTAGCCTAGCCTGGTTAGTTGGACGGCTAGAAAGGCGGTTACGAACGACTTGCCCACACCGCCTTTCCCTGACATGATCGCGACCACATTCCGGATTCCCTTTCTTTCAAGTCGGTTAATGCCAGGAGGCATTTCCTCGCCCGGCTTCACGCGAGCACCCGCCATCTGTGCCTGAATCTTCTTACGTAACTGGTCGAGCTCTTGCTTCGTCATTACAGTTGTTTCGACATTTACTGTCTTTACGCCAGCAAGTTTTGTCACTGCTTTTTGGACGTCTTTTGAAATCGTCTCGGAGAGAGGGCAACCTCCCACGGTGAGCGCAACCTGAACCTTCACGGTATCTCCTTGAACGTCAACATTCTTGACCATTTGCAGATTGACGATAGAGATGTGAAGCTCGGGGTCGATGACGTCTTTCAGGGCCATCATAACCTCATCCTTTGAAACCATCAATTCATTCCTCAGTTGTGTCGCGCTATCAGCGAACAAGCGCCGATAATAACCGTTGTTAATTTTTCACGGCTCAAAAATACTGTCTGTTTGGCTGGCAATCTGACAAAACGGGTTGCTAACCTTTGGTGGGCTCCCACTGGCAAATTGACCTGAACAGGCGTGCCACTGTCCAACTCCGAGCTCGGCTTTGGTTGGAATCTGGATGCTAAGGCAATAGCCGCTCCGGAGTCCTTGGGAAGAGAGTTACCTCTTTGATGTTCTCTTTGCCGAGCAATGCCATTGTGAGTCTTTCGATTCCCAGACAGAATCCGCCGTGAGGTGGGACTCCAAACTTGAAGGGTTCAGTGAACCATTTCATACCCTCTTGGCTGACATTCTGCTCCTTCATCTGTGCGATGATTTTCTCATAACGGTGTTCCCGTTGGCCGCCGGACGATTGCTCAATGCCTTTGTACAGGAAATCTACGCTTCTGGCCCATTGAGGTTCCTCATCGACTCGCATCACGTAGAACGGTTTGACTTTTGATGGAAAACGGTTGATGAAATACGCATCCGCCTTATGTTTCTCGCGCACATGGTTTGAAAGAATGGTTTCACCCTCCTTCCCAATGTCACTGCCGTAAGGAATTTTCTTGCCATATTCTTCTAGGATGTCGTATATCTCGGGATACCGCATCTCCGGGAAAGGTACCTTGGGCAGATGCATGTCCACATTAAGCAACGCGAGTTCCCTGCCGCAGTCTCTCTGAACCCTCTCCAAGGCAGCAATCGCCACCTCCTGCTCAACTGCCATTACGTCGTGCTCGTCTGCGATGAAGCCGAACTCGGCCGCCATTCCTCTATGCTCGCAGAGATGTAACGGGGTGTGTGACAGTTCAGCTCGCCAGTTCGGGCCGAGGTCGTAGATCTTGTCGAGCCCTGCCGCTATGCATAACTGTCGATGCAGTTGTGGGTCTTGGCGGAGGAACGCCTCATTACCGAAGTAGTCCAGTTTGAAGACCTCAGCGCCTCCTTCGGATGTACCCCCCAAGAGGCAGGGTGTGAAGACTTGGAAGAAACCCTTCGCGTTTAGATAGTCGGTCATTCCCTCAGCTAATTTAGACTGTATCTGGAAGATTGCTGAATTCTCGGGCCTGCGGAGGTCTATGACTCGCCAGTCGAGGCGTACGTCGAGGTTTGAGTCGATCTTTCCCGACATGTCGAGCGGCGCGGCGGCTTCTGCTTTGGTTATTAGCTCAATTCTCGAAGGTGTAATCTCTGAACCTACCTTAGCAACACGTTTCTCAACTACCTTGCCTTCAACCGTGATGACGTCTTCTTTCCCAAGATGTTCAGAAACATTGACGACGTCAGGATTGGAGTCTGACTTTGAGATTGTAATTTGGGCAATGCCTTCTCTGTCTCGAAGCCAAACGAATCTTATGCGCGCTAGTTCTTTGACATCATGCACCCAACCTGCTAGAACGACGGTGCCTTTCTCGTTCTCGATCTCGTTCGTGTAGTGTGTTCGCTTTAGCAACTAATGCACATCTCCAATTGTCTTCAGGCGGCGTTCCTTGTCTCGCTTCTGAATGTTCCCTAGCTATTTCTTTACTGCTGCTCCCTCGTTGTGATGTAGGGCCGTTGTTCGGTCGTTTTCTGAGCGGTTTTCTAGGTCTTGACCTCTAACCATTTCTTGTCTGCCAAGACTACGGAGGTTTCTATTTGACGCTGGGAAATCGACCAGTATCTTGCTAACAGCTCATCCTTCTCCCTTGGGGCAACCAAGTGAAACCCATGCTTTTCATAGAATCGAATTGCCCAGGTGGCTGCTTCCCACGTGCCTACCAAGATAGGGCGAGTTGTTCTCTGGAGTAGGTGGGATAGGAGGGCGCTTCCTATTCCGCGATTTCGATTAGATGTCCGGACATATGCGTGTCTGAAGAGAGCTACGTCCTGAACATGTTGTATACCCATTACGCCGGCTAATTCGCGTTTGTTCTCACATACCCAAAATTCGACGCCGCCGTCGATTTCATGTTGCAACTCTCCTTTTGCCATGTAGGATTCTTTCCAGCAATGCGCAGGAATCACGCCTCTGTACGCCTCTGCGGCGTCATTGATGATTGTATAGATTGCTTCGAAATCGCTCTGTGTACACCTTCGGATTGTTGTTGTCGCGGTCAAAGGTGAACGGTCCGCGTCTAAGACCGTTTCATTAGCTTGGCAATATCGCCGGGTTTCGAGGCGACCTTAACGCCTGCGTTTCGGAGGGACTCTATTTTCGTTTCAGCTGTCCCGGCCTTTCCTGTTATTATCGCGCCGGCGTGGCCCATTCTCTTGCCAGGAGGTGCTGAGCGTCCGGCAATGTAGGCGACGATGGGTTTTGGATATTTTGTCTTCTTTACGTATTCGGCAGCCATCTCTTCGGCATTTCCGCCGATTTCTCCAATCATTGCTATGGCCTTCGTTGCTGGATCCTTCTTGAACATCTTTAACACATCAACAAAGCTCAAGCCAACAACGGGGTCTCCTCCAACTCCTAGGCATGTTGTTTGTCCGAGGCCGGCGTGGGTGAGGCCGGCTGCGATTTCGTAGGTCAGCGTTCCGCTTCGCGATATTAATCCAACCTTGCCCGGTTTGAATATGTGTCCTGGCATGATGCCTAGCTTGCATTGCGCCGGGGTTATGATTCCGGGTGTGTTCGGTCCAATGATTGTAGTTCCTTTTCGTCGTGCGATCTCCATCATCTGAATCTCATCCTTCACGGGGATTCCTTCGGTGATGACTACGATCGGGTTCAGGTCGGCAGCCATTGCTTCTAAGGTCGCATCTTTGGCATGAGGAGCCGGAACGAAAATGATCGCAGCGTCCGCCTTTCGCTCCAATGCCTCTCGGGCGGTATCGAATACCGGTACGCCATGGACCTCTTGTCCGCCTCGGCCGGGAGTCACGCCTCCCACTATTTTCGTACCATACTCCAGCATGAGTTGAGTGTGGAATGACCCCTGTCCTCCCGTAATGCCCCAGACCAAGGCCTTCGTTTTTCGTCCGACTAAAATTGGCATTTCAGGACACCTTTGGTACCAGCTCAACCGCCTTAGCCGCGGCCGCCTCCATACTATTCAACGACGGAATCTGCGCCGCTGCAAGTATCTTCTGGCCCTCCTTCTCGTTCGTCCCAACCAGTCGGATCACCATCGGAATGTCGATGCCCATCTTCTTCTGGATATCTAGGATGGCACGAGCTACGTCGTCGCAGCGCGTGATTCCCCCCATGATGTTGATGAGCAGAACTTTCACGTTAGGATTGCCTAGTACGATTTGTAGCGCGGCCGCGATTCTTTCTTCATCTGCTCCTCCGCCCACGTCGCAAAAGTTTGCGGGACTACCCTTGTAGTCAACGATCATGTCTAAGGTCGCCATCACGAGTCCAGCGCCGTTTCCGATTATTCCGATGTTTCCGGTTAGTTCAACGTAGGCTAGGCTTTTTTCGCGTGCTTGTATCTCAAGCTTTGTCATGTCGGGTTCGTATGTTTTGGCTCTTTCGAGGAACTTTCTCTGTCTGAATAGAGAGTTATCGTCGATGAGAATTCTTAGGTCGGCAGCGAAGATGTCGCCGGCTTCTGTTTCAATGAGTGGGTTTGATTCGATTAGTTCGGCGTCGCAATCTGAGGCAATCTGATACAGCTTGCTTACGACCGCGCCTACTTGCATTAACTGCTTTCCTGAATAGTCTAGTTCTTTCGCGATGGTTCGGCTCTCGTAGTCTTGTAAGCCAAGGAGGGGGTCGATTTTGTAGCGGATGATCTTCTCGGGGTGTTGGGACGCGACTTCCTCTATATCCACGCCTCCCTCGGAGGAGCAGAGTATCGTGTAACATCTAGAGCCGCGGTCGACCACAATACTCACATACCTTTCGTGTTTACTGACGAGTTTCTTTTCCACGAGGACCTTCGAGACCTTCTCGCCCTTGACAGTCATCGAAAGAATTCCGGCTCCCACCTGATCTGCTTCGTCTGGCGAGGAGGCGGGTTTTATGCCGCCGGCTTTACCTCGGCCAGCAACCAGAACTTGAGCCTTAACCATCACAGGTCCACCAAGTTTCAAATAGGCTTCCTTCACCTCGGCGGGACTAGAAGCAACCAACCCGTCCGGAACGGGCAGGCCGTACTTTCGTGCGATATCCTTAGCTTCATACTCGAAGAGCTTCAAGATTCAACTGTCGCCTCGAAAATTCGGGGCGAGAGATTAAGCGGGTCGGTAATAAAATAGTCTTAGACTTGCACTTGTTGGTTTTCAGTCGCAAGCAAATTGTTCAAATAGCTTGAAGTGCCATCGTGGCGTGATGACGCTGGTTTCGCGATCGCGAAGCCGGTCGACGACGTGTAGGACTTCAGATGATAGTTGAAAGTTAATGGTAAAGACGATTCTAGATGCATTTTGCGTGAAATCCGGCATCCTCTGCCGTAGATGCGAGGAAAAGCTGGAGAAAGGCCAGATTACAGAGTTAGATCTGAAAGTTATTCAGCGCATGGTGGAGCTTGAGAAAGAATACCCTGTCCTTCAAGACGTGACCTACCACCGTTCTGTTGAAGCGAACGGAATGATGGCTGTTCTAGTCGATCGACGGGATCTGCCCAGATTGCTTGGCGGGGGAGCGAAGGTCGTAAAGGATCTCGGCGAAACGTTTGGCAAACGTGTGAAATTGATAAGCTACGGCGGCGACGATCGAGAGTTTCTTGAGGATTTATTCAGTCCCCTATCCATTCTAACCATTAATACGATCTGGATTCCGGATGGCAGCACTGAGACGAAGGTCATTCTAACGGGCCGTCAGCCTCGAAAAATGCCTGTTGACTTGGACGTCGTTCGGTCTATTGCGAAAGAACTCAAGGGCATGACTTTGAGGGTAGAATTCGAGCGCTTCTAGTGTGCCAGTTCATAGAACTGGCCTTTCGACGGCGTTTCAACCTTCGCGGCGTCTGAGAGGTACTTGCTGTAAAGGCCTGGGTACTCCGTATGAATCGGAAAGAGCCTTCTGGGATGAATCTCTTCGATACTCGACTTCAGCTCGGCCGGCATGATATGCCCCGAACAATGCACATGGTACATTGGCAACCCGAAGTGATCTAGCCAATTCTTCAACCGGTCAAATTCGAATTCCTGCTCTTCATTGAAGGGCTCAGAGGTTGAGAGGACAAAGGTACTGCCGGCGTCGGGTCTGATATCCACTAGTTCTTTAAAATCGGGCATTGAGAAAGCCAGAACGAATTTCCCCTGGTCTTCTCTCAATTCTTTGCTGTCGATTGTTCTGGCCTTATCCATGACATCCTCTTCCCAATCATAGTACCGCTTCTTAGTCCGCCGAAACACCGCTACGCTGTCGCGTCCACCAAACGCATTTGGGAGTCTGAGGTTTGGGTCTGAGGCGAGTTGATTTAGGAGGTACGCCTGTTTGAGGGATATTGCCAAGACCCTATCATTTTGTCTGGCCACTTCATAGAATGTTCTAATCCTATCTACATCGACGTTTGAGAAGTTAGCTAATGCAAGGTTGTTCGTGTTCGCGACGAGGTAGTTGAGCTTGGCACCGACTTCTGCTTCGCTCGTCACCTCACCTCCGAGAATGTTCGTGCCTTCTGCCAGAAGGATTTCAGGGTCAGACTTCGACGCTAAGTGGAGAAAATCGTTTGTAAGCTGTGGCTTAGTTCCATGGACCCTGAAGTCGGCGGTGTACGCTAACGTGCCCTTCGAGGTTCTTACTACGAAGCCGTATGCGCCCGGAATGGAATGGTCGACATGGCAGGGGGTCACTTCGATTGACCCGACTTTCAGCGTTTTACCGGTCCTGAAGGTTTCGAAGCGCAACCCTCTGATGTCCGATTCGAAATGCCTGACTCTGGTTGACGAGATAGATTCCAGTATGCGCGCGCAAGTTTCGCCGCAGTAAATCGGAATCGCACGTTTCAGAAAGGACATGTAACCCCAATGGTCGCCATGGGCATGGGAAAGAAACAAAGCATCTAGGGACGGCGTCGATTCTTCAAATTCGTAGATGCCCTTAATGTTCGGTAAGATGCCAAACTCAAGCAGGTCTCTTTCATCCCCCGGCGACAGGATGGGGTCGGAGAAGAAACGTCGGCGGTCGGAATAACTCATTCCGAAGTCCAACATTATCCTCGTGCCGTGATCTTCAACGAGAATCTTATTCCCGCCAATCTCGCCCACTCCTCCATAGAAGGTTACACCCGTCGAACCGCCTGACATCTCCGACCACAGGTGAACCTCAAGCGAATAACTTACTTAAATCGAATGAAGGGTTATTTCTCGGACCTTCGTATACCGAGAAGGGTGCAGGCCTTGGTACGGGCGGTGCTCATAGACTTAGGTGATACTCTTGTTCACCTAGACCGCTCGTGGGACGAGATTTTCCAAACAAATCTAGAGGCCATGCACAACTACCTCAACTCGCTCGGCATCAAAATTGATGCAAAGAAGTTCAACAAGAGATTTGTTCAAATTTTCAACGATGCCTCTTATCAGGCGGACCTGTTCAAAATAGAGATTCCAATGGAAGAAATCATATCAAAGTCGCTTCGAAAATCTGGACTGCAGATGTTGGGAATCGACCTACCAACGAACGCCACGATTGAGTTCTACAAACCTGAGGTCGAATCCTGGGAGCTATATTCCGACACAGTCGAAACGCTAACCCGACTCAATGAGGACGGTTACGTGATGGGGGTAGTATCAAACGCAAAGAGCGACTGGGCCGTGCGCGCCATACTACGCCGACGCGATCTCGACGGGTTCTTCAAAACCATCGTAACGTCTGCGGCTTTGAAGGTAAGAAAGCCCAGGTCTGAAATTTTCAGGCGAGCACTTATCGACTTGCACGTCGATCCTTCCGAAGCTGTTTTCGTTGGTGATTCGATTCCGGCAGACGTAGGCGGGGCCAAAAGAATGGGAATGTACGCGATCCACATCCGACGCAAACCTCCTGAGTCGTCAAGCTTGAACGTCCCAGACGCGACCGTGACGAATCTGTCCGAAACCCCAGGAATCATCGCTCAGTGGAACAATGGTTCGCGAAAGAAGTGAAAGACCATCCCTGCCGTCCGCGGGCGTCTCCTTGAGAATCGGGAACCATTCAGATATTTTCCGGTCATGCCTTGATTCCATATGATGTCTTAGTCGAGTAAACTGGCGTTCTATGACTGCTTTGCTCTGTCGCGTTACGGTGCGTCTGCGAGGTTGGAGGAGTAGGTTGAAACCGTTTTCGGCATGGGACCAGATGCCGAATCCGTTTCGTTTGAAATTGCCGAAATACGGGCTGGAGGTTGTCCGGTGACGGTCGGCGACTAACACTACATAATTGAATGCCTGGGAGTAGCATCGGCATTGTTGTAGGCCTCGTTTGATTGAGTCGTTGCGAGATTTGTATTCAAACGCCCAATAGTCTTGGCCCTTGAGTGCCGCAACATCAACCCAGCAATGCTCTATCGTCGGGCAGTAGACTTCGTCGGGGTGAACTTGGAATCCTCGGACTCGAAGGAAGGAGATGAGCTGCTTCCTGGCCGACTGATAGTTAGGGTGCGGGCGAACCATATTTCCATCCATACCCTATTGCTTGTAGCATTTTTCGATGTCTTGATGGCGATTTTGCTTCAACCAACGATAGTCTTTGTCGATGCGCATGGTTACCACCATACGATTTTGCGATTGGAAATTCACATTGAGCCCTGAAGCGCCTCGTATAGTGAAATCAGTGTTCAAATATGCGCGCCGTGATTGCCGCTTTTGCGGTTGAGAATTTAGCCTTATGAGAGGAGCGAAAGTGAACCCCAATCTCCTCCACTCGACCCGGTTCAAGTCCGAAGTGCGGGCAAGCAATTTTGCCTCGCGTATCCAAGAGATATGAGGTCATCGTCCGTCCATGTTTCCGCTCGCTCTTGCTCTCATGGTGTTAGCGGTTGCGGCGATTCTCTTGTCCCTCTTCAATTTTCGTTTCCTTCTCTACCCACTCATCCCCAACCTTAACCCGATGAACAAGGCGAAGCACGTAAACTTCAATGGACCTACGCTCTTCATCTCAGACCTACACCTGAAAGCTGATCAGGCGTTTCCGTACTCAGTCGCTATCCGCCAAGTGCTGCAGGAGCAGCAAGTATCCAACTTGGTAGTCGTTGGAGATCTTTTCGATTCTCCGAAAGATGGTCGCATAATCACGGGGAACCGCGACGGGTCGTCGGTCGCTGACATTCTGGGAGTGAGAGGTCTGACGGTCAAATCCTTCTTCATTCAAGGATCACCGGCCCATGATCCTTCGCCCCAAGAGAATACTGCTCTCAACCTATCACCTCTTCTGGAGCTCGGCCGGTGTGCCATCCTCGACTTCGACCGAGTAACTGTAATCGTTTACCATGGGCACGATTTGAGTTGGAAAGGGATGATAGGGCATGGGTGGGACAGGTTCATTTCGAATCTCAGTTTGGAGAGAGCGTGGAAGAAGGTGGCCGGTGTCCCAGCGTCGAGTTGGGTAATCTTCGGTCATACGCACATTCCCGGGATTGATGAGAAGCACCGGGTGGCGAATTGCGGAGGATGGCAACGGATTCCTATCCTAGTGCATCCAGCCCGCACGGGCCTATTACTCTCACCCGAAGACGGGTCATTGGAGATTGTGCATTTTGCCTGATGAAATCGTGCTTCCTAGGAACTTCAGCTGGCTCATCGAATCAAAACTAGGGGGTTGCGGCAGGCCGGAGACGCAGGAGGAAGTTAAGGGGCTGCAAACCGTTGGGATCCGAGCCGTAGTCTCACTGACCAGCACTCCACTGCCCCCTGATGCCATAAGCCGTTATGGTTTTGATTTCTTGCATTCCCACATCTCCAGTGCACCCTCCCCGCTACAACTGAGTGAGATCATCGATTTCATCCAAGCGCGAAACGCCGAGTCCAAACCGGCCCTCGTCCATTGCGGAGAAGGGAAAGGACGAACCGGGACAGTTCTGGCCGCGTACTTAGTGAGTGGAGGGCTCACGGCCGACGAGGCTATCAAAAGAGTGAGGGAACTGCGACCCGGTTCGATTCAAACTCTGGAGCAGGAGAACTCCATACGCCTCTACGAGAAGACGCTGCGAAAGACGTGAACCTTCGCCCTCGCGTTCCGGAGGAATTATCGCGGGCCTTGTCGAAACTTAAATACGCCCAGTTCTCACGCACTTCACAGTGAATCAAATGTATCAAGGCCCAGCCTACGGCCGCGGCTCACAACAAATCCAGTTGCGGCAAATTGACAAATTCATCTGGGAAATTCCACAAAACGCACAGGCCGGAATGACCGTACCAGGCCGCATATACGCAGACGACGCCCTAATCGAAAAAATGCGCACTGACGCAACACTACAACAATGCGCAAACGTAGCCACCCTCCCCGGCCTATACAAATACGCCATCACCATGCCCGACGGACACGAAGGATACGGATTCCCAATCGGCGGAGTAGCCGCAAGCGACTACAACAACGGCATCGTCAGCCCAGGTGGCATTGGCTATGACATAAACTGTGGGGTAAGACTGATTCGCACCAACCTGACCGAAGCAGATGTTCGCCCTCAGCTCGGTAGACTTTTGGATGCCTTGTTCACGAATGTGCCGTCGGGTTTGGGGAGTCGTGGTAAGGTTGGTCGTTTGTCGCCGGGTGACTTGGAGAAGGTTACGACGGAAGGTGTGGAGTGGGCTGTTGATCATGGGTATGGTTGGGCGGAGGATCAGAAGCATTGCGAAGAGAACGGCTGCATGGAAACTGCTAATCCGGATAAGGTGTCGGGAGTTGCTAAACAGCGTGGGGCCCCGCAGCTTGGCAGCTTGGGCAGCGGCAACCACTTCCTAGAGATAGAGAAGGTGGACAAGATCTTCGACCCGCCCGTCGCCGAGAAGCTTGGAATAAGGAAGGAGGGCCAAGTACTAGTCCTGGTGCACACTGGGAGCCGGGGCTTTGGCTACCAGATTTGTAGTGACTACCTTCGAGTCATGGAACATGCCATTCAGAAGTACGGAATCAAACTTCCGGATCGGCAGTTGGCCTGTGCGCCGGCGAGTAGTAATGAGGTTGAGGATTACATTGGGGCAATGTCCTGCGCCGCCAACTTCGCTTGGTCGAATAGGCAGATGATTACCCATTGGACGCGGGAATCGTTTGAGAAGACCTTCGGCAAATCCGCCGACGAATTAGGCATGGGCCTGATCTACGATGTAGCCCATAACATTGCGAAGATTGAGGAACATGCGGTTGACGGAGGAATGAAGAAGGTATACGTCCACCGGAAAGGTGCGACCCGAGCTTTCCCGCCGGGGCATCCGGCCATTCCGCCGGAATACCGCCAAATCGGCCAGCCGGTCCTAATCCCCGGCAGCATGGGCACCGCCTCCTGGGTCCTGGTCGGTGCGCCCAAGTCTATGGAGCTGAGTTTCGGAACCACCGCGCATGGAGCGGGGCGATTTATGAGCCGCTCCGCAGCCAAACGCAGGAACCCAGCTCGGGCCGTGGAAGACCAGCTTTCGAAGAAGGGCATCATGATCAGGGCCGAGAACCTCGGCACGGTCAGTGAAGAAGCCCCCGAAGCCTACAAGAACGTAGACAGCGTCGCCGAAGTCAGCCATCAACTGGGAATAGCTACGAAAGTCGCACGACTCACTCCAATAGGCGTAACCAAAGGCTAGGTTACGTTCCCTTCAGCTCGCCTTCACTGACGCGAAGACTACCTGGAAGCCTCCAGAGACTAGCTAGCTAGGCTGCCTCGAACTAGGCCCCCTCAGATGGGAGGGTACCTTGCCTTGCGCCATCATATCCTTCCCGCGTCTAAGGATCGGGTTGTTTGGGCTGATCGACAATGCCCTAGCCATTGATCGTGAGGATGCTTCAAGGTCGCCGGTCAGGTACTGCGCCCAAGCTCGGTTGTACCAAGCGTATTCGTTGCTCGGATTTCTCCTAGTGGCATCTTCTAGGACGCTTAGGGCCTCTTGGGCTCTTCGCAGGTCTATGAGTGCCCAACCTTTACTGGTCAAGGCAATGTCATCATCAGGGTTCAGGGTTAAGGCCCGCTCCGCATTCTCCAACGCGACTTGCGAGTACTTCCATTCCTTTCTCAGATTCGCTAATTTATTCAACGCGTACGCTTTCAGTGCGATTGCCCTGCTATTCTCCGGGGAAGACTTGATAATGCCATTCAACCTCAGGATCGCCTCCTCCGTCCTATTCCTCGAATAGATCAGTTCGAAGACTTCGTCGCGCAGAGACTCAGGCCTTCCCATCATTCCACCCTAAATCGAGAAAGTAACTCCAGCGAACTATCTTTTACCTTCTCCGATTCTAGATCGCATCCAAACCGGGTAACGTGAAGTTGCCGGTGGATAGCAATCGCATCTTGCGCCGTGAAAAGTGGGTTGATGCCAGAAGGACAGGGCCTTGAGAATCCTATCCTGGAACATAAACGGCTTTACCAAAGCCAATCTATCCATCATTCAAGGCATCTTTTCCAGTTCGAAATACGACGCAATCTTGTTTCAGGAGACAAAGAGCATGAGCATTCCCTTGTCCTTGTCGATGTCCGACTACAAGACGACGCTATTCCCTTCCAAGAGAGTAAATTACGGGGGAACGCTGGCCGCCACAAGGAACCCACCGCTATCGATCGTCAAAGGTCTCGGACCAATAAAGCACGATGAGGACGGGAGAGTGATAACGCTGGAATTCGATAACATCTATCTCGTCAACGCCTACTTCCCGTTTGCTGGAGAGAAGCTAATCAAGCTCGATTCCAAGGTCAAGTTTCTGGTGGGGTTTGAAGAACGCATCAAAGCGCTCAAAGCGAGAAAGCCAGTGGTGATATGTGGCGACCTCAACATTGCGCATAGAGACATAGGCGATTGGACTCCGGCTTCGTTGATTCATTCAGATTCGTGAACGGTCATCTCAGAAAGTATAGCGGTTATTGGTATGGTGACAAGAGCCAAGCTGACAGACTGGACTGTGCTTTGGTTTCGAAGAACATTACCGACAGGATAAGAGGAGCGGACATACTGAATGACGTCGAGGGGTCGGACCACTGGCCAATTACCCTGGAATTGTCTTAGCAGAGCGGAAGCTTGAAATGGGCATCACCGACTTCTCACATCGCCATGAACTCGGTCGCTCAATCGGAGACTTCACAGAACCTTAATTTTTCTAGAGCTTAAGCTTCGTGTTAGACTTCATGCGGATAAGAGCGCAAAATGCTAAAGAGCAAGCAGCTTAGCATGGACAACGTTGAGAGCCATGCCAATCTCGGTGACAGTCAGACAGGTAATGGAACACCCGGTTGTAACGATCGAGTCGAACCAGACGGTTAAGCAAGCGCTCGACAAACTTATTCAATCGAAAATTTGGTCTCTCCTCGTAGAGAGACAAGGGCTCCCTGTAGGCGTTCTTACCGAACACGATATTCTGCGCCGTTGTGTGG
>Ga0187769_10001339_pt1 | contig 14017 bp, 11 predicted proteins | sample 0116_SJ02_MP02_1_FD_133140 | JGI IMG/M metagenome (GOLD analysis project Ga0187769, IMG submission 133140) | Tropical peat soil microbial communities from peatlands in Department of Meta, Colombia - 0116_SJ02_MP02_10_MG | ecosystem: Environmental > Terrestrial > Soil > Wetlands > Peat | place... | reverse complement strand
GAGCGATCGACCACCGTGACATCGGCGCGCAGTCCGACGGCCATCTCGGCGGCATGCGTGCCGGAAACCCCGCCTCCGAGGATCACCACTTTGGCCGGCGGGACGCCGGGCACGCCGCCCAGCAGCACGCCGAAGCCGCCGTGGGCCTTCTGCAGGCTGGCAGCGCCGACCTGTATCGACATGCGTCCCGCGACCTCGCTCATCGGGGTGAGCAGCGGCAGCGACCCGTTCGGTGCGGTCACTGTCTCATAGGCGATGGCGGTGGCACCGGATTTCATCAGGCCCCGGGCCTGCTGCGGGTCCGCAGCGAGATGCAGGTAGGTGAACAACAGCTGTCCGCGGCGCAGCATCTCGCATTCGACCGGCTGCGGCTCCTTCACCTTGATGATCATGTCGGCGCGCTCGAACACGTCTGCGGCGCGCGCCGCGATGTCGGCCCCGGCGGCACGAAACTGCGCGTCATCGACTCCAATGCCGTTGCCGGCGCCGGTTTCGATGAGCACCTCGTGCCCGGCTGCGGTGAGCTCGCGTACGCCCGCCGGAACCAGGCCGACGCGATACTCGTGAACCTTGATTTCCCGCGGAACACCGATGCGCATGGCGAGGATCCCCCTGTTGTTTGCCGCACAGGGTAGTTTTCCGCGCGCGGCGGCGGCTTGCGTAATGACCGCCCAGGTCAGGCCGTTTGTGGCAGAATCTGCCGCAACCGAGCAGTTTTTAGAAGGATTTTTGCGCCTATGGAGCTGGACCGCTACGATCGCGCCATCGTCCGACTGCTGCAGCAGGACGCGCGCATCACCAACACCCGGCTCGCCGAAAAGGTGAGCCTGTCGGAATCAGCGTGCCTGCGCCGGGTGCGGGCACTCGAGGAATCCGGCCTCATCCAGGGCTATACCGCCCTCATCGACCAGCACAAGGCGGGCTTCCCGGTGAATGTGTTCGTCAGCATCACGCTCGACCGGCAGAGCCAGCCGGGACTCGAGGCCTTCGAGAGCGCGGTGCGCAAGGTGCCCGAGGTCATGGAGTGCTATCTCATGACCGGTGAGCACGACTACCTGCTGCGGCTGGTGGTGGCGGACATGGCGGACTTCGAGCGCGTGCACAGCCACCATCTCACGCGACTGCCGAGCGTCGCGCGGGTGCACTCGAGCTTCGCCATGCGCACCGTGACGCGCGCCAGCAGCCTGCCGGCGAAGTAGCGGCGGGCGGATCAACTGCGCGTGTAGGCCGGCAGGCCCTGAGCGAAATCCCGCAGCGCGCCGATGCCGCTGGCTTCCGCGCGGCGGCACCAGTCGCGCAGCTGCGCGAGTGCGCGCGTGGAGTTTGCGGGCGTATCGGTCCACAGCTGCTGCAGGCTGTCGCGGTATTCGACCACACCGCGCAGCACTTCGTAGCGCTCGAGCAGCTCGCGCAGCCGGCGGCGCGCTTCCTCGGCGAGCAGCGCCGGGTGGCGGATCAGCAGCTGCCGCGCGGAGGCCGGCAATGCGCCGCGCGGCTCCCGCAATGCCAGCTCGCGCCACACCGGCAGCACCACGCGCCGGCCGTAGGCACGCAGCACGTGCAGGCGATTGGTGAACAGCGCGTGGACGCTGTCGGCATCGAGCTCGCGGCGCCGCCGCTCGAGGCGCGGCCGCGGCGCCAGCCAGCGCACCCGCGCGAGCCCCAGGGCGCTGAACAGCCGGATCCACAGCCAGCCGATATCGATCTCCCAGCGTTGCACGGCAAAGCGCGCGGAACGCGGGAAGGCGTGATGATTGTTGTGCAGCTCCTCGCCGCCGAGCAGCAGCGCCCACGGCACGATGTTGGTGGCGCGCGAGGGCATCTCGAAGCTGCGATAGCCCACCGCGTGACCGAGGCCGTTGATCACGCCGGCGGCGAACAACGGCTGGGCGCTCAGGTGGACGGCGATCATGATGATTCCGGCCACGCCGAACAGCACGAGGTGCGCGAGCACGAACAGCACGATGCCGGTATAGGCGTGGCCACTGTAGAGGCGCCGCTCGAGCCAGTCGTCGGGCGTTCCGCGTCCGTAGGTGCTCAGCAGCTGCGGGTCGCGGGCCGCGGCGCGGTACAGCTCGGCGCCCTCGAGCAGCACGCGCCGCAGGCCGAAGATCACCGGGCTGTGCGGGTCGCCGGCCCGGTCGGCGTGCGCATGGTGACAGCGGTGCACCGCGACCCATTCCCGGGTGATCGCGCCGGAGCTGAACCACAGCCAGAAGCGGAACACATGGCGCAGTGCCGGGTGCAGGATCAGACCGCCGTGCGACTGATCGCGGTGCAGGTACAGCGTCACCCCGAGAAACATGACCTGGATGCTGAGGAAGGTCGTGAGGAAATATCCCCACACCGGCAGCGGCACCAGACCGTAAGGCGAGAGACTCATGCGGACGCCGCCTCTGTTGTCGGTTCTTGTTGCGGGACCCCGGGCCGCAAGCGTACGGCAATTGCCGGCGGTCGGGAGAACTTTCCTCAGGTCAGCAGCACGATCTTGCCGATGTGGGCACCCGATTCCATCAACTGGTGCGCGCCAGCGGCATCGGTGAGCGGAAAGCGCGCGTGGATGACCGGCTTGAGACCGCGGGAGGCGAACAGCGGCCACACGTTCTGCAGCAGCGCCTGGGCGAGGCGCCCCTTGTTCTCGATCGGCTGCGGGCGCAGGCTCGAGGCCGTCAGGGTCAGCCGCTTGGTGAGCAGCGGGCGCAGGTCGAGCTCGGCCTTGGCTCCTCCCTGGGTCGCGATGAGCGCGATCCGGCCCTCGACCGCGGCCGCGGCCACGTTGCGCGGCAGGTAATCCCCGCCGACCATGTCGAGGATGACGTCCGCACCCTTGCCCCCGGTGGCGCGCCTGGCCGCCTCGACGAAGTCTTCCTCACGGTAATTGATCGCCACTTGCGCGCCGAGCTCACGGCAGGCGGCGCACTTGGCCGCGCTTCCGGCCGTGACGATCACCCGGGCATCGAAGGCGCGGGCCAGCAGGATCGCCGTGGTGCCGATGCCGCTCGAGCCGCCGTGCACCAGCAGTGTCTCGCCCCGCAGCAGGCGCGCCCGCTCGAAGACATTCAGCCAGACGGTGAAGAAGGTCTCCGGCAGCGCGGCCGCCTCCTCGAGGCTGAGCGCCGCGGGCGCCGGCAGGCATTGCACCGCCGGCGCCACGGCGTATTGCGCGTAGCCGCCGCCGGCAATCAGCGCACAGACCTTGTCGCCCACGGACGGCTCGCGCACGCCCTCGCCGCAGCGCACGACCTCACCGGCGACCTCGAGCCCGGGAATGTCCGTGATGCCGGGCGGCGGTGGATAGAGCCCGCGGCGCTGCAAGACATCCGGGCGATTGACCCCGGCAGCCGCGATCCGAATCAACACCTCGCCGGCGGCAGGCTCCGGGATGGGGCGCTGTACGGCGCGCAGCACCTGCGGCGGCCCGGGCTCGCGGATCTCCACTGCGGTCATGGTGGCGGCATCCATTGCGGAAGCAGCGTGCGGCCTGCTGCGGCCGGGCGTCAACCCGCAGCGTACGTTCTCAGGGCCGCGGCCGCTCCGCCTGCACGGCCAGGGTCCCGGAACGGCCGGCCACCGTGCCCGCAACGATGCTGCAGTGAGGCAGGCCGCGAACATCCAGCGTCGCCACATAGCCGGCCAGGTCGGTGAGGTGCGCGCCGCGCTGCTGCCAGCCGCGCAGCAGCCGCTCGAAGTCCCCGAGGTAGCGGCCGCCCTCGAGCTCGGCATGCAGCGTGAACACCTGGTCGCGTCCCGGCGCACCGTGCGTCAGGCCGAGCAGATGATCCACGGGATTCACGCCCGGCAGATCGGCGCGGCCGATCAGCTCGTCGAGCGTCGGGAGCGTGGTGGGCAACTGCGGCACCGCCGCGACGACGTCCTCGAACACCGGCAGGAACGGCCCGCGGCCGCGGGCGTCGGAAGCGTAGCGGAAACCGAGCTGCTGCTCGAGCGCCGGCACGTAACGGTTCATCTGCCATCCCGCCGCCCCATGCACCAGGGGCGCACGCCCGAACACCTCCATGAACTGATCGCGTGCTAGCGCCATCTCGCGCCGCGTCCACGCCTCGCTCGCCCCGCCAACCCCGTCCTGCCAGCGCACGTGGTCCCAGGCATGGACCCCGACCTCGAAGCCGCGCGCGGCAATGTCCCGCAGCGGCTCGAGACAGCGCCGGCCGATGTGCGGGCCGGGCAGCAGCACGCCGTACAGCAGCGTGCGCACGCCGTAGTGCTCGATCACCGACGTGCGCCTCACCTTGCCGAGGAATCCGCGCCGGAAGGCGCGCCGGATGGCCCGGCCGGTGTGGTCGGGCCCCAAGCTGAAGAGGAAGGTGGCGCGCACCCCCAGCCGCTCGAGCAGGTCGGCGAGGCGCGGCGCCCCTTCGCGCGTTCCGCGATAGGTGTCGACGTCGATCTTGAGCGCGATGAGCGCCACGTCAGGCGAGCGGCAGCGGCCGGCGGCTCACTGTGCCGGCCAGCGCCGTGAGGTCGACCGGACCTGCGGCACTCGCGGCCGCGAGCAGCTGCAGCGCCGCGCCGTCGCCGCAGGCGAGGTAGCACTCCCCGCGCGCGGCGAACAGCTGCGGTCCCCCGCCCGGGACCGCCTGGGCAGTCAGCCGGGTGCGGTGGATTGCCCAGCGCTCGCCGGCCACATCGCCGAAAGCGCCCGGAAAGGGCGGCGCCACGGCGCGCACCAGGTTGTGAATCTCGAGCGCCGGCCGCCGCCAGTCGATGCGGCCGTCCGCCGCCGTGCGCCGGCCGAAGTACTCTCCGGGCAGGATCGGCTGCAGTCGGCGCGGCGCACTGCCGGCAACCAGCGCCGGCAGCGAGCGCGCGAGGACGGTCTCTGCGGCCACGGTGACCTTCGCCAGCACCTCGCGGGCATCGTCGTCGCGCAGGATCGGCACGGCCAGCTGATCGACGATGTCACCGGCATCGGCGCGCTCGGTCATGTAGTGCAGCGTGGCGCCGCTCTCGCGCTCACCGCGCAGGATCGCCCAGTTGACGGGCGCACGGCCGCGGTACTTCGGCAGCAGCGAGCCGTGCATGTTGAGCGCGCCGCGGCGCGCGGCGCGCAGCAGCGGACCGTCGAGCATGGCGCGGTAATAAAAGGAGAACACGAAGTCCGGCTTGAGCGCGCCCACGTCGCGCTCGAGCTGCGGCGTGTTGGGGTCGGGCGGTGCGATCACCGGCAGCCTGTAGTCGGCGGCCGTGGCGGCGACGCTCGCGTACCAGTGAGTCTCGTGCGGATCGTCCGGCACCGTGACCACCAACGGTATCTCGACTCCCGCGGAGATGAGCGTTTTCAGGCAGCGCACGCCCACGTCGTGGTAGGCGAACACCACGGCCCGCGCCGGGCTCACTCCACCGTTCCTCCCACGCGCTCCGCCGGCGAGCGCCGCGCCGGCAGGGCGGCCTCGGGCGGCGGCGCGCGCGCGAGAAGCGCGGCATCGCCGCCACCCTCCTCCAGCACCGCTGCCACGGTGTAGCGCGGCCGCTGCCGCACCTGCTCATAGATGCGCCCGACATATTCGCCGACCACGCCCAAGCCGATGAGCGCCACGCCGATCAGGAAGAAGGCGATTCCGAACAGCGTGAACAGCCCTTCGGCCTCGGGTCCGACGATCAGGCGCCGCACCGCGAGGTACAGCACGAAGATGAGCGACAGCAGCGCGATGACGATGCCGCTCATGGAGAAGAACTGCAGCGGCGCCACCGAGAAGCCGGTCATCAGGTCGAAGTTCAGGCGGATCAGCCGGAACAGCGAGTACTTCGACACCCCGACGGTGCGCTCGGCGTGGGCCACCTCGATCTCCACCGGGTGGCGCGCGAAGGTGTAGGCGAGCGCCGGCACGTAGGTGCTGACCTCGGTGCAGCGGTTGACGGCGTCGACCACGCTGCGGTGATAGCCGCGCAGCATACAGCCCTGGTCGGTGATGTGGATCGAGGTCGTCCCCTCGCGCACGCGATTCAGCAGACGCGACGCCGCCTTGCGCCACAGCACGTCCTTGCGGCTCACCCGGATGGTGCCGACGTAATCGGCGCCCGCGTCCATGGCGACCAGCAGCCGACTGATCTCCTCCGGGGGGTTCTGCAGGTCCGCATCGAGGGTGATCACGCAGGTGCCGCGGGTGTGCTGGAACGCCGCCAGGATCGCCATGTGCTGGCCGGCGTTGCGGGCCAGCACCACCACGCGGGTGACGTCCGGCCGCCGCTGAAACTGCTCGCGCAGCTCCGCGACCGAGCGGTCCGAGCTGCCGTCGTCGACGAAGACGATCTCGTAGGAACGGCCGAGCGCATCGAGCGCCGGGTAGAGGCGCTCGAACAGCAGCGGCAGCCCGTCCTCCTCGTTGTACACCGGGATGACGACCGAGACGGCGGGATTCATGCGCGCGCTCCGCGCACGATGGCGGTGACGGCCTCGACCACGCGATCGACGTCGTGCAGCTCCATCGCCGGAAACAGGGGCAGTGTGACCGTCTCGCGCCCGATGCGCTCGGCGTTGGGAAACTGCCCATCGCGGTAGCCGAGTGCCCGGTAGGCGGTAAACAGGTGGATGGCCGGGTAGTGCACCCCGACGCCGATGCCGCGTGCCTTCATCGCCTCGATGAATCCGGCGCGGGTGAGCGGCAGCTCGGCCAGCGGCAGCAGCGGTGTGAACACGTGCCAGCTGTGTCCGTCATCGCCGCGCTCCGGCAGGCGCAGCGGCGCCTCCCTGCCCCACAGCTCGTAGTAGCGGGCCACGAGCGCGCGGCGCCGCGCGTTGAACTGCTCGAGGCGCCGCAGCTGCCCGAGACCCACCGCGGCCGCCACGTCCGACAGGTTGCACTTGCCGCCGGCCAGCAGCGTGTCGAAGCCGTCGACGCCGGATTTGACCTGTCCGTGCCAGCGATGCAGCTCGATCGAGCGAATCTCCTCGGGCGAGCCGCCGCAGATCGCCCCGCCCTCGATGGTGGTCATGTTCTTGTTGGGATGGAAGCTGAAGCACACCAGGTCGCCGAAGCTGCCGATGCGCCGCCCCCGCCAGGCGGAGCCGATGGCGTGGGCGGCGTCCTCGATGATGCGCACTCCATGCCGCTCGGCGAGCGCGTACAGGCGCTCCATGTCGACCGGCAGGCCGGCGAAGTGCACCGGCAGGATCGCCCGCGTGCGTGGGGTGATCGCCGCCTCGGCCTGCTCGAGGTCGATGTTGCGCGAGTCGAGCCCGACGTCCACGAATACCGGGCGCGCGCCGACGCGCACGATCACGTTGGCGGTCGCCACGAAGCTCAGCGCCGGTGTGATGACCTCGTCGCCCGCGCCGATGCCGCAGGCGAGCAGCGCCATTTCCAGGCCCGCAGTCGCCGAAGTCTGGGTACGCACCGGCCGCCCGCCGAGATAGGCGGAAAGCTCCGCCTCGAGTTGCGCCACCTTCGGTCCGCTCGCCAGCCAGCCCGAGCGCAGCACCTCGGCCACCGCCGCGATCGTCTCCTCGTCGATGCTCGGCCGGGTGAACGGCAGCCAGGGTTTCACGGTCCGGGTCGAATCATTCATGAACGTGCCACCAGTACCACCCCCAGCACGATGACGCCGATGCCGGCGACGCGCTGGGCGTTCGGAATCTCACCGAGCAGCCACCAGGCGAGCCCGATATTGATGACATAGCCGAGCGACAGCAACGGGTAGGCCTGGTTCACCGGCACGCGCGACAGGCCCACCGTCCACACGATGATGGACAGGGCGTAGGCGCCCACGGCATACCACAGCGGGGGCACCGCCAGCAGGTCGAGCGCCCGTTGCACGACGCGCGCATCGGTCGCGATGAGCGGGCCGCTGATGCGAGTCGCGGACTTCAGGGCGATCTGCGCCAGAGCGTTCAGCAGCACCCCGCAGAACAAGAAGCTGAAATCGGTCAGTCTCACAGGCGGCTCACAGCGACCGTGTAGTTATCGGCGGCAATCACGCGTCCCGGCAGACCCTGCCGCCGCCAGGTGTCCCAGGTCCCGGGGTCGAAGAATGCCACGGCCTCGCCCCCGGCGCTCCAGCGGGCGACGAACTGCGTGGCGCTCATCTGCCGCTCACGCTCCTCGCTGAGGCCGAAACGCAGCTCCCCCTCGTAGCCGGCGAGCTGCAGGGTGCGGCCGAGATAGGGCGACAGCGTCTCGCGGTACTGGCCGACACTGTACAACGGTGTATCCGCGCCGATGAACGGGCAGACGGCGCGCGCCAGGTCGCGCGCCGAGCGCGCCGGCGGGATGACCGTGTACGCGCACAGCAGGCACTGCCAGGCAAGACTCGCGCCCGCGACGCCGGTCAGCACCAATGCCGGCAGACGCACCCGCGGGAGCAGGCTCACGGTCAGGGCGAGGAGCGCCACTGCGGCGGCGCCCAGTGTCCAACCGACCGCCTCGTGCGGCACGAAGCTGTTGCGGCGCGCACAGTAGACCAGCAGTCCCGCGGCGACCAGCAGCACCAGCGCGCCGCCGCTGCGCGCCGCGTGACGCGCGAGACGCTGCGGATCGCGCTCCGCCGCTCCGGCGAGCGCCGCCAGCACCGGCACCACCGGCAGGATGTAGGGTGCGAGCTTCGATCCCGAGGCGGAGAAGAACACGACCGTGACCACGGCATAGATCAGCAGGAAGCGCCGTGGCCGAAAGCGTGTGCCCGCCTCCCCGGCTGCGGAAGCCGCGCTGACGCTCTCTTCCTGCCAGGCAGCGCGAACGGCGGCGGCCAGCGGCGCGACCCACGGCAGCACCGCCGCGAGCAGCAGCGGCAGGAAGAACCACCACGGCTCCTCGCGATGGTGCTCGGTGGTCAGAAAGCGCGCGAAGTGCTCGTGCACGAAGAAAAATCCCGGAAAGCTCGGGTTACGCAGCGACACGGCGACGAACCACGGTGCTGCGATGAGCAGGAACAGCGCAAGTCCGGGCGCGGCGTGCAGCCGGCGCCACGTGAGCGTGTCGCGCTCGAGCAGCGTATAGACGAGCAGCGCGCCGCCGGCGAGCACACCGACCACGATGCCCTTCGACAGCACCGCGAGCGCCGCCAGCGCCCAAGCGGCCAGCATCCAGCGCCGCTCGCCGCCGGACCCGGGGGCCGATGCCTGCGCCCGCGTGAACGCCAGCACCGCCGCGGTGAGCCAGAAGGTGAAGGCAGCATCGAGCAGATCGAGGTGCCCGACGATCACGAAATACGGGCTGACGCCGAGCGCCGTGAGCGCGGCGAGCGCGCACTCATTGCCGAACAGGCGCCGCACCCACGCGAACACCAGCGGCAGGCACGCGAACGCCAGCCCGACCGCCCACAGCCGCGAGCTCCACTCGTGCACGCCGAAGCCGGCGTACACCGTCGCGGTCGCCCAGTACTGCAGCGGTGGCTTCTCGAAGTACTTGAGGCCGTCGAAGCGCGGGCTGATCCAGTCGCCGCTCGCCAGCATTTCCCGCGGGATCTCCGCATAGCGGCCCTCGTCCGGGTCGAGCAGCGGACGCAGCTGCAGCGTCGCCAGCCAGGCGACTGCCAGCAGTCCCCACAGCAGCCACGCCGGCGCGGTGCGCCACCCCTGCCGCAACTCCGCGACCCTAGATCGCCGCCATGGCGGCCGCGCGCGTGCCGAAGCCTTCCTGGTTCACGTAGAACTCGATGGTGCGCCGGATGGCGGTGTCCATGTCGGTGGTCGGTGCCCAGCCGAGCGCGCTGCGCGCCGCCTCGATGTTGGGCACGCGCACCTGGATATCCTGGTAGTACTTGCCGTAGTACACCCCGGCGGAGACGTCCACGATCTCCGTGGCGCGGGCGTTGTCGCGCAGCACCGGGAACTCCTGGGCGATGCGGATGGTGCGTTGCGCCAGGTCGCGGATCGAGATGCAGTTGCCGGGATTGCCGATGTTGAAGATCCGCCGGCTGGCGCAGCCGTCCTTGTTCTCGAGGATGGTGAGCAGGCACTCGATGGCATCGTCGATGTAGGTGAAGGAGCGCTTCTGGCTGCCGCCGTCGACCAGCTTGATCGGGCGCCGGTGGAGCACGTTCGACAGGAACTGGGTGAACACCCGCGAGCTGCCCTCCTTCGGCTCCTCGACGTTATCGAGGTTCGGGCCGATGAAGTTGAACGGCCGGAACAGGGTGTAATCGAGGTTGTCGCGCACGCCGTAGGCGTAGATGACCCGGTCGAGCAGCTGCTTGGAAGCCGCGTAGATCCAGCGCTGCTTGTTGATCGGGCCGTAGACCAGGGCGCTGGTCTCCTCGTCGAGCACCGCGTCCGGCGACATGCCGTAGATCTCGGACGTCGAGGGGAACACCAGGCGCTTGCCGTACTTGACGCAATGGCGCACGACGTCGATGTTGGCTTCGAAGTCCAGCTCGAAGACACGCAGCGGATGTGTCACGTACTGTGCCGGGTTGGCGATGGCCACCAGCGGCACCACGACGTCGCACTTCTTGACGTGGTACTCGACCCACTCCTTGTTGATGGTGATATCGCCTTCGACGAAGTGGAAGCGGTCGTCCTCGGGCAGGTCACCGAGTTTGTTGTCGGCGAGATCGATGCCGTAGACCTCCCAGGAGCGCCGGCGCAGGATTGCGTTGGTGAGCGCACTGCCGATGAAGCCGTTCGCCCCGAGAATCATGATCTTCAATGCCATACTTCACCTTCCGCAGCGGCGACGCGGGTCGGTCGGTTCCCCGACCCGAACGCGTGCGTAAAACAAATAAGTTTAGCACTTCTCGCGTGTCCGGGCTCCGGCACGCGGGCCCTGCCACAGCGCGCACGCAGCCGCGCCCACAGTGCAGTGCTCGACGCGCGCCGCATCAATGCCCCACGAGCGCCGCACCCGGCAGGCGGCTCACCCGATAGGGAGCTTCGGAACTCGAGCGCACCGGCAAGCCGCGCAGGCGCCGTGTACACAGCCGCGCCATATCGAGGATTACCAGCCACAGCAGTGTCGAGAACAGGATGGTGAGCGCCGCATCGAGCCGCTGGTTGAAGATGAGCTGCGGGGCGACCGCGGCACGCTCCGGGCTGAGCGCGCCCGCCGCCAGCTTCGCCGCGAGGTCTGCGGCTGCGGCCAGGAAGCCGATGTGCGGATCGGGACTGGTGATCTTCTGCCACGCCGCGGTGCTCGTCACCACCGCCAGCCAGGCGAGCGGCACCAGCGTCACCAGCGCGTAGCGCCGCTTGCCCGACTTGATGATGATGCCGGTTGCGACCGACAGCGCGATGGCCGCGAGCATCTGGTTGGCGATGCCGAACAACGGCCAGAGGATGTTCACGCCGCCGTTCGGGTCGATCACGCCGACGTAGAGAAAGTAGCCCCAGGCCGCGACCAGCAGCGTGCTGGCGAACATCACCGACGGATACCACGACGTGCGGCCGAGCGGCGCCCAGGCGTGGCCCAGCAGGTCCTGCAGGATGAACCGCCCGACGCGCGTGCCGGCATCGAGCGTCGTCAGGATGAACACCACCTCGAACATGATGGCGAAGTGATACCACAGCGCGAGCAGTCCCCGGCCGAAGCTGTTGCCGAAGATGCTCGCCATGCCAACCGCCAGCGAGGGCGCGCCGCCGGTGCGGGCGAACAGCGTGTGCTCGCCCATGGCGGCGGCGAGGGAGTGCATCTGCTCGACCGTGACGGGAAAGCCCCAGCTGCTGATGGTCTGCACCGCGACTTCGGGAGCAGTGCCAACCACGCCAGCGCCGGTGTTGATCGCAAAGTAGACGCCCGGATCGAGCAGCGTCGCGGCGATCATGGCCATGATGGCGACGAAGGACTCGAGCGCCATGCTGCCGTAGCCGACCAGGCGTACGTCCGCCTCGCTGGTGATGAGCTTCGGGGTGGTGCCGCTCGCCACCAGCGCGTGAAAGCCGGAGATCGCCCCGCACGCAATGGTGATGAACACGAACGGAAAGACCTTGCCGCCGAACAGCGGTCCGCTGCCGTCGATGAACTGCGTCACCGCGGGCATGCGGATCTGCGGATGGGTGAGCACGATGGCGATGGCGAGCAGGGCCACGATACCGAGCTTCAGGAACGTCGACAGATAGTCGCGCGGCGCGAGCAGCAGCCACACCGGCAGTATGGCGGCCACCCAGACGTACACCACCACGGCCCCCGCGAGCGGCAGCGGGTCGTAGTCGAACCAGCCGCGCAGGGTGGACTGATGGTCCAGCCAGCCGCCCGCCAGCACGCCCAGCAGTACCAGCACGAGCCCGATGAGCGAGCCCTCCAGCACGCGGCCCGGCCGCCATAGCCGCAGATACAGGCCCACCAGGATCGCGACCGGAATGGTGGCCGTTACCGTCGAGGTCGCCCACGGGCTGTGCTTCATGGCATTGACCACGACCAGACCGAGCACCGCGGCCAGCACGATCAGGATGAGCAGCGTCCCGATGAGCGCGGCGAATCCTCCCATCGGCCCGAGCTCATCGCGCGCCATCTGCCCGAGGCTGCGGCCGTCGCGGCGGGTCGACAGCAGCAGGATCGTCATGTCCTGCACGCAGCCGCCCACGACCGCGCCGACGAGTATCCACAGCGTGCCCGGCAGATAGCCGAACTGCGCCGCGAGCGTCGGACCCACCAGCGGCCCGGGGCCGGCAATCGCCGCGAAGTGATGCCCGAAGACGATGGCCCGGTGGGTGGGGACGAAGTCGCGCCCGTTGTTGAGCCGCTCGGCGGGTGTCGCCCGCGAAGGATCGACCAGCAGCACGCGCGTCGCGATCCAGGTGGCGTAGAAGCGATAGCCCAGCAGATAGCAGCACACCGCCGCCGTGACGATCCACAGCGAATTGATGGGCTCAAGCCGATAGAGCGCGACGCCGCCCAGCGCGAGCGCTCCCGCTGCCGCCAGCACCACCCCCGAGAGCCTTCTCATCACGCGGGCTCCCCCTGCACGGGCTACGCCAGCCGGCGCTTCAGCGCCTGCGCATAGCGCGCGACCAGCGCCTCGCGATGCCGTCCGCCGCTCACCCGCTTGACTCCCGCGCGCCACACGCAGTCGATTACATCGCGCCCGCCGGCGAAGATCCAGCCTACTGTCGTAGCACTGCGGCACGCTTACGGACATCCGCTGCAAAGGCGGCGTCCTTGAGCGACTCCAGATTGATCTCGACGTTTGCCGTTGCGCCCTCGATAGCGGCGTGGGCCAAGGCCGAAGCCGTCGTAAGATCGGACTTCATGTTCGGATTGGTGATGGGCCTTAGTTTCTCGACAATTGCCGCGATCTCGCGGCCACTCTCAGCGACCCCCAACGGCACGCTGGTGGCCTGCTTCAGCGCCGCATCGATCATGCTGTCGGCGTCGGGCGATCCCTTCGCCTGCTTGTAAGCCCTCATCACAACGTTAAAAGACTCGGCGTCGGCATCGATGGCAGCCTTCAATTCTTCCCGCAACTGCCCGAGGCGCCCGATCGCATCACTGAGCTCACGCTCATACGGGAGGTAGGCTTTCTTGCCCCGTGACATAGAAGCCACCATCGTTGCCAACGCCGCGGCCATGGCAGCACTGGCGGCCGAAGCGCTGCCGCCCCCAGGTGCCGCGGTGGGCGCTGCAAGTTGCTCGACAAACGGCTCGACTCCGGCGCGCAAGCCGCCGACCGCCGCTTTGCCGCCCATCACCGCAGCTAAGCGGTTTTCCAGAATCACTGACGAATCAAAGTTCTCGACTTGCAGAAACCATTCCGCTGCCGTTTCCAAAGCTCTTTTCGGGATCAATCCCACGATTTCACTGCTGACGGGTGACACGCCATAGCGCGCCGCTTCGCGCTTCACCATCTCAAACACGCGATGGATGGGCGTCTGATCAAAATCGGTGAGGTTCATGGAAACCTGGGCCATGCCGCGCACCAGGAATCCTGCGCCCTTTACAAAACGCAATCCGCCGTTCGAGAAGCGAATCGCCTTGGCAATGTTTTTCGCAATCTGGACATCCGGCGTACTGAGGAAAACGTTATAAGCGATGAGGAATTTTCGCGCGCCGACCGCTGTGACCCCAGCCGTCGGATGTACTCTTGGATCGCCGAAGTCCGGCTTCCTTGCTGGATTCGTCGCGATCTC
>Ga0187769_10001338_pt1 | contig 14018 bp, 13 predicted proteins | sample 0116_SJ02_MP02_1_FD_133140 | JGI IMG/M metagenome (GOLD analysis project Ga0187769, IMG submission 133140) | Tropical peat soil microbial communities from peatlands in Department of Meta, Colombia - 0116_SJ02_MP02_10_MG | ecosystem: Environmental > Terrestrial > Soil > Wetlands > Peat | place... | reverse complement strand
TCTGAGCCGCATTACTTGCTCTCTCTAGCTTTGAAGTATTCTCCTAGAACTGCTCTTACGGCTTCAGGTATGGATTCTGGTTTGCGTGCTTTTCGTTCTTGTTCCGGGGCTTTTACCATGTCGTCTGACATGGCTACCATTATTTTGTTCATTGCCAAGGGTAACACGCTAGCTATAGATATCTATGGCAGCCTTACCCTAGTACCAGGCCATCAAGCGGTTGATTGGGCTGGTCTTTACGGATCCGATGATCCAAGCAATTCTGAGACGGCCGCTTAGCCGTTTACAAACCTCTTGAAATTAGAGAATACAGTCGATTGGACGGTTTCTGAATCAGTTCCTCTTACCTCTGCGAGTTTCTTCACTACTTCAGCTACGAACCATGGCTTCGTCAGTTCACCGCCAAATATCCCCCGGTAACTCACTGGGCCATCTGTTTCGGTAAGAATGAGTTCTTCGTCTATTGATCGACCGATTTCAGTGATTTTGCGTGAGTACAATAGTGCGGGGCCGATCGAGATCATGTACCCTCGCTCCTTGAGGAGGGCGAGGCTCTCCGGTGGCCCGTCGTACCAGTGCATGAGTACGCGTGGTAATTGATAGCGGGCAAGTGAATTGAGTGTCTCAGTGACTGCTTGCCTTGAATGTACGACGACTGGCAGGTTTTTCTTTTCAGCCAAGTTGAGGAAGAAGCGGAAGACTTCGGTCTGTCTTGTCCTTATTCCCTCGTCTGCTGTGTATTTTCCGTCGAGGCCTATCTCGCCAATTGCAGTGACCCACCCCGAGCTTTCGTCTATCATTCTCTCGAACGCTTCTAAGTGTAAGTTCTCGGACCGGAGAACCGTGGAGGGATGAACACCGACTGCCGCCAAAACTCGCTCAGGAAATGTTCTGGCTTGGTTGATGGTTTGCAATGAGGATTGATAGTCGGTTGCGTTAGTGAGCATTTTAGAGACGTTATGGCGGTCTGCGTCCTGGACTATCTCCTCCACCTTACCTTCGTAGCCGGGGTCTGCAAGGTGGAGGTGTGCGTCGATGTAGCTCACAGGTGTCAATGGAGTTGTTGCGGTTTTGTCGTTCTTATCGCGGGGCATGGCTTGTTCTAGCCTGCTCAAGTGCGTCACAGGGGCGTTTTTTGTAATAAAACTGTTCGCTTCGCCCAATGTAGGCTAATCGAATCAAAACGTCTCTCTATCAAGCTTAATTCACCAGACTGGGCAAATTTTAATAGTTTCAAAGCGCACGCGATTAAAAATCGTGGTTTTTCATGCCTCCCGAGGAGCTTTCCACAGCCGCCGTCCGCCGCCTCATTGAGATGGCAGGCGCGGATCGTGTCGGAGACGATGCTGTAGAAGAACTTGGAAAAGTGTTAGAGGAATTCGCAGTTAAAGTTGGGAAAGAAGCAACCGGCCTAGCGAGGCATGCGGGTAGGAAAACCGTGAAAGCTCAGGATATTCAGTTGGCGGTCAAACGGTTACCGGCACCGTAAACCCGGTTCAGTCGGCCAGAAGCTATGTGCGACATGCCCCTGCCGCACATGTCTTGGAGGAGACAAAACTAGGGTGAAGCGCCACCCCGACCATCGCAAAAAACATGGGTTTAGCACACCCTGATTTTTCCCGCCAGACCGAGCGGTTAAGCGGTTTGTCCTTAATGGCAGGGTTTGGGCTGGGCCATCTCGGTTTTCTGAGCTGTCTTGAATGAGAGCCCGCAGCCGCAGCTAGCTATTGCGTTCGGGTTGTCGAACTTGAAGCCCGAAGACTGTATGCTCTCGTAATAATCCACTTTCATTCCCTTGAGCAATTCCATGCTCTTGGGATCGACAACAATCTTGCAACCTTCACTCTCCAGCACGTAATCATCGGGTTTGACAAATCCCATAGCCATTCCATAGTTTAGGCCCGCACATCCTCCGCCGAACACGAATACCCTCAACACCTTTCCGATGTTTTCCGATTTTTGGAGTATGGCCTTAGCCCTCATCAGGGCTTTCTCCGTGAAGACCAATTGTTGCTCCATAACCGTGGCCATTTTTCTCACCCTATATTCCCTATGGACTAATGAGTGTGATCCCGTTGTGACTCTTAAAAGGCCTTCTCCGAAATGGTCTCTGCATCGCGGCGCCGTGCCTGTACGCCGGCGTCCAGACGCTCAAACGGCATAGTAGCTTAGGTTGGAACCCAACACGCTGTGAATTTGGTTCGCAGGAAAATCGCGAGAACAAGCATTACTAGAAGAATTGTAACGGTTGCGTAATCTGTTCTCTTGAATGTCATGGTTCGGTGCCAAGTACGCGCCAAAACTGCTTGTGTTCGGATCGTTCTCAACAAAGTGAGCTTGCGCGAGTGCGCTTGAATTCCAGAGGAAGGTGATAGTAAACCTGTATTGATGGCCAAAAGACGAAGAGGAGTCAAAACGCTGTGCAGTTTCCGATGACAACGACAAAGAGAGGCAATTCTAATTGCTTGCCTAACAGGTTTGCTCCGAACAGGCGAAGCATTTACTCTGCACTAGGTCCTTCGAGCACGCCCAGTTGTTACCTTGGCATAGGCGTACAACAGGATAGGGGTTAGGATAGCGCCGTTAAGCGCATAGTTTCCTGCGAATGAATAGAACTCCGCTAATGCCGAGTCAGCCGTCCCAAGTCCCAGACCAATCTGAAATGCGTAATCTGTCATCGTGGCAAATCCGATCCCCACAACTGAAGCCACAACGGCGAGGATTGCCGTGATCGCCACCCCTCGTTTTTTCGTCCAGTCAGTTCTTTTCATAACGAAATATGCAATTCCAGGAATCGCGCCTAGTAATCCATTTCCAATCTCCCAGTTCCAGAAGAATCCGCCGAAGGACACGAAGTCCGACAGTATGTTGCCGATTAATCCCACGACGAAGCCCGTGATGGGCCCGAAGACAATGCCAAAGAACATGGGGATAGCAACAGTCGGCTTAACAGCGATTACCCCGCCCGCATTGAATACTTCAAGGACATTGAAGGGGATCGTCAAGGCTGCGTAGAGCAATGTTCCGACAGCCATTGGAACGAATTGCTTTGCGGAGAATACCGATTTTTTCATTGCTCTTCTGCTCATATTCTTCTCGGCGAGCGACTTGGCGTCTAGGTATTTAAGAGCTGACAAGAATGTTGTGTCGCGCTACACTCCGCCGGACACCTTGAAGACGAAAATTCAGGACTCGAAGTCACACGGTGTGTTAGACAATAGAGCTCTGGATGGATCGAAGATCATTACCAATTTACTTTGCGCGGGAATAGTGTTCGCTTCGAAATCATTGATGAATTGTTTCGCTAGCCTTTTTATCCACACTCACTTACGTGTCGCGAAATCGAATGTCAACCAGTCTCTTGCTGAGTGGAAATGGAGAGCTTTCATCATTACGAATTCCGGAGATAAGTCGTCAGGGAGAAGAGAAGGGTTTCGACGGTCTCTGGTTTGGCGAGACAACCCTTCGTGATGCTTCTATACTAGCAACAATCGCGGCCTGCTCAACTAAACAAATTCGGCTTGGTACATCAATCGTAAACATCTGCACACGAACCCCAAGCCAACTGGCATTGTTAGCGGCCACCCTCAATGAATTCAGCGGAGGGAGATTTACATTAGGCTTAGGGGTTAGCACTGCCGCCATCGTAGAAAATTGGCACGGACAAAAGTTTCACGCACCCATTCATCGATTAGATGAGACCGTCGATCTCCTGCGTCGGTATTTCTCCGGCGAGAAGTTCAGTCATGAAGGATCATACTCATCTCCTCAGGGCGCTAGGTTGCGAACTGGACCTCCGCCAAAGATTGCTCTAGCTGCATTGAATGACAAGATGATCGCCAAAGCGGCCACAGTGGCGGACCGGATTATTCTCAACTTATATCCGCCTCAACGAATACAACATGCACTTGCAATTATCCAGGACGCATGCCGTCTTACGGCGAAAAAGTCCAAGCCGATTCTGTCAGTGATGGTATACGCTTACGTCCTCGAGGACCGGCATCGAGGAATGGAAGCCGGGAGGGACTTGGTGGCTTTCTATGGGAGCGCTCCGGCTTATGCCGCTCTCTTTGCAAGCATAGGGTATGAATCCGAATCGAAAGCCATGACTGCTGCTTGGCGCGCGAAGGACAGAGATGGCGTGAAGCGGGCGATTGGCGAAGATATGGTTAACGCGCTTACCGTGCTTGGGTCGATTCAGGATTTGAAGAAACGTGTTGAGGAGTATCATGATGCTGGGGTTGATGATGTCTTCATCTGCCCGACGCCTTTCGGCGATTATGAGGCTAACATTGGAGAGATTTTGGGCAAATACCATCCAACCTAGGCTTACGGAATGTTCGAGAGCCCAGATTCACCGCGCGTTATCTTCCCGAATTCCATCCGTGGGCCGCCCACAATCTTCAGCCAAGCTCTAAACCCGCCACCATCTTCTAAACTGATCACGTTGTATGAGTTTGAGAAGAATCCTCTCAACCGCTCTGACGAAAAGCTGCCGGCATGAATTATTGGGATGCCATTCAGCTGCCACCTCCACGGCCGATGTCGGTGTCCACACACAACGAGGTCTGGTTTTGTGCGACTGAATGCCCTAAGCACGTCGCCCGCATCTAGGATTGGTATTGTATTGGGGCCCGTATCAGGAACCGGAACCAGGTGATGATGCATCATCACAAGCTTGAATCCCTTCTCCCGTTTCAAGGCATTTTCGACCCATACGATCTGCCTGTGGCCGGCTTCACCATCGTTTCGCTCCGGTCTAGCCGTGCTGACCACAGTCAACGCCAGCCCCTTTCTCTTCAGAATTGGAGGCGAAGGAAAGAAATGTTTGAAGAGCAAATAGCCGGTGTTCCGGTAGTCATGGTTGCCGCTCGTGTAAACCTTAGAACGACATTTGAAACCTTCCATCAATTCTGCCGCACGCTGAAACTGGGACAGAAGCCCATTTTCGGTCAAGTCACCGGTAACCATCAGGATGTCGGGGTTTAGGGAATTGATTTCCTCAACTCCTCTTTCAAATATGCCGTCCCTGAATTCGGGCCCGACGTGAATGTCTGAGATTTGAACGATCAGCATCTTCGCCACGGGTTGTATGACTCTTGAGCGGATAAGAACTTGCTGACATTGCAGGCAAATTTCATTAACCCGCCCTCGCTGGAAGTTTTCCACTTTTCATACCAACGATTAACTCAAGGGCGCCACAGGGCCTTTCTGCGCCTCTGTGAGGCGATTTGAGAGAGGTGTAGATTGGAGGAGGTGAAATACCGCTATGAAGACGATGAAAGTTCAGGTCCCCGATTGGTATCCTGGGTATGCGGTGATGCCATACTACGCCTATCCATACTACTATCCGTGGTATGGGTACTACGTCTGGCCATACTAGCCAAGAGTGTAGCCATTGAGGGCGATTTTTTTTAATTTCCTCTCTACCCCCCATTTTCCTGCTTTCAGTTAACTTTCTCCGGTGTTGCACTGTTCGTGAATGTACCACGATGTGCCAATGCTCAAGGCTTTTCACACGGTGTTGAGCGCGGGCGGTTACATGGCACCGGAGCATCTCACATAGGCTTAATTGGGCAAATGCAGGCAGTCGTCTTCTAGTGTTAGATCTTGTGCCAGTGTGTCGAGGCCGCGTATGAACCGTACCCGTACTCTTGTGCTGCTCCAAATGTGGAACCACAACCCTACTACGGACCGACATACTTTCTCGTGCCGTATCCCAGTCTCACAGTCTCATACGACCCATACTGGCCTAGTAGGATCACTCCAACGAGCCACCCGCTGTTCCCAGTGACCTATGCCAGCCGCTTCCGCGGTGAGGTTCGGGACGGCAACTGCTTGATGATCTACGAATAGGTAACACGTTCTTAGCATTTTTCAAATTGCCCTCGGCATCGAGAGTCAGTTATCGATACGATACGACAACATTTACTGTCGTTGGGCTTTGCGGATTCGTTCTCTTCAGGAAGAGGCGTACGTAGCTCCGTCCTCGTGAGGGGAATTCAATTCGGACGGTCTGGCCAGATTCAGCGTTGAGGGCGGTGGGCATCGGCGACCATCCCTTTTTGTCGTGATTGAAGACGACTGGTAAGTTCGTCTCATACACGTTGCCTGTAACAGGCGCATTGCCTGTATTCGTCATAGTGATTGTGACTTCATCGTATTCCATAACGTCGATCGGCGGGTCAAGGTACCTACCCTTTTCCGGGTCATATTCCCAGGCCAGCAGAAACGTCAAATTCGATCTAGGCCAGCCTAGAATCTCGATCACACGTGACGAGTAGGCTCCGGACCAATCGACTGCTCCTACGCCGCCTCGCACTGTCGGGAAGACGTGCGTAGTCTCTGCCAGGCCGTGCTTCGACGGAATGTAACCCGCTCCGCCCACGTCTGTGAAACCCTTCATTACACTCCATCTGGGCCTTTGCCATTGGTCCAAGGCTACAATTCCTCCTCCCGCTTCAAAACCCACTACGGTCAAGTTGCCCTTGTTTTCCGCAAGTCCTTTTCTGAAAGCCGAATGCGGCGCTTGACACCAGAAATTGTTCAGTGTCCCGGGACCCTGAGGTATGCTTTGCACAATTGCACCGTCCTCATCCTTTATCTCGAATACTCCGTAGGGCGCAGCGTTCCTCACGACCAGGTAATCTCCTCCAAAACTATTCGAATGCACACCGCTCGGGGTTTTTCCCTCTATCACGGATAATTTTGCGACGGGACCGAAGTCGGTGTGTTGCCAAATCGTCTTCCCTTTGAAGTCTATTTTGCGAACGAATTGCGCCCGGTAGTCCGTGACAATGAAACCATCTCTACCCTTAGAGAGAAGAATGTCGTGAGCCCACTTCGCGTCGGGCAAGGTGATTTTGGATTGGATCTTACCGGAGCTTCGCTCCATGAAGCTCCACTCATTATGTCGGTCGGCAAACATGAGGCTTCCAGCTGAAGCACCGATCTCTGGTACATCTTGAGGCAAGATTCGGACTATGTGAGGGTTGCCCGAAACTTTGTCGCCTTTTACCATGTATTCCCACTCTATCTCATCCTTTGTTATGTTGTAGATGATGATCGAGCGGCGCGTGTGCGGATCTGCCATTAGCAGCTTCTCTGATCCCTTCTCCGAGAAGTGCTCGGCGTAATGCGGCGTGTAGCCATACATATTGAAAAGGACCCTAAACCTGAAACCGGTAAACTCTTCTTCCATGCCAGACGCCAACAGTCTATCATAAAGACGAGTTTGTTTGGTTTTCTGTGCTATGTCCATCCAAAGTATTCCCGTTTGGATGCCGCGAGGGTTCGGAATGTATGTTGAGAGCAGAAGCGATAATACGGTGGCGGAATATCGCTCTTCGTGATGAGGAACCGTTGATAGATCTAACAACCGAGCTAGGCGTTCGAGCCGCGAAACGGCTCAAAGAGGAATATGTTGTCTGGCTAACCACTGTGAGTCCGAACGGTTGTCCGCAGCCTAACCCGGTCTGGTTCTACTGGGACGGGAAAGTGATGCTGATGTACAGTCAACCTTCGGCACATAAGGTGAGCAACATTGCCCGCAACCCAAAAGTCTCAGTGAACTTCCAGGCGGATGACGAGGGTAATGACGTTGTTGTGCTTACTGGCACGGCGTCGATCGATCCTAACCCTTCCAAGCATGATCCGAGATACCTTCAGAAATACCGCGACCACATCCCCAAGATCGGCCTCACGCCCGAGTCCCTGGCTAAGTCCTACAGCGTACTGATCACAGTATCCCCCAACAAACTACGTGGGTTCTGACTCTTCCGAAACCTTATGTTCGAGCCGACGGCGTGGAATTAGGCGTAGGATGGGCTAAGCATCTTTTCCTGTTGACTTGTAGGTTTAATTTTCTTCAACGCTTCGTCGAAATGTTTTGCCGTGACCTTTACTTCGGTCGCATGTTTCCTAACTTCTTCCGCGGTTTTGTACTTGTCGACGTGTTCTTCCATTGCCATCATAACCGCCGTCGAGACTACTCCGGCTAAGTCGGCTCCAGTGTAACCTTCTGTTTTCTCCGCGATGTTTTGCAAGTTTACGTCGTTTGCGAGAGGATTCTTCGCCGTAAGTATCTTCAGAATTTCGAGACGTGCATTCTTATCGGGTGGCGTAACCATTAGGAGTCTGTCGAATCTTCCCGCTCGCAGCAGTGCATGGTCCAGGATATCAGGCCTGTTTGTGGCAGCTATAACGACGACTTTCTGGAGTTCTTCCAGCCCGTCCAACTCGGTTAACAATTGGCTGACTACCCTTTCCGTCACATTTGTGTCGCCATAGCCGCCGCCTCGTACGGGGGCTATTGCGTCAATTTCATCGAAGAAGATGATCGTGGGCGCTGCCTGGCGTGCCTTTCGGAAAATTTCCCTGACGCCACTTTCTGATTCACCCACCCACTTGGAGAGTAACTCCGGGCCTTTGATACTGATGAAATTCGCTTCGCTTTCATTGGCCACGGCTCGAGCGAGTAGGGTCTTTCCTGTTCCAGGGGGGCCGTATAGTAGAATGCCCTTAGGCGGTTTTGCTCCGCTCTGCTCGAAAAGGTCAGGGTATTTCAGGGGCCATTCTACCGCCTGCTGAAGCTGCTTCTTTAAGTCATCTAATCCGCCGATGTCGCTCCACCTTACGTTCGGCACCTCCACAAGGACTTCTCGCAATCCTGACGGTTGGACTTCCTTGAGGGCTTCCTCGAAATCATTCATCGTCACAATTAGTTTACTTAGAATCTTCGCGGGTATGCTCTCCGCTTCTAGGTCGATTTCTGGCAAGATGCGGCGTAGGGCTCGTATGGCCGCCTCTTTGCATAAGGCCTCGAGATCGGCGCCTACGAAACCGTGAGTTCTGCTGGCTAGGTTCTCCAAGTTCACATCCTTCTCAAGTGGCATGCCTCTCGTGTGGATTTGGAGGACCTCAAGCCTTCCTTCCTTTCCTGGGACGCCTATCTCTATCTCTCTGTCGAACCTGCCTGGTCTTCGAAGTGCTGGATCAAGGGCGTTGACTCTGTTTGTTGCACCTATCACAACCACCTTTCCTCGCGCTTGCATGCCGTCCATTAGTGAAAGCAGTTGTGAAACTACTCGTTTCTCAACCTCTCCAGTGACTTCCTCGCGTTTGGGTGCGATCGAGTCTAGTTCATCGATGAAGATGATGCCTGGTGCGTTCTCTTGAGCCTGCTTGAAGACGTCGCGGAGTCGTTCTTCACTTTCACCGTAGAACTTGCTCATGATCTCGGGTCCGCCGATGGTGTAGAAGTTTGCGTTGCTTTCATTCGCCACCGCCTTGGCGAGCAGTGTTTTGCCTGTTCCAGGCGGGCCATGGAGAAGTACTCCCTTCGGTGCTTCAACGCCAAGTCGTACGAATAATTCCGGGTGCCTCAACGGAAGCTCAATCATCTCGCGAACTTTCTGGATCTCTTCCCTGAGGCCGCCGATGTCCTCGTACGTAACTCGTTGAGCGGCCCTTGCTTCCTTTTTCGCTACTTTATCGCTGATCTCAATTTGCGTGCCTTCGCCAACGATTAGGGCTTGTGCTGGAGGTTGCAGGTCGGTAACGATGAGTTCAACGCGCGTGCCCATGATGTTGAGCGGGATGGAGTCTCCGTGAGTCAGAACCCGGCCTTGAAGGATCTCATAGAGGAACTCTTCTATCCCCATTACCCTAATTGGTTCCGTGAAGCCTAGAACGAGTCGTTCTGCGGTTTTGACGGACACTTTCCTGACGGTGACTTGGTCGTCGATACTCACGCCCGCGTTGTTTCTGGCGTAGCCGTCCATTCGTATCAGGCCCTTGCCCGCATCCGCTTCGTATCCGGGCCAGACGACGGCGACGGTTTTCTTTGCCCCGGTGATCTCGACCACATCACCAGTTGCTAGGCTGAGTTCCTTCATTGTCTGTGAATCGATGCGAACTATCCCTCGGTTAGCATCTCTGGCTCTCGCTTCCGAGACACGGAGCTTATTGACACTGCTCAAGGTTGTCGAGCGGAAGCATGGGAGGAAGGAAAAAAAGTTTTGTGGCGCGCCATGATTGAGCGTTGTTCTTCGCTGGCTGAGAAGATACCACTGTTCACCGGAGAATGCCACATTGACCTTCAAGCTATCTGAAGCTGTAACACGGATAGGATGGTCACCGCCAACCGACGCCCTTCCGATAACTAGCATACACAACTATTCATGATAACTGTAATACTGAGTGATACAGAAATGCCACGGTCACCCAACCACGAGGAACCACACTGACCGAAAGTTAACGTACTATCAGATCACGGAACGGCAGGTTGGAGGTACATGTTTGCGGCCAACGATCATGTTCCTTATTCACACTGAAAAGACAGCGTCGATGCGAAAACCTATAGTACCTTACGTCGAACTGCTGACTGGGTAGACTATGCGACGAGATTTTCGCAGCCTTGAAGAGTTCATTCTTGAAAGCATGCGAAAAGCCAAGATCCCCGGCTTAAGCATAGCGGTCGTCGAGTCTGGAGAGATTCTCTACGCTAGAGAATTCGGCTTCAGCGACATAGTTTCCGGCGTGAACGCCAGACCGCGAACACTCTACGGGATAGGTTCTGTTACCTAGTCCTTCACAGCACTTGCGATCATGCAGCTCGTCGAGCAGGGTAAGATCAGTCTAGACGATGCGGTCGAGAAGTATGTGCCACTCGAACTGCGACCTTTCGGGGTACCTGTTACCATACACCACTTGCTCGCTCATTCTTCTGGAGTTCCTGATCTTGGGTACGCTGATGCGTTTCTCTCCGGAGTTCTCGGCTATGATAACTCATGGCTTCCAGTATCCAGCGCGGAGGACGTAATGGCGTTTATGAAGGATGCAAACTAGTTTGTTGTCACTAGGCTTGGGGAGCGATTCTTCTACCTGAACGAAGGCTACGTCCTCTTAGGTCACATAATTTCGAAACTGAGTGGGTTAAGGTACGAGGAGTACGTGCGGCTACGAGTACTAGAACCCCTAAAAATGAGTCGGACATTTTTCTCGAAAGTTGATGTAGAAAAGGATAACGACAGGGCGACGCCTTACATCGTAGATAAAGAAGGGAAACACAATCCGAGCTTCTTTCCCTACGGTATATCTTCCGATGGCGGACTCATCAGTAATGTCATCGACCTTTCCAATTACCTGAAGATGTGCTTGAACAAAGGCGAATACAAGGAAGGATGCTAGTAAATCAGAAAGCCTTCGATCTCCTCGTAGAACCACATGTACCAAGGCCCGACGACGCTTTCGGTAAGCGAGCGTATGGCTACGGATGGGGAATAACCCCGAATTTCTTCGGCTCTAAGCTCGTCGCCCACAGCGGATCAGTAGGAATCTATACAGCATCTCTAGGTTATCTACCCGACAGAAAGGTTGGGGTCTCGGCGCTAGCAAACTCAGGAGGCTTGGATTCGGACATCGCGCTCTACGCTTTATCACTACTAACAGGGCACGATCCAAGGACCTTACCCTTCGTGAAGACCGATAGGATACTAAGCAGATTGGAAGGTCAATACGAGGCATACAATGGAACCGTAGGAATCGCTGTTAGAAAGCGCGGAGGAATCCTCTACATTGAATACAAAAACAAGTACGAAGAACAAATTATCCCTCTAACTCCCGAGAAACTCGAAGAAGACCGTGCAACATTCTACGTAATCGCCGCCGGCGTTAAAACCACATTTGAGTTCGAAGTCAGGGACGATAAGATAGAGCTTCTGGACGAACGCAAGAAATTCGTGAAGAAAGGATGAAACGAGAGTGAGCCGCCGCTACTAAATCTGGTCGCTGAAAGGCAGGGGGTAAAGTGCGTGCACCACGTGGCGCCATGTCTGAAAGACGGCCGAAGTTCTCGACCGAAATTCTAATTTAGCAAGCCGCGTGTGGAAATTGTTTTCAGGGTTAGGCAAAGATGAGTTCACTCACCATTCTTACCGCGATCATTCTAGGCGTTGTGGAGGGAATTACGGAGTTCTTGCCTGTTTCCTCGCTAGGGCATACGATTCTAGCTGCGGTCTTCCTTGGGGTGGTGCAGGATTCTTTTGAGAAGAGCTTCATTCTGGTTCTCGAGTTTGGTTCAATCCTCTCCGTGGTCGTCCGCTACTGGCGGCTGTTTCTAAAGGTAGAGATTCTGAAGAGGGTGATTGTGGGAGTTATTCCTACCGGGATTATCGGAGTGCTGGTTTACAGGCCGTTCAAGGACGTTTTGCTGGGGAATGCGCAGGTTGTCCTGTGGGCGCTTCTGGCGGGCGGAATCTTTCTAATTCTGTTCGAGTGGCGCTACAAGGAGCGCGCAACTTATGACGATATAGCCCGAATTCCCTACAAGCACTGCCTACTCATCGGCCTCTTCCAAACGCTCTCTGTGATCCCCGGCCTATCCAGATCTACGGCCACAATCACCGGCGGCCTCGTCCTAGGTTTGAAGAGGCAGACGATCGTGCTATACTCATTTCTGCTCGCCGTTCCGACACTGATCGGCGCATCAGGATACGACCTACTCGTCTCCATTAACCAATTCACTGCACCCCAAGAAACAATACTCCTCGTAGGCGGTGCAACATCATTCTTGGTCGCTCTGCTCGTAATCAAACTGTTCCTTGCCTACATCAGAACGAAGAACTTCGTTCCCTTCGGTGTTTACAGGATAATACTCGTCATCGCGTTCTACATTCTCGTCATTCGAGGAATATGACCCGCATCCGTTCCGAACGCGCATCAAGACGAACCGATCCAAGTGACCCCTAGCCGACGGTTAGGGACACATATAGGAAAGGAGATCGAGTCAATTTCCTATTTCCCACAGGGTTATGAGACAGCGACAGTTGGGCTGAGTTGGGTGGCTCTTTGAGCGCGATGTCAGAGAATAGGTTGACACGATCTGCGAAAATTTGGCTTCTCCTTATTCCGGCAATGGCGGCCTGTCTATGCCTGTCTTTCGGTCTCATACATCACTTCTATCGTTATTCTTGGGCTGGCGAAATCTGGTACTATAGTGCGATACTCTTTGTTGCAGTCATACTTGTAGAATTGCTGCTCATCACTTTCTCAAAATGAACTACGCGTAGTTTGTCGTGTTCAAATGGAGTTCATCGGGGGCGAGCTTTAGATTTGTTACCTGCGATGAAGTAACCCGTTGAGTTAGTCTATCCGAGGTGAGAAGGCGCTGGCATGGTGTAAAAAGGAGGCACGCCTTACGATTTCTCGACCTTTTTCCAATCAGGAGTGTAATAATGAGGCATCCGATCAGAACCTGGGCGATTGCGGTCGTGTATTCTGGGACAGGTGTTGGCGTTGATTGGGCAAGACCGTAGACCAAACGGAGGCTGGATCAGCGAAGATGGTTAAAGTGTAATTGTTCGGGTCATAGAACCATGCCTGTCCCCAGAAGGTTAAGCTGTTTAGCGATTGAGTCTCCGCAAGTACGGTATTATCCGCAAGCACTTGCGAGGGTTTAACGGAGGAGTTAATGATTAGTTGAACCGAACCGTTATGGTCGAATTCAATCTGGGCCACGGTCTCGTTGATGGCCACGTTGCGGATGATTTGGTTACTTGAACTCCATTCATCATGATGAACCCCAATCTTACCCCTTGGGTTCCGTTCATCAAAACGGCTGCGTCACGTTTCCGGCTGCTACTGTGATGTTTGAGTGCGCCCAACCATTAAGCAGGACAGGAGGAACTTCGCGCCTTCCGTGCGCCGTCCGGTTTCCCGGCGGAGCCCAGGTTTGGTTACCCGTATGAGTCCAGGCCCAGCTTTGATTCCCAGTGTGATCCCACGTCAGACTTCCTGTCCATGTGTGAGTCCCATGTCCAGTTCGATTTCCGGTGTGAGTGTAGGCGGCTATCTGGGTGGCGCTGCGATGCAACCCGTTCAGTTCGGCGGAGTGGCGTACAGTACAGGCCAGGTGCACGTCCACATACTACAATTCTATCAAGAACCAGTCGCTGCCTTTCTAGCGTTGGCTCTGGTCGGATTCGCAGCCGGAGGACTCGGGTACATCCTCGCTTTAC
>Ga0187769_10001337_pt1 | contig 14027 bp, 11 predicted proteins | sample 0116_SJ02_MP02_1_FD_133140 | JGI IMG/M metagenome (GOLD analysis project Ga0187769, IMG submission 133140) | Tropical peat soil microbial communities from peatlands in Department of Meta, Colombia - 0116_SJ02_MP02_10_MG | ecosystem: Environmental > Terrestrial > Soil > Wetlands > Peat | place... | reverse complement strand
GAGCCCGACCATCATCACGAGAAGGGCTGGCATCCGACCGGCATTTTCGGTGCGATCGGGGCGGCGGCGGCGGTGGCAGCGCTCCGGAAGCTCGATGCCGCGAGTGCCGTCCACGCGATCGGCCTCGGCGCCTCGCAGGCGGGCGGAATCATGGCCAATTTCGGCACCATGACGAAGCCGTTCCACGCCGGCCGCGCCGCGCATGCGGGCGTCATCGCGGCACGGCTTGCGGGTGCGGGCTTTACCGCCTCCGCGGATGCGCTCGAGCATCCCCAGGGCTTCCTCGCCGCCGTGTCGCCCAAGGGACGCGTCGACCGCGATTCGGCACCGCGCGGCCTCGGTCAAACTTGGCGCATCGCGGAGGAGGGGCTCAGCGTCAAGAAGTATCCCTGCTGCTACTGCACCCACCGCGCCATCGACGCCATGCTCGATCTCGTGGCGGCCCGTCCGCTCGAGCCCGAGAGGATCAAGCGCATCACCGTCTCGCTGAGCAAGACCCACGCGACGATCCTGCGCAACCACCGGCCCACGACCGGGCTTGCCGCGAAGTTCAGCATGGAATTCGCCATGGCGGCGGCGGTGATCGCCCGCCGGGTGGGCTTGGCTGAGCTGACCGACGATTTCGTCAGGCGCCGCGACGTGCAGGAGCTGTTGACGCGCGTCTTCCTCGAGCCCAACGAGAATTACGACACGGAATCACTCGGCGGCTCGGTCTACGACCAGGTCATCGTGCACCTCGCGGACGGCGTCGTGCTGCAGAGCGAGCAGGTGCGCCGCGCGCGCGGCCATGCCGAGCGTCCGCTCACGCGCGAGGAGCTCGAGCAGAAGTTCAGGGGCTGCCTCGAGGCCGCGGGCTGCCAGTCGCGCGCGGACGCGCTCTTCGCCCGCCTCGAGCGCCTGGAGGAGCTCGGCTCCGCGCGCGCGCTCGCCGAGGCGCGCTAGTGTTTTGGCTCCAACATATGGCTTCCAGGCCCCACCTACGTCATTGCGAGCCGACCTGCCTGCGCGAAGCCGAAGCGGCTTCGCTTCGGCAAAGGCAGGAGGCGAAGCAATCCAGGTCTTGGCGGGGAAAGCCGGATTACTTCGTCGGCTTCGCCTCCTCGCAACGACGAACATAAGTGCGGAAGGGAGCTATTCGTTAGGTTCAGTACGCTAGGTTCTGTGCTCTCATCCTTCGGGAGAAGGGGGAGGCCAGCTCATCTTTTCCCCATCCCGCCTTCGTCCTAGGATGGCGTTGATGGACACGCCCAGCGAGACAGAGACGCCCGCCTATCAGCTGCCGCCGGCGATCCGGGAGTTCCGCGAGCTTGCGCGGCGCATCGTTCGCGAGGAGCTGCTGCCGCTCGAGCGCGGCTTCCTCGCGCGCTCGGGCCACGTCTACGGCATGGCGCCGATCAACAACCTGCGCCTCGCCTTTCCGGCCGAGGTCGTCGAGCGGTTGGTCAAGCTCGCGCGCTCGACCGGGCTCTGGCATTTCATGGTGCCCGAGCGGTATGGCGGCTCGGGCCTCGGCATGCTGGCGCAGTGCGCCATCCTCGAGGAGTTCATGTACTCGGCGGTGCCGTTCCCCTTCGCCAACGTCCCCAACATCCTTTACGAGTGCGAGGGCGCGCAGATCGAGCGCTACCTGAAGCCGGTGATCGCAGGCGAGAAGACCACCTGCTTCGCGCAGACCGAGCCCGACGCCGGCTCGGATCCCGGTGGCATGATGAAGACGCGGGCGGTCAAGGACGGCGCCGGCTGGGTCATCAACGGCACCAAGATGTGGATATCGAATGCCGCCGAGTCCGACGTCATCATGGTGCAGGCGGTGACCGACCTCGAGAAGCGCCAGCGCGGCGGCATCACCATGTTCCTCGTCGACCGCCGCAATCCGGGCGTCAAGATCGAGGAGCCGGGGCTCGCCACCTGGCTCGGCCCGCGCCCGGCGCAGTACATCGTCCATTTCGAGGACTGCAGAGTGGGCGAGGCCGACGTGCTCGGCAAGGTGGGGCAGGGCTTCACCCTCGGCCAGCGCTGGCTCACCATCCACGATCGCCTGCTGCGCGGCCCCTATGCGCTCGGCAAGATGCAGCGGGCGCTCGACATGTCCATCGAATGGGCGAAAGCGCGCGTGACCTTCGGCCGGCCGATCGCGGAGCGCCAGGCGATCCAGTGGAAGCTGGTCGACATGCACGTCGACATCACCGCGCTGCGCTCGATGACTTACGAGATGGCGGCACGCGCCGACGCCGGCGAGGACGTGCGCAGCGAGGCGGCGCTGGTCAAGATGTGCGCGGGCGACTGGGGTGCCCGGTGCCTCGACCGCGCCATCCAGATTCACGGCGCCATGGGCGAGTCGACCGAGCTGCCGCTGAGCCTTTTCTACCGCCTGCTGCGCCATGCGCAGATCGGCGGCGGCACGAGCGAGATCCAGCGCATCCTGATCGCGCGCAAGCTGTTGGGGAAGGCGTGAGCGACGATCACCGTATGGGACGCCAAAGCGTTCTCTGCCTCAGCCGAAGATCGCATTCGGCAGCCAAAGCGTCATGATCGGCACGTAGGTGATGAGGCCGAGCACGATGAGGAGCACGATGAGGAAGGGCAGGATGCCGCGGATCACCTCGCCGATCGGCGCGTCGGAGATGGTGGAGAGCACATAGAGGTTGAGACCCACCGGCGGGTGGACCAACCCCACCTCCATGTTGTGCGTGAAGATGATGCCGAAATGCACCGGATTGACGCCGAGCGGTATGAGCACCGGCGCCAGAATCGGCATCACCAGCAAGAGCGTGCCGACCACCTCGAGGAAGCAGCCGATGATCAGCAGCACGATGTTGATGATCAGCAGGAACTCCCAGGTGGCAAGCCCCTGGTGTGCGGCGAACTCCACGAACCGGGCGGGGACGCCGGAGCCCGTCATCCAGTGGCCGAATACCAGCGCGGTGGCGATGATGAGCATGATGACGCCGGCGCTGGCGAGCCCCTCGGCGACCACTTCGAGCGTGCGGGTCCAGGCGAAACCGCGATAGACGACGAGGCTCGCCAAGAGCGCCGTCACGGCTGCGAGCGCCGCCGCCTCGGTGATGGTGACGAGGCCGCCGTAGATGCCGACCATCACCACCGTGGGCACGAGCATCGCCGGCAGCGCCTTCGAGGTCACGCGCAGCCGATCGCGCATCGGCATCGTCGGCTCGGCCGGAAAGTCCTTGCGCCGGGCGTAGTAGAGCACCCAAAGGAAGAACGCACCGGCCTGCAGGAGCCCGGGCAGGATGCCGGCGAGGAAGAGCCTGGGGACCGACTGCTCGGTGACGATGCCGTAGAGAATGAGCGCGAGCGAGGGTGGGATGACGACGCCGATTGTGCCCGAGGCGCCGAGCACGCCCAGCACGAAGGACCGCGGATAGCCCCGCTCCATCATCGCCGGCGCGAGGATCGTGCCCATGGCGAGCGCGGTCGCGACCGACGAGCCGGAAATCGCCGCGAAGAGCGCGCACGAGACCACGGCAACGAGGCCGAGCGAGCCCTTGATGCCGCCGAGCCAGGCGGCCGAGACGTCGACCAGCGCCTGCGCCACGCCGCCGCGGCGCATGAAGGTCGCGGCCATGACGAACAGCGGCAGCGCCATCAGCGTCGTCGAGTTGAGCTGGTCGATCATGTTCTGGGCCAGGCCGATCATCGGCTGGCCCGAGAGGAAGTAGAGGATCGCGGCGCAGGCGCCCAAGACGAGGAAGATGGGCATGCCCGCGGCGAGGAGGCCGATGAACAACAACAGGAAGCCGGCGATCGCCATCGCGCGCGCCCGGGGCTCAGCGAGCGGTCGGCGGCACGAGCTCGGCCGGCACCTCGCGCCGGATGGCGTGCCCGACGGTCATCTTCGCGGGGTCGAAGAGGAAGAGGTAGCGGACGAGTCGGATCGAGTAGCGGATCAGCATCAGCCCTCCGCCCACCGGCAGCGCCAGGTAATAGACCCACATCGGGAATTGCAGATCGGAGGAGCTGCGCTGATCGAAGAGCCACGCCAAGGCGACGATCCGCCAGCCGTACCAGACCATGCCGGCGGTGAACGCCATCGCGACCAGGCAGTTGAACGTCTCGACCCAGCGTAGCCCCTGCGCCGGCAAGAGGCGCAGCACGAGATCGGGACGCACATGGCCGTCGTGCCGCACCAGCTGGCTCGCCACCAGCATCACCGCCCAGACGGCGAGGTAGACGATCACCTCCTCGGCCCAGTTGATCGCACTCGCCGGGTCGATGTAGCGCCCGAACACCTGGACGACGGCGATCACCAATGCCGAGGCGCCCAAGAGACCCACGAGGGTCCGCTCGACGCGGTCCCACGCGGCGAGCGCGCGGGCGAGGCGCTTGGCCGCCGCGCCTTCCCCAGGGCCGGCGCCGTCAGGCGCCGACATCCGCCATGACCAACTTGACCAGTTTCACCGAGATGTGCGCCTCCTCGGCCACCTTGTCCTGCTCCGTGATCATCTTCGCACGCATCGCCTCGAGCTCCGACTGCGGCACGTCGACGAAGGTGACGCCCTGCTTGGTCATTTCGGCGCGGCCGTTCTCCTGCGACTTGGCCGAGCCGACGCGGTACTGGACGATGTTGTCAGCCCACAGCTTGGTCATGATGCCCTGGAGCTCGGGGCCGAGCTTCGTCCAGAAGGCCGGGTTGACGATCGGGATGTACAAGCCCGTCGCCTGGTGGTCCTGGAGCGAGTGGCGCAGCCCGGAATCCACGAGCTTCGAGCTGTTGGCGCTCTCGTTCGTGGTGATGAGGCCGTCGAACGTCCCCTGCGACATGGCGAGCGGCACGTCCGGCCAGGCGGTGGTGTTGGCGATGCCGCCGAAGTAGCGGATGCGCCAGGAGTTGAGGACGCCGCCGGGGCTCCGGAGCTTCATGTCCTTGAGGTCGGCGACGCTGTTGAGCGGCTTCTTGGTCGAGTACCAATTGTCGAAGCCGAGATCGAGCCAGAGGCCGAGCACCTGGGTGCCGAGCTTGTCGGTGATCTCGCTGTTGACGAGCTTGCCGCCGGCCCCGTCGGTCGCCTTGTGGACGACGTCGAGCGGCCGGCCGTAGAATCCCGGCAGCGAGACGAAGTCTGCGTCGGGCACGAAGCCGGTCAGCGTCCAGTTGCCGGGGCAGGCCATCTCGACCTGGCCCTGGACCAGCGCCTTCGTCACCTGGAGGTCGGGGAACAACGCCCCGCTCTCGAACAGCTTGGTCTTCACCCGGCCCCCCGACGCCGATTCGAGCTTGGCGAGATAATCGCGCAACGCCACATTGCGCGGATGCGACGGCGTGGTGTCGAGCGAGCAGCGCAGCTCGACCGGCTCGGCGGCCTGCGGCCGGCGGATGAACGGAGCGGCGAGCGAGACGGCCGCCGCGGCTGCGAAAGCCCGGCGCGTGAGCATGACGGACATCGTGCATCCTCCCTGTGTTGATTCTTGATTTCGCAATCTACGCCCCGGGGTTCGACATCGTCAAGCGAGGCAGCCGGAGCGGGGATGTAGTGGAGTTTGTCTGTCCTTATCGAAAATTGGATTCGACAGTACTGATGATGACGCCTCCCGAGGAGCGGGAGTGCCGCGATCCTGCCGAAAGCCTGGATTGGGCGGCCGTGGCGCCGTCGGGCGGTCGCCAATGGCCACGGCGCGAAACCGTTGCGTCACGATTTCATCAAACGCCGCGTCGCGGTCCCGGATGAGATACGCGCGCGGGTCAATTCAGCCTCGGATGGCACCCGTCCGTGCGAAGCCTCTGATCTCCGCGTCGCTGTAGCCGAGCTCCGTCAGCACTTCCGTGGTTTGTGCGCCGAGCGGCTGGGGCGGAATACGCACCTCCGGAGCCTTGCCGTCGTAGCGGTTGGGATGGGCGACCAACGTGATGGGGGCACCGGTAGCCCCCGGCAGCGTCACGAAAGTGCCGTTGTGACGGACCTGGGGATCGGCCTCGACAGCGACATAGTCGTTGACGGGCGCGTTCCAGACCCCGTGCTCCGTAAGCGTCCGCTCCAGTGCGCTCGTCGTCTGCCCGGCGACGCGCGCGGCCACGCGGGCCGCAATCTCGTCACGCCTGACGAAGATATCGCGCTCGCTCGTGGCTGCGAGTTCGGCCTCGTCGAGCGCTTCGCCCAATGCCTTCAGGCTGCCCATCGATATCGCGATGTGGCCGTCCTTTGTCGGGTAGATGCCGTAGGGCGCCGGATGGTACCAGGTCGCGAGGTGACGCGGCTGGCGCACCGTGCCGGGCCGCACGCCGTTGAAATAGGTGGTGAAGGATTCGGCCTGCAGGTCGATGGCGGCCGAGAGCAGGTTGACGTCGACCCGGCATCCCGTCCCCGAGGCGACGCGGCCCACGAGTGCCGCGAGGATGCCGAGCGCTAAGAGGGCTGCGCCATGGTGGTCGACCGCTGACACGCCGACCGCGCGCGCGCCGTCGACGACCGAGCCGGTGATCGCGGCGAGACCGGAGAGGGCCTGGATCATGAGGTCCTGGCCGGGTCGCTCGACATAGGGTCCGTCCGAACCATAGCCCGAAGCGGAGGCGTAGACGATACGCGGGTTCGAGGTCTTGACCGTGTCGTAGCCGAGCCCGAGCTTCTCGATCACGCCCGGGCGGAAGTTCTCGGCCATGACGTCGGCGCCGTCGACCAGCTTACGCGCGATCTCGCGGCCGGCTGGGGATTTGAGGTCGAGGGCGACGCTTCGCTTGTTCCGGTTGCCGCAGAGGAACAGCATGCTCTGGCCGTCGACGGTCTTGTCGGCGCCGCTCCATTTGCGTTGGAAAGCGCCTTCGATCGGCTCGACCGCGATCACGTCGGCGCCCAAGTCGGCCAGGTACTGGATGCCCATGGGACCCATGAGAAAATGATTGAAGCTGATGACGCGAATACCACTCAGCAACGCCATGGCGCGGCTCCTCCGAATATACAAACACCGAGGAGCGCACGGCGCCCCCCGGCCGCTCGATTTAGCACGACCGGCTCAGCACCGCGGGCTTGTTTTCCGGCGTCGCGGAAGAGGTGCCATGAGTCTTCGGCTGCGATCTCGCTTTCGGGGATGCCAAAGGTCAAGGCGAAGCGCTTTAAGGAGCGATCACCCCGGTGGCGAAGCACATCGCTCTTTCGCGGATGCTGTGTTGTTCCTCTGCCGCTTGGAAATCCACCGTCCTGCTTCCTTATGGGCCGATATAGCCGCCGACCGCGCGCGGTATTGCAAGGGAGATCTGGGGAAAGTACGCAAGGATGAGAATCGTCACGAACATCGCGATGATGAACGGCGTCATCGGCTGGAACAGCCGGCGCATCTCGACTTTCGCGACCGCGGATACGACGAAGCATGCCGTTCCGATCGGCGGCGTGACGAGCGAAATCCCGAAGATCGCGAGCGAGAAGATCGCGAAATGAAGCGGGCTCATCCCGGCCTTTGCCGCGATGGGGATGAACAGCGGCATCAAGACGACCAGTGCGGGTATCCCGTCCATGAGCGCTCCGAGAATCCAGAATAGCACCATCACGATCGTGACGAAGATCAGGTAATGATTAACGTATCCGCCGGCCCAAGCGACGAGCGCCTCCGATGCCTGATTGTACGCGAAGATATAGGCGATCGCCGAGGCGATCCCGACGAGCCCGACGACGACTCCGGTGAGGCGTGCCGTCACGAGGAGCAGTCCGGGGAGGGCCGTCACGGCGATCGAGCGGTAGACCACGACCGTGAGCAGCAGCGTGTAAAATACGGCGACCGCCGCCGCTTCGGTCGCAGTGAAGACGCCAAAGACGATCCCGCCGAGGATGATTCCGGGTGCGAGCAGCGCCGGGAACGCGCCAACGAACGTCTTGAGCACATCGAGCGGAGAGAAGGCAATGCGCTCGTTGCTGGGCTCGGCTTTCGTGCTCGCCCGGACAAAGATGATGACTGCTTTTGCGAGCCCGAGCAGTACCGCAGGAAGGAGCGAAGCCAGAAACAGTTGTTTGATCGAAAGGTTCACGATCGTGCCCAGGACGATCATCGTAATCGACGGCGGTATGAGGATCCCGGTACCTGCAGCCGCTGCGACGATCGAGGCGGCCCAAGCGCTGCGATACCCTGCGTCCACCATCATCGGAATCATGACCGATCCGATCGCCGCCGCGTCGGCGTTGACCGAGCCCGAGAGTCCCGAGAAAAGCATCGTTGCGCCTACGACGGATATGCCGAGCCCGCCGGTAAGCCACCCCACGAGCGCCACCACGAACTTGACGAGCCTGAGAGACATGCCGCCCTTGTCGAGCAACTGTCCAACGAAGATGAACAGCGGGATCGAAAGCAGCGTGAAGACGCTAATCCCGCCGTAGATGGAGCGCCCGACTTCGGAGAGCGAGAGTCCGGAGCCGACAAAAGCTGCCGAGGCGCCGAGGCCCATCGCGACGAGGACCGGCGCGCCGGCGATGACCAGCACGAGAAAGACGGTGAGCATGACGATCGTCACGCTTCGACAACCTCTTCCGGATGATGGGCCGAGACGAGCGACAACGGGGAGCGGATCAATTGCGGCAAATCGCGCAGGGTGTGGTAGAGACCGAGCGCGGCTCCCGTCGGCAGGCACGCATAGACGACCCAGACATGAATCCCGGACGCCGGGCCCGTCTGGATCGTCTCACCCGATGCGAAGAAATAGCCGGCGACTGCAAGTATCGCGAAGAATAGGAACGACATGATCCAGGAGATCCATGCCGTCGCGATACCCGTCGCCTCGCTCAGGTGGGCAAAAAGCCGCACCTCGATATGCGAGCGGTCGCGTTGTGCGATCGCGATCCCGATAAGGGTAAGCCACGCGAACATATACGTGGCCACCTCGCTCGACCATGACAGCGGGTTCGACAGCACGTAGCGGAAGAGAACTTGCAGCAGAACGTCGACGATGATCGCTGCCAAAAGACAGATCGCGAGGACGTTCTCGACATGACGAACGCCCTCGTCGATCCAATCCCAGCTACTGCGTCGCCTCGACGATGTCATAGAGGCCACCGAGATTTTCCTTGTTCTGAGCCCAGATAGGCTTCACTTTGCGCTGGAAAGCCGGGATGTCGGCATCGTTGATGAGCGTGCCCATCGAGGTGGCGCGCGCGTAGTCGGCGTTCTCCGCTTCGAGCCATATCTTTCGCTCGTGTGCGACGACCTCACGCGCGACATCGTAGAAGATCTTCTGGATCCTCGCCGGTTGCGCGTTGAACCACTTCGCGCTCGCGAATAATGGATCGACGCCGAAGAAATGCTGCGTCTTCGTAAAGTACTTCGCTACCTCGATGTGCTTCATCGAGATGTAGTAGGGAACCGAGTTCTCAGCGGCGTCGACCACGCCTTGCTGGAGCGCGTTGTATACCTCGGCGAACTCGATTGGCGTCGACTGGGCGCCCAGGAGATTGAAGGTCGCGATCATGATCTTGTCGGGCTGCACGCGAATCTTCAGCTTCATCGCGGCGAATTCGTCCGGTGTTTTGAAGGGACCCTGCCGATTGTAGACGTCGCGAATCCCGGAATCGTAGAAGCCGAGCGTGACGAAGCCGTACGGCGCCGCGGCCTTTCGGTAAGCATCGCCCAGTTTGCCGTCGAGCGCCGCGAAGAGCTTCTCGCGCGTCGTGTACAGATACGGAAGACTGAAAATGCCGAGCACCTTGTCGTAGGTCGTCGGAAAGCCCTGGCCGCTCTTCGCCAACTCGAGCGTCCCGTTACGGACTTGCTCGTTCATTTGCGTGTGGCCGCCCAACACGCTGTTCGGGAAGATCTTGATCTCGTATTCGCCCTTGGTCTCCTCGCTGATGCGCTTGGCGAAGAAGACGTGGGCGGCGTATTCCGGGTTGTCGGTGGGCGTGATGTCGCCGAGCCGGACCGTAATCGGCGCGGCGGCCTTGAGGTAGTTTGGCGCACAAATCGCTACGACCGCGCCGCCAAGCGCGGCAAGCGACTGTCGACGCGTCAACTTCGCTCGCTTCAGCGCCTTGATTGTTCCCATGAGAAACCCTCCGGTCTTATTTTGAGCCGACGTTCCCCAGACGACATGAGCTTAGCGCTCCTCGGGTCCGCTGGGCAATACGAAGCCCCACGAGCGTGCGACACGGGGTATGTCCGATACTTGTGACACGCGATGTGTCCGGTTTTGAGCGCTCCAATGCAGGGGGCGAGGTTGAGAAGGACAGAGCTGTTGCAAGGACTGAGAGCGATGGAGTTCGAGGCGATATTGGGGCGCTGGACCTCAGCGCCCGACGAGGCCCGGATGCGCGCCGTCGACGAGGCGGTGGCGCTCGAGCACGAGGGCACGCAGCCGCCCGCGCGGGACCTTGCCTTGCGCGTTGCGGGGGAGACTCTCGACGGTCAGATAGAAGCGCGGCTGCTTGTATTTGGCGAGCCCGGCCAACGCCTCGCGCGCGCGCGCGGGCCAATCCGCGGGTGCCGCCTCGGCGACCGCGACGATCACCTCGCCCCAATATTCGGAAGGCAGCGAGATCACGCTGACGGACCCACCTGCGGCGCTTGCGGCGAGTGCCGTCTCGATCTCCTCGGGGTGGACCTTGTAACCGCCCGATTTGATCACGTCGGCGATGCGGCCGACGAGGTGCAGCCGGCCGCGCGCATCCAGGCGTCCGAGGTCGCCCGTGGCGTGGAACTCGCTCTCGCTCTGCGGGTGGAAGCCGCCCTCATCGATGGTGCCGATCAGCATATGGCGCGCCCTGAGATGCACCTCGCCGACCTCGCCCTCGGCGCACGCGCCGCCCTCCTCGCGCCGCACCTCGATCTCGACCCCGCTGCCGGGCCAACCGACGCAGAAGCCGTCGCCCGCCGCCTCGTTCATGTAGTAATCGTCGCAGGCCTGAGGCGAGAGCGTCGCAATCGGGTTCGTCACCTCGGACTTGCCGTAGGTCACCCGCACGACGGGCCCGAAGAGCGCGCGCGCTCGGCGATAGACGGCGGGCGTCAAGGGTGCGGTGCCGCAGAAGACCGTGCGAATGCCCTCGAAGTGGCGACCCTCGAAGGCCGTGGTGAGCTTGGCGAGCACGGTCGGGGGGGCGAAGATGTGGTCGACACCGCCGCTCGCGAGGATGGGCTCGACCGCTGCTGTGTCGACGCCGTCGAGGAGCGTCACCGCGGCGCCGCGGTCGAGAAAGCAGTAGGCGAGGAGGCCTGCGCCGTGCGTGAAGGGCGTCATCAGGAGAATCCGGCTGCCGGGCCTCGGCATGTAGGCGAGGCTTGCGCGCAACAGCAGCTGGCCGAGCCAGCGCCGCGCGTGCGAGGTCACGATCGCCTTGGGCCGGCCGGTGGTGCCGGAGGTGAAATTGATGCGGCCCCACGCTTCGCCCGGTACCGGCGCGAAGCCGGCGAGCGGAGCTCCGCACTCGGGCACGGCATCGACGGTAAAGACCGCGCAGCCGAGCGCGCGGAAGAAATCGCCCTCGGCCGCATTGGTCACCACGCGGCGCGCGCCCGCGAGCTTGATGAAATGGCGCTTCTCCTCGGGGCCCAGGGCGGGGTTGAGGCCGCTCTCGGCGGCGCCCGCGAGCTTGACGGCGTAGCTCGTCCACACCGCGGGAATGCCGTTCCTGAGGCACGTTGCAACGGGCTCGCCGGGCTTGATTCCCGCCGCCCTCAGCGCCATGGCGAGGGCGGCGGCCTTGGCGCCGAGTGCCGCGAAGGTGATCTCGCGCACGCCGTCCGAGACGCAAGGGAGATCGGCAAAGGCATCGCTTGCCGCCTTCAGATCCTGCGCCCAGGGGATGGTCGAGAGCATGCTAAGCAACCGCCGTGGTTCCGCTTTGTCGAGGGGAAGGAATTTACCACGGACGCACCGGGGTCACGGAGAAGATATTTGCTCTTTTCGCCCTTCTCCGTGTCCCCCGCGTCTCCGTGGTGATAATGTCCAGGGAACGTCGCACGCGGGGGATGCATCGATGACGGGAAGCCACGAGACGATCCTCACCGAGATGGCGGGGCCGGGCCTGCTCAAGGTGACGCTCAACCGGCCCCAGGTCGGCAACGCGAAGAATACCCAGATGGGGCGCGAGCTGCTCGAGCTGTGGAGCGGCCTCATCGCGGAGCCGGGCGAGGTGCGGGCGGTCGTGCTGACCGGGGCCGGCGAGCGCATCTTCTGCGCGGGCGGCGACCTCAAGGAGCGCCACGGCATGACCCAGGCCCAGTGGCAGGCGCAGCACGAGATCTTCGAGCGCAGCTATTGGGCGCTTCTCGATTGCCCGGTTCCGGTCATCGCCGCGGTCAACGGGCACGCCTATGGCGGTGGCCTGGAGACGGTGCTCGCCTGCGATTTCGCCTATGCCGCGCGCACGGCGCGCTTCGCACTCACGGAAGTCACCCTCGGCATCATGCCGGGGGCAGGGGGGACGCAGCTCCTGCCGCGCGCGGCCGGCGAGCGCCGCGCCAAGGAGATCATCCTGACCGGGAGGCCCTTCAACGCGGCCGAGGCCTTGGAATGGGGCGTGGTCAATCGGGTGTGCGAGCCCGATCGGCTCATGACGGAAGCGCTCGAGACGGCGGCCGCGATCTGCGCCAACGCGCCGCTCTCGGTGCGCCAGGCCAAGAAATCCATGCACGTCGGCCTGCAGCTCGACCTCAAGAGCGCGTTGCTCTTCGAGATCGAGGCCTACAACCGCCTTGTGCCGACCGAGGACCGCCTCGAGGGCGTCGCCGCCTTCAACGAGAAGCGCAAGCCGAGCTTCAAGGGGCGCTAGTGCGGCGGGACGACGCAATGCGCTCGGGCGTAGACGGCTTTCTCGCAACGGTCCCGAGGTTCGCGCGCTTCGGCCAGATCCTCGATCCGAAGCTCTATGCGGCGCTGCCGGACGACTGGGTCGTCGGGCTCTCGGACGTAGTCGGCTCGACGCGGGCGATCGAGGCCGGCCAATACAAAAAAGTCAACATGGCGGGAGCGGCCGTCATCGCGGCGGTCTCTAACGTGCTCGGCAACGTGCCCTATCCGTTCGTATTCGGCGGAGACGGCGCAAGTTTTGCGTTGCCTTCGCACATGGCGGCGGTCGCGCGCGACGTGCTTGCCTGCACCGCGGCTTTTGTCGCCGAGGTCTATGGACTTGGGCTGCGCGTAGCCGAGGTGCCGGTTGCGGCCATCCGGGCCGCGGGCTTCGACATTCGGGTCGCGCGCTTCGCCGCCTCTCCCGACCTCGACTACGCGATGTTCTCGGGCGGCGGCCTCAGCTGGGCCGAGGCGCGGATGAAGGCCGGCGAATTCGCCATCCCGCCCGGGCCGCCCGGGTGCCGCCCTGACCTGAGCGGGCTCTCCTGCCGCTTCGAGGCGATGCCGGCGCGCCGCGGCGTCATGCTGTCGATCATCGTGCGGCCGAAGCAATCCGCTCCGGCCGCAGCAGGGAGTTCGGCCGCCTACCGGGCGGCGGTCGAGGATATCGTCCGCCTGATCGAGGAGAGCCCGGACATGGCGCGTCCCGTTCCCGAAGGCGGCCCGCCGGTGACTTGGCCGCCGACCGGGCTCGACCTCGAGGTGCGCGCCGGCCGCTCGCGTGGGCTCATGGCCCGGCTCAGATGGCTCATGCTCTTCGCTCACACCGCCTGCTCGTGCCTCATCTTGCGCCTGCGCATTCCGGTCGGAAGCTTCAGGCCCGGCCGCTACCTCGACCAGCTCGTCGCCAATTCGGACTACCGCAAGTACGATGACGGGCTACGCATGACGATCGATTGCCGCGACGAGCTCGCCGATGCGATCGAGGGTCGCCTCGCCGCGGCCGCGGTCGAAGGAACCGTCGTCTACGGCCTGCATCGGCAGCGGGCGGCGCTCATGACCTGTCTCACGCCCTCGGTCTATCGCAGCGACCACATCCACTTCCTCGACGGTGCCGCAGGCGGCTACGCCGCCGCGGCAGCCGCGATGAAAGGGAAGACGGGTTGAGCCGCGACTTCGAGCGTTAGAGCGGAATCCATTTCGGTGGAAGCAGCCCCCTCACCCTACCCTCTCCCCCTTCGAGGGGGAGAGGGTTGCGCAGCCTTAGCGAGCGTAGCGAGCTTAGGCAAAGCTGGGTGAGGGGGCG
>Ga0187769_10001336_pt1 | contig 14029 bp, 14 predicted proteins | sample 0116_SJ02_MP02_1_FD_133140 | JGI IMG/M metagenome (GOLD analysis project Ga0187769, IMG submission 133140) | Tropical peat soil microbial communities from peatlands in Department of Meta, Colombia - 0116_SJ02_MP02_10_MG | ecosystem: Environmental > Terrestrial > Soil > Wetlands > Peat | place... | reverse complement strand
TTCTTTCTCGATTTCCGGCGTGCCGTTGTTCAACGGGTTTGTGAGCAAATGGACCATTTACGTGGCGGCGATTCAGGGGAGCCGGTCGGCGCGGTATCTCGGCGTCTGCGCCGTGGTCGCTATACTCACTAGCGCGCTGACGCTGGCTTCGTTCGTCAAATTCTTCGGAGTGAGCTTCCTTTCGCGCGCGAGCGCGGTGGTCAACGAGCGAGCCGCCCGGAAGGGCCGCCTCGAAGTCAGCTGGAAGATGCAGGCTCCTCAAGTATTCCTCGCGCTGGCTTGCGTCCTGCTTGGTGTGGTGCCGGCGATCGGATTCCGTCTGATCCAGCAAGCGCTGGATGCCAGCAAACAAGGATTCGGAATCGTGATGTCGGCCGCCCAGCCGATGAGCGTTGATCCCATCCGCGGGATTGGAGTTTTCAACGGCGCAGCGCGGTTTGCGCCGCTTGGGTTTGCCGCCGTGCTGGGTGTGACGTTCCTCCTGGCGTACGCGATATCCAAAGTGGGCGCCGCCACGCGGCGCGCGGCGCAACCTTGGCTATGCGGCTACGTGCGCGAAGCGGATTGCCATCGTTACGTGGCTCACAATTTCTACGGCGAGATCAAACGGTATTTCCGGTGGCTCGGTAGAGCGCCTCGCCCGCAGGCGGGGAGATCGCCGGCCTGGAAAGAACGCTGACATGATTGCCCGCGAGAGGCTCGATCAGTTGAAAGCGAAGTTCGGCCCGGCAATTTTGCGGGCGGATTTGCCAGCCGAGAACCGCCTGTTTGTCGTTGTGGAACCGTCGGCCGTGAAGGTCGTCTGCCAGTACGTCTTTCGTGATCTCGACGCGCGCTACGTGATTACCATCGGCGCGGATGACCGGCCGTACTCCGGAAAGTTCCTGGTGGCGCACGACTTCGCATTCGACCGGGATCATGTGCTTTGCAGCATTTTGGTGTACCTGCCCGCGGCCTCGCCGAGAATAGACAGCATTTCCGAAGTCGTGCCCGCGGCGAGCTGGGCAGAGCGCGAAATGCGGGACCTCGTCGGGATCGAGCCGGTGGGGCACCGTTACATGAAACGCCTGGTGTTGCCCGATGGCTGGCCGGAGGGCTTGCACCCGCTCCGCAAAGACGTGAGCTGGAATCACGTTCCTGAAAGTTTCGACGACACGCGTGAGTTCACTTTCGAGGAGCCGCCCGAGGGCTGCACGGTTGTGCCGTTTGGGCCGTTTCATCCGACGCTCGACGAGCCGGCGCATTTCCGCATGTACGTGGAAGGCGAAATGGTGCGCGGATGCGAATACCGCGGGTTCATGGCGCATCGCGGCATCGAAAAGCTCGCGGAGTCCGTGCTCGGCTACAACGACATTCCCATGTTGGCGGAGCGGATCTGCGGGATCTGCGGTTGCGTGCATAGCGTGGCGTACGCGCAGGCCGTCGAAGACGCGGCGCCGCTGAAGCCGCCGCCGCGCGCGGAGTACATCCGCACGATCATGCTCGAACTCGAGCGGTTGCATAGCCACCTTTTGTGGACCGGGCTGGCATGCCACATCCTCGGCTTCGACACGCTATTCATGCAGAGCTTCCGGATCCGGGAGCCGATCATGTGGATCGCGGAAAAGATCACCGGCAACCGGAAAACGTACGCACTCGTCGTGGTCGGCGGCGTGCGCCGGGATATCACTCCCGAATTGAAAAATGAGCTGCGGCAAGTTCTCGACAGGCTCGAAGCCGAATGGCGGCCGGTCGTGGATGCCGTGAGCAAGGACAAGAACATCCAAAAGCGCACGAGCGGAGTGGGCGTTGCGGATTTGACAGCGGTTAAGAATGTGGCGCTGCTCGGACCCGTGGCGCGAGCGGCGGGCGCGGACATCGATTGCCGGCGGGACCATCCTTATGCGGCGTACGGTCGCGTCGAGTTTGACGTGATCACCGAGCGCGGCGGCGACGTGTGGTCGCGCGTGCTCGTCAGGCTGAGGGAAGTCTTCGAGTCGATCCGGATAATCCGCCAGTGCCTGGAGAAGATGGAACCGGGCCCAATCCAACTGCAGATTCAGGATGAACTGCCTGCGGGTCGGATGGGGTTGTCTTCGGTCGAAGCGCCGCGCGGCGAGAGCCATCACTTCGTGATTACCGGCGAGAACAACCGTCCGCGGCGCTGGCGAGTGCGCGCGCCGACCTATCAGAATCTCCAGGCGGTGCCGGCGATGATCAAGGATCAGCAGATCGCGGACATGACGATTTCCCTGGGCAGCATCGACCCGTGCTTTTCCTGCACCGACCGGCTGGAAACGATTGACCTGCGCTCCGGCGCCGTGAAGGTCTGGTCGCAGCAGGAGTTGTTGAAAGTGACGCGGGCAAAGAAGGATTAGGACCGGACATGAAGCTTCATCTGATGTGGGCGATTGCAGGCGTGGCGCTGAATGTGGGACTCGTGCTGCTCGTGGCGCCGTTGTTCCAAGGCATCTTGCGCAAGATCACGGCGCGCATTCAATCGCGCCAGGGACCTCCCATCCGGCAGCCGTATTTTGACCTGTTGAAACTTCTGGGCAAGGAGGACATCGAGTCGGGCCAGACGCCGTCCATGCAGCGTTTTGCGGCGTATCTGGCGCTGGCCGCGGTGCTGACGGCGACATGTCTCGTGCCGATGGGGTTCGGAGCGCCGCTGAACGGCGCGGGCGACGGAATTCTGCTGATCTACTTGTTGACGCTGTGTGGGATTTGCACCCTGTTGGCAGGGCTGGCGGCGGGTTCAACGTATTCGCTGGTCGGTATCAGCCGCGAGATGATGAGCATGATTGTGCTCGAGCCGCTGTTTGCGATCGCCGTCGTCGTCGGAGCGATGCACGCGCAATCCTTCCGATTGAACACCGTGCTGCACGGATCCGTGTATTCCACGGGCGGATTTCCGTGGTCGGGGTTGCTCATGCTGGGCGTGATGCTGCTTTCGTTTCAAGCGTTCGTGCAGCGCGTGCCGTTCGATATCTCGGAAGCGGAGACGGAGTTGATGGAAGGCCCGCTCCTGGAGTACTCCGGGCCGAAGCTGGCGCTGTTCAAGTACGCGTTCATGGCAAAACTAATTGTTTACAGCGCGCTGTTTGTAGCCCTGTTCGTGCCGTGGGGTTCGGGCCTGGCGTTTCCGCTGGGCTGGCTGCTGTTCTGGGTGAAGGTGTCGGTGCTCGTCTTGCTGGTGACGGTGGTGGCGGCGACGCATGCACGCTACCGCATCGATCAGGCCATCCGCTTTTTCGCCGGTTTGCTGGCGGTGGCGTTGGTGGCGCTGGTTCTGGCGAGCTATGGACATTAACGAGGTACGGCCATTTCTGTCTTGAGCAAATTGAAAGAGACGATCATCTGCCTGACGGCGGGGCGAGTGACCCTCCCGTACCCGGCTGCGGCGAAGCCGGTGCCCGAGGGGTTCCGCGGACGGCCCATCTTTGACGCGCGCAAGTGCATTGGGTGCGCGGGCTGCGCGAATAATTGTCCGGCGCGTGAAATTCTCATCTACGACGTTTCGCAGGAGATTCGCGTCCTTGAATACTTGGGCCGGCGCTGCACCTACTGTGGCCGGTGCGCCGACGTGTGCCCCGAAAAAGCCATCACCATGAGCGCGGAGTTCGAGGCCGCCACCAACGCGATTGGCGACAACCGGCAGCGCATCGAAATCTTCATGAGCACCTGCCAGCGTTGTGGCCGCTGCTTCACGGAGCCGTCCGCGCTCGAAAAGTTGAAGATGAAGGGCTATCGCTTCGATGATCCGGAGAACGACCGCTGGGTCTTTCGCTCGCGGGCGTTCTTGGAGAAAGACAAGGTCGTGGACGATATCGAGATTGAGTTGGATTGAGTGGACTATGCTGAAAACGCTTTGCCAGAAAATGTTCGGCCGCTCGCTGTGGGTCTACCACGCGAATAGCGGCGGCTGCAACGGCTGCGACATCGAGGTGCTGAACGTCCTGACGCCGTACTACGACGCGGAGCGCTTCGGCATCAAGCTGGTCGGGTCGCCGCGCCACGCCGACGTGATGCTTTGCCAGGGGCCTGCGATGCGCTCGACGGCGACGGCGCTGAAGCGGGCGTACGAAGCCATGCCCGCGCCAAAGCTTGTTTTCGCCATCGGCTCGTGCGCGTGCGGCGGCGGGGTTTGGTTCGACAGTTATGCGGTGATCGGGCCGGTCGAGAAAATCATTCCGGTGAACTTCTACATTCCCGGCTGCCCGCCGCGGCCGGAAGCGATTATCTGGGGAGTTGCTGTCGCGGTCGGCCTCGTTGACAAGAAGACCGCGCCGGTCGAATTCAAGCAGTTCGAGTTGCCCGTTCCGCGTTACCATCCGAGCGATTTAGAGGGCGAAGGCCCCCTCGTCGTCTACGAAAAAGCAGAAAAAGTATAAGGCTGAGCCGCGCACGAACTTCGTGTTTGCAGACCCCCGCGAAACTCCCGGGCCACCAGAACGCCGCAGAGTAAACTCGCTGTTGGTCAATAGGTCGGAGAATTGTTGGAGCCGAGGGCGGGAATTGAACGGGCGGCCTGCGGATCATCCGAACACTCTTATGTTGTTGATTCTAAAGGACTTTTCTGTGCTCGCGCCTATCGATGTGGCGGGCACTGGGGATGAGGCCCGGACTCTGGTGATTTCGCTGGGGGCCTGCTCTGGAGAGGATTTCATGGTGTCGAGGGTAGGAGAAGCGTACGATCCACAAGCCAGAGGTCCAAATCGGAGATTCCGGGTAAGATGCGCGTGTTGCAGCAAGACTGTGTTGCCGATTTCATAGAGGTTCGACTATCTCAGGAGAGTCCACCATGAATGCGCGATCCCGATTTGCAATTCTCTCTCTGTTACTAGTCTTTGCTGCATGTTTTCCTTTCCTGGCGGCGCCCTCGCATGCCAATAAGCGTGGCGAGCCCGCAGGCGCACAGTCTGCGGCGAATGAAGCGAACCCGCCAACTGTTGTGGAAAGGGGTAAAAAGTACGGCTACATCGATATGACCGGAAAGGTCGTGATTCCACTCCAGTACGACGATGCGTCTGAATTTGAGGGGGGATTGGCTGCCGTAAAAACTGACGACAGATATGGCTACATCGACATGGCCGGTAAAATGGTTATCCCGCAACAGTATGATTTTGCCAGCCCCTTCTTCGATGACCTCGCTGCCGTGACGATTGGAAAGAAGACCGGCTACATCGACAAGACCGGCAGGATGGTCATCGCGCCTCAATATTACCTTGGCTACGATTTCTTCGAAGGGTTCGCCGCTGTTCAGGTTAAGAAAGGCGACAAATTCGGCTACATCGATAAAACAGGCAAAATGGTCATCGCGCCGCAATTCACCGATGCCTCCAACTTTTCCGGAGGACTGGCTCGCGTCTACGTCGGCGGCAAGGTGGATGTCATCAGCTATTCAGGCGGCAAATTTGGATTCATCGACCAAACTGGCAAGATGGTTGTCCCGGGACAATATGACGGTGCGGACGACTTTTCCGAAGGATTTGCTCGGGTACAAGTCGGCGGCACAGTTGACATCATATTCAACGCGGGCGGCGGAAAATCTGGCTTCATCGACAAGACGGGCAAGGTTGTCGTCCCGATTCAGTACGACGCTGCAGGCAGTTTCCACCAAGGACTTGCTGCCGTTAAGACAGGCGACCAATGGGGCTTTATCGACACCACTGGCACGGTGGTTATCCCGCTGCAGTATTACAACGCCTACCAGTTTTCCGAAGGGCTAGCTGCCGTTCAGACCGACGAGAAATGGGGATTTATCGACAAGACGGGCAACATGGTCATTCAGCCGCAGTTTGACGGTGTCCATTTCTACTTCTCCGGTGGGTTAGCTCGGGTGCAGACTGGCGGGGGCTTTGAAGCATCGATGGACCTTAGCGACAAGTATGTAGCTTACATCGACAAGACTGGAAAGGTCGTTTGGAGAGCCGCAGACTAAGTTGTGTGCCTGGGGCCAGCTCTAGCGGCAATTTCGTTGTGTTGGGGACAAGAGAAGCATACGATTCGCGAGATAGAGGCCCAAATTGAGAATCCGGTTCGGATCATGTGCGGCGCTTGCCTTCTGCCTTTTGCTTGTTTTCAATGAGGCGCCTGTGCGCGGCGCACAAGACAAACCCAACGAAGGGGACAGCGAGGACAAAGCTGTCTTTCTCGTCGCCCGCCCCGAGCTAGGGAACCTTATCTTCAAAGAGTCGGTGGTGCTGCTGTTTCCGCCGTCCGTGGGGGCAAGAGAAGGCATTGTCGTCGGCCTCATCGTCAACAGACCTGCTCGGCTTGCGCTGAGCGAAATCTTTCCCGATGACAAGGCGCTGGAGGATCGCTCCGAGACTGTGTACTTCGGCGGGCCTGTGGACCCGCGGACCCCCAGCGTAGTTTTTCGCTCGAGCAAAGCCCCCAAGGATGCGGTGCTGTTGTTTGGCGACGTTTACGCGAGCTTTGATACCGATTTCATCAAAGAGCTCTTGAAAAATCCCCAAGGAACACCAGACTGGCGGCTGTTTGTGGGGCGATCTCAATGGTCGCCGGGACAATTGCAAAACGAGATGGTCCAAGGAGCGTGGTATAGCACACGGGCCGAAACGAACCTGATATTCAGCGCTAGTCCGCAGTACCTCTGGCGCAACTTGCTTAAGCGGGCGGAGCCAGCCCCCATCGCCCGGGACTCAGACTTGCCGTTCGAGCTCTCCGCAAATTTGAGGGAGTTCCCAGCCCTCGATCGAATCGTTGGAGCCGAGGGCCGGAATTGAACCGGCGACCTGCCGATTACGAATCGTCACTGATGCGAACGCTACCGAGTGTGACTGACTACTACCGCGCTCTGTTTTCTTCGCGTTGCGGTTCAATTCCTCGCGGCGCAGACTGATACCCAGTGAATCCGTTTCTGGTCTGGGTGTGCACCAACTCCGACGTCAGAACCATGACTGCGACAACACGCAGATCGTCGCGCCACGCGCCCCGGATTGCGAGCGCGGGCCTAGCCTCGCGGCGTCCACAATCACCTGACTGTGAGGTAAGATTCAGCGCAGCGGCTCCGTTGCCGATCTTGCGGGAGAGAATCCATGAGCCAAACTGAAAAGGTTGTGCTTCTCGTGGCGGGCTGTGCGGTCGTGATCTTCCTCTTCGGCGTGATTCTTTCATTTTTCGAGGATTGGCTTGGCAACAGGGTGCCGGCCGTGCCAGCTTGGTTCAGACGACACCCTGTGCTAACCGGGTTTCTGCTGGTGAGCGCGTTCTACCTAGCTTTTGGCCGCCACGAACTCGAAATCACTCCGACGATAGGTTTTGTCGCCGGGCTTACATTCGTCGGAGCAGGAGCTCTTGAGATGGAAGTCGCGCGCATAAGAGAGAATCTCGAACGCCTCGAAAGCCGCATGGGGATGGGTGACACGGTGCAGATACCGCGCATAATTGACGGGTTGTGGGAGACAATCCACGAACTCCGAAACGCCCATCAACAACTTGAGTCACGCGTAGTCGCGGATAGGCGAGAAACCGTCTCGGAAGTCTTCGGACTGACCGAGAGAGTCGGGGAACTCGAAACCTCGGGCCGACACCTTGAGCATCGCACTGGCACGAACGAAACGCATATTGCTCTTCTCTTGGGCCAGAAAAAGTGATTCCTCGAACTCGCGAGGAAACGCCTGCTCAAAGGAGCGTCACAGGCGCACGATCTAACGGCTTTTGCGTGGTAGATTCATGCAACCGCTAACTTGTATCGGAGGTGACGCGATGGAAAGTCAGGTGTCGGACTTACAGGCTCTCGCCGACCGAGTCGAAAAGTTAGAGAGACAAAATCGCTGGTTCAAGAGGGGCGGCTTGGCGCTGGCGCTGATAGCTTCCTGTCTCTTCGTGATGGCGCAAGTTGCGCCGATACGAACCATAGAGGCCGACGACTTCATCCTAAAGGATTCCAAAGGCATGAAGAGGGCCGAACTCTCCGTGCCAAGCGCAAATCCAGTCTTGCGATTCTTTGACTCAGGCGGGAACGTCAACGCACTAGTGGGTGCAAACGGCTACATAATGTTCGGGTCCGGGACGAGGACTTATCCTGGCCAGGGAAACGAATCGTTCCGAGTGCCGATAACCAAGGTGTCGCTCACAAGCAGCGGGCTTTTCTTCGCGGATCAGAAAGGAAGTGCAGTCATTCAGCTTGGCGGACTGGAAAGCCCCGGGGCACCCGCTCTGGTGCCCCACCTTACGTTCTTCGATTCAAGCGAGCAGCCACGCGTAGACCTGGGAATAAATTCGAGCAGCCCGTATCTCAATCTCACGGACGGGGACGGGTTTTCAGCCCAGTTGGGAAGTTCCGATCTGATTACTCCAAGCACGGGTGAGAAGCATAAGACTTCCGCCGCGTCTTTGGTATTGTTCGGTAAAGACGGCAAAGTGCTTTGGTCTGCGCCGTGAGCCTGAGTATAGTGCACGGTGGAAAGGGGTTGAATCAACAGCATGAGTATCGCGCATCGTTTCACAAAGGGAGAAATTGAGGACTGGGCGAATAGGTATATTTCGCGGGCCAAGAAGCGCGAGTGGGAGGCGGAAGAGAATATCGAGCAGGTTGTCAGTCCCAGCGTGAGGAAGAACCGTTCATGCTCCAGAAGCGAGTTCCTCGCACTTTGCGACTGGAAGACACCCCGCACTCGGCAGCAGTGTGAACGCAACGAAGAAGGTTTTATTCGAGAAGTGACTTCGATTGCGTTCACCACTCCGAATGAGCGGTTGCGAATAGAAGTTCTAACGCTCCTCGAAGGGGTAAACTGGCCTACAGCTTCAGTCTTGCTCCACTTCGGCCACGTTGACCCTTATCCAATTCTGGACTTCAGAGCCTTAGAGTCCTTGAGCATTGTCAAGCCGCCAACATATGAGTTCTCTTTTTGGTGGAAATACGTGCAAAGGTGTCGGCAGATCGCGTCAGACTGCAACATTCCCATGCGTACGTTGGACCGCGCACTTTGGGCTTACTCGAAATTCAAGCGACGGCGTTGATTGTTTTCATCCGCCCTCACCACCGCACGAACAGACAACGTGCTGACCGAGAGGACGGCATATAATGAGTCCACGAGCAGCCACTTGGAAAACCTGTTAGTCTCCGCTCTCATTGGAGTGATTGTTGGTTTGGTCGCCACACAATGCTTTGAGTTCTACTTGCACTATCGTGCGTGGCACGAGGCGAGAAAGCTGGAAGGGAAATGGACCGCTCACAAGCTGAAGGACGGCCGCCACGTTGACCGTGAGAATGTAATGCCCGGTTCGGGAACTACGGAGATAATTGCTAAGAGATGGTACAGGGCGTGCTGCACGGACTCACATATTCTAGAGGTTGTGGGGGAAGACACTTCCGACGGTCGCCGACACAGCGGCCCCCTTGTGCTTGACTCAATTTGCTCGCGGCTCGGCCGCCGCATCCTTCAATATGCTCCCCCTGAGGACGAAATTGTAGAACAGCGAGTTCTGATTAGCCACGATTGGAAAACCATGTATCTTTTTCCTGACGACACGGTCGCGACACTTGGTTCGGGGTACCGCAATCACGCCTTGTGCAAGAAAGAAGAGGGTAAGGATACACGACGACCCTCCAGCGGCGACTGTGCGGATGGCCGCACCCCGGGGCGCTCAGAGCCAGTTACGTCCCAATTCATGTCCCAAAGCAACTATTCAACGCCGCTTTGACCGACCCGATTTATTGACCCAACCTGACTGACGCGGTTTAGTTAGGTGGCAAGCCGAACGAGGAGTAGTTCTTAATTGCAAAGAATTCGAGTGCGAGAGGATATATATGCCTGTCGAAGATGCTCTTCACAATTTAGGCGACCCGGGAAACCAACAAATCGAGTGGGCCATCGGGGACCTTTTACGTCTGCGTGCCAAACGGGCGAATTGGCGGGAGTGCTCGATTCTTCAGCAATTGGAGACGGGCAGAAATATCAACGCCTGGAATGATCTTTTCCGCCAAACTAGACAAGCGCTGGCTCGGGAAAACGATCTTGTGCGCAAGGCGCGGACGATTCTTCGCCCAGACAAAGAATCCTTCGATCAGAGCTTGGAAGATTTTATCGCTGAGATGATGGCAAGCATTTATCTTGCCCATAGTGGACACACAGACATAACGCTGCCCAAAGATGACGACCCCATCACAACCGATCTGATATCCGCCCAGAACGGAACTAATTATGTGACTGAGGCGAAAAACTTGAGGGAACCGAATAACCTTGCTTATGTTGCTTTTGCTCGCTGGCACTACAATCGGGCCGCACACCCCGACATTTTCAATTTTACCGTCGAACTTCTGAACATCGAAAGGCCATTCGAGGATTTGACCTCGGAACAGACGCTGGCCGTAGAGAAGATAATTGATTCACTGCCCGCGCGCGCACGGCCGTCAAAATTCACAGTTACTCTGCCGGAGTCCAGGACTTTGAGTATTGGCCTACGTGATGGGAATTGCGGCATGCTTCAGTACGGCCCCGGTCCATTCCTTGTGAACGAACGGGTCGAGGAGTGTCAGCGCGCGGTAATTATGAAGCTACTAGAACCGACACGGAAAGCGCTGATGCAGCTGTACTCACTGGCCGTTCCACCCAACTATCGGAAGTTGCTCTTTGTGCGTTGGAAACCGCCTGATTCAATTGTGGCGATAGGGGAGGCGGGCAGTGTGCGGGAGGCCGTGAGGGATCGTTGCCAGGAATTTATTCGTAGTTTCTTCCCAAACTTTGCTGTCGTAATTGCACATACAAACGAGCAGCTAGAGAGCGTGCCCCCGCCTTCTTGGTGATTCAAGGCCGTCAAGAATCATCTGGTTTTTGAAAGCGAGATCCCCCCGAAAGTTGGTGCGCAGAATCAGCGACTTGCGGGCATCCACTGAGGAGGGGGTTTTTGAAAGGCCGGTGTGGTATGTTCGGGGCATGGTCGGACAACTCATAGAGAAAGTGCGAGAATTTATCCTTCACGAAGCTGTCGCGGAGGCAGCAAAATGGCCAATTCGACGGTTATTGAGTCGGTTTCGGCAATGGGTTGATCTCTGGCTGTACGTGGCCGCCCTGAAGCCAATCGAAGACGGAATAAGGGCTGCCACCGTGGTGTTTCTAGCCCTGGCGGCCCTGACGACGGTGTGCGTCGGAATTTATGTTTGTCGGCGATGCGTATAGCCCGTGCCCACGCTTAGACCCAACTCGTGGGCTATCTTCGGACAGGACCACCCGAAAGAGCGTAACTGAGCAATTCTGACAGCATCGACAGCCACGCGGGGCCTCCCGCAACTCCATCAACTACCCAAGACTTGCCCACCAGATAGGCCTAGAAGCGCAAACCCGCCAAGACACGCCAAAGCGCGCCGACGGGCCAGTCTCAGCGACAGACCGCACGCGAGGTGAATCTTGACCGGGGAACGGTCGCCAACGTTCTCTCGCAGCCCCGGACCCTTCCCGTAACTTGTTGAATTAGGTGGAGCCGAGGGCCGGAATTGAACCGGCGACCTGCCGATTACGAATCGGCTGCTCTACCAGCTGAGCTACCTCGGCCCGTTCAGCCCGCCCCGCGGCAAGCCAACAACACGGCCTGCGGTGAGCAGGCCTAAACCATTACATCGAATCTAGCATTCCCTCCCAGCACGGTCAAACGCCCCCAGGACTTGATTTCTCATCTTCCCAACAGCGGGAAGTTTCCAGGCCCTAGCGCGTGAAAGGATACATCAGCCAGCCGATGGCGATGGCGATGAGGACAAACGCGAGGAACGCCCAAATGGTGTACTTGAGGCGCTCTCCCAGCTTTCTCTTGGAGAGAAACGCGAACGCCAGCGACGCGACGAATGCGAAAAGGAGCAGGGTCTGGAAATGGTTCAACATTGAATCCTCAGCGATTCCTTTCGCGCGCGGCGCTCACGGCTTGGTTTTGCGTCCGATGTCGAACGCCTCGAGAATGAACAGCATATTCAGCACGCCGGCGGTGGCAATCAGCATCGTGCCGTACACACCCACCGCGTGCGAAACGTCGGGACCGGCGGCCTCGAACGTCTTTGAGAGAAAGTAGAACACTCCGGTTCCCAGGTCCGCAAAAAATCCCAGCCGGTCGAACGGGTCCGCGCTCGAGGAAGGGAAAACGTTGCCGCGCATCGCCATCCCGAGAATTGCGAGCACGCTCACGGAAAGAAAACACACGGCGGCCGATCCCCAGCGCTTCAGGATGGCGTGCCCGAGTCCCGGCACGATCCACCCGGCGGCGGCCGCCGCGACTCCGCGCCCGGTGTTGGCCATCGTCGTTACTTGATTTTTCGCTTCGCTCATTTGATTTTGTGCCGGTGACGTCATGCCAGCAGCGGCAAGATCGCCGTTTGCATCGGCCCTGTGACGCGCGCTTCGCCCTCGTCTACAAAAACGTTCACTTCGCTTCGGATGCCGAACTCGGGCAAATAGATTCCCGGTTCGACGGAAAAGCAAGTATGAGGCAGAACGCGCCTGACGTCACGCGTTTCGAATCCGTCCATGTTCGCTCCGTTGCCGTGTATTTCCTGGCCGATGCTGTGTCCGAGCCGGTGCACGAAGTATTCTCCATAGCCCGCCTTGCGAATCACCTCGCGCGCGGCGGCGTCTACTTGCCATCCTTGAATCGGCCGGCGCGCCTTCACGGCGCTCTGCACGAACGCGACCGCGCGATCGCGCGCCTCCTGCACCACGGCGAACACCTTCGCGTATTTCGGCGGCACCGTCGCGCCAAGATAGCCGACCCACGTGATGTCGTAGTAGACGCTGTGGGGCGCCTGCTGCTTGCCCCACACGTCCAACAGCAACAACTGGCCCTCGCGGATCGGCGCCGAATTCGCGGCGTTGGGTTCGTAATGCGGATCGCCGGAGTGGGCGCCGACGGCGACGATCGGCGGGTCCGCGGTTGTCACGCCGCCTGTCTGGAGTTGCGCCAGCATCCATTGCTGCAACTCGAATTCGGTGATTGTTTTGCCCGCGCGCACGGTCGCCGCGGCGCGCACGAACGCCTCTTGCGTCACGCGATCCACGACGCGGCCCGCGGCCTGGTGAGTCCGGTATTGCTCCGCGGACCAGGTCGCCTCGAACTGCTGCACAAGGTCCGCAGAGCTGACCACGACGCAGCCGACGCTCCGCACCAGCTCGATTGTGCCCGCGTCCACCATCGAGACGTAGGGGATCGCGTTCTTCGGCGAGTACTGCATGGCCACGCGCCGTGTGCCGCCGATCAGGCGCGGGAGGTTCTTGTACAGTTCGTCGAGCTGCGAGTACAGAAGTTTCTTGCCGGGCAGATCATCCAGCGCGCGCGATTCCACCCGGTGAACGAGTTTTCGCGGCGTCCCGCGCGCGGGAATCAGATAGAACCAGCGCCGCGTGCCCAGCCCGCCGCTGAGGCCCAGGATGTTCGCGGCAATCGGGTCGCGGTGATGAAAATCGTAGAAGAGCCAGGCGTCGAGGTTTTGCGCGCGGAGCGCTTTTTGGATGGCGCCGATGTCGGGCATGGTCGCTTGAATTTGCAGTTTCCGTGCGCGAACGAATCTTCCGCAGCCCCTGCGGGGGCAATCAGGCGAGCGCTCGAATCGCATCCGCCTTCGCGCCGGTGATTTCGACACGCTTGGTCCGGTTGCGTTCGCCGGCGGCAATTTTAACAGCCGATAGAGGCAGTTTCAAACGCGAGGCCAGGAGACGTCTCAGCGCCTCATTCGCGCGATTTCCCACCGGCGGCGCCGTCAAACGAATCTTGAGCGCGCCGTCGTGCACGCCCCCGATTTCCTCGCGGCTCGCCCGGGGCTGCACGCGCACGGCGAAGCTGACAACTCCGCCCTGCTCGCGAATCTGCAGTTCCGATTGCGGGGAAGCGGCAGGATTTCTTTGTGCGAAGCGCAAGTCAGGAGCCGGCGGCAGGAGGCTTCGATCCGACTGGACGTTTCTCGAACTTTTCGATAGTGGCGAGGAGCGTCGCGTGCACGCGAGCCAAGTGCTTTCTGCCCGTATACATGTTTAAGAACATGATGGCCCCGGCGGCGAGCACGATGTAGCGCAAACGCAATCCCGGCCAATAGACCATCAAG
>Ga0187769_10001335_pt1 | contig 14042 bp, 13 predicted proteins | sample 0116_SJ02_MP02_1_FD_133140 | JGI IMG/M metagenome (GOLD analysis project Ga0187769, IMG submission 133140) | Tropical peat soil microbial communities from peatlands in Department of Meta, Colombia - 0116_SJ02_MP02_10_MG | ecosystem: Environmental > Terrestrial > Soil > Wetlands > Peat | place... | reverse complement strand
GTCTAGTATCCCGCTTCTTCTCGTTCGCCCTCTAGTAGCGTTGTCAAAGGAATGTTTAGGCTCGTGCCGTCCGGAAGCGATCTACGTATGCTGATCGGAAGCGCCTCTTCCTGAAGTTCGAGTTCAGCTAGTTCGATCGGAGACCTCAGAGACTCTGGCACGTCTAAGAGGACTGGTGCCCCCATCGAGATCTGTAAGGCACGTGCGCCCACTATTCTGGCTCGTTCGAAGCGCGTTAGCTTCTTAGGGCCGATTAGTTGAGCGGATGCTTTTCTAGGACTCGCCTTCTCCTTCTTCTTTGGCACTTTCTTCCGGCCCCTTTGGTGCTCCACTTTCCTTCGACTTGGACGCGGCGATTACATCGTCAATCTTCAGGATCATGCTGGCGGCTTCGCCGGCCGATTTCAGAGCCTGCACCTTAACGGCAAGGGGCTCATAAACTTCGAGTTTCGCTAGATCCGCGACCTTCCCGTTAATTGGGTCGACGCCCGTCCACTTCGACTTCCCCTGATGCTTCGACCGTACCGACATCAAGGAGTCGATTGGATCCATTCCTGCGTTTTCAGCCAAGGACATCGGTATTATCTCCAGCGCGTCGGCGTACGCCTGAACAGCCAGTTGCTCCTTTCCGGACAGTTTCTGAGCATACGCCCTGATCATTCTTGAAACCTCAGCCTCTGGCGCTCCGCCTCCGGCAACGACATAAGGTTCGACGATGACGTCCCGAACAACGCATAACGCATCGTGAATAGCTCGCTCCGCCTCGTCTACTACCCGTTCTGTACCTCCGCGCACAAGAATGCTGACAGACTTAGGGTCCTTGCATCCTTCCACGAAAGTCATCTTGTCATCCGAAACTTTTCGTTCCTCAACTAGGGCGGCGTCTCCCAGGTCTGATGTCTTCAACCCTTCAAGTTGCGTGAGAATCCGTCCGCCGGTGGCCTTGACCAGCTTCTCCATGTCCGATTGCTTTACCCGTCTAACCGCAAGAATGCCTTTCTTCGCCATGAAATGTTGCGCCACATCATCGATTCCCTTTTCGCAAATCGCCACGTTAGCTCCTGCCTGAGCGAGCTTGTCCACCATCTCTTTCAGAATCTTCTCTTCCTCATCGAGAAAACCCTTCATTTGGTCCGGGTTCTGAATGTTCAGTTTCGCGTCGAACTCAGGTTTCTCGATTTCCAGTGGGCAGTTGATGAGGGCGATCTTCGCCTTCTCCACCCGCTTGGGCATGCCTGGATGTACGACCTCCTTGTCCAGGAGCACTCCCTGAATTAGTGATGTGTCCGTCACGGCGCCACCGGGTTTCTTTTCAACCTTCACATCCTCGACGTCCGCCTTGAACTGAGTCCCGACTTTCTCGCTGACCTGGAGCACCGCGTTCACAGCGAGATCGCCAACGAAGTCCTTGTGTTCCGCGAGTAGCTTGCCGGCAACCGCGACTTTCGCAACCTTCTTGAGCATCGCTTTATCGGTTGGGTTTACTTTGATGGCAAGTTTACGTAGATATTCGAGCGCCTTTCCGTGCGCTATCTGGTACCCGTCTACGATTACGGTGGGGTGAACATCCTTATCGATTAGGTTCTGAGCCTTCGATAACAACTCTCCTGCGAGAACTACTGCGCTGGTTGTGCCGTCTCCAACCTCGTCGTCCTGAGTCTTAGCTACCTCAACCATCATCTTGGCGGCCGGGTGTTGAACGTCCATCTCATCGAGTATCGTAGCGCCATCATTGCTGATTGTGACGTCCCCGAAGCCGTCAACAAGCATCTTATCCATGCCCTTGGGTCCGAGAGAGGACCGAACAGATTCGGCGACCACTAAAGCAGCCGTGATGTTGGCGTGCTGAGCCTCGCGACCCTCCGTCCTTGAGGTCCCCTCCTTCAGAATCAATGCAGGTTGATTACCGATCTTCGCCGACAAGTCTCAAAGCCTCCGCTATTGGCAACCGACCCCAGAACAAAAACCAATTTCATATAAATTTTACTAACAGTAACACAGGTGCTCCATTTCGGCGAAATTTCCGGCTTGACGGTCGAGGATTGGGCTAAAGAATGAGCCGATGCAACGTGGTAAGCAAGCAAGGAACCGGAGACGAACATTTCTATCTTCACCCTGTCACGAATCAACAAAAAACGGTTGCTGCCCACTCGCGTTGCAGGTGTGCAGCGAGAGAATTTTCTGATCATCACTCCATTCGCATGACATTCAAGTCTCGCAATACTTTTAATTGAACCAGTTCTAGACTGCGCTGATTCAGAGACGAGTCATTTTGCGGGATATAATTCGGATTAACCAGCCGATGATTGGCAAAGAGGAGATTGACGCAGCGACGGAGGTTTTGAAGAGCGGTATACTAACCGAGAAAAGCGGCATGGGACCTAGGGTACTCGAATTCGAGAAGGAGTTCGCTAAGTATGTTGGTGCCAAGCACGCCGTCGCCGTGAGCTCTGGTACCGCTTCGTTGCATTGCGCGATGCTCGTGGCAGGGGTTAAGGCAGGGGATGAGGTCATCGTTCCCTCCTTTACGTTTCACGCAACGGCCGAGGTTGTTCTCTTGGCGGGAGCCGAACCAGTATTTGCCGACATTGACCCGGACACGTATACGGTCACTGCGGAAACTGTGGAAGCCGCGATGACTCGGAACACGAAGGCGATTATGCCGGTGCATCTCTACGGTCTGCCGGCCGATTTGGATCCACTGAAGAAGTTAGCGAGGGATCGTGGTGTTGCGTTGATTGAGGATGGAGCTCAGGCTCATGGGGCCGAGTACAATGGGTCTCGGATCGGGTCGGTGGGAGATATGACGTGTTTCAGTTTCTACGCTGGCAAGAATATGACGACGGGAGAGGGTGGCATGATTACGACGAACGATGATGATTACTCGGAGAGGCTGCGGATGCTCAGGTCGCATGGGGAGCAGCGGCCATACTGGCCCGTATCAGTCGGAAACAATTATCGGATGACCGAACTGCTCGCCGCCGTGGGCTTCGCCCAACTAAAGAAGCTGCCGTCGTTTCTAGAACGGAGAAGGAAGAATGCTGAGTACATGGGTGAGAAGGTGGGGATGCTCGGAAAGGTCGTCCCTCCAAAAGAGCCTCAAGGGCGCAAACATGCGTGGTACCTTTACACGTTGAGGCTTCATGGAGCCAACGCCGGAAAACGTAACAAGGTAATCGAGAAGATGAGGTCCAAGAACGTTGAAGCCGCGGTCTACTACGAGTCTCCGCTGCACATGCTTCCGCTCTACCGCGAACGTTCAAGCGCTCGTCGGTCGCTGCCGGAAACAGAAAAAGCGTGTAGACAGGTGTTCTCCATCCCGATCCATCCGAAGCTTGGTGAGACCGAGTTGGACTACGTCTTTGACACGTTGAAGCGTGTGCTAACGTGACTTCGCTAGCTTAGCGAGTTTAGCTCGTAGAATCTCATCAAGTGTAGGTTTCGTCGTCTCTCGAATCTCGTATCTGACGCGTACCGCAGCCTTTGGGACATCCATGATCCTGCGGATGTCTATCGGAGTCCCCAACACTAGTGAATCACAATCGACCGCTTGTATGGTTTCCTTCAGATCTCGAACTTGTTTCTCTCCGTAACCCATTGCTGGGAGCACTTTACCTAGATGCGGGAACTTCTCAAATGTGCTCTTGATCGATCCGACCGCATACGGTCTCGGGTCTACTAGTTCCTTAGCTCCAAATCTTCTGGCTGCTATCGCGCCAACGCCCTCTTTCATGCCGCCATGTGTGACCGTGGGCCCATCTTCCACCGCTACGACTCTCTTTCCTCGAATCAAGCTCTCATTCTCCACGTGGATCTCTGAGGCCGCCTCAACAACTGTGGCTTCCGGTCTAACTGATTTGATGTTCTTCCGAACAGTCTCTAAGTCGCCGGGTGTTGCTGAATCTACCTTGTTTATCACGACGACATCTGCCATCCGCAGGTTTGCCTCTCCTGGATAATATTGCAGTTCGTGTCCTGCTCGCAGAGGGTCTGCCACGACTATCTGGAGGTCGGGGTCGTAGAAGGGCAGATCATTGTTTCCACCGTCCCATAATATGACGTCGGCTTCTTTCTCCGCCTCCCTGAGGATCTTTTCGTAATCTACTCCAGCATAGACAACGTTTCCGATGTCGATGTGCGGTTCATACTCTTCTCGCTCCTCAATCGTACACTCATACCGTTTCATATCGTCGTACGAGGCGAATCTCTCGCAAACCTCCTGAGAAAGGTCGCCGTAAGGCATTGGGTGACGGATCACGACAACTCTTCCTAAGAGGTTCTTTAGCGAACGTGACACGGCTCGCGAAACGGTGCTCTTCCCGGCCCCAGTCCTCACAGCGCAAACTGAAATCACGGGTAGTTTTGATTTGACCATAGTCGTCTTCGGGCCCATCAAGCGAAAGTCTGCACCGCAAGCGAGAACCAAGGAGGCTTTGTGCATAACATCCTCGTTGGACAAGTCGCTGTAAGCCAGCACCACTAGGTCAACATTCTTTTCCTTAATGATCTTGGGAAGATCTGCTTCTGGCAGGATCGGGATGCCTCTTGGGTACAACTTACCCGATAGGGTCGTCGGGTATGTGCGACCCTCGATGCCCGGGATCTGAGTCGCTGTGAATGCAACAACATCGTACTCAGATCTGTCTCTGAAGTACACGTTAAAGTTGTGGAAATCCCTGCCAGCTGCGCCCATTATGACAGTCCGAACACGTTCGGCCATGAGTCAAACCTGCGCGGTCGCTAGAACCGTGAGCTAGTTATCTCTTTTGCCGAAAAATTCAGGTAGGGAAAAACTGTGATGGGGTTCTGCGAGGAACTTTTAACAAACCTATCATTCAAGGGAATCAGGAGAGCGAGCGAGTGTCAACCCCCTCAATTGCAGAAAATCAGGCAGCTGCGAAACCTCAGACCGATGTTACACGCTATAGGGTTAGGTTCGTTGCGGAAAGTTACGGAGAGGCCGAGGGTGAATTTGTTAGATTCCACAGCCCGATGACTGTGGATAACCTAGCGAACGCGCTTCCGTTCGAGGGTCGCGCCGCAAAATGGAGGGAGGAAGTTTACTTTGAGACCCCTGTCAAAATGGGCACTGAGAAGGCGAAGAGCAAGGTCGAGGTGGGTGCCTTGGCTTATTGGCCGATGGGGTCGGCGCTGTGTATCTTCTACGGGCCCACCGACCCGTACAGCCCAGTCAACGTAGTCGGAAATATTACTTCGAATCTTGAGATGTTTCGTTCGCTGAAAAGTGGAACGAAGATAAGGGTGGAGAAGATCTAGGCCGCGGCTAGCTTGTAGACTTTGATCCGTGCGTTGCCGCCGACCGGTTTTACTAGCCTTCGGCGCTCGAGTTCTTCCAAGATGTCTCTGGCGACGCTGAGCCTTACGTTGAATTGGGTTGCGATAGCATACGGGGTTAGGGCTCCGAGCTTCGAAAGTTCCCCGTTGAACTTAGGATCGTCGAAGTTAGGAAGCGCAATACCCCCCATTGTCTTCTTCTCAGCTACGGCTTTCGTCTTTGTTTTCTTCGCAGGTTCCGATTTCTTTGCCGCGTCTTGCTGTTCCTGCTGCTTTTCCATCTGAGCTAAGCTCTTCTTTTTGGCCCCACCCAACAGAAAATCACTCCCACGGCCTATATTTTAGGCGAATAAAAGCCTTGGTCTTGAAGTTGACATATTTCAAGAAATGCCATCCTCTCCCAGCTGGTTCATCTCACAATGTTTTCGATAACGCCCCTCTCCCCCATCAGTGCCTTGATTCAGGCCTGAGATGAGGAATGCGTCAGGTGCTTATCGGTTCGGGCTCCATGCGGAATGCATGGGCGGCGGTTCTGGGGTCCGGGGAAGCGTAGATGGCCCGGCCCACAATCAGATATGTTGCGCCAGCCTGCACGGCTCTCCTAGCGTCTCCCCCTTGGGCGCCGACGCCGGGACTGAAGATGGGCATCCCGCTGCCAATTAGCTGGCGTACCCGAGAGATAATCTGAGGCCTCGTCGCCCCAACTATGACGCCTTGAGCTTTCCATTCCACAGCCAAGTTGGCTAGGGTCTCAAACATTGGCTTCTCGCCTCCGTTCCGCTTAGTTACGAGGGAGTAGAATGCGTCAGCACCTGGGTTGCTCATGTAAGTCAGCAGTAACACGCCTCGCCCACGGGAGTTCGCTGCTTCGAAAACCTTGTCCAACCCATTCTCCCACCCCACGATGGGGCTAGCAATTATCGCATCGAAGCCTGAATCGAAATATGTGCGCGCCATGAATTCGTTTGTGTGGCCGACATCGTTCAACTTTGCATCCATGATGGTTGGCAGGGAGAGGTCATGTGCGAGTTTGATGATGTTGTCAGCGACGGTACGCACTCCGAGGGCCAGAATGAGTTGACGGTTGATCTTGATCGCGCATATCGAATCCTTGACGCTCTGAATCAGAACCCTGCTTTTCTCTAGGAGCCGTGAGGAGTCTGAGTCCTCCAAATCTAGCGCAAGTACGGTTCGAGTTTGATTCTTAGAAGCGGCGGCTAGAATCTTCTCCTCGAACGACACTCAGAAGCCTCGCTGAACCAATGTGCTGCGGGTAATAAACTGCCCGCACAAAACGAAGCCCGTGCAAACTTACTTTGGGAAAATCGGCATATCTGCCACGTTGACGATCTTAGCGTAGAAGTACTTCGCGTCGTTCGTGTTATTCACGTATTCGACTTTCTCGCCGATTGGCTTTACGGCTATGTACTTCACGAAGCCTTCTAGAGGTGGTTCTTTGACGGAGACGTAGAAGAATACCGGTAATGCGTCGGCTTCGTAGTAGTGTTCGAATGGTATGCACGTTCCTATTATGTGGTCATTGCCACGCTTGAAATGCCAGAGGGGGAAGAGCGTGCCTTCCCTCAACGAGAGGGGAAGCAGGATCCTAGCGATTGACTTTATGTCCTCAACTTCGGCGAGCATAGGCTCCGGCAGCGGAGGGTACTTGCCGTTTAGGGCTTGAGTGAATGCTTCAGGTATGTTCTTCAACTCGACAAAGGATGCGTACCGATACCGCGTGTCGCCGGCATCGTCAGTGAACATCCATTCCTCTCCTTTTGCAGAGTCGCTTCGATAAGCAAGGAATGCCTTAGGGCGAGCATCGGAAACCGTATACGCCAAGATTGGAAGGTCGCCTTCCCAGTACATGTATGCAGTGAACAGGCCGACGACGTGCATTCCGTCATGCTTGAAGTACCATAAGATTTGGGAACCTTCGGTCAGTCCTAGTGCCAGCCTAGCAAAAGAGAGCATGTCGTTCACGTGCACAGGCACTGGCGGTTTGACTGACTCCACATCTAACACCGATTCGCGTACTCTCGAAGCCTAGGAATATTTAAGGTTCCGACCAGCGCCCCAACAGACACGAACAGGTGGGCAACGTACCTGTAAACTCTGAAAATGGGGAAGGGACGGTAAACCTATCGAAACAGGTCTTCCTCTTCGGGCCGGATTAATTCTCTCGCCGAACCTGGGGCGGGAAGATACTTGAGTCCTCTAATGATAGCAACCGGGACGCCATCGCTCTTCCTCATCACGAGTTCGGCCGCTGAGGCCAACTCATCTGCCACAGCCATCTGAGTCACGTTCAGGACATAGCCGAACATGTCCTTCTGTCCTCGGTAGTCTACTATTGGCTGCAGCCCGTCCACGCCAATTGCGACGTTAACCTGACCGATCCGCCATGCGCGGCCGAAGGTGTCCGATATAATCACGCCTACATCGACTCCTGTTAGTTCATGGATTCTCTCCCTTATGGAGCGTGCTGAGGAATCCGCGTCGACTGGGAGGATAGTTATCGAATCTGCGTCCTCCACATTTGACCTATCGACACCCGCATTCGCGCAGACGAATCCATGTTTTGTCTCAACGATTAGATGTCCCTCTTTCCGGCGGATGACCTTGTTACTCTGTTGTAGGATCGTCTCGACATGGCGCGGGTCCTTTCCGCTCGTCTTCGCTATCTCCTCCGCCATTGGTGATGGCTTAACGGAGTTGAGATGAATAGTCCCACCCTCAGCCTTCGAGACGATCTTCTGAGCGATGACGATGACATCACGGCTTTGGATTGTGAATTGCTCCTCTTTTGCAGCTTTGACAATCAAGTCGGCAACATTATCGCCCTCCTTGAAGAGGGGCAACTTCTGTAGGCCAAATATCTGAATCAATTTTGTCTACCCCGAGAAGAACGTTTCAAGCTTCTTCACTCCCGCTAAGTCTTCCCATTCAATGCCCAACGCGTCCAGCACTTGCTCAAACGTGCCGCGAATGTACTCGATGTATTTCTCGCTATCCACCTCCTCAAGCCTCGCAAGCTGAACCGGTTTGACGCCGGGTTCGCCTCTAACCTTGACGAAAGAGACTATGTCGCCAGGCTTCATCTCAGTGCCCGCTTGCTGCAACTGCCGAGCCGCTTTCACGTGTTGTGGAGTGGTTTTCGTGTAGTTCTCAGGAGTTCGACTCATCATCATGGAGAACGCCAATTCATCCAGAGTGTACTCTCTGTTTCGAAGCTTTGTGTAGCATCCCTTGACGACATCAGTCAGCCTCGCCCTTGCCGCCTCAATTTCTTCCGGAGACTTAACCTGGCTCAGAATCGAAACCATTTGAAGGAAAGCGTCATGCAAGAAGCCCGGAATGTGCCTCTTCTTCCCAGTTAATCCTTTGATATCCACTTTTCCGTCAAGCATTACGCCAAAGTAATTCTTCTTCCTCGAGCTCAAGGCCAAGTAACGGTAGTTCTTGTCAACTTCCAATTCCATCTTGAGATGGCTTCCTGACCACTCGACAAGCTGGTTAAGGGCGACAGCGTTGCGGGCTGCAAGAAATATGGAGTCCGTATCACCATAGAACACTTCCAGGTTGAGGTCGTGCGCTTTCTGAAGGGCTTGTGTTATTACATGCCGCCCTATGGCCGCGGTAGCTTCAGCCACAGGAGGGCAATATAACGCAAAGTTGTCTGCGCCGAAGACTCCGTACGACGCATTTAGTAGAACCTTGGTCGCGTCTGAGACTGCCTTGTACCAGTGTCGGGTCATTTCAGGGAGGCTTTGGTCTTTGGCTCTAACCTTGTAGCGGCTGACTCTGAGATCCCTAAGAGAACCGATCAGTAAGCTTTCCAACCCGCGTTTTCGCTTGCAGACCCAGTGGGGGGTTCCTGGAACTAGGTTGCTTCTACAAACCTCGTCTTTGTGTATGCAGCGTACCGTCTCGTACCCCAAGTTCCAGACCTTGATGATGGAGGGGTACAGGGACGCGAAGTCTAGAACTGCGACCCCAAAGTGGACGCCGGGTTTGGGTTCGACCACGATGGCTCCTTTGTACTTCTTGCCCTTGATCACGGCCTCCGTCGCTGTTCGGCCTTTCACTTCGAGAATCTCATCTCTCCTTGGAATCAGGTAGGCACGTTTTCGGTGGTGGCAGAACATGATACTCCTTATCCAGCCAGACACTCCCTGCCTCGACACGTCGTCCAATGTCATGTAGCTTATCCGAGACAACGCCGTCATCAATTTCATTACCAGCTCGTCGTCGAACGAAGTCAACCTGAGCACGATCTCAGAATCCCGGTAACAGTATGCTCCCAGGTCCGCGTACGACGCTTGGACTCCCATGTACGAATCTATTTCCACCTTGCTTGTGTTGATGAGGGCTTCGCCGACCGCGTCTAGTGTGTTCTCCCGGTATTTCTGCCCGAAAGCGTAGATCTGAATCGACCGATTGAAGAAGAACTTGTAAAGGTCTAAGTGAACGCCATACTTTAGAAAGGCGACGTCGCGGCCAAGTTCAATTGGAATCTCTTCATTCCTGAACCCCAGTCTCTGCGCTCTATGGTAGAGGTACTTCAGGTCGAAGTCGTCACCGTTGAACGTCACAATTATCGGGTAATCCAATAGAGCTTCGAACAGAGCCGCTAACAGATCTTCTTCGCTTTCGAAGAACTCTAATCTTGGAGTTGGTGGAGGAGGTGAGCCTGTGTCGGACACTCCTTGCCTCCGTAGCAACAGGACCCTGTTCACACCATCCGAGGCTGCGAGGCTAGCGCATATGACCTGCTGCTCAGCAAGTTCCGGGTCAGGTACCCTAGTCTCGACGACCTGCGTGACTTCTATGTCAACGGCCGCTCTGCGATATTGGGGAACCGGGCATTCAAGCAGCCTCAGCCATTCCCGCGCCAGATCCTTGTACTCGGGTGAATCGTCACGAAACAGATCATCGATATCTTTCTTCGCCTGTTCCGGCAACTGATATTCGACCGGAAATAGCCGTTTGTTCCTTACTTCGTACATCATGCCCGGTTCGATGCCGCGATCATAGATGTAGTTCTCAACGTACTTGATGTCTGCTTCCCATGCCGTAATCGCGTCGCGAATAGAGCCGGTCGGTTTGCCACCAATCGTAAGTGGATCTTTGGCAACGATCTTCGTAACATTCAAGGTTTCTCCTAGTAACGCGTCAAATCGTCTGCATTCCTCGAAGTGGTCAAAGCCAAAATTGTGCGCTACGTCGGGCAGCTTCTGGAGGTCAGCAATGGATTGCTTGCTGAAGCAGTAGGGTTTGTGCCCGGAATCGTCGTACCAAAAGTAGATCTTATGCGAATTGGGCTCGTATAAACGGAGAAAACATTTCTTTCCGTCTCCATCATAACCTATGGAGACAAGGTATGACGGTGGAATGGTTGAAGGGGTTGAAGAGCTGAAGATGCGGCGCTCTGGTTTGGGAGCAGGTCCGGGTGCTTGCTTGATTTCGGTCGCCTGCTCCGCGAAGAAGCTTTCAAGCGTCCTAGCCGTTCGCCCAGCCTCCAAACAAGACCGATAGCGCCAGCTCCCTACTAATTAAATGCGCAGTGCAACTGCAATGTGAGGAATTCGGTTCACTTTGCTGAGAGACGCGCTTGCTGTCGCCGTCGAAGCTCTAAGCTGGATGGCATACGAGGGGATTGGAGAAAGAGCAGCACTTCTCAGGGCGTCTCAGCAGCTGAACATAACTAGCCCAAGTGACCTTCGAGAAGCTCACAAATGGGTTATGGAAACAAGCAGATTCCAAAACCGACTCGACTGGTTCGTCATGCAAGTGGTTCCCGAGGAGCTAATAAAAAATGCGAGTCATGGAATAAGAAGTCTACTTAGAATACTCGCTTACCTTAGGTTCATAGACTCTAAGCCTGCCTCGGTTTTGCAAAGAATTGTTGGGGTATCTAGGCAAACAATTGGTTGGCGCGAGCTACGCCCTTACGAAGAATCCATCGCTCGGCTGGTATCGAGCAATCCGAACTCCTATGTCGGTCACACGCCAGAATTTGAGAGAGTCAGCCTTGAAACTTGTCACCCCATCTGGTACGTCAAGCGGCTAATAGTAACATTTGGAAGGCCTCTCGCACTCACAATTCTGAAACGGGACCTCAGCACAGTCGCAACATTTGCACGAGTAAACGAGCTGAAGCGCGAGAACCAAACCTCATTCGACGAACAACTTCACTCATCACAGGTGAAAGTCGTCGAGAACGTGTACGCTCTCGATAAGGGCGGCAGAGCGGATGCCCGGGCCAAGCTCGCCTCCTCGGGCGAAATCGTGATTCAGGATTTGGGCAGCATCGTGGCAGGGCTGGTCGCTGCCCCAGGACCGGGCCAAGTCGTCTTGGACGTGTGTGCGTCCCCTGGTAACAAGACGAGTCACTTGGCCGCTCAGATGGGCAACGACGGAGAGATCTATTCTCTTGAGATATCGGCTAGCCGATCCCTGCAATGGAAGCGGGAAATGATCCGGACGGGTTGCAGGATTGCGACTCTCATCATGGCGGATGCGACGAAGTTGCCCATCCGGATTCAAGCTGACGTTGTGCTAGTAGATCCTCCATGTTCGAATTCAGGCGTCTTTGCGCGAGATCCCACGAGCAAGTGGAGGCTGACTCCAACTCGCCTGAAGGAGCTTGTTCGGGCGCAGGGTGAGATACTGCAGGAAGCCTCTGAACAGTTGAATGAAGGAGGGACACTGGTTTACTGTACGTGCAGCATTCTGCCTGAAGAGAACGAATTGGTCGTTGAGACTTTCCTCAAGAAAAATCCCGAGTATACATTGACCCAACAAAGACCATTTCTGGGCTGCCCCGGTTTACGTGGGTTAAGTGACTGCCAGAGGTTCTTTCCACACTTGCACAATTGTAATGGGTACTTCATAGCGAAGATGCGGAAGCAGTAGCGCTCATCGACTTTTCTGCTTGACAGATAACCTCGAAGATGATACGCGCTGCTGCGACGGATGTAACCCCCGAGTCGTAGTTCGGACAGACTTCAACCAGGTCGAAGCCTATCATTCGCTCCCTCGCTACGGCCGTGGCGAGCAGTATCAATTCATCTGGTGTAAGCCCGTTGAACTCTGGGTTGGCTACCCCTGGAGCGAAGCCTGGGTCCAGCGCGTCAGAGTCGATTGTGAGGTATGTGTGTTCGAACTTCTTTGCGAATGCCGAAATGCGCTCGGCCACCTTACCGAGACCTAGCGCTCTTATTTCCCATGGGGCGAACTTCTGGATTTTGTTTTCCTCAATGAACTCGACCTCTTCTTTGCAAAGCGCTCGTACTCCAAGGACGAGTACGTTGTCGGTTCCGACTTTCTCGGTTATTCTGCGAAGGACCGTTGCGTGGGAGATTGGACCGCCGCCATACTCGTTCCTGAGGTCTCCGTGAGCGTCAAAGCTCACTACGCCCACAGAACTGGGTAGGCTTCGCGCTACGCCTAAGCTTATGGTGTGTTCGCCGCCGATTACTACCGGCACCTTGTTTGCGGCAAAAATCTCCTTCGTAACTTTTCCCAGCCTAGACAAGGTTTCGGCCGCATCATCGACTATGTGCAGATCTCCTGCATCGTGAATCGGAACGTGCTCAATGTCCACTCCTGTTCGAAGGCTGTACGTTTCGATGTTGAGCGAGGCCTCACGAATCGCCCTTGGCGCGAACCTAGATCCCGAGCGGTAAGTGCTTGTGTGATCGTATGGGACGCCAACCACAACGTACCGCGAATCAGCCAGCGGTTTTGAGAATCCAGAGAAGTAATCTGTTTGGGATACATGAAAGCTAAGATTCTCCAAACAATACGCCTCCGTCTTCAGATGGCAAAGCTTTATGGGACCTCTCTCTTTGCCGTAATAAGGCCTCCCAAACGTGGAGAGGGAAAAGATTGAGTGAGTCATTTACAGAACGAACAGTGGGAATCTGGATACCGAGTGTATTCTACGCTCTCGGCGGGATTTACATACTTGCGTTTTGGGCAATGTTTAGCCTCTCAGCATACCATCTTCTGGCTCTGGGAGTTGCTTCCATAATCGTTGCCGCACTGTTATTCCGCGTATCAAAATGGGCATATTGGATTGGATTATTCCTATTCCCACTACTACTCGTCGAATTCCTCTACGCGCTGGTGTTCTCGGTTAATATTGTAGGCTGGGACCCAAACGTCCCGGTAGCGGCATTCAACGCATCAATCGTGGTCTACCTAGTGCTCCTCTGCTTCTCGTTTCTCCTTTTGATCGACAGGAGAAACGCGTTGAAGAGCGACAAAGTCATGGACAAGCTTAGTGGGTCAATGCTCCATCCGGCGAAAGAGCCCGAGACTGAAAAAGCGAAAGTCAGCTAAACTTCGTTTACGTTTCGCACCAACCCGAGTTTAGGCGTGCGATAGAAGGACGCTGTCTTCGAAAAGAGCCCCTCAACCACAGCTCTCGTGTTGCTGAGCAATAACCCATAAACGATCGCTCCCAAGTATCCGAGATGAAGGAGCCGCCTCACCTTAGCAAAACCGACCTGCGAAAACTCCGAAAGAGTAACCCCTGAGGCGATTAGAGGTGCGCTGTATATCACGAGCGAGAGGAGAAAAGTGAAGAGTGCGACCTCGTATCTCCAGAATCCCAGCAGCCAGAATGACGGTGGAAAGAGGGAATAATAGAGTAGCCCGACGACCACAGCGATGATCGTTAAGGGGCAGATGAAGTAAGTCCCCAAGTGCAGAAGAGCTTCCAGCTTCTGAAAGAAGTT
>Ga0187769_10001334_pt1 | contig 14044 bp, 6 predicted proteins | sample 0116_SJ02_MP02_1_FD_133140 | JGI IMG/M metagenome (GOLD analysis project Ga0187769, IMG submission 133140) | Tropical peat soil microbial communities from peatlands in Department of Meta, Colombia - 0116_SJ02_MP02_10_MG | ecosystem: Environmental > Terrestrial > Soil > Wetlands > Peat | place... | reverse complement strand
CAACAGCGGCAGGCAGGATGTCATCATCGTGCGCGCCAGCGGCCCGCTGCTTTTTCTGAATGAAGGCGGCGGACAATTCCGCGCGAAGCCGGACGCATTTCACTTTGCGACTCCTCCGCAAGGAACTTTCACCGGCGCCGCGCTCGCGGACTACGATCGCGACGGCTGGCTCGACGTCTATTTTTGCCTTTATGCCTTCTATCAGGGCACGGGCCAGTACAAGTATCCTTCGCCTTACCACGATGCCGAGAACGGACCGCCGAACTTTCTGATGCACAATCAGCGCGACGGAACATTTCGCGACGTGACCGCCGAGTCTGGCCTCAACCAGAACAATACCCGCTACAGCTTCTGCTGCGGCTGGGGAAAAGCACGATCGACCGATTCCAACCGTGAGCTCTGGCCCGATCTTTACGTGGTGAACGACTTTGGCCGCAAGAATCTTTACCGCAACAACGGCGATGGAACTTTCACCGACATCGCGCCACAAGCCGGCGCGGAAGATATTGGCGCGGGCATGAGTGTCTCGTGGCTCGACTACGACAACGACGCTGCCCAAGACATTTATGTCGCCAACATGTGGACGGCTGCAGGCGAACGCGTCTCGACCCAGGCCATCTTCAAGAAGGATTCACCGCATGAAGTCCGTGCCCTCTATCAGAAGCACGCGATGGGGAATTCGCTCCTGCACAATAAGGGCGCGGTTTTCGAAGACGCTACGAATTTCGCAGGCGTCGGGATGGGCCGCTGGGCGTGGTCGAGCGACGCACTCGATTTCGACCATGACGGCTTTCCTGATCTCTACATCACCAACGGGATGGTTTCAGGTCCTTTGCCGCAGGAACCCTCTGGCGAGGATCTTCGGCACGAGAGGCCGTTCAGCAACGACCTGAACAGCTTTTTCTGGCGCCAGGTGGTGGCGAAATCGCCCGATGAGGCGCGAGCGTCAAAAGAGTACGAGCAGGGATGGAATGCCATCAACGAACTCATCCGCGCCGACGGGACGTGGAGCGGTTACGAGCGCAACGTCTTCTATGCCAACAACCGCGACGGGACATTTTCCGATGTTTCCGCCGTTGTGGGGCTTGATTTCGTCGAAGACGGCCGCTCGTTTGCGCTCGCCGATTTCGATCACGACGGGCGCCTTGAAATTTTCCTGAAAAATCGGAACGCGCCGCAGCTGCGGCTGCTGAAGAACGCCGCGGGCAGTCTGCCTCCGTCGATTGCATTCCGTCTGCAAGGAACAAAAAGCAACCGCGATGCAATCGGAGCAGCCATCACGATAGAAACTAACGGCGGGCGCCAGACGCGGATGCTGCAAGCGGGATCAGGATTTCTTGCCCAGCACAGCAAGGATGTTTTCTTCGGTCTGGGCGGCACGAAGAATTCCGTGCACGCCCAGATTCGCTGGCCCAGCGGCCTGGTGCAGGAACTCCGCGACCTTCCCATCAACCACAGGATCTGGGTGACGGAGGGTTCCGAACCTTCGCGCATGGAGGCATTCAAGAACAGTGAGCCGTTCCAGAAGACCTCTTCCAACAACGCGAGTGGAGTTTCTTCTGCTGAGAATCGCCCGGAACCCGAGTCGCTTCCAACCCGGGTGGCAACCTGGCTGCTGGCGCCATTTCCAGCCCCAGATTTTTCGCTTCCAGATTTATCCGGACAAACTCACACACTTACCGCGCTTCGCGGCCGGCCGGTGCTTCTAAATTTCTGGACGCCGCAGTCGGGAGGTTGTGTGCAGGATCTGAAGACATTCCAGCGGCACTCGGCCCGCTGGGCAAGCCGCGGCCTTCAGTTGACCGTTGTGATCGTGGACGACGCCTCGGCCCCTACCGGAAGCACTTCCGACAGTGAGATCCGTTTTCATGACGCCTTGACTCTTCGCGGCACCGGCGACGTTGCCGCGATCTACAACATCGTTTATCGCCAGCTCTTCGATCGGCATCGCGATCTCAGTCTCCCGACATCGTTCCTGATCGATGCAGGTGGAGACATCGTCAAGGTGTATCAGGGACCGGTCAACCCTGAGCACATCGAACAAGACTTCCAGCACATTCCGCAGACCGACGCTGAGCGCCTGGCAGGGGCGCTGCCTTTTCCGAGCGCGTCGCACACGCTCGAATTCGGCCGCAACTATCTTTCTTACGGGGCCCTGTTTTTCCAGCGCGGATATCTCGACCAGGCCGAGGCCGCCTTTCATCAAGCCTTGCGCGATGATCCGACCAGCGCTGAAGCGTCGTATGGCATCGGCAGCGTCTACGTGCACCAGAACAAGAACGCTGCGGCGCGAGAGGTTCTTGAGCGCACGGTCAAACTGCAGGCCCACTACCCGGAGACGTTGCCCGACGCCTGGAACAACCTTGGCGTTGTCGCCACGCGTGAGAATCGGATAGCCGACGCCGCGCAGTGTTTTCAGGAAGCTCTGCAGCTGAATCCGCATCACCTGCTGGCTCTCGACAATCTGGGCAACGCGTTTCGTCTTGAGAAGCGTTGGGACGATGCGCGCACGGTGCTCGAACGCGCGCTACAGAGTGCTCCGGAAGATCCCGAGGCAAACTACAGCCTGGGAATGGTCTTCGCGCAGACGGGCAATACCGGACAGGCTTATGAATACTTGCAGCGCGCGCTCAAAGCGCGTCCCGCGTATCCGGAGGCGCTGAACAATCTAGGTGTGCTGTACATGGTGACTGAACGCCAGGATCAGGCGGCGGCCAGCTTTCAGGAGTGTATTCGTGTCGCGCCTGGTTTCGATCAGGCTTACCTGAATCTGGCGCGCGTGTATGTTCTTCAAGGCGAGCGCGAGAAAGCCCGCGGCGTTCTGCTCGATCTGCTCAAGCAGCATCCTGATCACGAGCAAGCCGAACAGATGCTAGAGCAACTCCAGCGCTGACAAAGCGGAACAGGCAGGCAGGTTCGTGAGTACACTTTACGGGTTTGGTGTCGGCGCAGTCAGCAGATCCACGAACGCCTGATAGAAACGCTCGATATCCAGATCCACCTGCACCTCGACCGGCGGGCCGATGATGCCGGGCTTGTCGCCCGCAGTCCAGGCTAATGTGTTTCCGTTGGTGGCGCCGCGCTCGAGATCGACATCAAGATAACGCGTTTCTTTCGCTGTAATAATGCTGGGATCGAGCCATGCCGCAGCGGCCAACTCATCCCACAAGTAATTGTACTGGCCGAAGAGCCGGCCGTAGGTTCCAATGTAACGTGCCGCTGGTGTGTGGCCGGCCTTGACGCGATCGAGCAAATCCTGCGTCAGTCGCGTCTTTACCGAGACGTCCACCGTGGTGCAGACAATCCTTTTCCACGGAGCGCGTAGTACGATGTGTGCCGCCTCGGGATCGAACCACAAATTAAATTCGCGGTGAGGGCTGCTAGTGAATTCGGGGTTATCGGTCTTGGGCTGGATGCTGCCGCCCATGAACACGAGCTCTTTCGCGAGGCCCGCAAACTCCGGATCAATCGAAATGGCCAGAGCGAGATTGGTCATCGGACCGCCTTCGTAGATCGTGATTTCGTGCGGGTATTTGCGCACCATGCGAACCAGAAAATGCGCCGCGTCTTCGTCGAGCGGCCTGATGGTGGGTTTGCCCTCAGGCATGTCGCCCAACTGATCGTGCGCGTGATAGAAGCGCGGCGTCCACGCCCCAACCCACGCCACGGTGCCATATTGTTTTTCCCAAAGTTCGGTGTCTGGTTGTCGCCGCACGAGCGGATACTCCGCTCCAGCGACGACCGGAATATCGGTGCGACCGATCAGTTCGAGCATGCGCAGCGTGTGCGCGACCTCCTCTTTCAGCCACTGATCGCCCGTCACCATGGTGAGGCCGAGAACTTCGGTCTGGGCGGACTGAATCAGCATCAGCATGGATTGCTGATCGGTTCCCGCCGGTCCGGCGCCATCCTGATCGATGATGATTTTGCGCTTCCCCGCCGCGGGCTCGCACCACGCGGCGGCACACATCAACCACAGCAGGGACATGGCAACCAGGTTGGTGGGAACACACACCGAGACGAGTCTTTTGGTCTTCACTTTGGGGAATCCTCGCGGTTAGAGACCCATCATTAGAAACCCAAGGGATTAGAATTCAAACTGCCAGATTGGTTCAAGTTGAGTTGGGGGTTCCTGGGACCGTGCCAGATCGGGAGTTTGACCGGCAATGACATTCGAGAAGTACAACTGTCGCTGCATAGCGATTATCGTAGCGCCCTTTATTCTGTTGCTCGCGGTCGCTCCCGCTGTACCCTCACAGGCGTCTCCTGATACTGCGCTGCTGCATGTGGCCGTTCGTGACTCGAACGGCAAGCCTGTTACTGATGCCACCGTGAACGTGCAGGTGCACCCGCTCAATGCCGGAGATGCAGGCCAGGCACTCACGGCCCGCACCGATGCTCAGGGCAGTTGCAGTTTTTCTGATCTACGTCCCGGTGTCTACTCGGTGCGAGTCGAGAAAGCAGGCTACACTGCCTCAACCCTGCCGGCTTTTTCTATCGCCGCAAAAGAAACCAGGAGCGTCGACATCACGCTCGAGAAGACGACAGCACCTGCTGTGAAACCGGAGTTCTTCGACGCGCCACATTTCACCGTATCCGGAGTCACGGACACAACCAGCATCGGTGGCCATGGTTCCGATGCGGTGGTGCGCAGCAGGGAATCACTGGCGAAAGATACTGTCGCGCTTGGCGACACCAACCCCGCGCCCGCGGCCGAATCCGCCGTTGAAAAGTCACTACGAGAAAAAGGGGACCGCGAGCCCACAAGCTTCGCCGCCAATCGTGACCTTGGCCGACTGCTTCTGGCCGAGGGCAAGCCGCGCGATGCAGTCACCTATCTCGAACACGCTGAAAAAGGCCTGCGGGATAAGTCTGGAGTTGATCAGTCCCGCGCCGAGCAGGCCGAACTGCATCACCTGCTGGCGCGAGCCCAGGAACAGATTGGTGACCCGCTCGACGCAGTCCGCGAGTATCAGCGCGCCGCCGAACTCGAGGCCAGCGAATCCAATCTGTTCGATTGGGGTTCAGAGCTTCTGCTGCACCATGCCCCGGAACCTGCGGTGGAAGTGTTCACCAAGGGAAATCAGCTGTTTCCGCAGTCTGTTCGCATGCTCATGGGGCTCGGCGCTGCATGGTTTGCGAGCGGATCTTTCGACCGGGCGGTCGAGCGCATCTGCCGGGCCTCCGATCTGAATCCTGCCGATCCCGTCCCGTACCGGTTTCTGGCGACGATGGAGAGCACGCAAACGCTGACTTCGGACGAGCTGGTCGAGCGGCTGCGGCGTTTCGCCACGTTGCATCCGGAAAACGCCGCCGCCAATTACTATTTGGCGGTCGGCCTGTGGAAGCAGGGCAAGAATTCCCCTAAGACTTCCGAAGACCCCGCGTTCGTGGCAAAGGTGGATTCACTGCTCCGGACCGCGCTTCGCCTGGAACCAGCGTTCGGAGCAGCGTACCTGCAGCTGGGGATTCTGCATGCCGAGCAGAAAAATTTCTCAGAGGCCATCGTGGACTACCAGCAAGCGTTGCGCCCTAATCCTTCGCCTGATAACTCTCCAATCGCCGATCTGAAGATGACCGACGTCCAGATCGAGGAGACCCACTATCGGCTCGCCCAGGCTTATCGCGAAATGGGAGAGAGCGATAAGGCGAAGGCGGAGCTGGAGCTTTACGACGAGATCGCGAAGGAATCGGCGGAGCGGACCGCGCACCAGCGCCGCGAAATCGGCCAGTTCGTGTACAGTTTGCGGGATCAGACCTCTCCTTCGCACTGAATGCTGTTCCCAAAATTCTTATCGCTCCCAAGGTCGGCGTTCTCAACGTCGCTGCCCGTATTTTCGCCGTTCCCCAAACCCACGCGGGTGTGCGAAATTAAAGGTGTGCCTTTAGTCGTTCGTCCTTCACGCATTCACGCGGTCGGCATCTACACCACGACTGCCATCCGGAAGGGGGCGCGCGTGGTCGAATATGCCGGCCCGCGAATCACTCCAGAGGAAGCGGATCGCCTATACGACGGCGCGGCACGTACCTACTTGTATGGACTCGAGGACGGCAAGACGGTGATCGATGGCGAGGGTCTGGGCGCCTATCTGAATCATTCCTGCGATCCCAATTGCGAGGTGGACGAGATTAATGGCCGCGTGTGGCTGTTTGCTGTGCGCGACATCGCCGCCGGCGAGGAACTGGTGTGGGATTACAACCTCTATGACGACGAAGCCCCGGCTCCATGCCACTGCGGCTCGCCCAAGTGCCGCGGCACCATGTATTCGCGGGAATGGATGGCGAAGATGCGCCGGCGCGAACGAGCGGCCGCAGCGAAATGTGACTAGCGGTGCACCGGCGCCTTCCCGTGCTCGCGCCATCCCTCAACAATCAGATACAGCACGGGAATGAAAAACAGATTCAGCACCGTCGACATGATCATCCCGCCGAACACGGTGGTCCCCACCGAATGGCGGCCATTCTCGCCCGCGCCCCCGGCGAAAACCAAAGGTACGACGCCGAGAATGAACGCCAAGGAAGTCATCAGAATTGGCCGGAGTCGAATCGTTGCCGCCTGCACCGCCGATTCCACCAGCGGCATTCCGCGTTCGCGCAACTGCTCGGCAAACTCGACGATCAGAATCGCGTTCTTGCTGGCCAACCCCACGAGCATGACCAGTCCGACCTGGCAGAACACATCGTTCTGCAAACCGCGCGTCCATTGTGCCCCGAGCGCCCCCAGCAGCGCCATGGGCACCGCCAGCAATACGATGAAGGGCAGCACGAAGCTCTCATACTGCGCAGAAAGGGTAAGGTAGACCACGAGCGTGCCGAGGCCGAACAGAATTAGTGACGTTCCTCCAGCTTGCAATTCTTCGAGCGTCACACCCGTCCAGCTGTAGGAGAATCCTTGCGGCATTTTCGCGGCGAGTTGTTCCATGGCTGCGATAGCCTGACCGGAGCTGAATCCCGGCGCCGCGGAGCCATCAATTTCCGCCGAGCGGAACAGGTTGTAGTGGCTGATCACCTGCGGCGTAGTTGTTTGTGTGATGGTGATGAGATTTTCGAGCGGCACCATCGCCCCGCTGTCAGAGCGCACATAGAACTGCTTCATGTCTTGCGCCTTCGCCCGGTATTGCTTGTCGGCCTGAACATACACGCGATACGAACGATTGTTGAAGTCGAAATCGTTCACATACGCCGATCCCATATACACGCCCAGCGTGTCGGTGATTTGCGAAAGGGGCACGTGCAGGCTCTTCGCCTTTTCGCGATCAATCGTGATTAAATATTGCGGATCGTTCGCCGTAAACGGCGTGAACAGCCCGACCAGGTCTTTGTGTTTTCCCGCTCCCCGCACGATGCCTTGCGTTGCTCCCGCCAGTTCTTCCAGTTTGTGAGCCGTCCGATCCTGCACGATGAACTGGAATCCGCCAAACGCGCCTAATCCGTTGATCGCCGGAGGCAGCGTGGCGAACACAATCGCTCCCGGAACTCCGAACAGCCGCGGGCGGACGCGATTCAGAATCGCCGTGGCGGCGTGCTGCTCACCCTTACGCTGCGAGTAGGGTTTCAGCGGCACGAAAATGATTCCCTGATTCGACGCCGATCCGGCAAAACTGAATCCAGCAACCGAAAAAGTTCCTTCCGACTCCGGCACGTCCGCCAACAAATCGGAGACCTGCGTCCCGATGGCCTTCGTGTATTCGAGAGATGCCCCGGATGGTGCCTGGATGATGATCATGAAATAACCCTGATCTTCGTCGGGCACAAACCCGGTAGGAACGCGCGTAAACACCCAGTAGGTCAGTCCCAAACCGGTGAAGAAAAGCAACGCCATTGCAAACTTGTATTCCAGAACGTGATACAGCAGGGCGCGGTAGGCGCGTGTGAGTCGCACGACGCCCTGGTCAAACTTCTGCAGCCACCACCACTTTTTTCCGTGCGGGCTGGCCAGGAAAATTGCCGCCAGCGCCGGCGCCAGCGTGAGCGCGTTGAAGGCGGAGATAGAGATGGAAAATGCGATGGTCAGCGCAAACTGGCGAAACAGGATGCCAGTCGTGCCGGGAAAGAAGGCAACCGGCACAAACACCGCAACCAGCACGAGGGAGGTGGCGATGACGGCGCTGGTAATTTCGGCAGTGGCCGCCACCGCCGCTTTGTGGGAGTCGTGCTCGCCTCCGGCGATATGGCGCTCGATGTTTTCAATCACGACAATGGCGTCGTCGACGACCAGCCCGGTGGCGAGCGTAATACCAAACAGCGTCAGCGTGTTGATCGAGAAGCCAAGCAACTTCACGAAGGCAAAAGTGCCGATGAGCGAAACTGGAGTGGCGATGAAGTGAATCATCGTGGTTCTCCAGTCGCCCAGAAAAATGAAGATCACCAGGATGACCAGAAAGATCGCCAACCCTACCGTGAAGATCACGTCGCGGATCGACTCTCCTACGGCGTCCGTGACGTCGAAGGCCAGCTTGTAGTGCATCCCCGGCGGAAAGCTCTTTGAGAGGCGTTCCAGTTCGGCAATCGCGAGCCGATCCACCTGGATGGCGTTCGCGGTGGAAAGCTGGGTCACGCCGATTCCCACTGCGTCCTGACCGTTGTACTGCAAATCGTTCGAATAATCCTCGGCCCCCAGCTCCGCATGACCGACATCTCTCAGCCGAACTAGAGTCCCGTCGTTATTCGTCTTCAGAATGATGTCGTCAAACTGCGGGGCCTCGCTGAGCCGTCCCACGGCGCGCACGCTGATCTGATACTGTTGGCCGCCGATCGCCGGCTGCTGGCCCACCTGCCCGGCCGCAACTTCGACATTTTGTTCCGACAGAGCACTCACGACGTCCGGCGCTGTCAGGCCGCGTCCGGCCATGCGCACCGGGTCCAGCCAGAGCCGCATCGAGTACTTGCGCTCGCCGAAAATCAGAACGTCTGCGACGCCCGGAATGCGCTTGAGCGCGTCCCGGACGTAGACGTCGAGATAGTTGCTCATGAACAGTGTGGAGTATTTGTTGTTGTCGGATATTACGGCCGCGCCAAACACGAAGTTCAGCGACGTCTTCTGCGTGGTGATACCTACCGTTTTCACCGCACTTGGGAGCCGCCCTTGCGCCGTGTTGACGCGGTTTTGAATGTCGACCGTCGCCAGATCGGGATTACGCGTCAGGTCGAACGTGACCGTAATGTTGCTCGAGCCGTCGTTTCCGCTGGTCGAGGTGATGTACTTCATTCCCTCGGCGCCATTGATCTGCTGCTCCAGCGGGATAGTGACCGCGCTCTCGACCGTCTGCGCGCTCGCCCCGGTGTAGAAGCTGCTGACGCCCACTTGCGGAGGAGCAAGATCGGGAAACTGCTCGATTGGCAATGTAGGAATTACGGCCGCGCCTGCCAGAATGATTAACAGCGCGCAGACGCTGGCAAACACCGGACGACGAATGAAGAACTCAGCGAACATGGGTATCTTGTGCGCGGCGACCTGGCCGTCGCCTGAAGTTAGTTGCTATGCCTGGAAAACTTCGATTCGAGCTGCGGGCGGTGAGCCGCGAACAGACATGTTCGCGCGTTGCTCCTCGCTCGCAACCCGCTAGCTTTGCGGAAGCACCGGCGCCCCATCCAGCAGAAACTGCGTACCGGAAATAATCACTTTGTCACCGGGCTTGATGCCCTCCTGCACTTCGTAGTCGTTGCCCACCGTCTGGCCGATCTTCAACGGTTTCTGCCGCGCCACAAACGAGCCGCCGTTCGGTTCGGCAACGAAGGCAAAGTACTGCCCCGCCAGCCGCGATACCGCAAGAATTGGGACTTTCGGGTTCTGGTGCGTTCCAAAGACCACGCGCGCCCGCACAAACTGCGACTGGCGCATCGCGTCGTTGCCATTGGCGATGCGTGCCTTAACGAGGACCGTTTGCGTTGTGTTGTCGACTTGGGGCGAAATGAAGCTGACGCGTGTATCCGCCAGCACCTTGCCCTCGCCATCCACGATCTGCACCGGTAGGTTCATCCGCAGTTGAGTCGAGTGCTCGATGGGTACGTAAACGTAGGCCTCAAGACTTCCCGGCTGATCGACCGTCGTGAGTTGCGTCGAAGTCGTGACCCGATCGCCGACGCGCACTGGAATATCGCCCACAATTCCGGCCCGCGGCGCGACTACCTTGTAGTAGTGAAGCTGCACCTGCTGTTCACGCACCTGGGCATCGAGCGAATCCATCTGCGCCTGCGCCGCATCCAGCGCCGACTTGGCCTGATCGAGATCCTGCTTGCTGACCACGCCCGCGGAGTAAAGCCCCTGGGCGCGGTCATATTGCTGCTGCGCCCAGCTTAACTGCGCCTGCTGCGCCGCCCGCGCGCTTTCCTGGCTCTTCACCGTGGCTTGCTGCTTGAGCGGATCGATTTCCATCAACGCCGCGCCTGCCTCAACGCGATCACCCGAATGCACGAAGATCTGCGTGATCTGCCCTTCGACCTGCGGCATGATCACGGCCGAGTCGCGCGACTTGAGAGTGGCCACGTAATCCGTGGAGTCGTCGATGGGAAGTGCTCGCGCTTCCAGTACCTTCACCGGCATCGCGCCGGGGCCACCCGCTTGCGGATTCTGCTCCGCTCGGCTGGAGCAGGCCAGCATCAGGCCGAGGGCCGCGAGGCTCATGATCAGCAGCACGATTACCGCATATCTTTGATAATTGTTCGCCATACCAAGACACCGCTATCTGATACTGTAACCAAACCCTGGGCCAAGCGGGAAGCGGCCTCAAGACTCTGTTAGAACAGACACAGCGACGCGCTCAGATACTACAGATTCTCCGCCAACGCCCTCCGACGCAAAATAATAAGCCTCTTTTGCGCTGAATTCACCCGCTGATCATCTTTCCCAGGATCTCCTTGAGGATTTTCGCCGCTACCGTCGCGGTTACTCCCTTAAGGTCCTGCACGGGGTTATACTCCACCACGTCCGCGCCGACGATTTCCCCTTCGATCGAATGCAGATGCGCGATGGCCTCCCGCACCGACATCCCACCCGGCTCGCGATGCGAGACTCCCGGCGCAAACGCGGGGTCCAGAACGTCCATGTCGAACGAGACGTAGGCTGGGCCGGTGCCTTTCAGCCTGTCATAAGCGGGCAACGACCGCATCTCGATGACTTCAACGCCGAATCTCTGCGCCTGCTCGCGCTGGTGCCCGTTGATTGTTCGAATGCCCACCTGCACCATCCTTTTCGCCAAGCCAGCTTCCATGATCCGCGCAAATGGACAGGCATGCGACAGCCGGTTTCCCTCGAACTCGTCGTACAAATCCGGATGCGCATCAAAATGAAAAATCGTCAGTCGCGGATAATGCCGCCCCACTGCTTTGATGATGGGATACGTGATCGAGTGGTCTCCGCCCAACGAAACCGGCCGTTTTCCACGATCGAGCAGCGCTGCGATGCTGCTCTCGACGACCGCGAACGCATCCGTCTCGCTAAACGCAAGATCGCCCTCGTCTTCGTAGGCCCCTGCACGGCCTAGATCCACTCCCCTCTCCGTCCAATTATTAGAGGCATCACAGTGCAGAACTGCGCGAATCTTCCCCGGAGCTTCGCCGGCTCCGCGCAGGTAAGACGAGTGCCCGTCAAATGGAATCCCCAGGATTGTCGGCGCGCCCAGCTTCGTCATCGGATTATTTCTCGACGCAACTTTAACCTTTCGGAGAAGGCTTCCAACTTCCGCGACTCACACCGCGCTGAAACAAAACACGCAACAGCTGTGAGAACCATTAAGAGTGCCGTCACATTATCTGCGCTTCCGGCGCCACTTCACAACGAGTCCGGGGCTGGACTGTAGCGAGCCTGGATCAGCCGAGCCAGATCAGCCGAGCCAGACCGCCCGCGCTTGGATCACCGGGTACGATCACGCCTGGTAAACGCGCGGTTCGCCGGTTTCTCGCTCGCGACGATGTCAGGTTCAGGGTGTACCGCCCGTCTGCTTCGAATCCCCACGTAGCGGCTCGCATCCTTTATCCTAATAACCGCACTCTTATGCCCGGCAATAAAACCAAGACCTCCGGCGCACTAATAGACTCGCACCCATCCGCCAACCGCCCGAACCCCGAGCGAGATCGCGTGTTTAGCGTTTACCGCCAATGGGGATACCTGGAAGGCGACCTCGACCCCCTCGGCTTCCTGCGCCCGCGCTACACTCCGGAACTCGAGCGCGACGGCGAATATGCGAAGCAGGCCCGTGCCATCTACTCCAGCACGATCGGCGTGGAGATCAACCACATTTACTCGCCGGTGCGCCGCCGCTGGATCTACGAGCGCATGGAATCGCCCGATCAGGGCTACGAGGTTACAGAAGAAGATCAGAAACGCATCCTCGACTTACTCATCCGCGCCGACATTTTCGAGCAGGTCATGCAACAGCGTTATCTCGGCTCGAAACGCTTTTCACTCGAAGGCGTTACTGCGCTCATCCCGCTGGTCGACGAAGTGCTCGACGCCAGCTCGCGCCTCGGCGCCATCGAGCTGGTCATGGGCATGAGCCATCGCGGAAGGCTGAACGTGATCGCCCATGTGGCGCGGCGTCCAGCCGAGGAAATCTTCGCCGGGTTTGAAGATGTCGACCCGCGCAGCGTCCTCGGCTCCGGCGACGTGAAATATCACATGGGCGCGACGGGCGAATATACCACGCACAGTGGCGGCAAGGTTCACATCCATCTCGTGTCGAACCCCAGCCATCTCGAAGCCGTCGATCCCGTCACCATTGGACGCACGCGCGCCAAGCAAGACCGCACTGGAAACGGCGGACGCGAAAAGTATCTACCCCTCGTCGTCCATGGCGATGCCGCATTCGCGGGACAGGGCATACTCGCCGAAACCATGAACTACGCCGATCTTCCCGGCTACACCGTCGGCGGCACGATTCACGTTGTGGTCAACAATCTTCTCGGATTCACCACCAACTACAGCGAAGAGCATTCCACACGCTTCGCCGCCTGCATCGCTCGCCGCCAGTCCATCCCCATCTTCCATGTCAACGGTGAAGACGTCGACGCGGTCGTTCGTGTCGCGCGCATGGCGACCGAGTATCGCTACAAATTCGGCACCGACGTCGTGATTGATCTTATCGGTTATCGCCGCCACGGCCATAGCGAAGTCGACGACCCGACCATCACGCAGCCGCTGCTGTACAGGAAAATCAAGGAGCATCCGCCGCTCTGGGAAGTCTATGCTGACGACATCGGCGTGGCAGATGCGCAGGCGCAGGCCGCCGCCATTAAGGCCGAGTTCGAAGCCGCGCAGAAAAGCGCCGGCAGCATCAAGCAGAAGCCCACGTTGCGCGAACTCCCGAAGTACTGGGATGGATATTTCGGCGGCCGGCACAGCGAGTCATTCGAGGTCGACACTGGCCTGACCTCGGAGGAATTGTCGGAATTGACCCGTCGCCTCACGACGTATCCCGAGTCCTTCCACATTCACCCGAAAGTCAAGAAGCTGCTCGAGCAGCGCGCGGAAATGGGCGCGGGGAAGCGTCCGGTCGATTACGGCATGGCCGAGGCGCTTGCCTTCGCAAGCCTCGTGAAAGCGGGAACGCATGTGCGCATGTCCGGCCAGGATTCCCGCCGCGGCACCTTCAACCAGCGCCACAGCGTTCTCATAGACATCGAAAACGAGAACGAATATGTGCCCCTGGAAAATATCGCGCCCGGCCAGGCTCGCTGCGAAATCTACAATTCAACTCTGTCGGAAGCGGGCGTTCTCGGCTTCGAATACGGATACTCGCGCGACTATCCGGAATCGCTCGTGCTGTGGGAGGCGCAGTTTGGCGACTTTGCGAACGTGGCCCAGGCCATCATTGATCAGTTCATCGCCGCGGGCGAAGCAAAGTGGAACCTGCTTTCGGGCCTCGTCATGCTTCTGCCGCACGGCTACGAAGGCCAGGGGCCGGAGCATTCCAGCGCACGCATTGAGCGCTTCATTCAATTAGCAGCCAAGCACAACATTCAGATCGCGCAGCCTTCCAACGCCGCGCAGTATTTTCATCTTCTGCGGCGCCAGGCGTTGCGGCACTGGCGCAAGCCGCTGATTGTT
>Ga0187769_10001333_pt1 | contig 14047 bp, 13 predicted proteins | sample 0116_SJ02_MP02_1_FD_133140 | JGI IMG/M metagenome (GOLD analysis project Ga0187769, IMG submission 133140) | Tropical peat soil microbial communities from peatlands in Department of Meta, Colombia - 0116_SJ02_MP02_10_MG | ecosystem: Environmental > Terrestrial > Soil > Wetlands > Peat | place... | reverse complement strand
CTTGTCAACCGAAGCTAAGTGCCCGGTCGTACACGGGACCACGAATGTTGGAATGAGGTCGAACAGCGACTGGTGGCCGAACCAGCTCAATCTCAGGATTCTCCGCCAAAACTCGCCCCAATCTGATCCGATGGGGAAGGGCTACAACTACGCCGAGGAGTTCAAGAAGCTCGACTTCAAAGCGCTGAAGAAGGACCTTCACGCGCTGATGACAGACAGCCAAGACTGGTGGCCGGCGGATTTCGGCCACTACGGGGGGCTCTTCATTCGCATGGCGTGGCACGCCGCGGGCACGTACCGCATCGGCGACGGCCGCGGCGGCGCCGGCACCGGCCAACAGCGCTTCGCGCCGCTCAACTCTTGGCCGGACAACGCGAACCTCGACAAGGCGCGCCGGCTGCTGTGGCCGGTCAAGCAGAAATACGGCCGGAAGATCTCCTGGGCCGACCTGATGATCCTCGCCGGCAACGTCGCGCTCGAGTCGATGGGCTTCAAGACGTTCGGCTTTGGCGGCGGGCGCCCCGATGTGTGGGAACCAGACGAAGCCGTGTACTGGGGTAAGGAGGACACCTGGCTTGGCGACAAGCGCTACACGGGCGACCGTGACCTCGAGAATCCGCTCGCCGCGGTGCAGATGGGTCTCATCTACGTGAATCCGGAAGGGCCGAACGGCAAGCCGGATCCCCTAGCGGCGGCCAAGGATATTCGCGAAACGTTCCGCCGTATGGCCATGAACGACGGGGAAACGGTCGCGCTGATTGCCGGCGGTCACACCTTTGGCAAAACCCACGGTGCCGGCGATCCGAAGCTCGTTGGCCCCGAGCCAGAAGCAGCGCCCATTGAAGAGATAGGCCTCGGCTGGAAGAGCCGGTATGGCACAGGTAAAGGCAAAGACGCGATCACCGGCGGCCCGGAAGTCACCTGGACTCAGACGCCAACGAAGTGGAGCAACTACTATTTCGAGAACTTGTTCGGCTACGAATGGGGGCTGACGAAGAGCCCGGCCGGCGCCTATCAGTTTCAAGCGAAAAACGGTGCCAAGCCAATTCCGGATGCCTTCGACCCGTCGAAGCGTCACGCACCAACCATGCTGGTCACGGACCTCGCTTTGCGGATCGATCCGGTCTACGAAAAGATCTCCCGGCGCTTCTACGAGCATCCGGATGAGTTCGCAGACGCGTTTGCCCGCGCGTGGTTCAAGCTCACCCACCGCGACATGGGCCCGCGTTCGCGCTATCTTGGCCCGGAGGTCCCGGCGGAGGATCTGATCTGGCAAGACCCCGTCCCGGCGGTCGAGCACAAGCTGATCGATGCGAAGGACATCACAGCTCTGAAGGCTAAGATCCTCAAATCCGGACTGTCGGTCTCTCAACTAGTCTCGACGGCCTGGGCATCGGCGGCGACGTTTCGCGGCTCCGACAAGCGCGGTGGGGCGAACGGGGCACGTATTCGCCTCGCGCCACAAAAGGATTGGGAAGTAAACCAGCCGGCGGAACTGGCAAAGGTCCTCGAGAAGCTGGAGGCGATCCAAAAGGAGTTTAACAGCTCGCAGTCCAACGGCAATAAGCGGAGGAAGGTTTCGCTGGCTGACCTGATTGTTCTGGGCGGCTGCGCGGCGATCGAGAAAGCCGCGAAGGCCGCTGGGCACGACGTGAAAGTCCCCTTCACGCCGGGGCGCACGGACGCGTCGCAGGACCAAACCGACGTCGAGTCCTTCACCTATCTGGAACCGGTCGCGGACGGCTTCCGCAACTACCAGAAGACCAAGTTCAGCATATCAGCGGAGGAACTGCTGATCGACAAGGCGCAACTGTTGACTCTGACAGCGCCTGAGATGACAGTTCTCATCGGCGGCCTGCGCGGCTTGAACGCTAATTTCGGGCAGTCGAAGCACGGCATCTTTACCAAGCGGCCCGAGACGCTGACGAACGATTTCTTCGTCAACCTGCTCGATATGCGCACACAATGGCAGCCGTCCAATGGCTCGGGAGGCGTGTACGAAGGGCGCGATGGCGCGACGGGCGAACTCAAGTGGACCGCCACCCGTGTCGACCTAGTCTTCGGTTCGAACTCAGAGCTCCGAGCAATCGCGGAAGTCTATGCATGTAACGACTCGAAGGAGGCGTTTGTGAAGGACTTCGTGGCTGCGTGGATCAAGGTGATGAACCTCGATCGCTTCGACCTGGCCTGAGTTCGGCGGAGAAGAGCTGTCAACTTGGGTACGAACGCACGGCAAGGGTGCAGTTTGAACAAACTGCACCCTTACCCTAACCCCCTTACTGTTGTTTGGATCGGCAGACCGAAGTTCGTCGCTTTTCTTGGCTCGCGCGGGTAGGATCGCGCCCTCTGATTCTACCCCGAGCTCAATCGCTGAAGTCACCGAGTGGCTTGGAAGGTTTCGGTAGTTCGCTACGATCCCGAGTTTCGGCGCGCCTATCAGCGTCGCTGCCACTCCAAGCCGAAGAATGTGCCAAAGTGAGTTGGCGGTACGGCTCTACTGGATGCTGCGCACTCACCACGAGCATCCGGGAGAGCGTTGCCATCGAGAGCAGCCCGCGGGTGCCCCTGGTCGGCGCAAGCTAGACCGAAGTCTTGGTGGGGCGCTCTCGCATTAGCAGACGGGATGTCCGCATAGAAGAATTGTGGTCGAAGTCGGGCCAAATCGATGGTTGGTGCAACGACCACAAGGTGATTCGCAACGTGGAATCTGCCAGATGTCTTCAGTCCTTAACCTTCCGGCGATCCCATCGGTGCTCGCGCACCGAACCGGGACGTGTGCTCTTGACAATGCCTTCGCTCTTATCGAGGGGCACCCAGCCTGTGTAACTGCAGAAGCTCACCCCCGCCGAAGCCGATTAGGGCGCGACCTGCGCCAGCGCGGTGACGCGACGGTGAAGAAACACGCGGCGAATGCGAATTTCATCGTCTCACCAGGAGGAAGTACTTTTACTCTGTGACGGCGATCCGCAAGCGCGCCGCTGCTCTCCGCCAGCGCTCCGTTTATCGAATTCATTCCACAGCAGGCAGTACTTCTGCGGCGAGGCGCTCCATTTGCGCCTCTTCGTCGAAGACAGGATTTAACAGGACGTACTCCAGGCCCGTGGCTTTGAGCCGCCTGATCTCGTCTGCAATCTGCTGTGGTGATCCCCAGACTGCCACCTGATCCGCCATCTCGGGTTTGTGGTAAAAGGCCCCGAACCACTCCCTCAGCCGCGGAAGATTGTCGCCGAGGGCCAGATAGAGGCGCTTGGCTTTGGGGAAGCCCGGCGGTAGGTGCTTTATGTCCTCCAGAAAGGCTTGCGTTGGAGTCGAGCCTGCGCCTATGTAGCCATCTCCCAACTCTACGGCGCGGCGCAATGCTGCCTCGGCATGTCCGCCAAACCAGATTGGTGGCTGCGGTTTCTGCACTGGTTTCGGCTGCATCGGAATGTTGTCAAGCTGCGAGAAGCGACCTTGAAGCGTCACCCGGTCTTCTGTCCAGAGCCGCCTCATGATGTCGAGATTTTCGCGGAAACGAGTGACCCGGCCTTCCGGTGAAAGTCCGTAAGCCGGATAGTGGCGGGTGCTTGCGCCAAGTCCCACTCCAACTATGAGCCTGCCGTTTGAAAGCACGTCGAGCGAAGATAGCGATTTTGCAAGGTCGATGGGATTGCGTTGAGCGATCAAGAGAACGGCGATTCCGAGTCGTAACCGTTTGGTCAGTCCAGCCGCGTACGCCAGGGTCGTCACCGATTCCAAAACAGGAGCGGTTCCGATCACCTGCTCGATGCACCATGCGGCAGCGAAGGGCAGATCTTCGGCTCGCTGCAAGAAGCGCTGAATGCGGGCGGGATCCGGATAACTCTGGGGGATGGCAATTGCGAATTCCATTAGCATCTCCGGTGGCTAAAGGGCTATTTGCCTGGATCTTGTCAGGCGGAAGCTGCTCACTGCCCCTACTTTTACCGACGCACTGCCGTGGCGGCGTCGGCTCCGCTCACAATATTGGGTTTAGCGACTGCCGCGCTGGCAGTTCCTGCTGGCTGCGCTTGAACCGCACGGGACACATCAAAAATAACCGCATTCCGTTGAGGATTGAAACGGCCTTCACTCAGGTATGCAACCGCCAAAACTCCGGTGATCACAGGATGCAAAACCGCCAGCGGCAGCACGTACTTCTTGGATTTGAGCACTGCCTCAAGCACCCCATCTACCGGCCTGCTTCGAGGTATGCTGCCCGGTACCTGGGGCACCATAAATGAAAAACACAGCAATTCCCGATGCTCGCGACCGTAGCTCACAAGGGACTTAGCAACCTGCTTTGGCGTAGTGATGCCTGCATCGCTTAAGAAATTGCGGTGCACTGCGTGTGGGTAGTAGGAATTCAGAACGGTGCGAGCAAAATCCGCGCAGTTATGGAACAAGAGACTGAAGTAGCCTTGGTTCCTCCGTTGGTTGAACTCCTGGATGAAAACATCGTCCTGCTGTTGGCTGGTCTGGATCAGGAAGCCGTAGATTCTGCGGTCGTAGGCGGAGCCGACCAGTTGCACCCACTCCCCTCCCGGAGCACGCCCTTGGGGATCATTGGGCGCAATGGCCTGCAAGTGGGCGCGGCGATATCTGTCACGGAGGTCCGCGACGGATTGGGCATCAGCGACGGTCGGAATCTCCTGGAGGGTCTCCACTGCGTAGAGGTAAGGAAGAAGAGGAATCGCCAGCCAGTCATATCCCGCAATGTTGTGATAGCGACTGATGACGACGCCCGCTTCTCCTGGTTCACAGCGACGTAGTTGCGTGGGGGATTCGGCGCAGACGCGCGTCAGATAAACCGCCGCATGACCTGTCGCCGCCATGCTGCCGAATCGTCCAAACGGCTCTTCCAGAAGCAACGCGGCATCGGCATGGGCCCGCGGGATCGCGGCAAGGGCAAAGAGGACCGCCAACCACCTAGTTCGCGCCATTGACGTTCAGGTTGAACACAGGTATCGCAGAAGAGTTGCGAATTTTCCACTGGCAGCAAACTCCCCCCGCCCGGCGGCGATCGGTTTATCCCGTCCGGCTCAAGGGCAGGACAGTTTACCTGACCGAGCCGTACCCGATGAACCAGTTCCTCCCTACGCATCATAACCTCGTTGGGAACAGCCCTTGTACCGCAAATAAAATAGGAAACGCGAGGTGAGAAATGGTTCGGTTCGGGATATTGGGGTTCGGCCTGCATGCTGCCAAGCGCCGGATGCCTGGCTTCCAGCGGGCCAAGAATTCTTGCGTGACCGCCGTCTCGCGCCGCGAGTTGGGAAAGGCGCAAAACTCGGCGCGAACGCACGGTATCCCTTTCGCGTTTGGCTCTCCCGCTGAACTCTGCCGCTGCTCCGACGTGGACGCCGTTTTTGTCTCCACCCCCAATGCCTGCCACCTCGAAGATGTCTTGCTCGCGCTTGAATGCGGCAAGCCCGTGCTTTGCGAAGCCAGGAAGAGGGGATCCAATCCTGGTCCCTGATCCCCCTCTGTTGGGCGGCCAAAACGCCGCAAGCCAGCGTCCCTACAGTGTTATGCTGTTGCCCCTTCATGGGAAACATCTCTCTTCTATTTAAGTTTTTCGGACTTGCCTTCAGTGCGCTCCTGCCGGTGATCAACCCGCTGGGGTCGGCACTTGTATTTATGGGGCTCATCGGAAATGCGCCGGGAGACGTGTTGCGCAATCTGGCCCGCAAGATTGCGATAGATACGATCCTTTTCCTGATCGCCATCGAACTGGGCGGGACCGCAGTCTTATCGTTTTTCGGCATTTCGCTTCCGGTCGTGCGGTTGCCGGAGGGCTGGCACTCGCTGCCATGGGCTGGAACCTGCTGAATCAAAAAGAATCCGACGAGTCCCCTCGCAAGCAAACAGAAGTGGCCGACATTGACTGCACGCGCTTGGAGCAGAAGGTCTTTTATCCGTTCACTTTTCCGATCACGGCGGGCCCGGGCACGATTGTGGTCACGCTGACTCTGGCCGCGCACGCCGCGGTCAGAGGCACCCTACCGTCCATAATGGCGCACCTGGGGATTGTGCTTGCGGTGGTTGCTCTAAGCCTGCTTGTTCTTGTGAGCTATGCTTACGCCCCAAGAATCACTCAATACATATCACCCCAGACGGCGCATGGAATCCTGCGCGTAATCGCGTTTGTGCTTCTGTGCATTGGGGTCCAAATTACGTGGAACGGAATGGAGGCAATGCTGAAGACAGTCCTGGGGCGATGACAACTTCAAAAACGGAGGTCCGCTCTAACTCCTTTCCCGGCCTCAAGCTGTCGAAATAGCAGCCCTTCGATGACCCTCCGCGAACTCCGCGCTTGGTCGTACAGTGCTCCCTGGGACCAGGTGACGTAACGTTGATTGTGTAAAAGGCGAGAGGGTGTAAGTTGGCTTTGGCCTCACAAGCTAAAGCCGTTCCGAAAGGAGACCTACACCCTATGGCCAAGGTTATACCGATCACGGAGCAGTTCCAACATTTTGTGCAGGAGTTGCAGGACAGTTTCTGGGGGGATCTGTACGGACGAACCAGGGCGGCTTGGAAGAAGTTCTTGGAGTTGGAATCGGAGCGGTTGCGCGACCGATACGCGGGTTGGCCGCAGCATGGCCGGGGAGCGCGGCAGCCGGGGCGATATCGCAACGGTTACTACCTGCGCGGGTTTGCCACGGTGTTCGGCATGATTCGGCTGCGCATCGCACGGGCGCGGGGGAAGAGTTTTCTGCCGCCCGGTCTGCAGCAGTTTCAGCGGAGAGCGCCGGAGTTGGCGATGCTGATCCGAGAAGCGTTTCTGCGCGGGCTGTCGACGCGGCAGGTGGGCCGGGTGGTGTCGACGCTGACGGGCGAAGTGGTGAGCGCGCAGACGGTATCACGGCTGATTCGCGACCTGGACGAGGCGGTGCGCGAGTTTCATCGGGCACCCTTGGCCGATGAATGGGCGTATCTGTTCCTCGATGGCGTGAGTCTGCGGGTCCGGCGGCCGACGGGACGCAAGCGGGTCCAGATGCTGGTGGCCTATGGCGTGCGGCGCGACGGGCGGCGCCAGCTATTGGCGTTTCTGCGCAGCCAGGGAGAAAGCCAGAGCGCCTGGGAAGGATTGCTGGGAGACCTGTACCGGCGCGGGTTGCAGGGCGAGAACTTGCAGCTGATCCTGACCGACGGCTGCGCGGGATTGGCGGCAGCGATCCAAACGGTTTACCCGCGGGTGCTGCATCAGCGCTGCTGGGTGCATAAGATGCGCAATATCCTGGAGCACGTGCGCAAGCGCGATTATGACGAAGTGAAGCGGGGAGCGCAGGCTATTTATCGAGCCGAGAACCGGCGTCAGGCCGAAGCCGCGTTTCGTGCCTTCCGCCAGCGCTGGCAACGGGAGTATGGTCCCATGGTGCGCGTCTGGAACGCGATCTGCCGGAACTGCTGTCGTTCTTCAGCTTTCCACGGCACTTGTGGAAGAAACTGCGCACCACCAACGTCATTGAGCGTTGTTTCGTGGAAGTGCGCCGCCGCACGCGCCCCATGGTGTGCTTTGTCAATGTGAAAAGCGTGGATCGCATCATCTACTCCATTTTCCAGCGCTTCAGCCTGGAGTGGAAAACCCGCACCCTCAAGCTATTTACACAAGCCGCGTGACATCACCTTGGGACCAAGCATGCTTGACAGTTGTTGCAGAGGAGCGCAAACTGTTTCGCCTTTCGCAACAGGGAGGACAGCATGCACATATTGTGGTGGGTAATCGTGGGGCTGATTGCAGGCTGGGCGACCGGAAAGATCATGAAGGGCGCGGGCTATGGCGTCCTCATGGATATTATTATTGGCATGGTCGGCGCGGTCATTGGTGGTTTCATCATGCGCGCTCTGGGATTCTCGGGGCAGGGCGGCTTAATTTACACCATCATCATCGCGATCATTGGCGCCGTCATTCTGACAGCGGTGGTGCGTTTTCTCACGAAGAAGTGATCCTGACGTATTGCGCGGCTGGGCCTATTTCGCTCGTCCCGGTACCGATACCGCGCGATGACTGTGGGGCTCGACCACGAATCCTGTGCCGTGAGTAGTTGTGAGAAAGAAGACTCTGGATAGCAAACGGGAGCGTACGATAAGTGTGTCTGGACTCCGATTTGCACTGGCAATACGCCGGGGGGGCGCCTAAGTTCTCACCTTGCTTCGAACGCCCGTTCCACCAGTTTGCCGCTCAACCCGCCGATGACTGCTCCAACCACAACGCTGGCGACAAATGTGTACACAGCTTCAATCCTCAGCAGATCTCCGGACACTCCAGCCAACCCGGTAGCGGCCAGGCTGGCTGCTGCGACTGCAAACCAAAGAAAGATCGATGTGAGAATCCCTTGCCCGATGCCTTTTCGCTTGCGACAAGCCAGCAGCCAAGCCACGCCATAGGCAAACAGAAGGCAGGCCGCGGCACTGAGCACATGGGGAGCCAACCACCAGACGATCTGCCGCAAATCGGATTCCCTCAGTCCCACCGCTTGCATCCAGCGCGTGCGAAGCAAGTGCTGCGAATGCCAGAGTGCTCCCAAAACCCACGCTAGAAAGGCGGCGGCCACGACTGGAGGTGGTAGATCTGCTTCGTTTTCGGCAGTTCGATCTCGCCCTTGGTATAGGGTGCAGTTCGCACCGCTTCGGGGATGCATTCCTGACCACAATCAGCGCGCATGGGCCAACGAGTACAGTCGGCGAGGCGCAAAACACCACTACCCGTCACGTTAGCTAAGGTTGCGCGTAGAGCATCCAACCTCACCGCGACCTGCTGGCGGGTCTCGGGGCACGTTACTGCCCGCCCCCCGCGATAATGGCTGTAGATTCGCAGTCCCCAGGGCAGCAGCAGCAGCACGAACAGACAGGTACCAACCAAAAAGAACAGAAGCCAAAACACCGGCAGCATGACTCACCCCCTGACCTCGGTGCGTCGCGCGAGGTAATTCTTGACACAGCCCGTCACGATCAGGGCTAACGCGAGAACTTCGTCCGCCATCACGATCCGCACCCAAAAGCGGTGGCCCGAGCGCAGGTCAGCTGGGATAAGCGGCGCGAGGAACAGCCCGAAGACTAACAGCGCGATACCGAGCGCGATCAGTGCCGTGCTGAGGCGCAACTTCGGCATCAACGCTTGCCAGCGAGGAGATGTGCTTCTCTCGGTTCCTGAGAAGATGGAACTCATCGAGCAACTCCGATCGATTGAGCGAAATCAAGTCGCGCGCTGTTCTGTAGTTTCAATCGTTACGATATCCGTCTTTCTTGTTTTGAGCAGTGACTGAGGACACAGAGAGTAGTGATCTGATTTCCTCCCTCGCATGGCGTGTTTCTCTCACAGCAGTGCGTGACCTGCGTCATGGCGACTTCAAAAATGATTGCGTTAGCTTAAGAAACAAATATGAGGAGGTGACTATGCAATTGCTCCTCAGCCGAGACGAATACGAGCTCCTGGCAGAGCTCCTCCAGCAGACCTGCCGCGATCTTCGGGAAGAAATCTACAAGACGGAAGCCCACGACTTTCGAATGGATCTGAAGAGAAAGAAGAGAATCCTGGAATCTCTGTTACGGAAGGTAGAACGGAAAGGATTGGTTGAGGCGGCGGCCTGAAAAACGGCGGGCCAGATAGTCGTGATTTGTTGAGGGGCTTTGTTCTATTAGAGACAGAATTGCTCCCGCGTGGTTCCGTTGGGTGCGCAGGCGCGTTGGTACTCGATTGGAGGTGGTTGACAAAGCTCTTCGGCCAAGCAGGGCGGAAAGGAGGACCGCGGACAAGCGACTGAAACGGCGCATGCAGGAAATCGGCGCGGCCATAAACGATTCGCACTCCGAGACGGAACAGATTGCAATCGCCAAGGTCAGGGCCGGTGGCTCTGGCCTCGTTGCTTAGACGACAGCTTAACTGCCGGCTACACAAGAGCAGCATGGGATCGGGGAGTATGTCAGCAAGATTACCCGATTCATGGAAGGAGTTGGGCGGAAGCACGAGCGCTACAGGGCCTCCGGCCGCTTACCCGGACGCAAAAGAGGATATTTGGCGCAGAAGCTCACTACCTGCACGTTCTGCGGTGTTGGATGCGGCCTCCATTTGGAGACTTCTGGGGGACGCCTCATAGGCGCTTATCCAAGCCAATCCCATCCAACCAATGCAGGGCGCCTTTGCGTGCGTGGCTGGCACGTGCATGAAGTTGCGGGCTCGCCCGATCGCTTACGCTACCCGCTACTGCGGAAAAACGGCCGCCTCGAGGAGGTGAGTTGGGAGGAGGCCCTCGGGTTCGTCGCCGGCAGGCTGATACAGATTCGGGAGCAGTGCGGGCCTGATGCGCTGGGGTTTCTTAATTCCCCACGTTGTTCGAACGAAGAAGCCTATCTCCTGCAGAAACTCGCTCGCGCGGTGATCGGCACCAACAATGTGGACCATGGGACCGGGGTTTACTGCCACAACTCGATCAACGTCCTGTTGGAAATGCTGGGGCTGCCCGCGAGCACCAATTCCATCAGCGAGTTGACGCAGAGCGAGGTGATCATAGTCGATGGTGTGGATCTGGCCCGACGCCTCCCCGTCGTGGCGGGAACGGTTCTGCGCGCGAAGCTGTCTGGAGCCAAGCTCATCGTCATCGGAACCCGTTACCACCGCCTGGCCCATTCGGCCGACCTGTTCCTGCAGATTCTGCCCGGCACCGGGGCGATGCTCTATGGTGCGGTTGCCAAAGTCATTGTCGACCGCGGGTTGATGGACAGCAGATTCATCAAGAAGCACTGCCATGCGTACGACGCTTTCCTCGCGGAGGTGCGCCTGTACGATGTTCTGGAAGCATCGGAAACCTGTGGCGTGTCGCCCCAGTTGATCGAGGAAGCGGCTCAGACCTATGCCCGCGCCGGTTGCGCGGCGGTGCTGTACTCGACCGGAATCGAGGGCCGCACCCCTGACGACATTCGCGCCATCGTTAATCTGGCGCTGCTAACGGGCAATGTCGGCAAACCGGGCGCTGGGATCTTCGCTCTCACCGAGCACAACAATCTGCAAGGGGTCTGCGACGTCGGCGTGCTTCCTGATCGGCTGCCAGGGTACAGGCCAGTCGCCGACGTGAAGGCACGCGCAGAGGTGGAATCGATTTGGAAGACGAGGCTCCCGGCTGCACGGGGGATAAGTGCACGATCGATGCTGACGGACAAAGGCGACGGGAAGTTGAAAGCCTTGTGGCTCTGCCGTTGCGATCCGGTCAGCACGGCGTTCTTCGGGGACTTCGCCCAATCGCTGCGCGATCTTGATTTGCTGGTTGTGCAGCACCTTTTCATGACCGGGAGCGGGCAACATGCCCACGTGATCCTGCCCACTACTGCTTTCGGTGAGGAGCGTGTCTCCTTCACCAGCACGGAGCGCCGTATCCAACTGGCGGAGCGGGTTGTGGATCCGCCACAGGGACCGATTCCGGCTTGGGAACAACTAACGCGGCTGGCACGGCTTCTTGGCGCCGACTGGAACTACGGTAGTTCGGCGGATGTTATGGACGAAATTGCCACCTTGGTTCCGTTCTACAGCGGGGTTAGTTACTCTAGTCTGGCGAACGCCTTCGGCCGCCAATGGCCGTGCACCAAAGAGCAGCCCCTCGGGACGCGTTTACTCTTCGCCAACAACAACAATCATGCGTTCCATTTCGTTCCGGTGTGCAAGCCGACCATCATTCCGGCTCCGTGGGAATATCCGCTAATCCTGGTCTTCGGGCAGTCGCTTTACTATTGGAACCAGAGCGTCCTGATCCAGCACAGCGAGACGCTTCGGCGCGAGCACCGCATCCTGCTCCTCGACTATCCCGATGGCTTCGTCGAAATCAATCCTGAAGACGCCAAGGAACTGGACATCCGAGATGGCGAAAGAATTCGCTTAATGACACCCGATGCCACCGCCCATTCCACGGCGCGCGTTACCGACGAAGTGCGAAAAGGCACGGTGTGCGTTCCCTATTTCGTGCGCGAGATCGAGCGCGATCTTTTGGGGAGCGTTGATGGCAGCGCCCTGGTCTGGACCCGCGTGGAGAAGGAGCCGGCATGAGGGCGCGCATGGTAGCGCACCAGGACGTACTCAAGATCGTGGACCTACTTGAGGTCCGCGGATATGAAGTAATAGGATTGTTTGCCGATCGCGGCGACGATACCTACTTCGACGTGGTCACCGACGCAAATCGGAATCAAGTGCAACTGCACGCCCCCAATCCGTGCAATCCCCCAAAGCGTTTTTTGCTCCCTCATATTGAGCCGCTGATGAAGATCCACCGCAGCAACGGCGGCACGCACATCGAGCCCATTTACCAAGAGAAGCAAAGGGCCATCTTCGGCATCCGTTCATGCGACGTTGCGGGAATTCATCATCTCGACCGCTTTTACCTGGGGCGTGAGTATCGCGACATCTATTACGAGAAACGCCGTCGCGGCCTTTTCCTGGTGAACTTCGTGTGCACTGACCCCGAAGCCGACATCGGCGAGAAGTGTTTCTGCGTTTGTGCGGACACGGGGCCCGCCGCCCGCGCTCACTTCGATCTGCAACTCATGGATCTGGGCGACGAGTACATGGCGGTAGCGGGCACTCCCGCGGGGGAGTCTCTGTTCGAGGAACCGATCTTTCGCCATGGCACGCCAGCGCATCTTCAGAAGCGGCGCGCCATCCTCGCCGGACTGCGCTCGCGCTTCAAGACCACGACAAGCTGGTTTTCCGCCGCCGTTCGCCACATCTCGCAGGGAAAAACACAGGAGAAAACCTGGGAAGAAATAGGAAATCGCTGCATGGAGTGCGGCGGCTGCACGTACGTGTGTCCGACCTGCACGTGCTTCACGGTGAGCGACCGCCAGGTCGGGCCGAACGAGGTAGAGCGCGTGCGGATCTGGGATTCGTGCGCCCTGAGCGGATTCACGCGCATGGCCGGCGGCTTCAACCCGCGACGCGCGGTGCACGACCGCCGCAATCGGCGCTTCTTTCGCAAGCTGGATTATTACTTTGTGCAACGGGAACTGTCGGTCGCTTGTGTCGGATGCGGCCGTTGCGCGGTGGTCTGCCACGGCGACATCGGCATGCCCGCCGTGGTGGAGATGATCCGTCGCGCTGCTTCGGAGCAACATGAGCCCGTCAGTCACTGAAAACGTGTACCTGCCGAAGGTGGCAGTGCTTGACCGCGTGGAAACTGACATCCCCGAGGTCAAGACCTTCTACTGGCATTTCGCAGACGCAGGCGAGCAGGACCGCTTCAGTCATTTTCGTCCCGGGCAGTTCGCGCAAGTCTCGCTGTTCGGGGTCGGCGAATTCCCGGCGTCGCTGCCCCCGAGTCCGACGGAGAACGAGACATTCTTCACCGTTCGGCAGGTTGGCACCTGCACCGCCGCACTGCATCAACTGCGGCCTGGAGACGTGTTCGGTGTTCGTGGTCCATACGGTAACGGCTTCCCCATGGGAGAGTATCGCGGTAGGAATCTCGTTTTCGTCGCGGGCGGCATCGGATTGATCCCACTGCGCTCGTGCATCGTTTACGCTTTGACGCACCGCGAAGAGTACGAGCGGATCCAGATCTTCTACGGCGCCAAGACGCCCAAAGAACTGATGTACAGATCCAAGCTGCGAGAGTGGGAGAGTTCGGCGGGAGCCGAATGCCATTTGACGGTAGATCGCCGTGAAGATGGCTGGACCGGCCACGTCGGAGTCGTCGGGAGTCTGTTCAAGAAACCTGGGGTGGAAGTCCCGGTCGAAAATACCATCGCTTTCGTCTGCGGTCCGCCCATCATGTTCCGCTTTGTCATCAAGGACTTGTTGGCCATGGGAGTGCCTGAAAACAGCATCGTGTCCACGCTGGAGCGCTATATGAAGTGCGGCGTGGGCAAGTGCGGACACTGCTGCATCGGGGTGGCTTACGTCTGCGTGGATGGACCGGTGTTCACGTACCGGCAGATACGGAGCCTTGGAGAGGAGATTTGATGTCTGACCTCCGCGCACAACTGGAAGACGCGCTTCAAGGCCGCGTGTGCGTCATGGGTGTGGGCAATGTCGACTACGGCGACGACGGCTTCGGAGTCTGCTTGG
>Ga0187769_10001332_pt1 | contig 14048 bp, 13 predicted proteins | sample 0116_SJ02_MP02_1_FD_133140 | JGI IMG/M metagenome (GOLD analysis project Ga0187769, IMG submission 133140) | Tropical peat soil microbial communities from peatlands in Department of Meta, Colombia - 0116_SJ02_MP02_10_MG | ecosystem: Environmental > Terrestrial > Soil > Wetlands > Peat | place... | reverse complement strand
GTCACCCAGATAGTGACTACCCACTACATGGATGAAGCACAACAGCTCTGCGACAGATTAGTGATTATGGATCACGGTCTGATTATGGAGGAAGGAGATCCTAGCGGGCTAATGGAGAAACACATTGGTAGGGAGGTCCTAGAGATGAGGCTCCCGCGGGACCTGATGGAACGAGTGCCGAAGGAAGATCCACTGATTCGAGGATTCGATACATACCGGGATTTGCTGCTGCTTTACTCGGATAAAGCCGACTTGCTGTTGGACCGATTGAAATCCCGTGGCATAGAATCAGATTACGCAATAGTACGCAGAAGCACATTGGAAGACGTTTTCCTGAAACTAACGGGGAGGCGACTAACCGAATGAACCCGTTCAAGCCAGTCAGTTTCTCCCCCCGCCAGCATACAGGGTCTGGCAGAGGGAGGTAAGCATCTACAAGCACGTGTACAGGTCCACAATAATCTCAAACCTCATGGACCCGTTGATATATTTGCTCGCGCTGGGCTTCGGCCTTGGAGCCTACGTTACGAGGATTCAAGGACTAAGCTACATAGAGTTCATTGCGCCCGGCCTCATCGCATCTTCAATCATGACCGCGGCTTCGTTTGAGACGACCATAAACACATTCGTTCGAATCAATTTTGATAAGGTGTATGAGGCTATGATGGCCACGCCAGTCACGGTCGAAGACTTAGTGGTCGGGGAATTACTCTGGGCAACGACTAAGAGCACCATTTACGCCACTGTGATGTTGCTAGTCGTGGCCGCCCTGGGTCTAGCTCAATCGTGGTTCGCGGTGCTCGTGCCCTTCATGGGCGTTCTAGGAGGGCTAATGTTCGCCGTAATCGGTCTTACATACACTTCATTCCTCAAGAGCATATACCACGTAAACTACTTCTTCACGCTCTTCGTCACGCCGCTCTTCCTGTTCTCCGGTGTTTTATCCTCTCGACCCGCTCCCACAAATCGTGAAAGACATCGCCTTCTTCAGTCCGCTGTATCATCTCGTTCGGGTAATTAGACCGCTAATTCTCGGAACCGTTGGGATACCCGTCCTACTCGACCTAGCCTGGATCATCGCTTTCATCGCGATCTTCACAGTCGTACCAATCAACCTCCTTAGAAACAAACTCGTCAAGTAGATTGATGCGACAGGGCCTTTGGAAGACTTTGAGGAGGATTTGTTACGAAATCCTCAGCGTGAAGCATCAGCGGTGTCATGGTGGGCCGGGCCGGACTTGAACCGGCGACCATCTGCTTCGATCGCTGATCGTTCGCGTGTGTCAGGCAGATATCCTAACCAGGCTAGACGACCGGCCCTGTGGGTTTTTGTGAATGTTGGGCGAGGAAATAAAGGCTCCTTGGTCGTGGTCGGGGGTTGTACTGAGGAGATGTTTGGGGTTTTCTGTTCTTTCCCAAGACGCTTGCTGGTTTTCTGAGGGAAGCGATTGATCATGGCGTAGTTTTTCGGTGGGACGAAATGCAGATTAGAGTCAATCTTTGCTTTAGGGCTATGGGTGCAAGTGGTAGTTGGCTAAGTTATACGATCGTCTGATGCGGTTTGACAAGCAGATTCGGTTCGCAGCGGTAGTGGACGGACGCGGGAGGATTCTTGAAGGCGGCATGAGGGAAGGCGTTGAGCCAATTGAGCCATTGGAGAAAACACCGCATTTGATCGCGAAGCTGGTCTCCGTTTTGAAGGGAGAAGACCTAGACGAATTCTTTGGTAAGCCGGAGTATTCGATCCTGATTCATGAAAAAATTATTGCTTTCATATTCCGTTCTGGTAAGAAATTGGTACTCGTCACAACGAGTCGCAGGTTCGCGATGAACAAAGTGGCTCGACTACTAGCCCACGTTAAGAAGAGGTAATCCTGCGCCGGCAAATTGGCCTACGAAGAAGTTATTGTGGGCAGCGGATTCGACTCATTCCTTTTCTCCAGCACCACATCTGGTTTGAACAAGGGTTTCAGCGTATGTTTTATTGCGAGTTTTGGAAGTTCCCATAGCATTACCCTCTTACTATGCCGCATTGAGTCGTACATGAAGCAAATGTGGGTGCAAAAACACTGGTCGAGCTTAACTTCTCGAACTTCGCTCTTGCGCTCTATCGAGTTCCAGAACTCTTTGAAGTCCATTCCGTGTTTCCTTAAGTTTCCAATTGGTTTTCGAAGTTCACAGACTCGGACATCGGCGTTGTAGTCGATCACAATTGATGTTTGTCCGGCGGTGCATGGCATCTTCCATTTGCTGTGGTAAGCGTAATTTCTCAATTGACTCTCGTAACTAAAGACGTATCCTGCCCGCCAAAACGCTTTCCTCAAACTATCCAATCTACCCCTGCTGGACCTGGATTGTGAAATGTAGCGGAAATTCAGCGGGATGGCCTGCCGATAGATTCTATCGAGTTCTTCTGGCTCGACGGCTTGAAGAGTTCGGTCCTTTGGGTCTCCACGAATGATCTGAAAATAGTGCCCATCTAAGTCATGGGTTTCACTAAGATAACGACCTAGGGGAAGAATTTCGGTTCTGTTCTCGCTAGTTATAACAGAATTAACGTAAATCATCAGGTTCGACCATGCCCCTCTGAGTTTTTCGAGCCGCTGCATAGTCCCGAGGACTTTGCTGAAGTTTCCTGGCACACCCCTGATTCGGTCATGTGTTTTGTCGAATCCGTCGATAGAGATGTCGATTTCAACTTGGAGCCCCGGGCACTGCTCGAGGACGGCCGTTACTATTTCGAGTGTTTGTTTGGTTGGTAACCCGTTCGTTGGGATCCGAATGCCACGCACGTGGTTGTTCCTGTAGAAGAGAACGATGACCTCTGCTAGGTCCTTCCGTAGGAATGGCTCTCCACCAGACAGCCAGAGGTCATGAAAATTCGGCATAGTCGAAGATAACCTAGACAATTCATCATACGTCATGTCGCCTTTCCGATTCAGTTCAAGCCAGTAGAAGCATGTCCGGCAGCGAGCATTGCATGTGGATGTGACGAACAATATGACGAGATCGAGTTCCTTTTTGAAGAGAGGCTTGAGGAACGCGTCACGATGTGGCAAGAGTTGCCTGTTCACCCAATTTGTATTTACGGCCTCGCCATTCGATTTCGTCGTTTCGGGCCGACTTAATTATGCAGTATGTCATAATCCAAGGGACAATAAGGCTTGCTATCGAATGGGCCCAGCGATTCGTCTCGAATTCGGACGCGAATTCAGGTAGAGCTTGTCTAAACGCCTGCACCCGTTGACTGGATCTAAACACACCTAGAACGGAAGGAAGCAGCAGCAATGCCGCTGGCAGTAACCAAGCTGGGGACAGTATGATTCCCGCGATTAAACTGGCCAGGCCGCACGCGCTGGCGACAGTGAAGAAGCTGAAGGCCGTTAACCCGTAGTTCCACAAAGTTCGGTTGAAAGCCCTCGTTAAGGCGATTTGGTGAATGGCCCATGTTACGAAACTTCGCGCCGTAGGTTGGCTATGCGTTACGACCGTACATTGGGGAAGGAAATCCACCCGGTAATTGTGCTCGCGTAACGCACGGTTGAGTGAAAGGTCGTCGCTGACTGCCGTTTCCCATAAGCTGCGAAGCTGGATTTCATTCATTTTATCACGTAACATTGCCATTGCTCCGCCCCAAGGAAAGTTGTATTTTTCACTGAACATGAGATTCGTGCCTGACGCATTCCAAGCCGACTCGACCTGTGCCCAGAAACCTCTCTTCTCCGGGAAGTACCAGCGAAACCCGGTCGTGGCGCCTATCGACGGCTCTCCTAAAGGGTCCAGCATTTCCCTCAGCCAGCTTGGTGTCGTCAACGCGTCGCTGTCGAGGAATGCATAGGCTTCGCTTGCCCACCCATCCCTCTCTAATCCCGTCAATAATGCGGCGACTTTTCCGCTGGCTCGAGGATGTGGGTCGGCAGTGAACACTTGAACCTCCTTGGTTGGCCAATGGTCCATAGCCGTTTTAGCAACCGCGTATGCTGGGTCACTCGCAGTGTCGGTAACGATGATCAAATGAAACTTCGGATATGATTGGTTTAGGATCGCTTCAATATTCTTCTGCAAATTCGGCTCTTCGCCTTTGCATGCCATCACTACGCAGGCAGTGGGTGTGAATCCGCTTCGAGCCCTGCTTATGCGCAGGGAGACGTTCTCGTCGAATTCCCGTGCTAAGTAGAACGAATAAGCTGAGGCTAGTACGGCTAGGAGACCGAGCGATAGAAGAATGCTGTAAGTGGTTGTGCCGAGCGTCAGTGATGTTCCGCACGTGGAGGTGCCGAAGTTAGGCTTCGATGACTTCGCAGCGAATCTGCTTAAGCATCTCAGCGGCCTTGTCAGGGTCCACCTTTATGGTGTAGAGTTCTGCCGGTGTTCTAAGCTTGAGCTTTACGACGTCTTTCAATCGTTTGACGCGGCATTCCACGGCGCGCTCCGATATTTTGACAAATTCTTCTGTGTCCGTAACCTGTGCGGGCATAGTGTTCTCGACTTCCATGCGGCGTATCAAGATCGGGATAATATAAACCTGAACGACCTCCTAGGACGAGAAGACAATCAACTCTTCGTCATATCGCCGCCCATCGATAATCGAGCCCGGCGGTCTACGTTCAATCCTCCTACGCTCTAGAAGTTCATCAAACTTTTCATCAGCCTCTTGGGTTGAGATATTCGGTTCGGTAAGGAGACTGAGGGGCACGTCGATTTCCATCGGCCTAGAAGGTATCACGTGGCGCGTGACTTTATGCGGTAAAAGCAACCCTTCTAAACCGAATATGCGAATCTTCTGCTTAGTGAAAGTGGGCAGGGCTATCACGAAATTCGCGCGTTCGGATTTGAGCCATTGCATAGCCAAGGATTCTGACAGATAGGTAACTTTGAAGCCGCTTCTCACCAGCTGCTTCTCAATATTGGTGGCCGTTCGGCAGTGTTCGAAGGTGTCGATTGATTGGCACAGAGAAAATTCGGTTCCACCTTTAGTGACTAGGATGGTGGCAGGTTCGAGGGCAGACTCTGTAACTTCGATCTGGCCCACGAAATAGTCGAGCCTCATGCTCGAGAGAATTTCTTGAGCAACAGACTCGGGCCGTTCAACCGTAAAGACTCTGAACCAGGAGCCCACCGTGATTTGTGGGCTCATGTAGTCGAGTAGACAGCAGGGGGCGAATCGGCACTTTAGACGTTTGAGAGCGTTGAAGCGATGCATCCCATCAAGAATGATATGATAATCTTGGTCCACAATGAGTGGGTCTCGGACGAGATCGTCCTTTCGTATTTCTTCCGCTAGCTTGGTGACGAGGGTCTCAATGACTTCTTCGTGGGGTTTCAGTTCTTCAATATCGACCATCGCCAGGCGGAGCGTCAGGCTTGAAGAACTGATTTCCAACCTCTGACCTCGTCGGTGGGCTTGCTTGAGCCCAGCCTCTAAGGTTTCCGAATGAATGTCTCTTTATGAAAAGGGGAGGTTTGGGCGGTTATATGGGGGGCGTTGTTTGGGAAACGCAACCCAGTCGATGCGTTGAGTCTACTTCGTGAATTTGGTCATCTTCGTGCCGCAAGTAGGACAAGTCGCACGAAGCATGTTACGGCCCTTGGCAGTCTTCTCCATCGTCGTTTGATCGTCAGGAACAGTCTTCTTCTCCTTACACTTTACACAAAACATTTCAGCCAATGAACATTCCCTCCCCTTTCTGAATTGGTTGATGTTAGCGGATATCCAGTCCATAAAAGCCTTTGCTAGAGAGCCCAAACAAGGACAGATTCTCATGAAAACGACCAACAGTTTATGAACTAGTATAAGATCGGGCAGGAATCTTCACAAAAACGATTAGCCCATATGGAAGCTAACGTACCTGTCTGATCGGTGTTCTCATTGCCTGCCCGTAAACTAATTTCCATCATTGGAACCGGCAAGTTGGGTGCCGCCGTGGCCCTTCAAGTTGCACAAAGGGAGCTCGGCGACCTAAGGTTAGTCGACATAATCCAAGGCCTGCCGCAAGGCGAAGCACTTGACCTAGGTCAGATGATAGCCGAGCAGGGAACCGATCTAGACATTGTCGGTTCCAACGATTACAGAGACATCGCTGGATCGGATTTGGTTGTTGTCATAGGTGGCCTAGGGCGCAAACCGGGCATGACGCGACTAGACTTGCAGGAGAAAAATGAGACCATCATCCGAAACATCTGCGAGAAGATCAAAGAGTATGCCCCAAAGACACTTGTGCTCATGGTCACAAACCCACTTGACATAATGACTTACCTTGCGTGGCGAGTTACCGAATTCGAGCCGGCAAGAGTTTTTGGACAGAGCGGAATGCTGGATACTATGCGGTTCAAGTACTTCATCTCGAAAGCACTGGGGGTTTCGACCGCCTCTATTCATGCGGTAGTTATCGGTGAACATGGAGATTCGATGGTGCCCTTACCCAGGTTTTCGACGGTGAACGGAGTCCCGATAACTGACCTCCTTTCGACCGTGCAAGTCAACGAGGCTATCGACCGAACTCGGAAGATAGCCGCGGAGGTCATCGCTCTGAAAGGAGCAACGATCTTCGCCCCTGCACATGGAATTACGAGGATGGTCGAGAGCGTAATCAAGGACAAGAAAATGGTGCTCTGCTTGACCGCCCATTTAAACGGAGAGTACGGGTTGAAGGATGTGTACGTCGATGTTCCAGCAGTATTGGGCGCGAAAGGAGTCGAACGGGTCATCGAAATGAAATTGAATGATGAGGAGAGAACGGCTTTCATGAAGTCCGTTGACGTTGTGAAGGCCGCATGCAGCCACCTGAAGACAGTCACTGTACCTTGAAGCCGCGACCGGACCGGGCCTTTGCTACGCGGTTAGCAATCTGCGCGGCTACCACACCAGCCGCGATCCCGGAGTCGATATTGACCACCGCCAACCCAAGAGAACAGGCCTGCAACATCGCCATCAAAGCAGCTTCACCGCCACCGCCGTACCCATAGCCCGATGATGTCGGGACGGCGATCAACGGAATATCAACTAAACCTGCGACCACTGTCGGCAGCGCGCCCTCACGGCCAGCCACAACAATAAGACAGTCGACGTCGTGCTCGATCATCGCCTTCAACGGTTGCACCAGTCTATGAATCCCGGCAACTCCCGCGTCCGCTTCTAGGAAAGTCTCGCAGCCCATTTCCTGAGCAATCATCGTCGCCTCTTCAGCCACCGCCAAGTCCACCGTCCCCGCTGTTAGAACACCAATCTTCCCACCCGATTGCATCCGATGTCGCGTATCACTCGTGACTACTACAGACCTCGCATGCGGAAACTTCTGGACGGCCGACTTCTTGAAACGCGTCGTCAAGGCGTCTATCTGTTCATCGTTAAGGCGCGTAGCAATGACTCGTCCATTCTTTTCAAGCATCCGCACACAAATTTCGATAAGATCATTCTTTGCTTTTCCTTCCGCGAAGACAATCTCAGGAGTGTTTCGCCTCACTTCTCGCCCCACATCGAGCTTTGCCACATTCGAGACGTTTTCTATCACGTTCATTTTCAGGGCTCGCTCCGCCTCATCAACCGAGATCTTACCCTGAGCAAGTTTTTCGAGAATTTCACGCAAGAACTTAACCTGCTAGGAAACGCCTAAGTACGAAGAGCTGTGTGAGCTACGATAAAATCTTAGCAGAAGGGACATTCACGACAACTCCAACGCTACCATCCACTGAAATCTCTGAAGTGCTTCGCGAGAAGGAGAAACGCATTCTGGACGAGTTGAAGGGCGCGGGCAAAGTGCTAGTGGCTTTTTCGGGAGGGGTCGACAGTACTCTTGTAGCACTCTTGGCTAAGATGGCATTGGGCGAGAACGCTTTGGCTGTGACTGCCAACTCACCAAGCGTTCCGGTTTTGGAACTGGATGAGGCAAGGCGCCTTGCGACGGAGATCGGAATCAAGCACCTTGTAATCAAGACGAATGAGGTGGAGGATGCAAACTACCTTGGGAACCCGCCAAATCGGTGCTATTTTTGCAAGAAGGAACTGGCGGAGAAACTTACTCAATTGGCGAAGGAGCTCGGCGGGTACGTAGTTGTGGACGGGACAAATGTTGAAGATCTTAGAGGGCATCGGCCAGGCGCACCTGCGTTGGTAGAGAAAGGAGTTCTGAGGCCGCTGGCTGAAGCCGGGTTGACAAAGAGTGAGGTTAGAAAGCTGGCTAAACATCTGGGCCTCTCGAATTACGACAAACCGTCGATGCCTTGCTTGTCATCGCGGGTAGCCTACGGCGAGGTGATAACTCCAGAGAGGTTGCTGAGAATCGAACGAGCCGAAAATTTCATTCGAACTTTGACGGGGGTCAGGGAGTTGAGGGTACGTGATCATGGCAGCGTGGCCAGAGTTGAGGTTGGGCCGAATGAAAGGAGGTTATTCTTCGAAGAGGAACTGTTGGACCATATTGCCAAGGGACTTCGCGACTTGGGCTTTGCTTATGTCACGTTAGATATGAGCGGATACCGATCCGGAAGCATGAATGAATCCTCAACCGCCATGAGCAACCGGAAGCAGTGACAATTCATCGTTTTCTTTCAACTTGGTATCGAGGCCAGCCAATGTGTCTATCTCTCTTCCGCCTAGCAGGATTAGGGCGTTTGCGCGGGGGTCGGAACCTTGCCTTTCGAAAATCAGTTTCTGGAGTTCGTCGCAACCGGGTCGGGATACCAGTTCGCCGATTGCTGACCGTACTGTCGGCTCCTCGTTGTGGAGTTCGACGCTAACAGCGTCCGCTCTGGCTGCGGATCTGAAGACGCCATATAATTTCATACGAATTCTCAATGTGATTGGCCCTCAAGGTTTTCGTAAGCCTGGAACTTATCCCTATCAGAAATCACCGGAGAAGTGTGTGCCTTCAGTATCCGCTGCATTGTAAATCATCTTTGCGACAAGAATGAGGGCGCCTAGATGCGCCCGTTTAACATGTAATGCTTACTTAATGTTATTACTTGTACCGACGAGGCTGGCCTCATCATTGTAAAGTTGGTTCCCAATGCGAAACGCTAGATTCTGGGCCATTCTTGTGGCCATTTCCCTAATCGCCTTAACCGTATCCGCTGTTCCTGCAAATGCACAGGTGGGGGTCTGGCGCGACATCAACCCCGACTCCTACCTCAGCCCCGCGTCAAATCCACAGCTGAACTCAGTATACATGTTCTCTTCTGACGAAGGTTGGGCAGTCGGAGACTCACGCCCCACCACGAACATAACGACCGCCCTCCCAGCCATATTTCATTACGATGGCGCGACGTGGAACTTGGTGCCTGCTCCGAAGTTTCCAGACTTTCCATACACTCAATCAGCCTACAACCTAACCTCCGTCACATTTGGAACTCCTGGAAGTGCAAACAGGAACGATGGATGGACGGTTGGTTACAACAGCACGATATGTTCACCAAACACAACGTCGTTTACCTGTAACTCTTCTCGACAGCCGAACGCGACGGCGCTCCACTGGGACGGAACTACGTGGAGGGTACAGGTCGCAGGACTCAGCGGAGTAAACGCGGGTCCCCTTTGGAGTGCATTCATGGTGAGCTCGACCGATGTCTGGGCGGTGGGTCAGAACACGACCTACGGTGCGAAGGGCCACGCAGGCGGCACTTTTTGGCACTGGACCGGGGTCGCGGGCCTTGGCGGAGGATGGAACACGCCACAAGCAACAGTCAACACCGGACCTCTATATTCCGTGTTCATGGTCTCCGACACCGAAGGGTGGGCTGTTGGCGCAAACGGGACCATATACCACTATTTCGGCGGCGAGTGGAACTCCTTCAATTCACCTGTTACCACCGCGCTAAGATCAGTTTACATGATTTCGCCAACAGAAGGATGGGCCGTTGGCGATAACGGAGTCATAATCCATTACACGGCGGGAACATGGTCCGGCCCTGTTAGCCCTGGCACGACAAAGAACAATCTCTTCTCCGTCTTCATGGTTAGCTCTACTGAGGGCTGGGCATTCGGAGCAGCAGGCTCGATCCTTCACTACTATGGAGGGTCTTGGACGCTTCTACCCTCGAATCTGGTTCCGACTTCGCCAGTTTCATACCTGAACTTCAATTCAGGTTTCTTCAACTCCGCGAATGACGGCTGGGTTGTTGGAACAGATGGGGTAGTGGTCCACTTCGATGGGGTGAATTACGGAACCGTTACAAGTCCAACGATTAACAACTTCACCTCAATCTCTTTCGGGCCGCCCTTGACCGGTCCTATGGATCCTAACGACGGGTGGGCTGTAGGTAATGCGTCGGTTACGGATGGTGTACTGCCGAATGAACCTACGATCTACCACTGGAACGGATTCGCTTGGACGAAAGGCGTCTCCATAGGAACAACGAATGACCTGAATTCCGTTTTCATGATAAACAGCGGCGACGTGTGGACCGTGGGCGGCGGACCGCGCCCGACTCCTTCTTGCTCGGGCCCTCTGTGCCCCGTGATTCTTCACTTCACAGGCGGGTCGTGGAACACGATTACTCCCCCGCCCGGCAATTATCAGCTGAAATCCGTTTTCATGGTAAGCCCCAATGAAGGATGGGCGGTTGGGGAACAAGCCGCTTCATCGTATCCAACGGGAATAATTCTCCACTATACCAACTCCGGGGGCGTAGGCACTTGGGCCATCTTTCCAGCGCCATCAACCCCAGGCCCAATACACGGCTTAAACTCAGTCTTCATGCTAAGTCAGGACGAAGGCTGGGCGGTTGGGGATAATGCCACAATTCTGCACTACACCGTCACCGGAGGCGTAGGCACATGGAACCTCGTTACAGTAAGCGGCACTCCGACTGAGTCCTCCGACGCTAACTTCACATCTCTCTTCATGCTCAACCCCGCAAGCGGATGGGCAGTCGGAGGCGTCCAAGCCCAAGGCTCATTCTCAGCCGGGCCAATCATAATCAACTGGGACGGCACAAAATGGGAACCCGTCGCAGTACCATCAATTCCAGGAGGAACAACACCGACAGGCCATACTAGTGCAACGCTAAAGTCTGTCTTCTTCGACAGTCCGACTGATGGTTGGGCAGTTGGCTTTCCGGGCGTACTCGTAGCGACAATTCTACATTGGGACGGCATCTCATGGCAACATGTAACGCTCTCGCCGGCACTCCTCGGACAAATCCCGCCAATTCTAACATCCGTATACATGACGAGCTCGACTAGCGGTTGGATCGTCGGTGGAAGTCCCGACTTCGACTACTGCACATCATCCTCCATTCCACCATCCCCTTCGAGCAATTGTTATTTCGATCAGGCGTCGAGTCCAACGCCGCCCTCTGGTCCCTACGGTTTCAAGACCCCACTCTCCACCATGTTGCAGTTCGTGCCTTCCGGGGGGCAAGTTACAGCCACTTCAACAACCACTGTCCTATCAACGGTTTCGACAACTACTACAACCGAATCCTCCGTAACGACTAACAGCTCAACATGCCCACCCAATGTAGCGATCACGGTCAAAGTTACTGACAACCAGGGCAACCTAGTTTCAGGTGCCACCGTCCAACTTACACCCGCCTCGTCCATGACGTGCATATTCCCCGGAACTCTGCAAGCCGTCACCGACTCGCAGGGACTCGCTACTTTCATCGTTCCGCCCGGCACTTACACCGCGACCGTCAGTAAAGGCGGAGTGACAACCACGCAGACCATCAATGTCTTGAGTAATGGGCAGGTGTTCACTGTAACCCTAAACGTTACGCCGGGTGGTTTGATACCGGGCTTCCCGCTGGAATCGATCTTAGGCGGTGTAGTTCTCGGTGTAGGGACCCTCGTACTTATGGAACGTCGGAGGAGAAAGTAATGACTGAACCACTAACGATGCCAAATCGCCGGTCGAGAATGGCCAACATAACCGCCACTCTGCCAATTCAGATGTTGGATAAGATGGACGACTTAATCGACAAGGACAAGGTTCCGTCGCGATCGTATGTGATTCGTGAAGCTGTAAGAAAATATTTGAGGGAGCTAGAAAAGTGAGTAATGTTCTGTATTCGTGTCGCATAGAGCGGCAGTTGGATTCGGCTTTCAAAATCATTAGGAGCCAAGGTATCCTTTGAAAACTCGAGTACTGTGGATTAGCGTATTCCTTCTGGGAATGCTTGCGGCCATTAGCGTAGTTCCTACTCAAGCTGCAACTACGTTCGGTCGATGGCGTGATATCAATCCAACACAATATATCACGGCGAACCCCGCTGGCACTTTACGCGGAGTCTACGTATACAAGTCCGGAGGCTCAGCCGCAATCGGCGCAGGCGATGGTTGGGTTGTCGGCGGAGACTCGGGAAGTGGCAACGGCATCATCGCCCATTATGACGGGTTCTCTTGGTCGATCCTATCACCGCCCGTGGCAGGCTCCACCTATTACTCCGTCAACTTCTGCCTTAACCCAGGAGCCCCAGGGGTTGGCTCCCTCTGCAGCCCATACACGCGAAACGGGTACGTGGCCGACGGTTGGCTTGTGGGCACGGTAAGCGGAACCACGCCGGTTGCTACCTACTGGGATGGAGGAGGACTGACGGAAGTGGACACAGGATTACTCGCTGCGCTGGCGGGTAACTTGACTTCCGTCTTCATGGTTTGTAATTCACCCGAAACAGGACAATTAGGATGCAGCGGACCCTTTGCAAGCGCCGGCCTGACATACGCAGCGGGAGAAAGCACAACTGGCGTAGGAATAATTTGTAATTTCAACGGCGACCCTAAGGCAGGCGGGAGCTGGGCCTGTCCTCACCTCAGCACAATCGCCGGGAATACGCATTACAATAGCGTCTACATGTTCGTCGATCAATCAGGCGCCCTTGGGGGTTTTGCTGTGGGCGACGCTGGCGACATCGCGCGGTTGAACGGTGGTTCTTGGACAGATAGTCAACCGGCCGGTTCAGGCGTTACGTTTCGTTCAGTCTTCGTAGATCAAGGCGGAAACAACCTTGAAGCATGGGCCGTAGGCGACGCTGGCCAGATTTGGCATTTCTGCTGTGGTTCCGCGGGCAGTTGGTCAGGTCCAGTAAGCCCGGGTGCTACTTCGCAGAATCTAGAGGGCGTAGTTCTAGTGAGCTCAAGTGAAGGTTGGGCCGTCGGGAGCAGCAGCGTAATTCTTCACTCAACCACTCTTGGTACGACTAACCAATGGCTGGCGCTTACATCGCCAGGCCAAACCGCCACGGCCTCAGGCATAAGCCTGATCGGGGTTTCATTTCCGGGCAGCGGAAATGGCTGGGCGGTGGGGACAAGTGGAGTCATCCTTGATACGCAAAACTCCAACTGCGGGAATGCTGTCCTAAGCCCTTGCTGGGGCGGCAATACCGGCATACTGCAGTCCGGTAACCTAACATCAGTATTCGAAATCAGCCAGAGCGACGCATGGGCCGGCGGTTACTGGGATTTCGCAAGCAATTTGCCCGCTTTGATCCACTGGGATGGAACCAAGTGGCATCGGGCACAGGTGGCTCCTCCAGCTCAACTTGCTGGAAATCCCTTCAACATAACGAGCATTTACATGTCCGGTTCGAGTGACGGTTGGGCGGTTGGCGGTATAGCTTGTCCAACCGCTTCAGGCACGAATCCTTGTGTTACTCCCACGGAAGTTCCGTTTGCGATTCACTGGGATGGTAACAGTTGGACTGGCTCGTCTGCAAGTCAACCGGTTTGCACCTGTGCTTTGACGTCTGTTTTCATGATTAACAGCGGCGAAGGCTGGGCCGTGGGCGATAGCGGCGAATTCTTCCACTACACCTCGAACACAAACCAGTGGGGCCTGGTTCAAACAGCGACCGGTAGTCCAAAGCTAAACTCAGTCTTCATCAGCAACCCCGGCAACAATCCAAACGCAGGATGGGCTGTCGGCAACGGCGGCACCGTTTATGAGTTATCCATTTCCGGAGGTTCAGCAACTTGGAACTTGGTAACTATTCCAGCATTGGGTGCCTTCACGCCGAATCTGTACAGCGTCTTCTTTACGGATTCGAACCACGGTTGGATAGTCGGAGCAGAAGGAACGATCCTAACGACCACGAACGGAGGACAGGGTTGGAGT
>Ga0187769_10001330_pt1 | contig 14052 bp, 14 predicted proteins | sample 0116_SJ02_MP02_1_FD_133140 | JGI IMG/M metagenome (GOLD analysis project Ga0187769, IMG submission 133140) | Tropical peat soil microbial communities from peatlands in Department of Meta, Colombia - 0116_SJ02_MP02_10_MG | ecosystem: Environmental > Terrestrial > Soil > Wetlands > Peat | place... | reverse complement strand
GCATGCCTGTTCTTGCAGAACATCGACCCCGTATTCATGGTTCAACCGGCTGTCGTGATCGTTGTCTCCACACTCCTGCTTGTGTATTGGCACAGACGACAAAGATTCGACCTGGTTGTTCTAGGCTACTCCTTCGTTGCTTATGCAGTCGCGATTGCGTTGAAGTACGCCGTCCAGCTACCTACAATTGACGCGGTGACCAACTACTTTGGGCAGCAGAGCATCGGGCTCGGAGTCTACTACGGGGCACAGACCGCGTTCTTCGAGGTGGGTATGGCCTATTTGTTGGCGTCATATGCCATAAGAAACAGAAAGCTAGGGATGAAGGACGCAGAAGGCTATGGGGCGGGACTAGCCTTCTGGGAGAATGCTGCTCTTCTTGGGGTCCTCCCGCTAATCAACTACATTGCATGCTACGCCATCCTCTCGACAAACACCTCTCTTTCGCAGACCGTCTACGACCTGCTCAGGCAGAATTCCCCTGGACTTTTCGACCCAGCGTCTCAGGCCCTTGCCTCAATCGCACTTGGCAGTCTCGAGCGTTTTTCTTCGATCCTGATTCACTTCGCCTGGGGATACCTCTGCATGATGGCCGCTGTGTACAGCAAGCGGCGTCTTTTCCTTATTGCTCTGCCCATAGGATTCGTCGACTTCCTGGTTCCTTTCGCCAACACGACTGGGATAGTCGTCTTCGAGGGAATGGTTTTCACCTTTGGCGTTGTCGCAGTTCTTGTCGCATGGCAGGCGGTCAAGCACGTCCGCGTACAGGCAGAGAGAAACCACCTCCGCGCCGCTAATCGTGAAAGCCCGAAACCATCCAGCACCTGACCGACGTCGCAATCCCCGATCCTTGCCTCCCCGCTGGTCTTGGATACCAGGCAGCAGGGGATCGTAACGGTCGTGGTCTTGCCCGCTCCGTTCGGCGTTAGGAACCCGACGATCTCCCCCCGCCTACGCTGAACGACATGGAACGACAGCGAATAGGTCCCCGAACTTCTTGGTGAGGTCTTTTCTCTCTATCGATCTGGGTAGCCGGTCGCAGGACTTGGCCGGAGACCACCATCAGAGCCTCTTGCTGCCGAGAGTCCTGTACCAAAGCAGGGCGAAGACTGTCAAGCCAATCTAGTCCATAGCTAGTTTGTGTCTTGGCTATTACCTCATTTCCTGTAGGGCTTCTTGGTTGAGATAGTATCTTCCATTGATCTCAATGAAAACCTTAGTCTTGCCCTGGCGACGCTTCATGATCCTTACGAAGAGCCTTGGCAAACCCAGCTCATCTGCGGTCAGGGCTGTTTCGGGGCTAATGGCTCCCTTATCCTGGAATGTTCTAATGATCTGTCTCATCCTTGGCCCGCCGAAGCCTTCCAGGTCAAGTACCTGCTGTTCGGGAGGAAGGGGGGATCCAGGTTGCGTCATGGGAGGGGGTGCGCTTTCCTGAGAAGGTCTGGTGGACCCTGTTTGAGGTTGCCCTGTCTCAAGACTTGGTGCCATCATGCCAGCCTCTTGACTCGGTGCCTCTGAAGGCGGCATCCTGCCCGCGCTAACCCGTACCCCGGACTCGGTCCGGTCGAGCCTCGCGGTGTACTCGGTCTTCTTCTTGACCTTGATCGTTACGGGAGTCGGTGGGATGTACCCTGAAGCAGTGACCTCGATTATGTACTCGCCTTCGTCAACGCCTCCGAAGTTTACTTTCCCGTCCTTAGCAGTAATGCCCGATAGTTTCTCTGGACCTTTGGCCAAGACACCGGCTCCCCGAATTGGTGATTGAGCTCGCGAGTCCAGTACTTTGACTGTAAAGCCCCGTCTGCGATACCATAGGATGAAGAAGAAGAACAGAGCGGCGAATAGCACTATGATCACCCAGACAAACCATGGAAGACCTGCAGGGGCCGGCGCGGGACCAGGCTTTGTGGAAGTGGTGAGTGTTGATGTGATTAGGGTCGTTGCTACCGGAGTCAGGGAGACAGACTTCCAATAGGCTTGATTGGGCCCAGGATGTGCAACGGGTGCGCCCTCGCTCTGTTCCATTATGACGTAGAAGGGGCCCGACCCAACTTGAGCAGTGTCCTGACCCAGGACCTGACCGCCTAGGCTAATGATATACTGGGCACTCCCTGAGGCGTCGACGGAGATTTCAAGCGTGTAGGTCACATTCGTACTTGGCGTCGGGTAGAGTTTCGCATGGTGCGGCCAAGCTGTTCCATTCCCGACCTTTGCGTCCATGCCATAGTAGCATTGGTTTGGAGGAATGGCGGAGTTTGCCGGGATGCCGCAAACCGAGGTATCGTTGCAGTCACCCAGATGGCTGCAGTTCGTCGGGTTCAGATTACCATACATCAGCACGCCTCTGCTGGCGTTTGCAGTCGTGATGGCGAAGCCGAAGGTATGCCCATTCGAGACGCCGCCTTCTACAGTCGCGCTTACGGTAAATGGCGGCGTGAAGTTTTGGACGCTCTGGATTGTACCGACCTCCTGACTCTGGTTAATTTGGGCGATCTCCATGCCGGCCGAAGAGAAAGTTGGCACCAGGGTGATGATGTTGAATCCCACATCCATCGGCCCGAACACGGTGCCCACCGGTCCATTGATCTGCCACAGGCTCGAATTGAGACTCGTGTCGTGGGTGAAGTCGTCATAAAGCAAAGAGCTGGGCGGAGCGCTCGAAGCCGCGAGGGCAGGATAGGCTGTTACGACCATTGAAGCAAGAGCGGAGACAGTCAGTACCAGGAGCACCAGCACGGCCCCAGCGCGTTGCGTCTGACGACGCCGAGCCAAATTCCCATCGAAGCGGCAATGTCTAGATTACTTACGGCGTGTCCCTAATTTCGGGGAACGGTGCGTTTCCCAGGGCGCCATCGCGAGTACTGTTTGTGATTTCCTCAGTCTTTCCGCAATGCAAGCCCGTACGAGATCGCATGCTTCAACGATTCTGCGGTCGGCGATGCTATAGTACACGCTCGACCCGTCGCGACGGGTCCTCAGCAGGCCGAACTGCCTGAGCAGCGCAAGATGCTGAGACAAGTTGGCCTGTGAGACTCCTGTGAGTCTGGCCAATTCACCTACGCTCTTCTCCCCGTATTTCAGAATCCTGAGGATTTGGATTCTTTTCGGATGAGCCATGCCCTTGCAAAACTCGGCTTGCAGTCGTTCGAGTTCTTCTGCCGCTCTGGTATTGCTTGCTCTGATCATGTCTGAGGAGATGGCACCCCCAAAGGAACTTCCTCCTTCTGAGTTTGTTCCGTGACAGGGAATCTAGTCTGACCGAAGAAGATGTCGAAAACTCTCTCTAGGCTACCCTTAAGGGCACGCCAGTAGATCATGGCGAAGGACCTCTTCATGTAGTACTTGACCACCGATGGCGTCTGGTCGGTGGGAGGGGAAGTGTAAGTTGCGGACACGAAAATTGCCCTGTGATGCCCCACCTCCATGGGGCAGTTTATCCTGCCGTTGTACTGCAGAATGTCCGAGGACTTCGAAATCTCGGAAACAACGTTGTGGGCAACAACCACCGATTGCAGATGGGCGACCACGCCGGACTTCGAGACAGGAATGTTGGTCGCGTCTCCTATGCAGTAGACTCCCTCCTGACCGACAACTTTCATCGTGCCCCGGTCTGTTGGCACGTATCCGTCCTCATCCCCTATGCCCGAATTGATGATGACGTCAGCGCCATGATGCGGAGGGATGGCAATCAGCATGTCATAGTCTACTGCCTCACCTTCGAGTGAGAAGATTTTGCGTTCCTTGGGGTCGACCGAATCGACATTGAAGAACGTGGAGACTTCGATTCCCTTCTCCTCGAACATCGGCTCGACGACCCGAGAAATCTTCTCTGCAGGATATGGCCTGGGATAGGGCGTGAGGAACTTTATCTTCACCTTGTCTCTGATTCCACGCTTGCTGAAGTATTCATCCAGCATGAACGCAGCTTCGTCGGGAGAGGGGGGACACTTGTGCGGGGTGCCTGCGATTGCCACAACCACCGTGCCGCCCTGGAACTCCTGCAGGGCCTTCCAGATGAGTTGGGAGTTCTGTCCGCCAGTGTGGAAGTTCATCGACCCCTCGGCCAGGCCGGAAATCTTGGAAGGGTCCGCAACAGCCCCCGTCGCTATCACGAGGATGTCATAGCCAATGCTCCTACCCGACCGTGTCGTTACGGCCTTGGCTGCGAAGTCGATCTTGGTCGCCGGATCTTGTATGAAATTGACTCCCTTCCGCAGCAGCTGGGTCTCATCCTTGACATACTTGTCCGGTGATACCCCCTTGAACGCGACGTCGAGGTTCCCAGGTTGAAATGGGTGTTTGAGGTGCTCGCCAATCAGCTGGACTGAAGCATGTCCCTCTCTTATATCGTCGCGAAGTTCGGAGGCCAGGAGGTTCGCTGTGAAGGTCCCTCCGTCCCCTGAGCCCACCACGACCAATCGCTGCATGGTTGTCCCTTAGCTCCGTTTCTTGGTGATCTTGACGATTATCCGGATGTAGCCTTGCTCGTCAATGGTGTCTACCAGCTCATTGCCACTTCGTTGGGCCCAAGCGGTGACGTCCGCCTTTGCCGCAGGGTCGGTTGCCAGCAGTTCAATCACGTCGCCGACCTGAGAGCTCCTGTAAGCCTTGAAGAGGTCGGTGATGGGTCCGGGGCAGAAGCTGCCCCGGGAGTCGACCACCTTATGTTGCGAGACCGCAGACATCCGCATCACCTAGATGAAGATGATCTGGCCGCCCTCGCCGAGTGACAGCATGGTCGCCGCCCCGACTACGTCGTCGATCTCATCAATCAGTGTTTCTTTCGGAATCCCCATCACTTCCATTGTTGTCGAGCAGGCGTGCAGCTGTACGCCCAGGTCCTTGGCCATCTTGAACATCTCCGGGACCGATGGCACCTTCGCCTTCGCCATCCTGCCATTCATCATCCTGGTGGCCATTGCCGTCATTCCGGGTATCATCCCGAGAATGTTGGGCATCGGCATGCCTGGATTCCCCACGGGTGCTACCTTCAGAGAGCCCACCTTCTTCTTGTCAACGGCGCTCAGCCCCCAGAAGGTGAAGAACATGTGAACCTCCTTGCCCATGGTGGCGCCAGTGGTAGCAATCATCAGGGCGGGATACACCATGTCCATGGTTCCTTTCGAGAGGATGATGAGCAATCTAGAAGTCTGCTCACCTTTCTCTGCAGTCTTCAACTGTTGTACCTGTGCCAATTCATTCCACGAATATTCGCGGATTCTAATATCCTAATAAGACGGAACGTCGTTTCTCAAAAATGGGAATTGTCTGGGCCCTACATAAGACGGATGAGACTGGTTGCACTCACACAGTAGACAATCTCAAGTCTCCGGACCAGGCAGGATGCGGCAGGATGCGGCAGGATGCGGCAGGATACTTTGCGAATCCAGGACCAGATGGAAGAGCCTCACCACCACTAGCCACGGTCCACGAATTGCCTAAAACGAGTTCTTGCTCCTACAAGGCGCGCGCACTATGCGAACCTTCGAAGAGCTGGTTGCTGAGGCGAAAGCAGAGCCTTTTTCGGGGTGGGACTTCCGGTTCCTCGAAGGAAGGTACTTGGAGGCAGGGACCTCTTGGGATTACAAGGAAATTCTCGGTCGGAGGTTGAAGGGGGTCAAATCATACCTCGACCTCGGGACGGGTGGAGGGGAACTCGTCTTCTCGCTAGGCCCGCTACCAATGTTGTCGGTGGTGACTGAAGGGTTTCCTCCCAACCTCCAAGTGGCTTGCCGGAGGCTTGCTCCACTCGGCGTGGATGTAGTGTTCTCCTTCTGTGACGACAACACAACCGGCGGAGCACAGCGCGGGAGGCTCCCATTCCGTGAAGCGACCTTCGACATAGTTAGCGACAGGCACGAAGCCTTTGTGGCCGCCGAGGTCGCGAAGGTTCTCAGGCCAGGTGGGACGTTCATCACCCAGCAGGTTGGTCCGGACAACGATATAGAACTGGTACGGCTGATGGATGACCAAGAACCGTCGGGGAGGCGATGGGACCTCGACGAGGCTCTGAAGCAAATTCGGGAGGCGGATTTGCACGCAACCGAGAGCGGACAGGAGTCGGGCCGTTCTCGCTTTCTCGACGTGGGAGCGGTAGCATACTACCTGAAGGCGACCGGTCCCCTGGAGCTCAAGGAACCAGACCCGGTCAGGATGGAGCGGTGTCTCAGGAGGATCGACGCAAGGATACGGTCAGAGGGCTCCTTCGAGGTCACCACCTCGCGGTTCTATCTTGTTGCAGAGAAGAGAGGAGCGGGCCTTTCCTAGGGTAGATGGCACCCTAACTTCACTTGCAAAAGCGGCAGGACGAAGGCCCGACGGGGCTCGCGGCGTCAAAGTACTGGCGGTCCAGCTCTGATACGGTTCCTCACTTCGCTGATTCGCTTGACCCCCCACATCGTTTCGGTCCACCAAGTGGCTCCAGACTCGGCATAGGGAGTTACGATTTCTTTCGCTTTCTTTTCATTGTCGGGTGTCACCCCATCCTTGATTATGTCGAACTCCCTTCTCATGCTACCTCTTACCTTTCTGTTCCTTTCGACGAACTCTTTCATTTCGCGTATCTTTTCAGGTGGAATCTCTTCCTCGTGAGAGCCGTCTGCCTTCTTTATCACAGGAATCAGTCCGTCATACTTCAGGACCCGTCGCATGGACTTGGACCTTGGCCAAGCGCCCACCACCCAGATCGGGATTCTAGGCCTTTGGACCGGCCGTGGGATGAAGGTCATTGTCTTCAGCTGGTTGTGCTTCCCAGAGTATCGAAATGGCTTACCGCTCCATAGCCCGTCAAGTATCTCGAGCCCTTCGTCTAGCATCTCAGCTCGAACCCTTCTTTCGGAAGGCATCCCCGCCTTGGTGTATGCCCCGTCTTCTACCCAGCCCAGTCCAGTAGGGAGGATCAGCCTTCCGTTCGAGAGGTGGTCAACCGTAACCGATTCCCTTGCGACCTCCCATGGCCTCCGCCTTCCAACGGCGGTCAGGAGTGACCCGAATCTGATTCTTTTGGTGGTCATGGCGATGGCCGCCATTATCGGCCACGCCGCGCTCATCTCTGTCCTGCCGTCTGTGTAGATGTCATCATAGTAGAACACTCCGTCCCATCCGGCATCTTCAGCCTCTGAGGCAAGCCTCACAATCTCCTTGGAGGTCCCGGCAGGTATAATGAAACCGAAGTTCATGCGCTTCAATAGGGTTCTGTCGAGCTAGTTTAGGATAGTGCAGTCAAATGACCATCATGCCCGCCTTCTCCAGATCAGTCCTTGGTTCGATACGGCCGATTGTACAGTGTGTGTGACGAGGGTAGGTTCAAATTCATCCTTAACGGTCGGTGTTGAAAAAAGGGGAATAGCTGGGAAAAATTGCCCGAGGACTGGATTAGAATCGAAGGCTTGTCAATCAGGTATTGGACGAACGTGGGAGGCTTGGGGGGTGACGACAAGGAACGCAAAGCCATAGTTCTTTTTCACGGCAACGCACTCTCGCTAGATTCTTGGAAGAAGACAAAGACGCTCGAGGAACTTTCGTCAAAGGGATACAGAGTCTTTGCCATAGATCTCCCTGCGGGCAAAGGTTCGATGTCCGATAAACTCAGCCCCAGAGTCCTCAAAGACGATCCTGGTAGAATCACCAAAGTGATTGACAAACTATTCGATGCGCTCGACGTCGGCGACTCGCCCGTTGCGATTGTCGGTCCCTCGATGGGGGGAGGATTCGCACTTGCGTATGCATTGTCTCGGCCAGCGCGGGTCGGCGCGCTCGTCCTCGTAAGCCCGTCAGTCTATCGCATTGCGGACGAAGAGAGAAGAAAACTACCGGGGCTTAACATTCCTGTGCTACTCGTCTGGGGCGAGCGGGATAATGTCTTCCCCCTCGATGAGTATGGCGAACCCCTGAAAAAGACGTTACCCCGTGCGAAGCTGGTGATAGTGAAGCAGGCAGGACATGGTGCATACTTGGACCAACCCGATAGGTTCAACGAGCTTCTCATTGATTTCATCACTGAAGCTATGTGATTCGCTCCAAGAATTGGGTTAAGCTCGCCCCAGCCATTTCCTAGAACAAGGATTGCTAAGGGGATTAGTCACACTCCCACTGGTACCCATATCCGGCCACCCGCAACTTTGCTGCCTAGGAAACTCCAGCTGCACGGAGTAGCAGAGCCCGATGAGCTCCTTTTGCTGACGCTGCGTATCTAAACCAATGTCATGTCAGGGCACAAACTTGCTGATGAGGCAGATGCCACGGGAGAATATACCACAAGGCCCGTTTCTGACTTGTAGCGAGTTTGCGCCCTAATAATCTCGATTTGGCTGCTAGCCCTTGGAGCTGATGCCAACACTAGGGGCGTGATTGCGAACGCCGTGATGGATATGCCTGCCAGACCTATTACTGCCATGTCGGGGGTCATCCCACTCTTGTTCGAGTACGTTCTCTTTCTTCACTTCCTGCAGCGTTAAGGTTTGCAAAATTGGTAAAGACTTATGGCGCAGGTAATGCAAAACACTGGCTCGCTAACGCAATCATGTCGGATTCAGAACGTTCCACAGCTGAAGTTGTGAGAGAAACAATTGAACGAGACGGGTCCATAAAGATCGGTCTCGCGCGTGGTCTGATTAATGAACGCGCATTGGCAAGGTACATCCAGAAAGCAACCCACGAACGGTATACCTTCGAAGCCTTGGTTAGTGCAATCAGGAGGTACCCTATCCAAGAAAGCACGAAAGCGCGAGCCATGACAGGCAAGGTGATACGGAAAATCGGGCTGAAGAACAGCATTTCTGTAGTCCTCCTTCGAAACCGGGCCGAACTCCAACCAGTGTTGGCGAGGTTTGCCGGCGAACTTGACCATGCTGGCGGTGACACATTCAGGATTATCGCCACGGCGAAAGTCGTGAAGTTGGAGATTGATTCCAAGAACGCTGACGACCTTCTCGCCAGGGTTCAGAGAGGAGATCTTCTCCAGAAGTGGGATAACATGGCAGAAATCTCCGTTGAAACCTCGGAGGAATTGCGAGATACCCCTGGAATCATCGCTTCGTTGTTCACAGAACTGGCAATAAATGGAATAAGTGTATTGGAACATTCCAGCGTAGACGAACCTGCAAGAAGTCAACGACAGCCAAGTAACTCGAGTCAATACATGGCCGAGTACATTCCATACGATATCTTCATTATAGAAGAAAGAAATGCGATGAAAGGGTACGAGGCTCTGCAAAGACTAAGGGGAGCATAGACCCTCACTTGCTGCCAAGAAGATTTCGTTCTGTGATTCCTTTCCGCGGGCCCCGACGGAACCCGTACCGGAAAACGGTTTCAGAAATGGTATAACGCGCCCCTTCATACGTGGAAACAAACTCGTCGGAGTAGAACAGCATGAGCATAAGGACAAGCGGAAGCACGCGAGAAAGAATCACTGTCCTCAGAAAGGTGTTTATTGGGTCTCGAAAGGAGGGCGAACAACGGTGATTTGTCTTGATTGAGACGGAGAACCTCACCAAAAAGTTCGGTGACCTGACGGCCGTGGATGGGGTGACATTCCGCGTGGAGGAAGGGGAGGTCTTTGGATTCTTGGGGCCCAACGGAGCCGGTAAGACCACAACGGTGAGGATGCTCAGCTGCCTGATATCCAAGACGAGTGGAACAGCCAGGATTGCAGGATACGAGGTAGGTAATGGCGCGGACTCGTTGAAAATAAGGAGACTCATCGGATTGGTCCCTGAGAACGTCGGCCTCTACGAGAGTTTGACCGCATATGACAATCTGGACTTCTACGGGAAGCTATACGATCGCACCGAATCGCAAAGGAAGGAGAGCATCGCAGCCCTCCTCAAGATGCTTGAACTCTGGGAGAAGAAGGATGTTCCGGTGGCGACGTTTTCCAAGGGGATGAAACAGAAGCTTGCGGTAGCCCTAGCACTCGTCCATGACCCGCAGATACTCTTCATGGACGAGCCGACGGCGAACCTGGACCCCGAGGCAGCAAAAACGGTGAGGGATTTCATTCTCGACCTGAAGAAGCAGAAGAAGACGATCTTCGTGAACACGCACAACTTGGATGAGGCGCAGAGAATCTGCGACAGAATCGCGATACTGAACACGACGTTGAGGGCGATGGGCACGCCGGAGGAACTCGAGCGGTCGGTGCGGGGGAGGGTGACGGTGATCCAGCTAGAGCAGCCAAACGACGCTGTTCTCGCCGCTGTGAAGAAGCTTGGGCTAGGCGACGTGTCCGCAGAGGGCAGCAAGCTGACAATAGGCACAGCAGACCCTGAGAAGGACAACGCCACAATCCTCGATGCGGTGTTCCGGGCGGGAGGGCGCATTCAGTCGGTCAACGTGGTGGGCTCCACGCTAGAGGACGCCTATCTGAAACTCGTCAGAGAAAGGGAGAAGGCATGAATCCAAGGCATTCGTGGATCATTGCCCTCAAGGACATCAAGATATTCATTCGGAAGAGGACTGTGCTCTACACGCTCGTCCTCCTCCCCTTGCTGCTCTCCATCCTCTTCCCGTTGGTCATCAAGTATGGCGGAAAAGGTAGTGGCGGAATCCCGGCATCGTCCATCCCAGGCGTGCTAGGCTCGTTCGAATGGTTCTACGTCATCATACCCGCCATAATCCCCGCTCCAATGGCTTCCTACAGCATAGTCGGGGAAAAGATCGAGAAGAGCCTAGAACGCCTTCTGGCGACCCCAACCACCGACGGGGAGATCCTGCTCGGGAAGAGCATTGCCACATTCATACCCGCCATCATCGCAACCTACGCGGGCGCCACAGTTTTCATGGCGCTTATTGACAGCGTCACCTACGGCAAGCTGGGCTACTTTTACTACCCGAATTGGGACATGGGGGTTATCCTCTTGCTGGCTCCGCTGGTCCTTCTACTAAGCATAGAATTGAATGTCATCACTTCCTCAAGGGTCAGTGACGTGCGTTCTGCGAGCCAGCTTGGCTCTCTCACGTTCCTCCCGCTCATAGGCATCTACCTGGCTAGCGAATTAGGCGTGATTACGCTCGATACCAGCACTCTTCTGATTCTGGCAGGCGTGATCGCCGTCCTCGATGTGGTCATGTTCCGCGTCAGCACGTCTGTATTTCAAAGGGAGCAGATACTCACCAAGTGGAAATGATGGCACATGTGTTCGATTCGTGTGGAATCGCGGGCCCGACGGGACCCGGACTGAAAACAGTTCTAGAATTGGTATCGCGGGTTCGATTCCTCGGGGATCTGAACTCGTATTCCAGTGTCAGTCCTGGGGCTCCGAACTCGTTTCAACTGAAGACTTGCGCAATGGATTTGTGACAGAATGGAGCTCGAACCACCCTGGCTCCAGCGGCTAATCGTACGCTTTGCTCCTGTGCCTAATCCTGAGTACTAGCACGTCTCGACCTGACAGCGCATAAACGACCCTGTAGTCGCCTACTCTGAGCTTGAGGAGGCCTTCAAATTCTCCATGAAGCGGTTCCCCGCTTCTCGGCTCCTCCTGCAAGATCGCTTCGATTCCTCGAATGATCCTCTCTTTGTCGGCCGGTTGGATCTTCTTGAGGTCATGACCTACGGACGACTTGTAGAGTACTCTACCGACCAATCTTGACCAGTTCTTTACCAGAGACGATCTTATCGTCCTTGTCATTCAACCTGTGTAAGGCAATCAGGTAATCCTCGTATTCCTCCAGGTATTCTCTGAGGGCCTTGGTTACTATGTAGGTCTTCGGACGATCCAAGGATTTGGCAAGCTCGTCGAGACGTTTGGCAACGTCCTCTGGCAATCTTACGGATACAGCTTCGCTCATCACATGTCACACAATCCTGACACGTATTTATGGTTTCATCCCGGTGCGTGCGGAAAGGCTTTCTATTCCTCTGTTTGTCAAATCGAGTACAATCAAGCTCTGCGGGCCCGACGGACCCGGACCGAAAACGGTTCCAGAGGTGGTATCACAGGTTCGTTACCCATGGAATCGAACCCGTTCACGTTACACACCATGAGCAAGGTGACTAGCAACCATCGTCAGAACCATGGGAACCCCTTGACTGACCGTCGCACACGCCATTCTTTGAGCCGAACAAATCTCCGACATGGATTAGACGTGCTGCTCTACCCAGATCGGATTCCCATCAGGGTCGGTCAGCATGAACGCGGCCGGCCCGCTCTTCGATGTTAGCTCATGTTCTTCCGTAAACTTGATACCCTTCGCTTTCAATTGTTTATGCAGTTCCCGTATATCAGCAAAGTGCGCGAGAGGCTTTTCGAGTTTCCCGCCGGGATTGAAGCAGAGGGTGTTCTTTTCGAATATACCTTGGAAAATTCCGATTTCAACTTCACCGTTCTTCATCATTAGCCAGTTCTTGCTGGAGGGGTCAGGGGAGGAGGCTTTGAACCCGAGCTTCTCGTAGAAACTCTTCGACGCTTCCAGGTCCCTGACAGCCAAGATTATCGAAAACGGGCCAAGCTCCACCGGAAGTCCCTCTTCCACAATTGTAACTTTCCTATATTAACTCATCAATTCTTCCATTCGTGAACCACATTGCCTCGTTGACACAAAACGCATAGTATTCAATCCCTGAAAAAATATCAGATGAGTTCGATACCACATGGAATGAACTCGTGCGGGCCCGACGGGATACGCTAAGAAAATTAAACGGGTCCTATTTCCTCTGTTCGTCAGGCAGCAAGGTTAAGCTTCCTCAAGAGAGTCCTAAACCTCGGCTCAGACCGCAGGTTCGCGAAGGCAGGTTCGACATTCAACGGCAACAAGTGGACAATGGAGTGCTCTTGGTAAGCCTCCTCCAAGAGGTCGAGGGCCATCGAATCCTCACCCAATCCCGCGTAAATCATGGCGATGTCGTAGGGCCTCGCTATCCCTTTGGCTCTGGCCAACTGCATTTCCGACGCAATCTTAAGAGCGCCTTCCTTCCTTCTCGAAACGGCGTAGCCATACCCAAGGCTTGCCCTGAAGAAAGGCCTTTCTTCTTCAGTTGCTTCTTCTGTTGCTTTCTCCATTTCCTTCACCCCCTCCGCCAACTTCCCCATACTCAGGTAGGTGTATCCCAGCTCGCTGCGAAAGTACGGTGTGTCAGCAATTTCGACGGTCTTGGTGTGCCAAAGTATCGCTTCGTCGAACTTACCCATCGCTGCCAAAACGTGCGCCAGAACCAGATAGGAATATACACCCAGGGGATCGAGATCGACAGCTTTTCTTGCTTCGCCCAACGCTTCGTCGTTCCGTCCCAGGGCCAACAGGGTCCACGCAAGGGTGTTCCTCGGTTCAGCATAGCTTGGCTTGAGCTCTATTGCAGTCTTAGCCTCTCTTTCGGCCCCTCGCCAATCCATCTCGTAGTAATAGGACACCCAACTCTTGGCGTAGTGCGCCTCAGACAGGTTTGGGCCTAGTTCCAACGCCTTCGCTGCAAGCTCGGCCGCCTTGGAGAACGCTTGGACGACTGGTTCCCCCCAGAATGCCCCTAGGAAGATATGGTCCATTGCAAGCTGGGCGAAGGCTTCTGCATAGTTGGGATCGAGCTCTATCGCCCTGCTGTTGTACTCAGCGGCCTTCGTGAGTCCTTCATAGCGCGCCTTGTACCTGGAGTAGACTCCGTTGAGATACGCCACGTATGCTTCGAGATTGGACGTGGCTCTTCTCCCGATCTTCTCCTTCTCTCCCTCTATCAGCCTCAGTTTCAACGCGGCGGTTATCTTCTCTGCCATGTCACTCTGCACGGCGAAGATGTCTTGGAGTTCACTATCATACCTTGATGACCACAGATGGCCTTCTGTCCTAACGTCAATGAGCTGAGCCGTTACTCTGATTTTATTCCCTGCTTTCCTCACGCTCCCTTCCACAAGTGACCCAACACTGAGCTCTCCACCTATCTCAGCTGCCTTCTTCTCCTTGTTCTTGTAGGCCATGACGGAGGTTCTGGCGATTACCTCAAGCTCTCGAATCTGGCAAAGGCGATCAATCAGTTCTTCGGTCAGTCCATCCGCGAAGTATTCGTCGTTGGGGTCAGGGCTCATGTTGACGAAAGGTAGAACTGCAATCCTTTTC
>Ga0187769_10001328_pt1 | contig 14067 bp, 21 predicted proteins | sample 0116_SJ02_MP02_1_FD_133140 | JGI IMG/M metagenome (GOLD analysis project Ga0187769, IMG submission 133140) | Tropical peat soil microbial communities from peatlands in Department of Meta, Colombia - 0116_SJ02_MP02_10_MG | ecosystem: Environmental > Terrestrial > Soil > Wetlands > Peat | place... | reverse complement strand
GACTTCGGGGCGGTGGCGACATAGATGACCGCCTCGGCGATGGCGAGCTCGCCTTCCGGCGAGCCGAGAAAGTCATAGGCATCCTTGGCGGCGTTGGCGACGACGAGCGCCTGCGGGTCGGCGAGCCCGATATCCTCGACCGCCATGCGCACGATGCGTCGGGCGAGATAAAGCGGGTCCTCGCCCGCATCGAGCATGCGGCACAGATAGTAGAGCGCAGCGTCGGCGTCCGAGCCGCGCACCGATTTGTGCAGCGCGCTGATGAGATTGTAGTGGCCGTCCTGCTTCTTGTCGTAGATCGGGGCGCGGCGCTGCACCACCTCCTGCAGCGCCGCGGCATTGAAAGTCTCGCCGCTGCGGGCGGCGCGCCAGACTTCCTCAGCGAGCGTGAGCGCGGCGCGGCCGTCGCCATCGGCCATCCGGACGAGCGAGGCGCGCGCTTCCTCGTCAAGCGGCAGCGTCTTACCTTCGATCGTCTCAGCGCGGGCGAGGAGCTTCTCGATTGCCGGCGCGTCGAGCGGTCGGAACACCAGGACGCGCGCGCGCGAAAGCAGCGGCGCGATCAACTCGAACGACGGGTTCTCCGTGGTCGCGCCGATGAGCACGATGGTGCCGTCCTCCATGACCGGCAAGAACGAATCCTGCTGGGCGCGGTTGAAACGGTGGATCTCGTCGACGAAGAGGAGCGTGCCCTGCCCGGTCTCGCGGCGCAGCCGCGCCGCATCGAACACCTTCTTGAGGTCGGCGACGCCGGAAAAGATCGCCGAGATCTGCTCGAAATAGAGTTCGGTCGCATGGGCGAGAAGCCGCGCCACTGTGGTCTTGCCGGTGCCAGGCGGACCCCAGAAGATGAGCGAGCCGAGCGAGCGCGTCTCGAGCATTCGCGTGAGCGCGCCGTCGGCGCCGAGGAGATGGTCTTGCCCGACGACGTCGGCGAGCTCGGCCGGCCGCAGCTTATCGGCAAGCGGCCGCGGCGCGTCGTGCTCGAGGCCGGCCGCCGCGAACAGGCTCGGCGTGCTCTTTTTCGGGCGCTGGCTCATCCACCGAACACCACCGATATCTGCTGGCCGCCGCGTACGATGGTCACGCGCCACTGCCGGCTGCCGCCATTGGCGGCGTGCTCGAGATCGGCCGACTTGACGATCTTCTGATTGTTAACCGCGAGCACGATGTCGCCCTTGCGGAAGCCAATCGATTGTGCGGTCGAGCCTGCGGCGATGTCGGTGATGACGACGCCTTCGGTCTGCGGATCAAGATGCAGCTCGTCGGCCAGCGCCGGCGAAAGATTGGCGACGGTGGCGCCGAAGAACGGCGAGCGGCCGCGGATCTCGACCTCGTTGCGCGGCGTGTCGGGAAGCGGCTGCAGCGCCACCGCGACTGTCATCTCCTTGCCTTGGCGGAGCAGGGCGACCTGCGCGGTGCCGCCGAGCGCCTTGGTGGCGAAGCGATAGTCGAAGGCGTTGGGATCTTCGACGGGCGTGCCGTCGATGTCGACGATGACGTCGCCGGTCTTGATCCCGGCGTGTGCAGCGGGACCGCCGGCGGCGACGCTTGCGACCAGCGCCCCGCTCGGCCGCTTGAGCCCGAGGCTGTCGGCGATCTCGGGCGTCACCTCCTGCAGCTTGGCGCCGAGCCATGGCCGTTTCACCGCGCCACTGCCGCCCTTGGCAGAAGCGACCACCACCCGCACCATGTTGGCCGGAATAGCGAAGCCGATGCCGATCGAGCCACCCGAGCGCGAATAGATCGCGGTGTTGATGCCGACCAGCCGGCCGTTGATGTCGACGAGCGCGCCGCCAGAATTGCCGGGATTGATGGCGGCGTCGGTCTGGATGAAGAACTGATAGTCGCTGATGCCAACCTGGGTGCGGGCGAGCGCCGAGACGATGCCGTGGGTCACGGTCTGTCCGACGCCGAACGGATCGCCGATTGCGAGCACGACGTCGCCGACCTGCAGCTCGTCGGAATTGCCGAACTCAAGCACTGGGAAATGCTCTTTCGCGTCCTTGATGCGCAACACGGTCAGGTCGCTGCGCTGGTCCTTGAGCACAATGTCGGCGTCGAACTCGCGCTTGTCGGCGAGCGAGATTTTGACCGCGCTCGCGCCTTCGATGACGTGGTAATTGGTGACGACGAGGCCGCTGGCGTCGACGATCACGCCGGAGCCGAGCGAGCGCTGCACCTGCTCGCGCGGCACCGCCCCGAAGAACTGGCGGAAGAACGGATCGTTGAGGAACGGATTGCGGTTCTCGACGACGCGCGCCGCGTAGACATTGACCACTGCCGGCGCCACGCGATGCACCACCGGAGCGAACGACAGCTGAACCTCGGCGGCCGAAGCAGGCGCGCGCCGCTCCTGAGCGCTTGCGCCTTGCGGCAAGAGGCCAGCCGCAAACAAACTGGCGGCGAGTGCGGTGAAGGCGCGAAGATGCAGCATCGAGCAACCCCAGATCAGCGCCGCCACATATAGGCGCGCGGGCGGGGCCGGGAAAGAGTGGACGCCGCTGCTTAAGCCGGCGCGGGCGCCGGCTCTTCGGCGCGCACTTGCACCGGCCCGGAATCCTTGCCCTTGGCCTCAACGTCGCGGTCGACGAACTCGATCACGGCAACGGGCGCAGAGTCCCCGTAGCGGAAGCCGGCCTTGAGCACGCGGGTATAGCCGCCGTCGCGCTCCTTATAGCGCGGCCCGATCACCTCGAAGAGCTTCTTGACCATGGCGAGGTCGCGCATCTGCGCGATCGCCTGGCGGCGCGCATGCAGATCGCCGCGCTTGCCCAGCGTGACCAGCTTCTCGACCACCGGACGCAGATCCTTCGCCTTCGGCAGCGTGGTGACGATCTGCTCGTGCTTGATCAGAGCCGCGGCGAGGTTCGCGAGCATCGAGCGGCGATGATCGGAGCGCCGGTTGAACTTGCGGTGGGTCTTGGCGTGACGCATGTGACTTCGTCAGATGACAGCTATCGGATGACAGATGTCGGAACGAAAGGCTCCGATCTGACCTCTGATCTCTGACATCCGTCCTCTGGTCAGTAATGATCCTCGAAGCGCTTGGCCAGCTCTTCGATGTTCTCCGGCGGCCAGCCGGGGACTTCCATGCCCAGGTGCAGGCCCATCTGCACTAGCACTTCCTTGATCTCGTTGAGCGACTTGCGCCCGAAGTTCGGGGTGCGCAGCATCTCGGCCTCGGTCTTCTGCACCAGATCGCCGATATAGACGATGTTGTCGTTCTTGAGACAATTGGCCGAGCGGACCGAAAGTTCAAGCTCGTCGACCTTCTTGAGGAACGCCGGATTGAAGGCGAGGTCGGGAATCGCCTCCTGCGCGGTCTCGCGCTTGGGCTCCTCGAAATTCACGAACACGTTGAGCTGGTCCTGCAGAATGCGCGCCGCATAGGCGAGCGCATCGTCAGGACTGACCGCGCCGTTGGTTTCGATCGACAGCGTCAGCTTGTCGTAGTCGAGGATCTGCCCTTCGCGGGTGTTCTCGACCTTGTAGGAGACCTTGCGCACCGGCGAATAGAGGCTGTCGACCGGGATCAATCCGATCGGCGCGTCCTCGGGGCGGTTGCGCTCGGCCGGCACGTAGCCCTTGCCGGTGTTGACGGTGAACTCCATACGGATTTCCGCGCCCTCGTCGAGCGTGCACAGCACCAACTCGGGATTGAGCACGACGATATCGCCGACGGTCTGGATATCGCTTGCCGTCACCGTGCCCGGGCCCTGCTTCTTCACCACCATGCGCTTGGGGCCGTCGCCCTGCATCTTGATGGCAATGTCCTTGATGTTGAGCACGATGTCGGTCACGTCCTCGCGCACGCCGGCGATCGAGGAGAATTCGTGCAGCACTCCGTCGATGTGCACCGACTGCACCGCGGCGCCCTGCAGCGAAGACAGCAAAATGCGCCGCAGCGCATTGCCGAGCGTGACGCCGAAGCCGCGCTCGAGCGGCTCGGCGACCACCGTCGCCGCACGCCGCACGTCGGCGCCGGCGGCGATCTGGAGCTTGTTCGGCCTGATCAGTTCCTGCCAATTCTTTTGAATCGTCACGTTATCACCCATCGCGTTGCGCGGCGCCAACGTCTCGCGCGCCCCACTCCGCTCCGTGGGGCCAAAATCGGTGCCATGCTCGAGCGGCGGCAGATGTTCGATGTCCATCGGCCGGATGTCCTATACGCGCCGCCGCTTGCGCGGCCGGCAGCCATTATGCGGAATCGGGGTCACGTCGCGGATCGAGGTGATGGTAAAGCCGGCGGCCTGCAGCGAGCGCAGCGCCGATTCCCGTCCCGAGCCGGGGCCGGCGACCTCGACCTCGAGGGCGCGCATGCCGTGCTCCTGCGCCTTCTTCGCCGCGTCTTCGGCCGCAACCTGCGCCGCATAGGGCGTCGATTTGCGCGAGCCCTTGAAGCCCATGGTGCCGGCCGACGACCAGGCGATGGTGTTGCCCTGCACGTCAGTAATCGTGATCATGGTATTGTTGAACGTCGCATTCACATGCGCGACGCCAGAGGCGATGTTCTTGCGTTCGCGTCGGCGGACGCGCGTAGCTTCCTTACCCATGGGAACCCTTAATCTTGGATCGGAACCGGCCGCTCCGGTGCCGCCTCATAGTCCTCGTTGATGCGTTATTTCTTCTTGCCGGCAATAGGTTTGGCCGGACCCTTGCGAGTGCGGGCATTGGTGTGGGTGCGTTGCCCGCGAACCGGCAAACCGCGACGGTGGCGCAACCCGCGATAACAGCCAAGATCCATCAAACGCTTGATGTTCATCGCCACTTCGCGCCGCAGATCGCCCTCAACCATATAGTCACGGTCGATCACTTCGCGTAGCTGCAAGACTTCCTGGTCGGTCAGTTGCGATACCCGGCGCGCCTCGGGCATCGACACTTTCTGCATGATTTCCTTGGCTTTGGCGGCGCCAATGCCGTGGATATATTGCAGCGCGACCACCACGCGCTTGTTGGTCGGGATATTGACGCCAGCAATGCGGGCCACTCAGTCGCTCCTTACGCCGGCCGGCCCGATATGTCGCCGCGCCGCCCGGCCGCTATCCGTCGATGTCAATGTCACTTGGGAAGCCACAAACGTAAAAAGCCAACGCCTGCCTGCCCTTACGGCTTGGCCTCGTTGCTATATCTCCGACGGGTTATTTGCGGCTTATTAATGGATTCCTCTTGCTTTCGTCAACCTCCGCTAGCGATTTCGTGTACAAATTCGGCCAACCGCGGCGGTTTCGCATCCTGGGTCCGCGTTTTGCCCCCTTTTGCGCAGGCTCGACAGAGCGCTTGCCGGCCGCCGTCCGCTCTTTGCGCCTGTCCCGGCCGCTCCTGTGATTTTTGTCCTATGACAACAACAAAAATCTGCGTATAGCGGCGACGCCCATCGCGCCGCCGCGTCAGCCCGGTTATCGGCGCCGATTTCGCGTCCTCGGCCCGCGCGCGGCGCTTTTGCGCACCCGGCGCGCGGATTTGCGGGCTGCCCCGGCTCTTCTGGCGGCACCCGCGCGAGCCTTTCGTGCCGTCTTTGCCCCGATCTTCGGCTTTGCCGGTGGTTTCGCGGTCCTCTTCGATTTTGGCGTGCCGACACGCGGCGCCGGATTCGCCTTGCGCTCATCCGCCACCACTTTCGCGATCGCTGCGGCGACCTCCTCGATCGGCGCCATGCCGTCGACCGCGCGTAACGTGCCGTGACGCCGGTAATAGGCGATCAGCGGTGCGGTCTGCGCCCGATAGGCCGCAAGCCGACGATGCAGGACTTCCGGGCTATCATCATCACGCAACGGCTCGCCACGCGCCGTCATCGCCGCGACGCGGCTTTCGATGCGGCGGACGAGGGCATCCTCATCGACCTTGAGTTCGATCACGGCGTCGAGCGCGAGGCCACGCTCCGCCAGCAGGCGGTCGAGCGCCTGCGCCTGCGGCACGGTACGCGGAAATCCGTCGAGGATGAAACCCTTGCGCGCGTCGGGCTGTTCAATACGCTGCGCCACGATTTCGACGACGATCTCGTCGGGCACGAGCGCGCCACGCGCCATGATGTCTGCGGCTTGCCGGCCGACGGGCGTGCCCGCCTTCACTGCTGCCCGCAGCATGTCCCCGGTCGAGAGCTGGATAATTCCGTAATTAGCGACGAGATGCTGGGCCTGTGTTCCCTTGCCAGCCCCCGGCGGGCCCAGCAGGATCAATCTCATCTACGGCGTCCCCTCAGTTTCGATCGCTTGATCAGACCTTCATATTGATGCGCCAGCAGATAGCCCTGCACCTGTGCCACCGTGTCCATCGTCACGCTGACCACGATCAGGAGCGAGGTGCCGCCGAAATAAAACGGCACCGCGGCGTAGGAGATCAGCATCTCGGGGAACAGACACACGATCGCGAGATAAGCCGCCCCGATCACCGTAACCCGCGTCAGCACATAGTCGATGTATTCGGCGGTGCGCTCGCCCGGCCGGATGCCGGGAATAAAGCCGCCGTGCTTCTTCAAGTTATCGGCGGTCTCGGTCGGATTGAATACGATCGCCGTGTAGAAGAAGGCGAAGAACACGATAAGGCCGACATAAAGCGCAAGAAACAGCGGCCGCCCGTGCGAAAGCTGGGTGGTGATGAGCGTGAGCCATGGTGGCCCCTGCCCAGCGGTGAAGTTGGCGATCGTCGTCGGCAGCAGAAGCAGCGAAGAGGCGAAGATCGGCGGGATCACGCCTGAGGTGTTGAGTTTGAGCGGCAGGTGCGAGGACTGACCCTCGAACATGCGGTTGCCAACCTGACGCTTCGGGTACTGGATCAAGAGCCGGCGCTGCGCACGCTCCATGAATACGATGAAGGTGATTACCGCCACCGCCATGACCAGGACGATGAGGATGAGGCCGGTCGAAAGCGCGCCCTGGCGGCCGAGCTCGAGCGTGCCGGCGATTGCCGACGGCAATTGCGCCACGATCCCCGACATGATGATGAGCGAGGTGCCGTTGCCGATGCCGCGCTGGGTGATCTGCTCGCCGAGCCACATCAGGAACATGGTGCCGCCGGTCAGCGTGATCACGGTCGAGATGAGGAAGAACAGGCCCGGATCGGTCACCACGGTGCCCGCCCCTTCGAGGCCGACGGCGATGCCGTAGGACTGAAAGGCCGCGAGCAACACCGTAAGGTACCGGGTATACTGATTGATCATCTTGCGGCCCTGCTCGCCCTCTTTCTTGAGCTGTTCGAGGGTCGGCGACACCGTCGTCATCAGCTGAATGATGATCGAGGCCGAGATGTAGGGCATGATATTGAGCGCGAAGATCGCCATGCGGTGGATGCCGCCGCCGGCGAACATGTTGAAGATGCCCAAGATGCCGCCCGCCTGAGTGCGGAAGATCTGGTCCCAGGCGTTGGGGTCCATGCCCGGCAGCGGGATGTAGGTGCCGAGCCGATAGACGAGCAGCGCGCCGAGCGTGAACCAAATGCGCTTCTTGAGCTCCTCGGCCTTGGCGAGCGCCGAAAAGTTGAGATTGGCTGCCAGTTGCTCCGCTGCCGAGACCATCCGCCGCTCCTAAGTCCCCTTTTTCCTTCCCCTCGCGGCCCGGCCTTGTCCCGGCCGTCGCGCATCTTCGTCCAACAGGTAGAAGCCGCACAGGCCCGGCACAAGACCGGCCTGCGCATGATCATGATTCAGGCTGCCTGTTCGCTCGTCTCAGCCTTCGGCGCCAGGATTTCGACGGTGCCGCCCGCCTTCTCGACCGCAGCGACGGCCGATTTCGAGGCGCCGAACACCGACAGAGCAACCTTGGTCTTGAGTTCGCCGTCGCCCAAAATCCGGACGCCGTCCTTGGCGCGGCGCAGGATGCCGGCCTTGACCAGCGCCGCGGCGTCGATCTTCCCAGCCGGATCGAGCTTGCCGGCATCGATCGCTCGCTGCAGGCGGCCGAGATTGACCTCGTTGAGCTTCCGCGCGAACGGGCTGTTCTTGAAACCGCGCTTGGGCAAACGGCGGTGCAGCGGCATCTGGCCGCCTTCAAAACCCTTGACGCGCACACCCGAGCGCGCGGTCTGGCCCTTGCCGCCACGGCCGCCGGTCTTGCCGGTGCCTGAGCCGATGCCGCGGCCGATGCGCTTTCGCGTTTTACGCGCGCCGGGACGGCCGGCGAGTTCGTGCAGCTTCATAGCGCTACTTCTCCACCACTTCGATGAGATGCGCGACCTTCGCGATCATCCCCCGCGTCTGCGGCGTGTCGGCGAGTTCGGCGACCCGGCCGATCTTGTTAAGCTTCAGGCCCACCAGCGTTTCCCGCTGGCTGTGATGGCGGCGCGACGGACTGCCGGTCTGCCGAACTTTGACGGTTTTTCCCGCGGTCTTGGCGCTCGTCATGGTTCGCTCCCGGATTGCGCTCTTAGTCGGCCGCCTGTTCGGCGGCGTCGACGTCGCGGCGGCGCGCCTGCAGCGCCGATACCTTGACGTTGCGGCGCGCGGCGACCGAGCGCGGCGAATCCTGGCGCTTGAGGGCATTGAAGGTGGCGCGCACCACGTTATAGGGATTGGACGTGCCGATCGATTTCGCCACCACGTCCTGCATGCCGAGCGTCTCGAACACGGCGCGCATCGGCCCGCCGGCGATGATGCCGGTGCCGGGCGGCGCGGCCCGCAGATAGACCTTGCCGGCGCCGTGGCGGCCGGCGACGTCATGATGCAACGTGCGGCCCTCGCGCAGCGGCACGCGCGTCAGCGTGCGCTTGGCGGCGTCGGTTGCCTTGCGGATCGCTTCCGGCACCTCGCGCGCCTTGCCGTGGCCGAAGCCGACCCGGCCCTTCTGATCGCCGACAACGACCAGCGCGGCGAAACCAAAACGCCGGCCGCCTTTGACCACCTTGGCAACACGATTGATGTGCACGAGCTTGTCGACAAACTCGCTGTCGCGCTCTTCGGTCCTACGCTCGCGGGGTTCACGGGCCATGTTTTGCGATCCTCAGAATTTCAATCCGCCTTCGCGCGCAGCCTCGGCGAGCGCCTTGACGCGGCCGTGATAGAGGTAGGCGCCGCGGTCGAACACTACGTCCTTGACGCCTCTTTCCTGCGCGCGCTGGGCAATGAGCTTGCCGACGGCTTTTGCGGCATCGACATTGGCGCCGGTCTTGAGGCCCTCGCGCGCCGCCTTCTCGAGCGAGGAGGCGGAGGCAAGCGTAACGCCGCGATCATCGTCGATCACCTGCGCATAGATGTGCTTGGAGGAACGGAACACCGAGAGCCGCTTGCGCGCGTGCGCCGCGCGCCGCAACGCGCCGCGCACGCGTCCCTGGCGCCGCACGATCCTGTCCTTGAGCGTGGTCATCGGCGGCTCCGTTACTTCTTCTTGCCTTCCTTGCGGAAGATGCGCTCGGCGGCATATTTGACGCCCTTGCCCTTATAAGGCTCGGGCGGTCGGAATTTGCGGATCTCGGCGGCAACCTGCCCGACCTTCTGCCGGTCGCTGCCGGTGATCACGATCTCGACCGGGCGCGGGGTGGCGATGGTGATGCCTTCGGGGATCGGATAGACGACGTCGTGGCTGTAGCCGAGCGCAAGCTGCAGATTCTTGCCCTGTACCGCGGCGCGATAGCCGACGCCGTTGATCTCGAGCCGCTCCTCGAAGCCTTTGGTGACGCCGGCGATGAGATTGGCGACGAGCGTGCGCGAGGTGCCCCATTGTGAGCGTGCGCGCTTGGTCTCATTGCGCGGATCGACCTTGATCTGGCCGCCGTCGAGCTTGACCGCGACCTCGTCCGGCAGCACGACCGAAAGCGCGCCCTTCGGGCCCTTCACCTTGACGGTCTGGCCCTCGACGTTGGCGGTGATCCCGGAAGGAACCGCGACTGCTTTCTTACCGATACGGGACATGACGTTTTAAGTCCGTTGCCTTGTCTTTCGTCCGCCGTCGCCCGGCCTAGAACACCGTGCAGAGGATTTCGCCGCCGACATTGGCGTCGCGGGCGTCGTGGTCGGCCATGACGCCCTTCGGCGTCGACACGATCGCAACGCCGAGGCCGTTGTTGATGCGCGGCAGATTGCGCACCGAGGTATAGACCCGGCGGCCGGGTTTGGAAATCCGCTCGATCTCGCGGATGACCGGTTCACCGTCGAAATATTTTAGCTCGATCTCGATCTCCGAGCGGCCGTCGCGCTCTACCACCGCGTAGCCGCGGATGTAGCCTTCATTCTTGAGCACATCGAGCACACTCTCGCGCAGCTTCGAGTTCGGGCTCGAGACCTTGCTCTTGCTGCGCATCTGCGCGTTGCGGATCCGGGACAGCAGATCGCCAAGCGGATCATTTATCGGCATCGTGCGCTCCCCTCACCAGCTCGACTTCACCAGGCCGGGGATGAGCCCTTTCGAGCCAAGATCCCGCAGCGCAATGCGCGACAGCTTGTGCTTGCGATAATAGCCGCGTGGCCGGCCGGTCATTTCGCAGCGGTTGCGGATGCGGGTGGCGGACGAGTTGCGCGGCAATTCCGCGAGCTTGAGCGTCGCTGCAAAGCGATCCTCGACCGGCTTGGTCTTGTCGCGCGCGATCGCTTTGAGCCGCGAGCGCCGGCCCGAATATTTCTTCGTCATCCGGCGGCGCCGGTTGTTCTTCTCGATCGAACTCTTCTTCGCCATCTCGTTCTCCACACGATCCGCGTCTGAGGCCTTGCGCCTCACTGCCGGAACGGAAAATTGAACGCCGTCAACAGAGCGCGCGCTTCGTCGTCGCTGCGCGCGGTGGTGCACACCGTGATGTCCATGCCCCAGATATCGGACGCCTTGTCGTAGTCGATCTCCGGGAACACGATGTGCTCTTTGATGCCGAGCGTGTAGTTGCCGCGCCCGTCAAAGCTCTTCGGGCTCAGCCCGCGGAAATCGCGCACCCGCGGCAGCGCAATATTGATCAGCCGGTCGAGAAACTCGTACATCCGCGCCTTGCGCAGCGTCACCTTGCAGCCGATCGCCTGGCCGTCGCGCAGCTTGTAGGTGGCGATCGATTTGCGCGCCTTGGTGATCACCGCCTTCTGCCCGGCGATGAGCGCCAGGTCGGCGGCGGCCGATTCCACCTTCTTGCGATCGGCGACGCCCTCGCCGACGCCCATATTGATGACGATCTTGTCGAGCGTCGGGATCTGCAGCTTATTCTTGAAGCCGAACTGCTCGGCGAGCTTGCCGCGGATCGCCGCCTCGAACTGCACCTTGAGGCGTGCCGGCACGCGCGGCTCGGGCTCGCGCGGCGTCTTCGGCTTCTCCGCCTTGCCGTCGCCTTGCGCCTTGCCGCCCTTGGCCGCTTTCTGCGCCTTGTCGCCCTTCTCGGCCTTGTCCGCCTTGGCGGCCCGCTCCGCCTTCTCCGGCTTGTCACCGTGCGGCGGCGGATCGGACTTTTTCGCCTGTTTTTCGTCGGTCTCAGCCATTGATGTCCGCTCCCGAACGCTTGGCGAACCGCACTTTCTTGCGCGCCTCGCCTTTGCCTTCGAACTTGAACCCGACCCGTGTCGGCTTGCCGTCCTTGGGATCGGCGAGCGCGATGTTCGACAGGTGAATCGGCGTCTCCTTGGAGATGATGCCGCCTTCTTGCGTGGGGCTCTGCCGCTGGTGGCGCTTGACGACGTTGACGCCTCGCACCAGGGCACGATCCTCCTCGCGACGCACCTCGATCACCTCGCCGGTGCGGCCCTTGTCGCGCCCTGCGATCACCACCACGGTGTCGCCTTTCTTGATCTTCGCCGCCATCACAGCACCTCGGGCGCCAGCGAAATGATCTTCATGTGGTTTTTCGCCCGCAGCTCGCGCGGCACCGGGCCGAAGATGCGGGTGCCGACCGGCTCCATCTGCGGCGTGATCAGCACCGCGGCGTTGCGGTCGAAGCGGATGATCGAGCCGTCGGCGCGCTTGATGTCCTTGGAGATGCGCACGATCACCGCCTTCATCACGTCGCCCTTTTTCACCCGGCCGCGCGGGATCGCCTCCTTCACCGAGACGACGATCACGTCGCCGATGGTGGCGTATTTGCGCTTGGAGCCGCCGAGCACCTTGATGCACATGACGCGGCGCGCGCCGGAATTGTCGGCGACGTCGAGATTGGTCTGCATCTGGATCATCGGTTACCCCAATTCGCGCCGCGACTTACGACGCCTTCTTCTTTTCGCCGCGCACCACCGCCCAGCGCTTGAGTTTCGAGATCGGACGGTGCTCCTCGATCCACACCATATCGCCGACCTTGAACTCGTTGTTCTCGTCGTGGGCGTAGTATTTTTTCGATCGGCGGATCGTCTTCTTGAAAATCGGATGTGTGAAGCGGCGCTCGACGCGCACCACCAGCGTCTTGTTCTGCTTGTCACTCACCACGACGCCTTGCAGGCTGCGCTTGGGCATCTCTGATCCTCTCAGCTCTTCGCCGCGCGCTTCTGCTGCGCGATGGTCTTGAGCCGCGCGATATCGCGCCGCACCTCGCGCACGCGCGCGGTGTTCTCCAACTGGCCGGTGGCGCGCTGGAAGCGCAGGTTGAACTGCTCCTTCTTCAGCTTGAGCACCTCGTCGTCGATCTGATCGAGCGTCATCACCTTGATGTCGGCCGCTTTCATGACACCTCACTCGCTGATGCGCTCGACGAACCGGGTCTTGATCGGCAGCTTGGCGGCGGCAAGCGCCAGCGATTCCTTGGCGACCTGCACCGTCACGCCGTCGAGCTCGAACAGGATGCGGCCGGGCTTGACCCGCGCCACCCACAGCTCCGGCGTGCCTTTGCCCGAGCCCATGCGCACTTCGAGCGGCTTCTTCGATACCGGCACGTCGGGGAAGACGCGAATCCACACCCGCCCCGAGCGCTTCATGTGCCGGGTCAAGGCGCGGCGCGCGGCCTCGATCTGCCGCGCCGTGATCCGTTCCGGCTCGAGCGCCTTCAACCCGTATTGGCCGAACGCCAGGTCGGCCGCGCTCGTCGCGGCACCATGGATGCGGCCCTTGTGCGCCTTCCGGAATTTGGTTCGCATCGGTTGCAGCATGGTGGACGCCTCGCTCTCCTAACCCTCTGTTTGCTCAAGCCGCGTCGCGGCGCGGCCGGCCCGCCTCGCCTTCGGCCATGCGCTTATCCTGCGCCATCGGATCGTGTTCCATGATCTCGCCCTTGAAGATCCACACTTTCACGCCGCAGGTGCCGTATGTCGTGAACGCCGTGGCGACGCCGTAGTCGACGTCGGCGCGTAGCGTATGCAGCGGCACCCGGCCCTCGCGGTACCATTCCATGCGCGCGATCTCGGCGCCGCCGAGCCGGCCCGAACAATTGATGCGGATGCCGCCGGCCCCGAGCCGCATTGCCGATTGTACCGCGCGCTTCATGGCGCGGCGGAAAGCGACGCGCCGCTCAAGCTGCTGGGCGATCGATTCGGCGACCAGTTGGGCGTCAAGCTCGGGCTTGCGTATCTCGACGATGTTGATGACCACGTCGCTGTCGGTGAGCGCGGCGACCCTGCGGCGCAGCTTCTCGATGTCCGCGCCCTTCTTGCCGATGACGACGCCCGGACGCGCCGAATGGATGGTGACCCGGCACTTCTTGTGCGGGCGCTCGATGACGATCTTCGACACCGCGGCCTGCTTTAATTCCTTCATCAGCGCTTCGCGGATTTTCATATCCTCGTGCAGCAGCGAGCCGTAGCTGGTCTTGCCGGCATACCAGCGCGAATCCCAGGTGCGGTTGATGCCGAGGCGAAGCCCGATCGGATTAACCTTCTGACCCATTGCCGTCTCCGCTTAAGCCTGCGCCGTCTCGACCTCACGCACCACGATGGTGAGGTTCGAGAAAGGCTTGAAAATTTTGCCGACCCGACCGCGCGCGCGCGGCTCGTGGCGCTTGAGCACCAGGCCCTTGCCGACATGGGCCTCGACCACGACGAGATCGTCGACGTCGAGGTCGTGATTGTTCTCGGCGTTGGCGATCGCCGATTCGAGACATTTGCGCACGTCGCGGGCGATGCGCTTGCGCGAAAACTCGAGATCGGCGAGCGCGGCCGCGGCCTTCTTGCCGCGGATGAGGTGTGCCAGCAGATTGAGCTTCTGCGGGCTCACCCGCAGCATGCGGGCGACCGCCTTGGCCTCGTTGTCG
>Ga0187769_10001327_pt1 | contig 14068 bp, 11 predicted proteins | sample 0116_SJ02_MP02_1_FD_133140 | JGI IMG/M metagenome (GOLD analysis project Ga0187769, IMG submission 133140) | Tropical peat soil microbial communities from peatlands in Department of Meta, Colombia - 0116_SJ02_MP02_10_MG | ecosystem: Environmental > Terrestrial > Soil > Wetlands > Peat | place... | reverse complement strand
GTTGCCCTGCGCATCCTTGCTGACCGTCGTTAGGGTGCCATCCGGATTCCGATAGACAGTCGTTGTGACGCCATTGTTCGTGGTGCTGCCAATCTCCTTGGGACCCGCAGCGGCAGGCGGCGGCGTGGCGACGGTCGTGCTGCCCGGTGCGACCGCTGCGCCTGCCGGCGCACCCGGCGCGAGATTCACGCCACCCGGGTTATTACCAGGCTGTGGTTGCGGGTTCAACGGCGTCTGTGGCGTGCCTCCGCCTGGCGCTGGCTGGTTCGTGCCTGATTGCGGCGTGCCACCGCCGATCGCAGGAGTCGTTTGGGGCGCTGGTGTCGTGGTACCGCCCGGGTTGTTATTTGTCTGCGTTGGCGTGGGATTCGTGGGGCTGGTTGGCTGGCAGTTAGTCGAGCCAGTTGTTCCCGGCGCGTTCCCAGTTGGCTGCCCGTTCGTGCCAATCTGATTCGCCGTCGAGCCGCCCTGACCGGTAGTACATGGAGTATTGGTTGGAGGGTGGCACGGGCAGCCGGTGCGCGAGAAGATCTGCGGATTCTGGGCCGCGACGTTCGAGTCCCACGCGCCGCTCAAGCTCTGCTTGGCGCTGTTGAAGGCTGTGGGTAAATCCACGCTTCCGCCGGGGCTCGTCCCTGCCTGCGCATTGAAGGCCGACAGAAACCCATTTGTGAATGCTCCTCCCGTCGATCGTACGCTCCACACACCGTAGGAGCCGGCCTCGTGAGTCGCATCTGAAGCCGACATGATCGTGTAGTTGGGCGGACACGGGGTCTTCTTCAGAATGTCGTTGAACTGCGAGGCCATTCGGCCGGAATAGCAGGCGTCAATGATGATGATGATGTGGCAGGCTTTGCACTTGCTGAAGTCGAAGCTCCCGGCTATGAGAGTCTCGAAGCCTTTTGGCGTGGTGCCATCCTTCTCTGTGGCAGTGGTGTCAAGCTTAGCGCCGCCGCCTTTGGTGCCGTGCGCGGTAATGTAGATAAAGAGAGTATCGTCAGGCCCCGCGGCCATGCACTGTTGCTGGAACTTCGCCAGCACATCGTCGGTGCGGGGCGTTCCAGTTCCAGCCGGTGTGTTGGGGTTCGGTTTGGCGTACTGCGTGTTCGCAGCCGGGGGTATCCCACCCTTGCCGAACATACCTGTAATGTTCTGGATATCCGCGTTCTCGTCGCTTTCATCTGCGCCCTCGATGATTACGCCGTAGGTAGAGCCGACCGGACCCGCTGCGGCCGGCGTCTGCGGAGCGGCCGGGCCCGGGTAAAGGCGGGACGATGGAGAACGAGCTCGCTCGGCGAGCAGGCTGGCAAGCAAAAGGCGAGGACCATTGCTTCCGCCGGGGCCTTCCAGCGCGCGCATGGAAGTCTGGAAGCGCGCGTCGCGGATGACCACGGCCAGAGTGCGAGAAGCAGAACCGCTTACAGCCGACTTAGCGGCGGGCTTCGGACCGGCCATCAGGTCCGGCGATGTCAGGGTTGTGTCGGGGCTTCGGTAGTAGCTAAGCCCGTTGATGAACGGCCACGACGTCTCGTCCAGTTTCGTCAGTGCTCCTGTAGAGGCGTCTATGAAAAAAAACTCGACGGGGTGTTGATACTTCATCTCCACGGCGGGATCGACAAAGATGAACCATTGCTCGGATCGCGCCGTGTAATTCAACGACGGGTTCGGCTGCCCGTTGTCGTCGCCGAGAGCCGGGGAAACAGTTGTTCCGGACGGAAGAGGCTCCTGGGGCCCGATGATGACGGTGACTTGTGGATTCGTGTGGATTGAGGATAGGGCGTTCGTCACGGCAGCGAGCGCAGCCGCACGCGTTATTTTAGGATTCCCGAGGATTGCGGTCACGCCTCCGAAAATAGTCACCGGAAAATCGGCGCTCGGACCTCCCGCCGTCGCGACGTGAAGGACATCCAAACCGGCTGGGATGTTTTGAAGGGTGAACGCGCCCATGCTATCCGTCTTCGCGGAGACGGAGCCGACGCTTACGGCGGCGTTTGCGGCTGGCTGCGCACCGGCAGGCGGAGTTTGGGCGCGGGCCAGCAGCACCGCGTTGTTCGCGCCGACAAACACGACGCCGGACAATCCCCCTGAGCGGGAAACACCGCCAGCGTTACCTGGTGAGGCTGCTCTGCTGGAAGAACGGCTGAGGCGTGCGGCTGATGCAAGGGCAAGCAGCGCAACACAGAGTATTGCAAGCCCCCGAAGCGCGAGGCGCTGCAAGAGAGAAACCATACGAGGCGGCTGGGACGCCATGAATGAACGCCGAATGGACGACGTTGCGACGGAGTGTACGCGGCGAGGATAGCCATGTCAATCTGGATATTCGCAGCGTGGGGCGGACTCCACCGAAGACGGGCCTGCCACGGTGAGAGGAACACCGGAAGGATCGCACGTCACACCCCTGTTGCCACACAAACTACGCTGATCGTTTCAAAATTCAAGCAAATTCTTGCCGAATGGGGCTCTGGAGCTCGGCGTACTTACGTACTTAACGGCAATCGAGTCACGACATTTCTGAAGTCGCCTTACATTGCGGATTCACGGACGACAGGTGCAGATTCCCGGTCGACCGGGCGGGTCGGGATTACTCAGCTACTGAAAAAGGCTTGAGGCTAGGTGAGGGACACGGGAAGCGCTGCGGTGGCACATCCCGAGAGGTGGAACGGGATCTCCACCGCCGACTTGCGATTACTTGGCGCTGGACGCCGAAGCTTGCGTTTGGAGCGTCTCACGAGACAGATTAAGTGGCCAATTGCGCGCTTTTGCGCAGATGTCGATTTTTTATCTTCCAGAAACGAGGCAATTTAGCGGAGTCCGTTTTGCAGTTTTCGTATTTCAGCGAACCGACGGAACTTCTCAGGGGAGCGGCGCAACCGGTATTCTAGTTAAAACTATAGCTATAGTAGTGCCCCTTGTTTGCATTAACAAGCTGCACGAAGTCAAAAGCCACGACCGGAAATTCGATCAAATGATTGTTTGACAAACTCAATCAACCACGCATTCTCTCTTGGCCGATTCAACTTGTCCGGTAATCCCATTAATCGGGAGTTGTGCCGTTTCCCTGGCGGAACTGGTATTCTGATTAGTAATCTTCAGCACTGCACTAGCGAGGGAAGTCCTTAGTGCCAACTGCACCGATCACGCGTGCGCGGCATTCGCCGAAGCCGATGGCAACGTACCCTTCACGCTTGGCGCGTGCCTTGAAGATGACTTCGTCGCCGTCTTCCAGGTAGCGACGACTTTCGCCGTTCTGCAAGTGAACTTCTTCCGTATGCTCCAACAGACATGCCCTGCTCTCGTCCGTGGGACCCGAAACCGTACCGCTGCCCAGGAGATCGCCCGGCTGAAGGTTGCAGCCGTTGCTGGTGTGGTGCGCGATCATTTGGGCGAAGCTCCAATACGAATATTTGAGATTTGTCGAGACGATGCGAGCAGGCGGTTCGCCGGATTGACGCATGCGCTGTGTTACGACGTAGGCTTCTAGCCCGATATCGAATCCACCCTGAGCTCGATCCGTTTCCGAGTTGAGATATGCGAGTGGCGTCGGCCAGTCCGGCTGCGGCGGGCGAAAAATCGCCGTTCGAAAAGGCACGAGTGCTTCCGGACTTACGATCCACGGAGAAATCGTTGTGGACAAGCTCTTGCTGAGGAAGGGTCCCAACATGCTCTCCCAAAATTGAATATCACGCGCAGACCAGTCATTGAGCAAGCAGTAGCCGAAGACATACGACGAAGCTGTGTCTATTGGAATCGGCGAGCCCAGACCATTACCGGTCGCAACAAATGCGCCCACCTCAAGCTCGAAGTCAAGCGCTCGCGAAGGGCCGAAAACGACGGTTCCATCCGAGTCTTTGAATTGGCCATGCGGTCGCCGTACATCTTCTCCGCTGGCCCTGACCGAACTAGCCCGGCCGTGGTATGCGACAGGCATGTGGCAAAGCGCAGGCGCCAGCGTCGAATCCAACGGCGTGCGCACGGCCCTTTGCGCGTGAAACGTCGAACACACGAAATCCGTGAAGTTACCGACCTTGGCAGGCGGTAACATTTCCACTGAAGACATCGGAACGAGCAAACGGTCGGCATGCGACTCTACCCGAGCTCGTTCTGGACCATCCATGTGCAGTAGATCAGACAGTCGCGCCCTCAGAAGAGAAGTCGGTCGTGCTCCGAGGGCCATTAGCGAATTGAGAGTATCCCCCGCCGCTGCACTAGCTGCAGTAGCAGCTTCGTCCGCGAACAAGCCCAAAGCGAGAGCTGCTCTGAGATCGAAAATGCGATCGCCGATCGCCACACCGGCTCTCGCGGTCCCATGTTCACGAAAGATTCCGAGCGGAAGATTTTGAATTGGGAAGTCAGTGTCAGGATGATTCGCCGATAGCACCCAACTCCTACGCGACGGGTTGTGTGTTTCGTTCAACTTCATTGACCCACCCTTTTGTGACTTTGACCTTTGAAGAGAGAGACTATCCGTCAACCGGCATTGCGTACCGAGGCTTTGGCGCTCCGCTCATTGTGATAGCGGGCCATACTGCCGAATAAAACTGGCACCGAAAGGCGATCCACTTCGCCTTTGAATTCGCGATAGCACGCATACACGTTCGCAACGATCCGTTCCGGATCAGTCCAATCGGCGAAAGCGTCGAGCGCGATATCTCGTGCAGCCTCTTCATAGCCCATCCCGGCGTGAAAGCGCTTCCGCGACTCGTCTCGCACATATTCCAGGTAACGAATCAGTGCGCGCACGCCGGACTTGTCTGTAATCGGGCCATGACCCGGGACGACGGTCTCCACATCCCATTCAAGGATCATGCCGCAGGCTCGAATCCAGTTTCCTACGGGCCCGGCCCAGATCACAGGATGGCCACCAGCAAACAGAATGTCACCCGTGAAAACGGTTCGGTCCGTGGGGACGTATACGACCACGTCGCCCCGCGTGTGCGCTGGGCCAAGCTCCAGGAGGCGCACTTCTTTGCCTCCGACGTGCAATGTGAGCTCGCGGTCGAAAGTGCGAGATGGAAAAACGGTCTTGATGTCGCTGAAATCGAAGCGACTCCCAAGAACCTCCTGAAAGAATGCGCCGGCTTCTCCCGTCATCGGGTATCGCGGCGCTGAGGCTTGTTCTTGCATTTCCTCTAAGCACGCAGTGGAAGAAATGATTTGTGCGCCCGCGATAAGCTGGTTTCCGTTTGTATGATCAGGATTCGAGTGAGTATTCACAAGGGTCCCAACATGCGCAGCGACCGGCACAGCGGCGCGCATGCGATCGAGCATCTCCCGCGTGAGCTTCAAATCCATCAGCGTATCGACGAGAAGTGTTTCACCGCCGTCGACGATTAGTCCTGAGTTGCTATATCCCCAAGTCCCGTCCGGCTGCAGATAGGCGTAGCAGCCGTTGCCGATATCGTGGAGTCCCTTTCTGTAAGGCCACTTCCCCATAGTTGCCTTTCCGTTCCAATCAAGTGGTGGCACTGGCCGTCTAGCGCAGAATGGGCCGCTATGTCTTGGTCGCTCCTGCCTGCATAGCTGGCTCCTGGGAGGCTCCAGCGTAGACCTGAAGCAAGGTGTGGACGACTTCTGGCGTCCTGCATCGAGCGATGCCGCATTCCGTCGCAATGCCAAAATCAGACACATACTTGGCTGCGGTTGCGATTCGTTTCTTCGTCGCTTCAATTCCATCGCCATGAACCACACCGAGATAAAGTTCCGTGCCCGGCGAGAGGCGAAGTTTGCGGAGAGGCTCAAAGTAGGCATCATCCGCTCGGTTGATCGGAACGGGCATATGAATGTACGTAATCAGCCTCGTCGCAGCAGCCGTCAATGCGTTCGCGACTTCCACTAGCTTCGCAGCGTCCAGCGGCTCGATGAAGTGTTTTGCGTCCCAATCGCCATAGCACAGATGGAATCCCAGTTCGACATCGTTTGGGATCGCCGCGATGAGGCGCTTCATTCGCTGCGTGACCTCGGCCGGCAAATCCGCAAAGGGGTTGTGCATGTACGTCAGGCGGCCGTCCCACAACACCATCTCGATGCAAACGTCCCACTGAATGCACAGATCGCTGTGGGGGACGGCACGACAGATTGCCTCCACTTCCCTCAGCATTGCCTTTTCATATGCGCTCTCGATGACCGCCTCGTCCTTCGGAGAGCAAAATGGATAGATCACTGCGAACGGCGTCGGTAGCGAGACCTGAAACCTCACGCTCGTCGGAAGTTCGCCACGCCTCCTCGCCGTCAGAAAATCCTGGTAGGAGGCACGCGCTTCCCGCGCGTACCCCAATTCCCCAAAACGCACTTCCGATGGTTTGACATCATCCGCCAGTGCCAACGGCAGGAAGCCCGTCGTTTGGTTCGGCGCAGTGGGATCCGCGTTAAGGAAGGGCTGCGCCCGCAGCAACGGATATTGCCAACTGATCCAGAGTCGCCGTCCCCCTGGCTCGCCGTCCGGGACGCGCCGGAGCCGGTTGCCCAGCGCAGATCCGAGCGTTCGGAAAACCTCTTCGACGCTATCCAACGCAATGCTACCGACGAGGTGCACTTTATCGGGAATCATGTTGCTCTCCTTCCGAGAGTCGAAACCGTGATTCAAATTGGCTGCACCACCGTCTGCGCTACTTTCGCCATGAGGTTTGCGACGTCCGCCTTCGGATCGGGATTCATCTCCCATTCGCCAATCTGAAGCGAGGCTTCGAGAATACATTTGCAACGCTCGAAACGCCGCTGCACAAAGCCATCGAGTGAACTCTTCAGCGGCACGTCCTTTTGTAACTCCTCCGCCAGCACAACTGCATCTTCGACGGCTTGTGCCGCTCCCTGGCCCAGGTGGGGCGTGATGGCGTGAGCCGCGTCGCCAATCAGCGCGACGCGCCCACGATGCCACGGCGCGGGCACGAGCACAGATTCGAGAGGCCGATAGACGACCAAATCCGGATCGTTGATGCCACGCGCCAAATCACCGATCGCACCGCCGAACGGTTTCAATCGCTCGCGCATGATGTTGGCCAATTCGTTCTTTGGGAGAGGAGGGTTGCCCGGTTCCGGGCCGATTCGGAAGATGTAGGCCGTTTCGCGTGTGAGAGGGATCAACCCAGCTTTCGGACCTTCGCGAGTGGCATAAATCGAGCCATAGTCCACATCCGGAGGGCGGGGGACGTTGTATCGCCAAACGCCTTCGCCCGTGAACTTCGGTGTGAGGTGACTCCCAAATATCATCGTGCGAATTTGAGAATGAACGCCATCCGCGCCGACGACAAAGTCGTAATCGCTCGCAGCGCCATCGGTGAATTGCGCGGTGACCTTGCCCTCGGACTGCGTGAGGCGGGCCACCGTCACTCCCAACCGAACCCGCACTCCGGCTTTCTGTGCCGCCGTGGAAAGCACATTATGCAGGGCCGGACGAGTGAGCCCCAGATATGCGGGATAGTTCGGCCCCGCGAGTTTCACGCCCGATGATTCGCTCCACACGTTGCCGTTGGCATCGCAGAACCGCACGCCCTGATAGGAGAATCCCGCGGCTACACAGTCGTCCGCTATGCCAAGTCCCACCATCGCCCGAATAAGGTTGCTTTGAGCAATGATGCCAACGTGGTAGACGGTCCATTGCTGCTTGATCTCGACGATCTCAACGTCGATTTCGGCTCTGCGCAGCCCGATGGACAGGGCGAGCCCCCCGATCCCACCTCCGACGATGAGCACCTTGTTGACGCTGGGCATAATCCCTTTCAGATCTCAAGCTGTCACGGTTGCGCCAGCGTCGAGACCCAGCAGGCGCGCGGCGTTCCCGCCTAGAATCAGATCGCGCCCTTGTTCCGTTAGGCCTGGCACAGCGGCGATAAGGCTGTACGGATCGTATGCACCCATGTCAAACGGGTAGTCCGTTCCCAGCAGGATCTGCGTGACTCCGGCTTCCTCAATCAAATGCCGCAGTCCCTCCGCCGTATAGACAAGGCTGTCGAAGTAGATGCGCTTCAAATACTCGCTGGGTTTGTGCTTGATCCTAGCCGCCTCTGGACGCACATTGAAGCCGTGATCCGAGCGCCCGATGTAGGAAGGCAGGTAGCCACCGCCGTGAGCAGCGCAGATCTTCAGCCCCGGATTGCGGTCCAGCACGCCGCCGAAGATCAAGTGAGAGAGGGCAATTGTCGTTTCGAGCGGCTGCCCGATTATGTTTCCCAGGTAATGGCAATTACCCCGTTCTCCCAGCGACGTGCCGAGTGGATGAATGAAAACGAGGCACCCGAGTTCCTCTGCCTTCGACCAGAAACGCTCGAATCGTTCGTCGGAAAGTTCGAGCCCGTTGCAAGCGGAAGAAATCTCGACTCCCCGCAACCCAAATCTCTTGACGCAATCCGCTAGCTGCTCAACCGAAAGCTCTGGATGTTGCAGCGCCACATTGCCAAGCCCGCGGAGCCGATCCGGGTGAGCGGCGCACAGACTAGCGATGTGCTCATTTTGCGTCCCTACGATCTGTTTCGCGAGATCGACATCCGCCCAGTAGTAATACTGATTCGGCGACGGGCTAATCACCTGCATGTCGACGCCCATCGCGTCCATCCGCCGCAGGCGCTCGCCGATGTCCGTGAGCTGCGGCATGAGACCCGCGAATAGTGTCCGGTTGTATTCGACCGACTCGGCGCCGTACATCCGCAATTGCGCGGGAGATTCGGCTATTTTTTCCGGGCAGCCGGCAACGAGACGCTCGACCCCCAGCGTCAGGGTGTGACAATGGATGTCGACGGTAAATGACCTGCCGCAACGTGCGGCCGGCAACGCCTCCGCTCGGACCTCAACGGGGGGCATGAGCTTCGGCCTCCTCCGCAACGCATTCGTTGCGCTGTGTGCCAAGCTCGGTGATTGAACCCTCCATCACGTCGCCCGGCTTTAGGAATCGGTTGTAATGGGCTCCGTTGCCGGCAGGTGAGCCAGTTGCGATCAGGTCGCCGGGCCACAGTTGAACGTAAGTCGACAGGAATTCAATGATGCGAGCGACGTCAAAGATCATATCGGCGGTGCTCTCGTTCTGCATCACTTGGCTGTTTAGCTTCAGCGTGATTTGCAGGTCTTGGGGGTTGGTCACGAAAGCGGTAGGCACTAGGTAGGGGCCCGTTGGCAGATAACTGGGCGAGGCTTTGGCTGCGATCCAGTCCGCTCCCATCGCACCTATGTCCTTCCGGAAGACGAGGTCGCGGTTGGTGATGTCGTTGACGATGGTATAGCCAGCGACGTAGCTGAGAGCCTCGTCGCGGTGCACGTGACGGCCCGCCTTGCCAATGATTACACCGAGTTCCAGTTCCCAGTCCGGCTGACGCGCGTGGCGCGGCAGAATCACCGGATCATACGGCCCGGTAATCGCGGAAGGCGGTTTCGCAAACAGAAAAGGCGCCCCGTGAGCGGCCCTTTCATCCATAAGCTTGGCCGCGCGAGCCAGCCTCTCGTCACGGCTTAGGTTGCTGTCTACGCCTGCGGCTTGAGCGACAATGAGCTCGATCACATGTTTGCGATAGTTGGCTCCCGAGCAGAAGACCTGCCGAGGCAAGTCCACCGGCGGGCGGATTCGGAGCTGCTCGCTGGGCACAAAGATATTCCGCCATTGCTCGCTTCCGCCGCCGTCGTCCGGTAGAAAATCCACGGCTCGTTGCAACGCGGGAAAGCTCTTCTCCCAATTCGCAAGAAGTTCGAGAACTGAAGGAGAACCGAGCGGCTCACACGCGAGGCGATCGAACACCGGTTTCAAGGCATGAATCGGCGCTATTCTGTCGCGCAGGACCAGCGCAGCAAACGGCGGTCCGCCACCTGCCGAAAATGTGCCGAGCGCGAAACCTGGACTGGGCAAGGTCATCAAAAGCTGCCTCTCGCCAGCATCAGCCTATCCCCGCGGCATGCCTCGATTTGCTCCGCTGGCAGCAGCGGGCACGACATCGGGCTCTGGAACTGCGGGCTCGGGTGTCGGGGGCATTGCTTCCATGAAAGATTTGGGCCCGTACTCCAGATTGCGAAACATCACGTGAGATCCTTGTGATGGTTTCCAGACAGTCGGTCGCCAATCGGGTACGTAGTTGCGATAACCGCCCGTGTTCAGCTCTACGCGCAGCCCCACCGGGTCTCGAAAATACAGGTAGCCCTGCTCGCCAATTCCGTGTTTGCCCGGGCCGAACTCGATTGGCGTGCCCGACTCCAGCAGCAAGTCGGCTGCGCGCAACAGGTCCTCGTAAGATGGAACCCAGAAAGCCACGTGGTGGAATCGCCCTGGTACCTTCGAGAAATCTCCGCCAAAGCCTAGGTCGTGCGACTTTTCGTTCGTTGTCACAACACCGAAGACCGGTGTTTGCGGATCATGGTCGAGGACGGTGTAGCCCATGAAGCGAAAGCCGAGAACGTCTCGGTACCACTCGCACGTTTTCATGACTTCCTGCGTGTTCAGCGTGACGTGGTCGATCTGTCGCGGGGCAACACCTAGCCCAACGTATCTCTGAGGGCGATCCGGGTACGTGGATTTCATGCCAGCGGGAGCATCGAAGCGATCCACCTCCCAGAAGACTTCATGGAAGTGTCCCCCAGGGCCGCGAAATCGGTACGCGCGACCGTGTCCAGGCGATCGCTCTCGCCATTCGCCGCGGATACCACTTGCTTCAATCCTCGCGGCCGTTTCTTCCAGCTCGTCCGCGCCGTCCGTGCGCCATGCCGCATGACCTAGCCCGGGCTGGTCTGCTGCGGTAAGCACGATGCTGTGATGGTAGTGCTCGCCCCAGCAGCGGAGATAGACCGACTTGCCAGAGCGGGCGGTTTCGATGAGTCCCAAAGTGTCCTTGAAAAACGCTACGGAGTCTTCCAGCTTGGGAGTCAATAACTCCACGTGCGCAAGATGAGACAGGTAGTGTCTGGACATATGGGCCTCGCTTCAATGACGTGAGACTTGCGTGCGAGGTCACAATAGACGCACCATGTAGTATGTGCCAAATCGTTTGTTGGCATACACGGTATCCATAGGATGGATACCTGGAGAACTCGATGAAGCTCTCTCAATTCGACCTCAATCTACTCGTCGCTCTGGACGCCCTGCTGACCGAAAAGAACGTAACTCGTGCCGGCATGCGCATTCATTTGAGCCAGTCTGCTACCAGCGCCGCGCTGGCACGATTGCGGAGTTTTTTTCAGGATCGACTGTTGGTTCCCGCAGGGGGCAAGATGGTTTTGACACCGGTGGCCCAGAGTCTTGCCAAGCCGGTGCGGAACCTCCTGCTTCAGGCACAAGCAACCATTGCCACGCAGGCTCGCTTTGATCCAATAGCTTCACACCGGCGGTTCTCGGTTGCTGCGTCCGATTACGCGATCACCGTATTCATGGCGGAGGCTCTACGGAACGTTCAGTGCCTGGCCCCAAATCTTTCGTTCGAGCTTGTGCCGACGAGTGAGCGAGCTGTGGAAGCTCTGGAGGCTGGTAATCTTGATTTCCTAATCGCTCCCGAGGTTTTCGCATCAAAGACTCATCCCAAGATGCCTCTGTTCCAAGACACGCACACAATCATTGCCTGGAGTCGAAATCGGCGCGTGGGGAACACTCTCTCGCTGGAGGAGTATCTGAATCTTGGTCACGTGGCCATCCACGTCGGGGAGGGAGCGGGACCGAATTTCGACGAGCTGTTTCTTAGACGCCGAAAATACAAGAGGAGAGCCGAAGTTGTAGCGCACAGTTTCGACGTCGTCCCGCACTTGATCGTGGGCACAAACAGGATTGCTACCGTCGCCACGCGCCTCGCCAACAAGTACGCAAAGTTCCTGCCGCTAAAGCAAATCCCCCTGCCCGTTGACGTTCCGCCCATGACCGAAGTGCTTCAATGGCATAAGTACCACGACCAAGATCCGGCCTACGTTTGGCTTCGAGGAGTACTGGGAGATGAGGCCGTCAGGTTGACGTAGTCCAAGATTTCTTCGAGTCGACCTGGGAGCAAGAAGCTTGGGCTAACTCCCGATAAGTCGGATTACCGGACATCTTCCCGGCTCGTACTGAACTTGTCCGGCAATCCCGTTAATCGGGCACCGCGAGCTGTGGACTGCGCACATGTTGTATAAATGCATGTCACAACGAGTTTTCCATGTAGCCTCTCACCGCAGGTGAACCATGTGGTATCGATTGAGCGCTGTCCTCTTGGCTCTAACTCTCCAAACTTCGTTTGTGTCCAAGTCTTCCGAAACTCTGCGGCAGCGCTACGGTAATCCCATTTCGGAAACGTACATGGCAAGGCCGGGCATCGTCGTGACGGCAAGCTATGGACCCAGCGGACAAACGTGTGAGTTAGTCATCAGTCCGAAAGAACCCGATTTGATTGTCCGGAAATGGCCGGGCTCCGACGAATTGAATGCCGATCTCGAACTGGAACTCGAAGACGAACTCGTTCCCGCTTCCGAAAGGGGCAAACACAAAATCGATACGTTCCTTGACATCGTGTGCCTCCCGGAGAACGATTGCTTCGGGGTGGAATCAGACTGGGAAGACCTTTCGATATACCGCAACTCCGGCCACAAGGGGCCACATTATTCAAAGATTGAATGGAAGCGCAGAGAGTGTCAGCAGTAGAGGTGACAATTGCCCGGTAATCCCGTTAATCAGGGGCTAGCCTTCCTGAAAATTCCTTGTGGCGAGAACAGCAGAGGGCTACGATGCACGAGACCTTTTGACGAGAAGCAAAGGGAGCTGCGGTGCATCGCCACTCCAATTTTGGATCTCGCCGAAGCATAGCGCCGGTTGCTGTTTTCGCACTGATGTGCGTGGTCGCGAGTCCATCCCCAGTCGCCTACCAGGAAAAGAACTCCGATTCGACTAACGCAGCAGCAGCGCCCGGCTCATCCGGAGACGTAATAACCGTGCCGGACGGCAAGCTCGTAGAGACAAAATTCACAGATGGCCTTTCCACCGCCACCGCCAAGGTGGGCAATGAAGTGAAACTGACCGTAACCCACGCAGTCCTGCAGGACGATCTCGTGATCATTTCCAAAGGCACGGTGTTGTCAGCAAGGATTACGTCGGTTCGCCACCCGGGCCGCCCGCTCAAAGACGGCAGGGTGAGATTCTCGGTGGAGAATGCAGTGCTTCCTGGCGGCGAAATCGTGGCGTTGCGCCCAGAGCGGCCGCTGACGGCGGGCCAAAACTTCCGTCAAGGCGCTTCAGGGTTGGCTCACCTGGCAGTAGATCCGGAGCTCCCTCCCGGTGTCGGGGTCGTAATGGTGGCGATATCACCGGTGGTGCTCTTTTGGAAGGGCCACGAAAGGACTTTCTACGCCGGGGAAATCACGACGCTCTATCTCCATGGGCCGGTTTCTCTAAAGCGGGAAGCGGTGCTGAAAGTGCAGCCGCCGCAGTACATTGGGCCAGCTCAGGTGTTTTATAGCAACCGCGCCTATACCAAAGAGGCGGACGCCCACACAGAATTCTACTGCGGCCGGAAGTATCTCGAGAACGTGGATGCGAACCAATCCCGGCTACTCGAACTGAATCCCGGCGCATATTGGTTGAGCGCCGGCAAGGATGGAAAGGAAAAGGTGCTCGTGAAGGTCGAGGCCGATCACCAGTATTACGTGGAGCGTAACGCTCAGGGACTCTTCATCAAACATTTTGACGACAACCCCACTTTGCTCGAGAACGGACCATTGCTGAAAAACTCGGATTTCACCTCGGCTTCTCCCGATGTAACCGCCGATCTATTGGCAATGCCACCTTCTGTTGATGCCGCGCAGGGCAGCCACTGACTCGTGGCCGTAGGCCCTTGCGCCGTCAGGAGCGAAGGGCTAACTCCTGATAAGTCGGATTACCGGACATTTAGAGTGCTACTTTACATCTCCGGTAATCCCGTTAATCAGGCAGGTGACCATCCACGCTCCAACGGAGCAGCATTTGACGGCAACCGTGTACTAGAGACATGAGTGCATTTGACCTAGAGGCAGTGTGGCCTAGACCGCTAAAGAAATTGCATGTACCATCGCCGCCCAAGTCTAACTTCTCAAGTCGGATTAGAGGGACTACCTAAGTGCCAGATTTCGACATCATCGTCGTTGGTGGCGGGCTTGGCGGCTCCTCCTT
>Ga0187769_10001326_pt1 | contig 14071 bp, 11 predicted proteins | sample 0116_SJ02_MP02_1_FD_133140 | JGI IMG/M metagenome (GOLD analysis project Ga0187769, IMG submission 133140) | Tropical peat soil microbial communities from peatlands in Department of Meta, Colombia - 0116_SJ02_MP02_10_MG | ecosystem: Environmental > Terrestrial > Soil > Wetlands > Peat | place... | reverse complement strand
GTGGCCATCACCAACGACAAGCTCTAAGTGATCGCCATGGCGGACGTGCTCGAGCGAATCTGTGCCGACAAGCGCCGTGAGACCGCGCGGCGCAAGAGCCTGCGTCCATTGGCCGAAGTCGAGGCGGCGGCACGCGCGGCCCCGCCCCGGCGCGGCTTCGCCCGGCGCTTGAGCGCAGCACTCGCCGCCGGCGGCTATGGCCTCATTGCCGAGATTAAGCGCGCCTCGCCCAGCAAGGGGCTTATCCGGGCCGATTTCTCGCCCGCGACCTTGGCCCGCGCTTACGCCCGGGGAGGTGCCGCCTGCCTCTCGGTCCTGACCGACGAGCCATATTTCCAAGGCCGCGACTCGGATCTGGCCGCCGCGCGCGCGGCGGTCGAGCTCCCGGTGCTGCGCAAGGATTTCATGCTCGATCCTTACCAGATCGCCGAGGCGCGGGCGCTCTGCGCCGATTGCGTCCTTCTTATTCTCGCCGCCCTCGACGACAACGGTGCTATGAGTCTGGCCGAGACCGCGCGCGGCTGGGGGATGGACGTGCTGGTCGAGGTCCACGATTCCAGCGAGCTTGCTCGCGCACTTCTGTTGCCGTGTCAATTGATCGGAATTAACAACCGCAATCTCAAGACCTTGGCCGTTGATGTTGCAACTACCGAAGAGCTTGCTCCGCGCGTTCCCAAGGACCGACTGGTGGTCTCCGAAAGTGGGCTCAAGGGCCCGGCCGATCTCGCGCGCATGGCCCGGGCCGGGGTGCGCTGCTTCCTCGTCGGCGAGTCGCTGTTGGCGCAGGCGGACGTCGAGGCGGCGACGCGGGCACTCCTCGTAGCCCCGGCTGATGTGGCCGCCGCACGGGCAAGGGCTTAAGCCATGGCGACGCTCACTCATTTCGACGACAAGGGCCAAGCGGTGATGGTCGACGTCTCGGACAAGCCCGAGAGCGAACGGGTCGCCATCGCCGCAGGCGCTGTCCTGATGCGGCCGGCAACGCTCGCGCGCATCATGGAGGGCGGGGTCAAGAAAGGCGATGTGCTCGCCACAGCCCGGCTGGCCGGCATCATGGCAGCCAAGCGAACGCCCGACCTCATCCCGCTTTGCCATCCCCTTCCTCTCACCGCGGTCGAAGTGGCGCTCAGCTGCGACCCAGCCCGCCATGCCGTCGATATCGTCGCAACCTGCAAGTCGAAAGGACGGACGGGGGTCGAGATGGAAGCCCTGACCGCGGTCGCCGTGGCGGCCCTCACGATCTACGACATGTGCAAGGCGATCGATCGGGCCATGACGCTTAGCGAGATCAGGTTGCTCGAGAAAAGTGGCGGCAAGTCAGGCCACTACAAGGCGAAATAATGATCTCGGTCGAAGAAGCGCTGGGCCGCGTCCTGAAGGCCTTCTCGCCCCTTGCCGCCGAGCGGGTGAGCCTGGCCTCCGCCCTTGGCCGGGTGCTCGCCGAGGATGTGACGGCGCGTCTCACCCAGCCGCCCGCAGCCGTGTCGGCGATGGACGGCTATGCGGTGCGCGCCAAAGATGCCGCGCAGGTGCCGGCGACCCTTCATGTCGTCGGCTCCGCCCCGGCCGGAGGTGCTTATGCCGGGACGCTTGGCAGCGGCGAGGCCGTGCGCATCTTCACGGGCGCTCCCCTCCCTTCAGGCGCCGACGCCGTCGTCATTCAAGAGGATACGACCGCCGAGGGCGACCGGGTCACCATTCGCGAGGCGGCCCGGGTCGGCCGCCACGTCCGCCCCGAGGGCCTCGACTTCAAGGCAGGCGAGGTAGGCATCAGCGGCGGCCGTCGCCTTACGCCACGCGACATCGGCCTGGCGGCGGCCATGAACGTGCCCTGGCTCAGCGTGCGCCGCCGTCCCCGCGTCGCCGTGCTCGCGACCGGCGACGAGATCGTCATGCCGGGCGATCCGCTCGGGCCTAACCAGATCGTGAGCTCGAATGCCTTGGCGCTTGCCGCGGCAGTCGCGGCCTGGGGCGGCGAGCCGGTCAACCTCGGCATCGCCCTCGACACCAAGGAATCGTTGCAAGAGCTCGCCGCCGGTGCCGCCGGCGCCGATCTCCTGATCACCACCGGCGGCGCCTCGGTCGGTGAGCACGACCTCGTGCAAAGCGCCCTTGCCGAGCGCGGCCTTGCGGTCGATTTCTGGCAGATCGCGATGCGGCCGGGAAAGCCGCTCATTTTTGGCCGGCTCGGCACCACTCCCCTCCTCGGCCTCCCCGGCAACCCGGTCTCCGCGCTCGTCTGCGCCATCATCTTCTTGAGGCCCGCGATGGCGCGCATGCTCGGCCTCGGCACCTCCGAGGAGGGCTTTCTGAAGGCCCGGCTCGGCTGCGATCTTGCCGCCAACGATCACCGTCAGGATTACCTGCGCTCGCGCCTCGCGCGGGGCCCCGACGGCGAGATGGTGGCAACGCCCTTCGAGGTGCAGGACAGCTCCAATCTTTCCCGCTTGGCCCATGCCGACTGTCTGGTCGTGCGCCCGCCTTTGGCCCCCGCGGCCAAGGCAGGCGACGGAGTGACGATCATTCCCCTCTATGGGCTCGCAGCCGGCATCTGAGTCGGCGCGCAAAGCCACTTTGAAGCGAAAAAAGGCAAAAAGCCTCTTGACCTCTTTCGGGAACTAAACTAGAACATGCGGTGACGTTTTGCTTTTGTTCTAGATTTAGTAGCTCTCCAGCCCGGGGGACGTAGATGCTGACCAAGAAACAACGCGAGCTCCTGATGTACATCGAGCGTCGGCTGCGCGAGAGCGGCATTTCGCCCTCCTTCGACGAGATGAAGGAGGCGCTCGATCTGCGCTCGAAATCCGGCATCCACCGCCTCATTACGGGGCTCGAGGAGCGCGGCTTCATTCGCCGTTTGCCGCATCGCGCGCGCGCGCTCGAGGTGCTTCGCCTGCCCGAGACCGCGGCGGTGGCCGGGCGCAGCAATGGAGCTGCCGCGGGCGCCAACGACTTCTCGCCCAAGGTGATCCCTGGCGGCTTCCGCAACCGCGGTCTCGGCGGGGCCGCGAGTCATGGCGACGAGCTGGCGATCGAGCTGCCGCTCTACGGCAAGATCGCCGCGGGCACGCCCATCGAAGCGCTGCGCGACCATTCGAGCACGATCAGCATGCCGGCCAGCATCCTCGGCCGCGGCGAATATTATGCGCTACAGGTCGAGGGCGATTCTATGGTCGACGCCGGCATCCTCGATCAGGACGTGGTCGTCATCAAGCGCGGCGAGGTGGCCGATAGCGGCGAGATCGTGGTCGCCCTCATCGACGACAACGAGGTGACCCTGAAGCGCTTACGGCGCAAGGGAGACTCGATCGCGCTCGAGCCCGCCAACAAGAAATACGAGACGCGCATCTTCGGCCCCGACCGCGTCCGCATTCAAGGCAAGCTCGTCAGCCTGTTCCGACGGTATTAGGGCCATTCCCGATTTGATGGATACATCCCCCTCACCCTACCCTCTCCCCCGACGCGGGGGAGAGGGTTGCGTAGGCTTAGCGAGGCAAAGCCGAGCTTAGCCGAAGCTGGGTGAGGGGGCGATTCCATGCTGTTGGGGTTTGCCATAGGCGCGCCTCGTCGTTCATCGTGCGCATTTGAGAGGCGGCCGTTTCGGTTGCCGAAGCAGTCGCGCTCGATCACTACAGCGCGCGAGCCATGCGGTGCTTACTCCTCGTCTTCCTCGGCCAGTGGCTCATCCGGCGTCTCTGGCTCGGTCGGTACTCCCGGCCGAGCTCTCTCGGAAACCGCCTTGGACTTCGCCGCCGGCCGTACCGATGCCACGCTCTCGGGCCGCTCCGGCACCCAGGGGCGCGCGCCACGCCAGTCGCGTACGCTCTCGCTCGTCACTGCCGCGGGAGAAAGCCAGATCGCGTGCCCGCCATCGCGCCAGAGCGCCAAGCGATCGATGACCGTGCGCGGAGCGGGACAGGCCGACTTGATGGGCGCCACGCTCACCAGCACGCTGGCATGAAGACAGTCCTCCAAGAGCGCCTCGCGCTCGCGCACCAGCGCCACGAGCTGGCCCTTGGCCCGATAGAGGCAGCCGAGGGCGTCGCAGACGAGGCGGCCATCGGCGCTTGAGCCCCCCTCCGGCCAGGGATCGCGGGTGGTTTGCCCGGCACGCTTGACGATCGTCTCCACGTCGAAGTCGTCGCCACGCACGGGCGAGATCATCATGCGCCCGTCCGCCGCGCGCACCGCGAAGAGGCGCGCATCCTCGGAGACGATCACGTCCGGATGACGCTCGAGGGCGACACTCGCGAGCCCGAGCGCGATCGCGCCCAGGCCGAGCACGCGCCAGGGCCGCTGCCACAAGCAAAGCCAAAGCATGCCGAGGCTGACGACGATCAGACCCCACAGCGGCATCGCGGGCAGAATGGCGACCGAGCCCGGCCAGCTCACCACCGTCTTGGCGGACCAGATCACCACGTGCAGGCCCCAGCCCATGGGCGGCAACGCCGCTCCCTCGAGACCAAAGGGCATCAGCACGAAGGCGACGATCGCCCACGGCATCACCCAGAGCGCCGTCACCGGCACGGCGATGAGGTTGGTGACGAAGCCGAAGGCGGCCAGGCGATCGAAGTGATAGACCGAGTAAGGAATGGTCGCCATGCTGGTGATCAGGCTGGTAAAGGCGACGCCCGTCAGGTAGAGCAGCGGGACGCGCCACCATCCCTCGCCTGCGACCCAGCGCAGCACAGGCTGGCGCAGGCTTTCGTACGCAGCGAGCAAGGCGAGCACGGCCGAGAAGGAGAGCTGGAAGCTCGGCCCGGTGAGACTCTCGGGCTCGATCGCGAGGATGGCGACCGCGGCCCAGCACAGCATGCGCATCGAGATCGAGGTGCGGTCGAGCAGCACGCCAAGCAGCACCACGCCGGTCATGATGAAGGCGCGCTGGGTCGGCACCGTGGCACCCGTGATGAGCAGATAGAAGGCGGCCCCGGCGAGTGCCGCCAAGGCCGCCCACTTCTTGATCGGATAACGCAGCGCGAGGCGCGGAACGAGCGCCAAGAGCGCGCGCACGCCGAAGAAAAGCGCGCCCGTCACCATGCCGAGGTGAAGGCCGGCAATGGCAAGGAGATGGGCCAACCCCGAGTTCCGCATCGCCTCGATCACGTCGGGCGGAATCGCGCCGCGCTCGCCGGTCATGAGAGCGGCGGCGATGCCGCCTTCCGCACCCGGCAGCCCGGCGGTCACGCGCTGGGCGATGCGGTCGCGCAGTGCCGCGAGCGAGAGCGCAAAGCCGCTCGAGCGCTTCGGCTCGACGAGGGTGCGGCCATAGGCGTAGCCCACGGCGCCGAGGCGGAGGTAATAAGCATGCCGTTGAAAATCAAAGGCGCCCGGTGCTACCGGCGCCGGCGGCGGAAGCAGCACGGCGCGCAAGCGCACCTCATCGCCGGGACTGAGCGCCGTGGCCTCATCCCTCAGGCGCACGCGGATGCGGGCCGGCGTGCGCTCGGGCGCCAGGCGCTCCACAAGCGGGCGGTCGAGAGTGACGCGCCGGCCGCGCGCAAGCTGCTCGACCTCGACGACGCGGCCGCTCAGCATTACCGGGCCGAGCCGCCTTTCCAGTCGAGGTGCGCTCACCTGGTCCGTGCGCCAGCCCACGATGGCGAAGCCGAGTGCGATCGTGGCGAGTGCGAGCAAGAGCGAGAGCGGGTAAGGACGCCCGCGGCAGAGGCAGGCTGCGGCGAACAGCGCCAACGCCGCCGCGGGTGCCGGCCAGTGGCTCGGCTCGAAGGGCAAGGCAAAATAAAGGGCAATGCCCGCGCCGAAGAAAGCCGGCAGCCAGAACGGCCAGCGCTCGCGCTCCGCCTCGAGCTCGCGCCAGGCGACTTGCGCCGCGCGCCAAACAACCCCTCCGTGCATCTCGGGGCGCACGGCTTCCGCACGCTCGCTGAGATCCGCGCCGCTCACGGCTCGACCGCCCCTTAGAGGCTCCCCAGACGCGATATGCTACAGGACGGCCGCTCTCCTGACGAGAGGCGTCACGTCTCGACTTTCCTTAGCACGCCTTCACATTCTTGTCGCACGCCTGGAGCTTGAAGCGCGCGGCCCCGGTGGTCCGGCTCGCATCGAAGGCGCGTTGATCCGCACAATGCGCCCGCACGAAAACGATCGTTTGGCCCTCGACGACACGCTCTTCGAGATCCGAGAGAAACAGGACTTCGCAATTCTGCTCCTGCAGGAGCTGCTCACGAAGATCGCTCTGCCAGTCGGCTCTCGTCGGAGTGGCAAGCGGAAGTGCGGCTAAGCCAACAAGAGCGAGAAGCGTGCCCGCGATGATCGAGCGGCGGAACGCGGAAGGCAAACCGCAGAGGCTTCGAAGACGCATCGGCAAACCAGCCTCATCTCCATTGGCGGCGTGGCGGACCGGGTCACACCCGGTGCCGAATGAACCCGCATCTCACTCCGTTTTGCAGGCAGCCTGCATTGATCTCGATCAAAGCGCCGGCGCGAGCGCCTGGCCGGTACAGATAGCGCTCTCTAATTCGCTCTTAGCACGTGTTGCGGTCGCCGGCGCTCCTCGCTTAGCCCCGCTTTGCAGGCTCGCTATCCAGCCTCGTCGCCTTTCAGGGAAAAGCAGGCTTGCTGGAGGATTTCGACCTGAACGGCCATTCCCTGCTCGATCCCGGATGCGCCCTCCTCGCCGGTATTGGACTGCGTTGCCTGGAGAAGTGTTCCGTCCGCAAGAGCCACTTTGTAGGTAAGCGACGAGCCCAAGTAGAAGACGGAGTCGACTACACCGCCGCACCGGCCAATGCCCTCAACAGCCGGGCCACGCCGCAGGCGGACGCGCTCCGGGCGGATAAGCAAGGTGACGCTCTCGCCTGTGCGAGCTTTCTCGAGAGGAATTTCCAAGGTCAATGTGCCGGCCTCTACCTGCGCAAATCCGTTCTCGATAGCGGTGACCTTGCCGTGCAGCAGATTGGAGCGTCCCATGAACTCCGCGACGAAGCGGCTGCGCGGCTGCTCGTAGATATCTCTTGGCCAGCCGATCTGTTCCAGCTTGCCCCGGTTCATGATTGCGATGCGATCGGACAGCAGCATTGCCTCGGCTTGGTCATGGGTCACGAAAAGGGTGGTCAGCTTAAGCTTTTTCTGCAGCGTCTTGAGCTCCTGCTGAAGATGCTCGCGAAGCTGCGGATCGAGCGCGCCGAACGGCTCGTCGAGCAGAAGCAGCTGCGGTCGGATCACCAGGGCCCGGGCAAGCGCAACTCTCTGCTGCTGCCCGCCGGACAGCTGACGTGGATAGCTCTCGGCGAGACCGACGAGCCGAACCAGATCCAGCGCATCGCCGACGCGGCGGCGGCGCTCCTCCCCGGCAACGCCTCGCATTCTCAAGCCGAAAGCGACATTGTCCGCTACGGTCATATGGGGGAAGAGCGCGAAGCTCTGAAAGACGAGACCAATCTCTCGCCGGTGTGGCGGAAGGCTCTCGATGTGCCTTCCATTCATCGCGATCCGCCCCTCGGACGGCCGAAGAAAGCCGGCTATGAGACGCAAGGTCGTCGTCTTGCCGCAACCACTCGGACCCAGGAGAGTTACAAATTCGCCTTTCGCAATCGCTAAGCTTATGCCATCCACCGCAAGAACGGGACCGAACCGCTTTGCGACCCCCTCCAGAGAAACGGCGGTCATCGCAACACCCGGCCGCCGCTCGCGACTTGGCCTCTGAACACGAGCACCGTGGTCAACAGCGCCGTGATCATGATGGTGAGGCCGGATACCGCGGCTATCGACGGGTCGAGCTGGTAGGAGAGCGAGTTGAAGATCTGGATCGGCAAGGTCAGGTGATACGTAGCGAGAAAGTAGGTGATGATGAATTCGTCGAAAGAGGTAATGAAGGCAAAGATGCCGCCGCCGACAAGACCCGGACGGATCATCGGCAATGTCACGTGCCAGACCGCTCGCCATGGTGAGGCGCCGAGGCTGCGGGCCGCCTCCTCGGCCGAACGATCGAAGCTCGCGAGACTCGCCCCCACGGTGATCACGGCATAGGGTATCGTGATCGTCAGATGCGCGAGCGCGAAGCCGAGGAACCGGTCGGTGAGATCGAGCCAAAGAAAGACGCGGAGGATGCCCAAGCCCAGCACCACGCCGGGAAGGATCATGGGCGAGATTAGAACGGTGTAGAACGCACGGCGCCCCCTGAGCGGGCCTCGGTCGAGCGCCAGAGCCGCAGCGGTTCCAAACCCGAGCGAGAGCGGGGTCACGGTCGCGGCGATCCCCAGGCTCAACAGAATGGCCCGCTGCCACTCGTCGTCGCTGAAGATATGCCGATACCAGCGTATGCCGTAACTCGCCGGCGGAAACGCCAAATAGGATTCGGCCGTAAACGATTGCATAAGGAGGACGACCAACGGCGCAACGAGAAAGATCAGCGTCAGCGCCGTCAGAAACGACACCAGCCGCCCGCGGCGGTACTCAGCACGCTCCATCATGACGGGACGCGCCCTCGCCGGCCGAGTGCATTAAGAGCGGATGCCGCTGCTCCTATGACGAAGAGCAGCACGACGGCAAGTGCCGACGCGTTCGCCCAATTGAACTGGTTGTGCACCAGGTCGGTGATTACCATCGGCACCGTCACGACGAAGTTGCCGCCCATGATCACCGGCGTGAGGTAAATCCCCATGGCAAGTATAAAGACGATGGTCGAGCCAGCGATGATCCCGGGCAGGCTGAGCGGCAACGTGACTTGGAGGAACGTGCGCCAAGCCGGGGCACCGAGACTCATGGCGCTCTCCTCGATGCTCGGCTCTATTGCGCTTAGCGAAGCGAAAATCGGCAAGATCATGAAGGAAAGGTAGACATGGACGACGGCAACCACCACGCCAAGATCGTTGTACATGAGCCGGAGCGGTGCGGAGATGAGCCCCAGATCGAGTAGCGCCCGGTTGAGCAGACCCGTGCGCCCGAGGATCAGCAGCCAAGCGACATTCCGCACGATCACGCTGGTGAGGAGCGGCGACACGATCAAGACCAGCAGCACGAGTCTCCCGCGGGGCCGCGCGCGGCGCATAGCGATGGCGACCGGATAGCCCACGACCAGGCACGCAGCGGTGATCACGATCGCAAGCCGGATCGTATGCGCGAAGATCCCGAACGTCACGCCATCGTGGAATATCGCCCGATAATTGTCCAGCGACAGGCCAAGCGTCGTGACGCCTGCGCGGTAGGATGCGAAGCTGAAGACGATCACGATGGCGAGCGGTATCACGAAGGTGACGACGTACAGCGTGGCACTCGGCAGCAGCAGCCACAGCACCGACCGCGAGCCTTCGCCACGATCGATCGCGTCGTCGCGTCGTTCAGCTTTGCTTCCAGGCATCCCAGCGCTGCCGCCACTCGGCGAGATGGTCGACGATCGCGGCGAAGTCCTCGGTCACCGCCTTTTTCAGAACCTCCGGGCTCGACACGACAACCCTCTTCGCGAGCTCGGGCGGATACCTCACCAGCTTGTTTGGCGAAGCGTAGTAGAGCTTTTCGGCGAGCTCACGCTGCGGCGCCTCGTTGCAGATGAAATTGACCCATTCTTTGGCGAGGCCTGGATTGCGCGCGCCCTTCGGAATGCAATAGGGGTCGTAGCGCACGAAGAAGCCCTCCTTCGGTACCACGAAGTCGAGGGGTACGCCCTGATCCTTCAGGGTGAAGACGCGGCCGTTCCACAGCGGCGTGATCCAGACTTCCCCGGTGCGCAGAAGCTGCTCCGCTTGGGCGCCGGTCGTCCACAACGTGAGCAGGTTCGGCTTGAGATCGCCAAGGTGCTTGAAGGTCGCGTCATCAACGGGTGTGGGCTTGCCGGTGAAGGTCAGATTGACCATCTGCAAGGCCTGCTCGAACAGGGCCTCATTCAGGGCGACCTTGCTTTTATAGGCCGGATTCCACAGATCACGCCAGCTCGTCGGCGGCGTCTTGATCTTCTCCGTGTTGTAAGCGAGCCCATAGCACCAAATAATCAGGCCCGGTCCGTTGTCCGTGATGAACTGCGGATAGAGATTCGCATATTCCGGCATTCCACCGCGGTCGATCGTCTGCAGCATGTTGTTGCGCGTCGCGAACACGTGGTCGGTCAGTTGCATCGGGATGACGTCGGCGTCGGGCCTGCCCGCGTCTATTTCCGCCTTGATCTTGGCCATAGGCGGAGAGCTGCCCGTCATGGTGATGGTATCGATGGTGACGCCATTCTTCTTGGCGAATGGCGCGATCCAGAGGTCCTTGACGGCCTGGCCGAGCACGCCATCGAAATTGTAGACGACGAGCCGCTTGTCCTCGGCGGCGCCTGCGCGTTTGATGAAAGGCAGCGCCAAGGCGGCCGTTGCAGCGCTCGCTGATATGAGGACCCTGCGGCGAGTGACACCTGCTCGATCCATGTTTTCCTCCCTTGCTGTGTCTTGCTTTCCGCTCGTCGTATCAGCTAACGCTCCCCCAGCCGCCGCCACCCGGCGTTTCAACCACGACAACCTCCTGGTCGTTAAGCGTCAGTGTCACCTTACCCGGCTGTGGATGACGGGTTCCGCGCTTGTCGAGCACGTAGTTTCTGCCTGGAAGTCCGTCGCCACCACCCCTCAGACCATAGGGTGCCAAACGCCTGCGATCAGATTGGAGCGAGACCCGCGCCTCATGTCCGAGTATTCGGATGGCCCGGACGATACCATGGCCGCCGCGATGACGCCCGGCTCCGCCGGAGCCTTCACGAAGCTCGTAGCGTTCAATCCTGAGGGGGTATGTGACCTCGAGCGCCTCGATCGGCGTGTTCATCGTATTCGTCATGTTGCACTGAATACCGTCTTGACCGGGCCCCATAGGGCGGCCGCCTTGCCCGCCGCCGATCGTCTCGATGTAGGTATAGGGATTGCCGCTGCGCGGATCTCGCCCGCCGATGCCGATGAGGTTCATCGTCCCTTGGCACGCGGCCGGCACCCGCTCGGGCGCAAGCGAAGCGAATGCCCGAAGCACCACGTCAACGACGCGTTGGGTCGTCTCGGTATTGCCCGCACAGACCGCCGCAGGGGGCCGAGCGTTCAGCACGCTGCCCTCGGGAATACGGATGTCGAGCGCCCGGAAGGTGCCCGCATTCACCGGGATGCTCGGGTCAGTGAGAATCTTGACCGCAAAGAACACCGCGGAGTGGGTCATCGGCGCCACCGCGTTGATGTTGCCGGCGCACTGCGGTGCCGAGCCGGCAAAGTCGAGCACCATGCCGTCTGAGTCGAGCGTGACGGTCACCTTGATCGGCACGGGCTCCTCCGAGGTGCCGTCGTCATCGAGTGCATCTTCGGCGCGATAGGTACCCCTGGGAAGCTCGGCGAGTCGCTTGCGCATGCGGCGCTCGGCGTAGTCAAGGATCTCGGCAAAACCCCGGGTCAGCGACGCCGCTCCGTAGACCTGCGCGAGTTCTTTGAGGCGACGCTCGCCCACGCGTAAGGCCGCGACTTGGGCGTTGAGGTCCCCGCGTCGCTCCTCGGCCGTCCGAACATTTGCGAGGATGAGCCGCAACACATCTTCGACGAGCACGCCTCGGCGGTAAAGCTTGATCGCGGGAATAACAAGGCCTTCCTGATACACCTCGCGGGAATTCCCCGGCATCGAGCCGGGTTCCATGCCACCCACATCAGCGTGATGGGCACGGGTGGCCACATAGCCTATTAAGCGCTCGCCAAGATGGACGGGTGCTATCAGCGTCACGTCGGGAAGGTGCGCGCCGCCGATGAAGGGGTCGTTGACGATGATGATGTCCGCCGGCTCGAGGACATCGACGGTTTTCATCGTGACTCCGATGGCACTGAGCATCGAGCCGAGATGCACAGGCACATGTTCGGCCTGGGCCACGAGGCGAGCATCGGCGTCGAACAGGGCGCAGGACGCGTCCATCCGCTCCTTGATGTTGGGTGAGAACGCCGTGAGCCGCAACACCGCCCCCATCTCGTCGGCAGTAGCTTCGAGCGCATTGCGCAATACCTCGAGCGTGACGGCGTCGATCTCGTCGTTGTGTATGAGAGGCGCTGCACGGGGCGAGCTCTCATTCATGGCCGACCTCGACGATAATGCTGCCAACCGCATCAATGCGCGCTCGATCGCCCGGATACAGCACCGTCGTGGCCGAGATTTCCTCGATCACCGTGGGCCCGGCGAGCTCATTGCCCGCCAAAAGCGCCTCGCGCCGCCAGACCGGGCAGGCGAACCAGCTGCCGGCTTCCGTCGCCGCCCCTTCGAAGAAGATGCGGCGCTCGCCGATGCGCGCCGCATCGGGCGGCGAGGCGGAGCCGGATTCGGGGCGCGGCAACTGCGGGGCAGTGATGAGACCGATCGCCACCACACGGAAATTGACTACTTCGATCGGCGCCCGCTCATCCGCGTGGCCGAAGCGACGGCGATGCTCCGCGTGGAAGGCCGCCGGCATGCGCGCCCAAGACCCTCCGTCAGGCGACAAGAGCGGCACGGCCAATTCGTAGCTCTGGCCAACATAGCGCATCTCTACCGAGACCTCGACGCGCTGCCGTTGAGGCGGGATGTCGTCGGCCTCGAGCAAGTTCCGCGCACGGGCTTGCATGTGCGACACGATGTCTTGGAGCCGCGCCGCATCGAAATCCTCGTGCCGCCCCAGGTGCGTCTCGATGAGGTCGTGCCGCAGATCCGAGACCAACATACCGAGCGCACAGAGAATTCCAGGCGTAGGCGGAACCAGCAGACGCGGAATACCAAGGCTCCGCGCCAGAGGAGAGCCATGCATCGGTCCCGCGCCGCCGAAGGGTACGAGCGTAAGCTCGCGCGGATCATGGCCGCGCTCGACCGAGACGACTCGGATCCCCCTGCTCATATTCGCGTGAGCTACTTTGAGTATCCCGGCCGCTGCCGAAACCACGTCGAAGCGGAGAGGATCCGCGACGCATTTGGCGACCGCCCGCCGCGCCGCCTCGAGGTCGAGCGTGAGATCGCCGCCGAGCCTGGTTTCCGCTCCCAACCTGCCCAGCACCAGATTGGCATCGGTCACGGTCGGCCGCCTTCCGCCGCGTCGGTAGCACGCCGGTCCGGGCATCGCCTCGGCGCTCATCGGGCCAACGCGCAGCGCCCCACCCTCGTCGATCCAGGCGATGGAGCCGCCGCCCGCGCCGATCGCATTTATGTCGATGACGGGCACGCGCACGGGAATGCCCGCAATGCTCGCCTGACTCGTCACCTCCGGCTTGCCGCTCAGCACCAAGCTGATGTCGGTGCTGGTGCCGCCCATATCCATGGTAATGATGTCGTGGGCGCCGCAGAGTGCGGCTACATACGCACTAGCGACGACCCCGCCCGCGGGTCCGGAAAGCACCGTATGGACGGGCTTTTCCCGCGCCGAGTCGAGGCTCATCAACCCGCCCGAGGCCTCCATCACCATGATCGGTCGGCCTTTCGGAAGGGCCAAGCCCTCGGGCGCCGAGAGCAACTCGGTAAGCGATCCGAGATACCGCTCCATGATCGGCACCAGATACGCGTTGAGGACGGCTGTGCTCGCGCGCTCGTACTCGCGGTATTCGGCGAGGATATCGGTCGAGGCGCAGATCACGGATCCCGGCAAGGCGCGTGCGAGAATCTCCTTCGCCCGGCGCTCATGGCTCGGATTGCCATAAGCATGCAAGAAACATATGGCGGCGGCGCGTGCGCCACTTGCGCCGATTGCCGCAGCGATCCTGCCGAGCTCCGACTCGTCGAGCGGGACAACCTCGCGCCCATCGGCATCGATGCGACCGCCGACCGCATAGCAGTCTTCCCGAGAGACGAGCGGCGCCACCCGCGTTTTCTCGATATCGTACAGGCTCGGCCGGTTCTGCCGGCCGATCAGGAGAATGTCGCGAAAGCCCGCATTCGTGACAAAGGCGATGCGGCCTCCCGTGCGCTGGATGACCGCATTCGTCGCGGTCGTCATGCCGTGGCCCACATACGCCACATCCGCGCCGCTGCGGGACTGGAGTGCGAGGGCGCGCTTGAGACCCTCGACGGTGCCATGCGCCCGATTGTCGGGCGTGGTCAACACCTTCGCGACGGTCAACCGACCGCTCGCCCCATCATAGGCGATATTATCCGTGAAGGTACCGCC
>Ga0187769_10001325_pt1 | contig 14076 bp, 17 predicted proteins | sample 0116_SJ02_MP02_1_FD_133140 | JGI IMG/M metagenome (GOLD analysis project Ga0187769, IMG submission 133140) | Tropical peat soil microbial communities from peatlands in Department of Meta, Colombia - 0116_SJ02_MP02_10_MG | ecosystem: Environmental > Terrestrial > Soil > Wetlands > Peat | place... | reverse complement strand
GATCGCTACGAACGAGTGGTTCGTGAAGGTGGCCGACGACGACCCGCTGACGGTCGAGGTCAATCCTGATGGCACGATCGTCTTCAACGGCTTTCACGCGCCCTTCTGCACGACGCGGGCGTGTGCCAAGCGCGTCGCCGAGGAGAACGACCTGGCGCTCGCGGCCGTCCAAGTCGAGCTCTCGGATCTGTTCCGGCTGCTGCCGCGCGATGTGCGCCGTGGACGGCGCAAGCGGCTGATCGGCAGCTACGTCGGCTATCGCCTGCTACAGCGGGCGATCGAGGGCTAGGAGCCGCTCATCAGCAACGCCGGCGCGCTCGCGATTTCCGCGGGTTGCCGGCGGACGGCGTGCTTCATCGCTAGCTCGGCAATGTGGCGGGCGATGTCGGCCTCGGTGAAGGCCTCGATGCCGCCGAACTCCGGGCTGACGTTGACCTCGTTGACCACCGACCCGCGGCTGGAGGAAATGATGTCGACGCCGCCGACATCGAGCTTGAGCACCGCGCACGCGCGCAGCGCCAGCTCCGCCTCGCGGGGTGTCGGCTCGTACGGCTCGCCCTGCCCGCCTTGGGAGATGTTAGAGCGGAACTCCCCGATGTCCTTGGCGGTGCGCTTCATCGCGCCGATGATCCGGTTCTCGACGACGATGACGCGCACGTCGGAGGCAAGCTCCTCGGGATCAGGGGCCTCCGCGAACTCTTGCATGATGTACCGGATGTTGTTGGCTCGGTAGGCCTGCGCGTTAGCGATCGCCCCCCGCCGGGGGGTCGGCGGCAGCACGCCCTCGCCGTGCGAGCCGCGGTCGGTCTTGACGACGAGCTTGCGCGTCGGGTTGGGCTCCAGGAGTTTGAACGTCTCGGTCGGGTCCTTCGGCTTGGTGCCCGTCGGCATGATCCCATAGAGCGTCGGCACGCCGTGGGCGTCGAGCGCGATGTGCGTGCTCATCTTGCTCTTGGCGGTCGCGACGGCTTCGGGGCTGGCCGTCGAGTAGATGCCTTGGGACGTTAGGAGCTGCAGCACCCAGATGCCAGACTCGACGAACTTCCCGACGCGCGGGACTACCGCATCCACCTCAACAAGGACGGGGTGGTCGTCGTCGTCGTCGTACTGGAACAGCGCTCGGCCCGTCTCGAGGACGCCGACCGCGCAGCGCCGGTAGTTCACGATCCTCGCGTCACCCCCGAGCTCGGTGATCTCGTCGATCAGCCGCTTGTTCTCGAGCTTCTTCTCGCGCTCGGTGTGCGCCGAGAGGATGCCGATCGTGGGTTGGGAGGGGTCCATATCGCCTCGGAGCGAGATCGTGGCTCTAGTCCGTCAAGCATGACGCATCGGCGTTCCATCCATTGCCTCTGGGTGGGTTCTGAGAGAAGGAGTCGGCCCGGCTTCTCGAACGCTCGATAATCGCTACGGGTCGAGGGGTGCGCTTAGGTCCGCGCACGGCACCTGGCCGTGAGTGGCCTCACAACGTCAGCGGTCCCGAGTTCAGAACCGTCGACCGCTGCCCAGCCAGGCACTGCACACCCGGATCTCACGACCGGAACGGTGGAAACAGGACTGCGCTGGCCATGGCGACGGCGAGAGACCTGCTCACGCAGTGAGAGCGGAAGTTAGCGCGACTCTGTCGCATCCGCAGGCGATGCCGAAGTGCAACGACGATTTGGGCAAGCCTGCCGGCGGTCTCCGCGCCGACGCCCGATCAGTTGTGGAAATCGCCCGCGGCAGGAGAGATTTTCGGAGGGGCTGGGGCTCCCGCTCGCCCCTGCGATTGCGGGACACTCAGCGTCGCGCTCGGACCCGGCGCTGGCGCTTCGGGGGGATCCGGCAATGTCGCGTGAGAATTGCGCACCTGCGTCCGCAGCAAAACAGATTTTCGGTCCGATCCGGCTCGGTCCCGCTGGTTCATCGTTTCAAGGGAGCAGTGGCGCGATCTGTTCCGCAACGAGGCCGGCGCGACCTCATGAGCCGCTCCGCGCGACATCCCCTCGGACGACGGCGATTGGATCCTTACGCGGCTCTCATCCGCTCGAAGCACCGTTGCCGTTGCGTGAGATCGCGATTCGCACTGATGTTGGTCATCGCGAGCGTGCTGCTTGCGGGCTGTAGCTCCCCGCACGCGAAGCCCGCCCGATCGACGGCGATAGGCGCCGGAATCGAGGGACCCGCGGGTCTGCGGGCGACCGTCTTCGCGCGTGGGCTACCGACGGTTGCGGGGCTCGTGTTCGACTCGCGGGGGCGCCTGTGGGCGGCGGCCGCGGGACTGGGCGCTCACTCGCGAGATGGCGTGTACCTGATCGCCAGGCCCGGCGCCGGCACCGGTCCGGATCATCTCGGGACTCGATGACCCACTCGGTCTCATTTGGTATCACGGTGAGCTGTATGTGTCCTCGGTCGGGCGCGTGACGGCGTACACCGACTTCAACGGCACGCGATTCCGCCACGCCAAAACGATCCTCCGCGGTCCCGTGCCAGGCGGCGAGAACAACGACCTGGTGCTTGCGCCCGACGGCCGCTTCCTGATGGGGATCACGGCCAACTGCGACCATTGCGCCCCGCGGTCGAAGTGGTCGGGCTCCATCGTCTCGTTCCGGCCCGACGGCAGCGACCTGCAGCTGTACGCCGCCCGGATCCGCGCTCCCGTGGGGCTGGCCCTTTATCCGGGCACAAGTGACCTGTTCGTGACGATGAACCAGCGGGACGATCTTGGCGCCCGATCGCCCGCCGACGATCTGGCGGTCGTCCGCCCCGGCACCGACTGGCGCTTCCCCGGCTGCTATCACCAGGGTGGCCCCGCGTGCACGGGTGTCCCGCCGCCGCTGCGCTGCTCGGCGCGCACCGCGCGCCGGGCCCGGTCGTGATCATCACCGGCCAGCTCGGTCCCGCGGTCGGGACAGCGGCGCTGATCGGCGAGTGGACCGTCGGTAAGGTCGCTCGCGTCGCGCTTGTCAAACGAGGCTCGAGCTACCACGGCTCAGCAAGCATCCTGCTGACCGGTTTTCCCGATCCGTTCGCGCTGGTGCCCGCGCCCGACGGCTCGGCGCTGGTCGGCGACTGGGGCACCGGAATCATCTACCGGATCGCTGCACGCGACTGAGCACGACCCAGCCGAGGCCGGGTCGTGCTGCTGGACTCACACGGAGGGGGATGGGAAGATTGTGTTCCCGGTGTCCATGTTGGAGGGGGATCGGGAACTTGTGGTGGTCCCGGTGCCCATGTTCGGACAGTTGCTCGGGCTGCTACCTGGGGTGGTGGAGGAGTGGGGGGTCGCCGTGGTGGCGCCGGGGCTCGTCGTGGAGGACGTCGCTGCGTTCGCAATCGCGGCACCCCCCGCGACGATCGCGCCGGATACGGCGAGGCTGATGAGGAGGGGCTTCAGTCGCACGTTTCACCTCCTTTGTTTCGACTCCGACGAACGATCCCGACCGCCGATACGAGGCTCGTAGGAGTCGCGTAAGAGTTTCTTCAGAGTTCAGGCTTGGCTGCCGGCGCTCGCAACGAGGCCAACGCGGCCGGATGTAGCGGACGGCGCGCGATCAGCGTCGCCGAATCTTGGTGGACTCCGCCGCCGGTCGAGCCCGCCGGGCCGGAGGCGCACGATCCGCGGCCGGTGGGCAGCTCGAATCGTCCCTCGCGCGCCAACGCCCCGAGCGTTCTCAGGCAGCGGGCCGGGATCGAGAGCCTGACCGGCAGCAGGCGGGAGTTGCGCTCACTCAGCGGACGTCGGGGGCCGCCCGTTAGGCCGAGCGTTGTCGACGCGGTCACGCGCCGGGTCGCGGCGGTCTCGCTGCCGTCCGACCCGTGCCGCTGTCGGTCGTGCAGGATCAGCACTGCGCCGTCGTCGACGCCGAGCTCCGTGAGCGTTCGCTCCGCCGGGTAGGGGGCCTCGGAGATGGGGCCGAGCACCCAGTCGTCGTGGTCGGGCAGCCCGGCGAGTTCGAGCAGGTCGCCCATCAGCTCGCCCACCGGCACGTCGGCCGGGGCGCTGACCCGGATGCTGCCCCCGGGGTGACGAACGATGATGCCGCTCGCGGCTCGCATGCCGGGAGAGGGCATCGCGGAGGATGACTGCTCTGGTTGTGGCGACATGACGTCAGCGATGACGGTGTTGTGGGCGGGCCGTGGGCTGTGTGGGCGCGGCGGGCTGGCGACGAGCGCCCCGGCTCGCGGGCGACGCGCTGGCCCGGGTTGTCGGCGCGCTCTGCTCGAGCCGGCGCAGCTCGGCGGTCAGCACCTCGATCCTCGCCTCCGCGTACCCGAGCGTCGCGGCGTTGCGATCCGGCCGCACATCAGCGGCGCCACGCGATGTGGACGTCTCGCGGACCTCAACCACCAGCGAACCGAACGAGACCAGCAGCCCCGCCACCGCGACGATCGTCACCAGGGAGCGGTACGGCCTGGCAGCCCGAGCGCGGACCATTCCCCGCCTTCGCGGCCCTCTGCGCCCGCAACCAGGCGCTGACGGCTCTCGACGCCGCCGGCGCGCGCAAGCACCAATTCCTCAACCGCGCGCGCTCGCTGGACGACCATCGGCCTCCCCCCAACGCAGCGCTGAAAACGCTCGAGACCACAGAGCCACCAAGCGACACAGACAGCCCGGGCGACGGCGGGCCCTGCGCCAGGCTCGGCGAGCACGTCCTCGCGACCAGCACCGACGCTGACCCTCTGAGGATCGTAATCGCACGCGGACAGCTCGACGCGGTGATCGCCGCCCGCCAGACAATGACAGCACCCGAGCGCCAAATGCTCGCCAGGATGCTGAACGACAAATCCCAACGCCAGCTCGCCGCCCAGCTCGGGTGGCCGCGCAAAACCGTCATGCTCGCACAGCGCAGCGTGCGTGAGAAGCTCGCAGCCCAACAGCCCCTCGCCGCCTGAACCCCGCTGGCTTCTCCACGTCTCGACGATCGCCCCCAGTCGGGAGTCGTGGCGGGGCTCGTGCTCGTGGCCACTGAACGGTCTGGTCTGCTCGGCCCAGTCCGTGCCGTGTCGGGCAGGTGCCGGCCGACGTGCACACGATCAGGACGTGAATGGTTGCCTCACCGTCGGATCGTGCGGGTAGGTAGACCCGTACCAAGCCCTTCCCATCGACTTCCCATCGAGACAGCTGCGTGTTTGCCAGAGCAACCGCCCACGATGACCGGCACGGCAGGCACCGGCTGGGCGAAATAGATCATGCTCCGGCGGCAATCGGCGCGCCAACTGGGACCAGCCCCCGATTGCCGGCGGGACGGCGTCCGACGATCGGCTCATCGCGTCGAAGCGGTGCTCCGCGGCGCCCGGGTGCGCGTGATCGCGTTCGTGGCATTGCGCAAGTCGGCCCCGATGTCCTGGACCGTCTTCGAGTGCTAATTTGCCCGCCGCCGCTCAGCGAACACCGAGGACATCGGCGCGGCTGCAACAGCGGCATTGCGGAAGTCTGCGCGCTCTCCAGCGGAGACTGCTTGTTCTGTGCCGGTGTGCTTGCAGCTTGGCCTGATTGTGGCTAACTAACGACCTCGCGGTCCTGGTATCCGCGCGCTGGCGGACTCCGAGCTCGCCGGCGGCGGACTGACTTCGCCGGGAGCGCGAGCTACTCCTCGCGACGTCGCGACTTCCTGCCAAGCCCTGGTTCAGGTGCGCCGATGAGGATCGACGTGTTGCCGACGCCGTGGCGCCCCTGATCCATCTCCTGGTGTGCGCGGCCGATCTCGTCGAACCGCAGCACGCGCGTCATACACGGGTCGATCTTGCCGGCCCGCACGAGGTCGTTGTACGCGTACGCCTGCTCGTCGTTCGTGCCATGTGAGCCCTGGAGCCGCTTTTGCCGCACCCAGTGGTAGCGGAGATCGACCACCGCGCTGTACCCGCTCGTACCGGCACAGATGACGACCATGCCACCGCCGTCACAGACGAAGACCGACGTCGGGATCGTGTCCTCACCGGGGTGCTCAAACACGATCGCCGGGTTCTTGCGCTCGCCGACGATCTCCCAGATCTCGGCGCCGAAGGCGCGCGCGCTTGTCGTCCATGCCTTCTGCCCATGCCCATCGGTCCAGTGCGGCGGGGCTCCCCAGTGGCCGAACTCCGTCCGGTCGATGTAGCCGGCGGCGCCGAGCGAGATGCAATACTCCCCCTTCTCCCTGCTCGAGACCACCGCGACCGGGATTCCGGCGGCGTGCTTGACGAGCTGGATCGCCTGCGAGCCGAGGCCTCCAGACCCACCCCAGATCAGGACCACGTCGCCCTCCTGCACGATGTTCCCTTGCCAGCCGAACAGCATGCGATATGCCGTCGTCCCGACCAGTGTTGGCGCAGCAGCGTCCTCCCAGCTCAGATGCTCGGCCTTGGGCATGCACTGGTGCGCCTGCGCCACGGCGAACTGGCCGAAGGCGCCGTAGTTCGGGCCGTCGTACCCCCAGATCCTCGCGCTCGGGGCGATCATCGGATCCTTGCCCGCCTTCACCCACGGTTCCTCCCGGTCCCACCAACCGTGGTGGATGACGACCTCATCGCCGACCCTCACATTGTCGACCTCCTCTCCGACGGCGTAGACGATCCCCGATGCATCGCTGCCACCGACGTGGAAGTCCTCGCCCGAGCCGGCCTTTTGGCGCGTCGCGATGATGTCGATCGGGACGCCGCGCGCCGCCCAAACGTTGTTGTAGTTGATGCCGGCTGCCATCACTGCGACCAGCACCTCGTCGGCCTTGATCGCCGGGGTGTCGATCTCCTCGATCTGGAATGCATCGATGGGGTCGCCAAGCCGATCCTGCCGCACTACCTGCGCGAGCATCCTCGGCGGCACCTCCCCGGCCGGCGGCAGGCTCCCGATCGGATGAGAACTCGATGTAACCACGGCTTACTCCTTCGTCGACAACCAGTTCGAGGATTCGGGGAATATCAAAATCGTGTCGGCGAGCCCGCCTCAACCGAACGGATGCGAGATCATCTCGACGGCGTAACCGCCGGCTTGGAAGCACCGCGTGAGCAGGTGAGACGTCTCCGGCGAGCTGCGGAGTCGTGAAGGCGCTAAGCCAGGTCGAGTCAATCGAGGCGCTTCGGGCGGACGACATCGCCGACGTAGTGTCCTACAGTGTCACTCCGGATCGGCGGGTGGCAGTCACCGAGATCCTCGTCCGCACCACCGAGCAGAGCTGGTTGAACGTGGGAAGCCCGCACCCGCGCCGCTGTGCCGCTGCCAGATTCCGGCGCGGGCACTTCTTAGTAGGCACTCTCTCTTTCTCTGCGGAGCTAGAAGGCGACCCCCTCTTTAAGACGGAGGCCCTATCGATGCGATCCCCTACCGACGTCACGGAACACGGGCTCGCGGGCGGACGCCGATGCGGTTGGGACCCGACGAGTGACAGAAGTCAGCTGCTGTTGGGTAAGAAGGTCCGTGGCTGGAACCGGTCGGAGGGGAGCACGGCCCCACGTCGGCTTATCCGGTTCGCCGGGCAGTCGATGGGACGACGCGGCGCGGAGAACAAAAACGAGCATGCCGTCGACAGTGGTGCCGGACTTCTGCTGCCCGTTGCACCGGAGCGCTAGCGCGCAATCGAGCGCGTGATGCATCCTCGGCGGAAGCAAGCCCGACCGACTACCTCGGCTTCCCAATTGCGCCAAACCCGACGTGCCTGTTTGCGTCGATCCCGGTTGATACGGGCGGTGCGCGATAAGCGAGAACCACCGGGCATCCGTGGTCCAGTTCGGGGTCAGCCTGTCAGGTACGAGGCACGCAAAGATCTAAACCGGCGGAGGCCCACACCTGTGGCTGATCGACGCCGGGCTGTACTACCCGGTCGCCAAAGCGAGGAGCTTGGGCTACCAGCCCGAGCTGCCGATTGACCGCGTGGTGTGCGGTCGATTGCCCAAGCGTTTGGCCACCACGAAGACCGTGCCGTCCACAGCGAGCTGTCGGCACGTGCGATGGCGGACCTGATCCGCCGCGGGGTCAGCACCGGCGCCCGCAAGACCGACATCTGCGCAAGCAAGTGTTCACCCTCGCTTTGCGAGCCGAGCAGAGCTGCGCGTTCATGAACGACAACCCCCGCGTTCGAGAGCCATCCCGACTCGTACGTCAACGACGTCAGCGTCATTTCGTCGGGGCGGAGTCTCGATCATCGCCATGCAATCGAGGATACGTTAGGACGACCTTTACGATCGCGTCGAGGGTCGCGATGATGACCGACCATCGCACCCGACCACCGCATGCACGTTGAGCACACAATCACCGCAGACGGAGCCGTCGGTCTTCTAGGCAGGTCGACCGAAGAGCGCGCGTTTGCACCGATCGATATCGCCCACCCTAGCTTCGCGCGCAACGGCCCCGCGGCCCCTGAATCACGCTCGTCTGAGAGGACAATCATGACGTTCATCCAAGCCCAACTGAAGGACCGGATCGGCACGCTCGCGTTCGACCACTACGCCAAGCGCAACGCCCTCGGCGCCGACCTGATCGCCGAGATGCTCGGCCACCTGGACGAGTTCGTCCGCGCGGACGTGGGCGTGGTCGTGATTCGCTCTGCGAGCGACGACCGGGTGTGGTCATCCGGCCACGACATTGCCGAGCTGCCGCTCGCGAACCTGGATCCGCTCCCCTACAACGAACCGATCGAGATGCTCCTTCGAGCCGTGAAGCGCTTCCCCGCACCGGTGATCGCGATGGTGCGCGGGTCGGTGTGGGGAGGTGCGTTCGACCTCGTATGCGCGTGCGACATCGTCCTCTCCGACGAGACCGGGGCGTTCGCGGTCACACCCGCAAAGCTGGGGCTTCCGTACAACACGAGTGGCTTCCTGAACTTCATGAGCCGCGCTCCGCTTGGGATCGTGAAGGAGATGTTCTTTACCGCGGATCCGATCTCGGCGGAACGGGCGCTGCGGGCGGGAATCGTCAACGAAGTGATCCCTGAGGCCGAGTTGGAGCAGCACACCTACGCGATGGCGCGGACGATCGCGTCCCGCTCCACGGCCGCGGTCGCGGCCGCCAAGCAGGCTATGTACGAACTGAGCGACGCGGTGGCGATCGGCCCAAACACATACGAGAGGCTCCACGGCCTTCGCCGTGACGCCTATTTCGGAGCTGAGTATCGCGAGGGCATCGAGGCCTTCCTCCAGAAGCGCCCACCGGACTTCGAAGCGGCACGCACCCGCACAGCCAGAGGAGGCAGCGACAACCGCGACGGTGCTCCGACGTCGAGCTGAGCGCGACCGCGGTCTGGAGCGCGACAGCGGATGACCGTCAGCTGGGCAGAGTGGTCGCTGTCAGCGGGATATCGACGTCGATGAAGCCCTCGTCGGGACGGCGGAACCCATCCTCGCCACGCTCCCAGGGGTATGGCGCGAGATAGCGGCCGGCAATCTTCGTCGACGGCCACCAGAGCGGGTACCAGTGCACTTGAGCCGGTACCCCGCAAGACGCTGAGCCCGCGCTCGACAGCGATCACGAACTTCCCAACAGCGCCAGGCAACAACAGGCGTTTGAGCGACAGCGTGCTGTGCCGGCCTGCCGGCCACCTTTGAGGGGTGAGAATCGGTGTGCGGGCACGAACCGCCGCGCCCCGAGACCCGTACCGCTGCGCAGACGGGGCAAGGTCTGCGCTGGGTGGTCGCGATGGCGAGTGGGACCGTTGCCGGGACTTGCCACGACCCCGTGGCGATTCACAGGACAGTGTCTCTGGCGGCTTGCTCCGCCACCCCTGAGAGATGAGAATCCAAGGCGCCGCCGGGGTGACGCCGGCGAGGCTTGGTCTCAAGAGGCCGGAGGACAGTGTGGCGCGGGAGCCTGTGGAACCGTTGATTGCTGCTGCGAGCGCGAAGGCCAGACTCATTCTGGGAGGCTCCTCCCGGCGGCCGGTCACATCCCTGCGTCCGGGGGGTCCGCGGGCCCGAGCTCACAACTGAGCACGCCTCACTCCGGCCTGCCGCCCGGCAGGCCGTCTTCTGCGTGCCCGGCTCGCCGCTCGGCCTGGCGGGGATTCACAAGCCAGCCTCCGCGCGGATAGCGGGACTCTCGCATTCGTGCCGTGGGTAGCCACCGCCCAGACGCTCGCTCCGCGGATGCCTTCCGCCGCTGCGCCGGTCAGATCGCACGCTCGCATTCGCCCACACGCATCCGTGGGCCGACAGCCGGCAGCGCGACTGCTCGCGTGTCGGAGCAGCAGCCGCGCCCGCGTGACCGCTGTATAAAGGGAGGCGCCACGGATCGTCCGCGAAGACGACCGGATTGCCGCTGTTGAAGCCACGCCGATGTCCTCGGTGTTAGCTGAGCGGCGGCGGGCAAATTAGCACTCGAAGACGGTCCAGGGCATCGGGCCCGACTTGCGCAATGCCACGCAAGCAGTGGCCCGTGCGGCCGGGTACGGAGATCACGCACGACGTGTGCACTGTAGGCGAATCCGCTCCGGGGTCAGAGCTTTGGTCGGATGGTCAGCTCGCGCGGAGCGCGCAGGTGATCGCGGACGCTCCGCGTCGCCAGAAACACTCGACCTCATCGAAGCCCGCTTCGCGGAGCGCGCCCAGCTCTACCTCGAGCGGGAAGTAGCGATCCTCGTCAGCCCACCCGGCGAAGTGACCGCGTGCCTGCGAGTCGGTGATTCCGTGCTCGCTCATCCGATGCGCCCAGCGGTCGAACACCAGGGCGTTTAGCCGCGTGTCCTCGCTCACCGCGGCATCCAGGTTGAGCAATACCCCGCCTGGCGAGAGCGCGTCGTGAATGGCGCGGTAGAGCTCGGTCTTGGTCTGCAGATCGTGGACGTGGTGCAGCGCCAACGACGCGACTACCGCGTCCGCGCTGGGCAGCGGGTCGAGAAAGCTGCCCTCCTTGAACGCGACTCGCTCCCCATAACCAGACAGCCGCCGGCGGGCCTCCGCGAGCATGTCCCGATCGACATCCAGCACCGTCACGCGGACTCCGGGAAGCCCCTCGAGCACGGCGGCCGATAACGCGCCGGTACCGCCACCGAGATCGAGCACATGCCCACTGGCCGGGGCGAGCGCCGCAACCAACTCGACGCCGGTGGCGAGCATGTCGTCGTAGTACGGGATGAACCGACGGATCTGGACGTCATAGCCGTGCGCATCGATGTCGAGATGCCGCTTGACCGAGTGCGTCTGACCACCGGACACTGCACGATCCTAGCTCCCCGGAATAGAAACGAGCGTTGCGCTCGAGATCGCGTTTTTATAAGACCATGCGCCGACGTGCGAGTGTTATCGCGACGATGCGATTACTCGCGCCGTGTACCCCTGTCAACACTTCACCGCCGCCCTCACGGACGCCAGCGCATGACTCGGGGCCATCGTGGGTCGCAACTCCTTCGATGTCGGACTCTTTCATTCCTAACTCCATCCCGGTTCATCCGGACGAACTGCGAACGTATGTTCGCGTGCGCGAGTACGGCTTCACCATCACCGAGCACGACCCCGAGCGTCCGTGGATGGTCCTATCCAGCGAGCACCGCACCATCAAGCTGCCCGATGGCTTCGACTTCTTCGCGTGGGCGCGCAGACAGTGGCCCCCGCCACAATGCTTTCTCCGTCTGTGACGGGACATCGGCATTGGCCTTGGAGGCCCAGCTGTGGGCGGCCGTCGCCCGGGCGAGCAGGCCTCACGGTCCATGCGCACGGCCCGTGGCGCCGGCCAGGGAGGCGACGCCATGACGGGTGCGTTCTCGCCGGGCCAAGCAGCGAGGCCATAGCGCGCATCGTAGCCAGGCCGCAGTCCACGCGCCATCATTTGGCCAATGCCAGAACTGTTGCGGTACGGGCGGCCCGTGAGGACGGTTTTCGACCTGCTCGGCACAAGCGAGGACGACATCACACACGCCGTCGGTTGGGGACTTGCGAAAAGCGAGCGCTTCTGCCGCGCGCTCATGGCCGAGGCCTTTGGAGATGACGCCGACATAAGTGAGCTGACCGCGGTGCGTTTGCAGCAGAGCGACTCGGAAGCCGGGCGCACCGACATCGAGGTCGAGTCACAGCTCCGGACGCTAACCGTGGAAGCCAAGCGCGGATGGAACCTGCCCGGGACGCCGCAGCTACGCAAGTACGCCCAACGGCTCAACGAGGACGACGAGCGCAGCGGCCACATCCTCGTCGTTTCCGAGTGCCGCCCCGATTACCCGCCTGTCCGCGCGGTGCCCAACGACATCGACGGCGTGCCCATCACCTACATGCCGTGGTCCCGAGTCGCGGAGTTGGTCGACTCGACTGTTCGAGGCGTTCGCCGCCCGACCGAGAAAGAGCTGCTGGGTGAGCTCCACCGCTATCTCAAGGAACTGATGACGACCCAGAACACCACCTCCAACCTCGTTTACGTGGCTCCGCTCAACGACAACTCGCTCGATTGGTCCACACTGACGTTCCTCGATTTCGTCGTCGAGCGGCACCGATACTTCCACCCCGTGGGCAAGGGCTACCCGAAGACACCTGTTAACTACGTCGGCTCCGTTTTGACAGGCGCCTGTTGAGCATCCATCACGTCGACCATTACGACGTTATAACCCGCCCGCATGAACACTTCCCAGAGGTCAGCCCCGACGAAGACTGGACTGACAGGCCGCACTTTCTCTACACCCTTGGTCCCGCTTTAGGGCCGAGCCAGATTGTCCCCACTGGTAAAGGAATCTATGGCCCGGGCGCCACCTGGTGCGCGCTAGACCTGCTGCAGACGTGCAAGACCGTCGCCGAGGCTACGACCCGTACACGGGAGCGGCATTACGCCGCCGGCATCCCGTACCCCGGGGTCTAACTCGACCCCGGGCTCCGGGGCAGTCGCTGCGCGGATGGCCGCCACCGCATAGCGGGCAGACGTGCGCGTGGTCAGCGGCCCGCTCTTCCGTGCCCGCCGTTTCTCCCGACATGCCCCCGCCGCAGCCTCGCGGCGTTTGTGCCCAGGCGACTTGTCGAGTCCGTAGGGGGCCGTAGGGGCTAAGGCTCACGATCGGATTGGCGACTTATGTGCAGGTGGTTTGTGAAACTCCCGTGGTTGCTGGGGATCGGCGTCGCTCATATGTGATCGACGTGAAGTGCGTGCCCGGCGGGGTTGACGCGCTGGGGATATACGAAACGACCGAAGCCGGGCAAAGGAGCCGCCGCCTGAGGCCGTCAGCTCTTGGAGGTGAACGCGTCAATGCGCGCGGCGTACGCCACCGCCTGGGCGCGCAGGACAGCGAGATGGCCGCCGAGCATCAGGCAGAACTCGGCGCCGGGGATGAGGCGGGCGAGCTCGCGACTGTCGGCGATGGGCACCAAGCGGTCGCGCCGGCCGTGCAGCACGAGCGCAGGGACGTGCACGTCAGTGAGACGCGCCGTGACGTCGTAGTCTCTCGCGGCGTCGAGTTGGCGGCGCATTCCGTGCCCGCCGTCCCGGTCGGCGGCGGCGAGGCCGGCGGCGTCCATCGCCGCAAGGGTGTCCGCCGCCATCATCGCGTAGCTGTACGGCTCGTCGGGCTTGTCGCTTGAGCCGGCACCGCGGTTGTCGGCGGCGAGCACCCGGTGGTGGCGAGCGAGCGCGTCGATCAGCGGCCGGTACTCGCCGGTGTGGACGCCGAGCCCGCCGATGAGCACGAGCGCGTCACCGGTCCCAGCGAGGTCGTAGTGGATGCTCACCCCGTCGCTGTCTGCGTTCGGCATGCGCTCAACATAGCGGCGCATCGCCGGGACAAAGAGGAACGAGAGTCTTCAGACCGGACGTGTAATCACCCGGTAAGCGACACCATGGGCAGGCCTGGGCACCGGTTCGCAGCGCGGTTCGAGAGCTGGGTTCCGCGTCACATTGCCTCACGTCGTGCACGACCTCACATAACGCGTCGACCGAGCCCGCCGCGAGCTCGTACGCTCATGTGATTCACGCCCTCGCCGCACCCGCAGATAAGTCGCCGAACCGCTCGTCCGGTACGCGCCAGCAAGGCATTGGATGCGATCGTCAGGCCAAGCAGCGCGGCGCCACTGCTATCCGCGCATAGGGATCACGAGCACGGCCGAGGCGTGACGATCGCTCTCGTCTCGTGGGTTCGGCCGATGCCATCAGGAAAGCAATAACGCGCCGGATCCCGCCGGACTCGACCTAATGACTACCGCTCAGCCGGGGTGAACCAATAG